>JAESFV010000090.1_pt1 | contig 173733 bp, 167 predicted proteins | sample 9269471 | NCBI WGS metagenome assembly JAESFV01 (sample SAMN14502647, study PRJNA617108) | algae metagenome | isolation source: Symplocastrum torsivum CPER-KK1 and co-occurring heterotrophs from... | place: USA: Central Plains Experimental Range, Colorado | collected 2001-01-01
GGCCTCATGATCCAGCACCATCCGCACCGCGCAGGCGCGCACCTCAGGCAAAACTTGTTCGTTGTCTTGCTCGTCATCGCTCCACCTTCTCAGGAGTTGCAGCCTCCGACAAACCCGGGGCGATTCATGATCGTCAGCCGGTGGCCGACCGTTCGCTCACCTCGAACGTCGCTTCGGCTCGAACGGTGATGGCTGGTGGTCCAGGGATTGATCGAACGCAAGGCGCATCAGAACAACGCCATCCAAGGTCTGAGGAGCAATCGCGTCCGTCACCGACCATTGAGCTTTGGACGCGGCGGCGATGCCTGAGGAGGTGCTCGACACCGAAAGTGCAGACATGACCTTCGCGAGTAACCAGCCGTCTCAGCAGTGGTCAGAGCGTGTCACGCGCTCAGGCCGGGCCAAGAAAGCGGTCAGACGATGAGGGGCGCGGATTTCGCCATCCCGGCACCGGCATTGGATGCTGGCGCGCGAACGGTCTGCGGCGTCGACGGGAGCGGTGCGCAGAGTTTCTCGGCATTGGCCAGGCGTTCGGCCCCAATCGCCCCGGTCCTGCGCAACGCCAAGACCGCGCGGTCGCTCTGATGGCCATGCCGATCCTGACCCCTTTTGCCGAAGTGGCGCTATTGCTCGCCATCGCAGCCGTCATCGGGCTTGTCGGCTTGCTGGTGCGTCAGCCGCTCATCGTCAGCTTCATCGCGGTGGGCCTGCTGGCGGGCCCCTCGGCGCTCAACGTGGTGCGCTCCGACGCACAGATCGATCTGCTCGCCAAGCTGGGCATCGCGATCCTGTTGTTTCTGGTGGGCATCAAGCTCGATGTGAAGCTGATCCGCAGCCTTGGCGTGGTCGCGCTGATGACAGGGCTGGGGCAGGTCGCCTTCACCTCGGTGTTTGGTTACCTGATCGGGCTGGCGCTCGGCTTCGATCATCTGACCTGCGTCTATGTCGCGGTCGCGCTGACGTTTTCGTCGACCATCATCATCGTCAAGCTGCTGTCGGACAAGCGCGAGATCGACTCGCTTCACGGCCAGATCGCGCTGGGCTTCCTAATCGTGCAGGATCTGGTCGTCGTGCTCGCGATGATCGCGCTGTCAGCGATCGGCATCGGCGCCAAGGCCGAGGGCGGCGGCGAAGCCTCGATCCTCTTCGTGCTGCTGTCGGGGTTGGCGATGGTGGCCCTGGTCGTCGTCTTCGTCCGCTTCGTGGCCACGCCGTTGACCGAGTTGCTCGCGCGGGCGCCCGAATTGCTGGTTGTCTTCGCCATCGCGCAGGCCGCGATGTTTGCCGCCCTCGCGGATTTCGTCGGTCTCGGCAAGGAGGTCGGCGGATTGCTGGCCGGCGTGTCGCTCGCCTCGACACCCTATCGCGAGGCGATCGCGGCACGGCTCGCGCCCCTGCGCGATTTCCTGCTGCTGTTTTTCTTCATCGCGCTCGGCGCGACGCTGGATCTGTCGCTTCTCGGGGCCAATATCGGGGCGACGATCGTGTTCTCGCTGTTCGTCCTGATCGGCAACCCGTTGGTCGTGCTCGCGATCATGGGAACGATGGGCTATCGCAAGCGCACCGGCTTCCTGGCCGGGCTGACCGTCGCCCAGATCAGCGAGTTCTCGCTCATTTTCGTCGCCATGGGCGTCAGCCTCGGCCATGTCGGCCAGGATGCGCTGGGTCTGGTCACGATGGTCGGGCTGGTGACGATCGCCGCCTCGACCTACATGATCACCTATTCCCATGAACTCTACGCCCTTTGCGAGCCGTGGCTGGGACCGTTCGAGCGCTCCGGCGCACCGCGCGAGGCGCAAGATCCGCAGAAGCCGGCAGCGACCGTGATCCTTTTTGGTCTGGGACGCTTCGGCACGGCGATCGGCTTGCGCCTGCACAACCGGGGCGTGGCGGTGCTGGGGGTCGACTTCAACCCGCTCGCCGTGCGCCGATGGCAGGAGATGGGCTTCAGCGCTCTGTATGGTGACGCGACCGATCCCGAATTCGTTGCCGATCTTCCCCTGCAGAAGGCGCTTTGGGTTGTCTCCACGGTGCCCCAGCACGCCTCCGGCCTGAGCTATGAGGATGCAAGACGCACGCTGCTGCAGTTGAGCCGGGCCGGCGGATTCCAGGGGCGCATCGCCGTGACCTCTCATGCCGCGCCGGAATCGGCCACGCTTTTGTCGGCTGGCGCCGATGTCATCCTCGAGCCGTTCCAGGATGCCGCCGACCGTGCTGTCGATCTCCTTTGTGACGGTGCGGCCGAAGCCCGGATCGAGATTCCGCAGATCGCGAGCGAAGGGCGGCTGGTGGTGTGATCCGGCCGATGGTCCAAGATTGGCGCCTCAAAGCGGCGCTTCTCGGAACCTGAATGAACAGGAGAGCAAGATGAAGACAATCGTGGTCGCCACCGATTTCTCGACCCGCTCGGATCGCGCCATCCGCAGGGGTTTGCTCCTCGCCCGCGAGGCCGGAGCGACGCTGTGGCTGCTCCATGTCGTCGATGGCGATCGGCCAGCCTATCTGGTGGTGCCCGACACACAGGCTGCGGAAAAGGCCCTCGCCGAAGCGGCCCAGACGATCCGCATGATCGACGGGGTCGCCTGCGAGCACCGTGTGGTCACGGCCGACGCCTTCGAAGGCATCCTGTCCGCGACCGCCGAGATGGCGGCCGATCTTCTGGTCATCGGCCCGCATCGGCGACAGATCCTCCGCGACGCCTTCATCGGGACCACGGCGGAGCGCGTCATCCGCGACAGCGCGGTGCCCGTGCTGATGGCCAACGGGATGCCTGTCGGCCCCTATAGGAAGGTGTTGGCGGCGTCGGATCTGTCAGCGTGTTCGGTTGAAGCGGTGACCGCGTTGGTTCGGCTCCAATTGGCCGCCGAAGCGCCCTTCATCGTCTTCCGGGCGGTGGATATTCCCGAAGTGGCGCTGATGATGCGTGCCGCCACCACGGTCGAGGCGATCCGGCATCATATTGCGGCGCGGGAGGCGGCCGCCGGCGACGAGTTGCGGGCCTTCGCAACGACATTCCCGATCAAGCCCGACAACACCATCGCGAAGGTCGCACAGGGTTCGACCGCGGAGGCCATCCTCAAAGAGGCTGCCATGGCCGGGGTCGATCTCGTCGTCATCGGCACGCGCGGCGAAACGGGTCTCGCGCGTTTCCTGCTCGGCAGCGTCGCCGAAGCGGTCCTGCAGTCTTCGCCCGTCGATGTCCTTGTGGTTCCGCCCCCGGAGCGGGCGGCATGAGCGAGCGTTCCATGGTCGCCCGCCCACTCCCCGGCAGGGACCGCCTCAACCGCTGCCGGAACCGCAGATGATGGCTTGGCTTCCGGCCTTGGCGATCATGCTCCTGCTACTGGGCGCAGGGGTCGTTCTGCGCCTCTCGTCGCGCGTGCTGGCGCGGCTCTTCCTGCCGGCCTCGCTGATCGGCGGGCTCGTCGGACTGCTGCTCGGACCTCAGGTCCTCGGCGCGGTCGTGGCTGCGGTCGGAGCGCGCGATCACTGGCTCACGGGCGGGCTTCTTCCGGGGGATGCGCTCGGCGTGATGGCGCAGCTCCCCGGCCTGGCGATCTCCGTCGTCTTCGCGGCGCTGTTTCTCGGCGAACGGATTCCCGGCCCGGCGGAAATCTGGCGGATCGCCGGACCGCAGGTCGCTTTCGGCCAGACGATGGCCTGGGGCCAATACGTCGTCGGCCTGCTGCTCGCCATCCTCGTCCTTGTGCCCTTCTTCGGTCTGCCACCCGTCTCGGGCGCTCTGATCGAGATCGGTTTCGAGGGCGGACATGGCACGGCGGGCGGGCTTTCGGAGACGTTCGACGCCGTCGGGTTCCCCGAGGGACGCGACCTGGCGCTGGGACTGGCGACGGTCGGCGTCGTCTCCGCCGTCGTCATCGGCGTCGCGTTGATCAACTGGGCGGCCCGGCGCGGCATCATCGACGTGGCTGCGACGCCGCTGCCGCAGACCGCCGCCGGGGCCGGCCACGGCGCGCGCAGCCTCGACGAGGTCGTCGCGCCCCTGTCCCTGGCCCTGGTGTTCATCGCCCTCGCCATCGGGCTGGGATGGCTGATGCTCAAGGGTCTGGTGCTGTTGGAACTGCGGATCGCCTCGCCGGACAGCCCCCCGATTCTGCGGCATATGCCGCTCTTCCCCTTCGCCATGATCGGCGGCGTCATCGTCCAGCAGGCCATGGCGGCGATGGGCCGTGAGGGGCTGATCGAGCGCCTGATGATCCGCGCGATCAAGGGCCTGGCGCTCGATCTCCTGATCCTCTGTGCTGTCGCCACCTTGTCGCTGACAGCGATCGGGACGCATCTCGTGCCCTTCATGCTGCTGGCCGTCGCGGGCATCGCCTGGAGTGTCGCCTGCTTCTGGCTGCTGGCCCCCATCCTCATGCGCGAATGGTGGTTCGAGCGCGCCATCGCCGATCTCGGACAAAGCCTGGGCATGACCGCGACGGGGCTCATGCTGCTCTCCATGAGCGACCCCGGCAACAGAAGCCCGGCGCTGGCGAGCTTCGGCGCGAAGCAATTGCTGTTCGAGCCCATCGTAGGGGGTGGCCTGGTGACTGCGGCGGCGATGCCCCTCATCGCGGCCTTCGGTCCCTGGCCCATGCTCGCCGTCACCAGCCTGATCCTGCTATTCTGGGTGGGTCTTGGTCTGGCCCTCTTTGGCAAGAAGAATACAGAAACGGTCGATCGCCGCGCTCAGTGACAAAATGGAGCAATCCACCGCGCTCCGGCGTTCTATGGTCAAAGGGAGAAACGAAATCATGTTATATGTCGATATTCCGACCCAGGCCGAAATCAGTTCATTGCTCGCGGCACGGGGCGAAGGCTGTGTCAGCATTTACCTTGAAACCACGCCCCTGACACAGCAGATCGATGCTGCCCGCACTCGGCTGAAGCACCTGGTCGGCGACGCGGTCGCTCAGCTGACCGACGGCGGAGCCGCCAAGCGGGCGGTCTGGCCCATTGAGGAGCAGCTTCACGATCTGGTCGACGACGACGCCTTCTGGCGGATGCAGGCCAACAGCCTCGCCTTGTTCGTCACTGCTGACACCCTGCGCAGCTACCGGCTTCCCAGCCGTCTGACGGAGACGGTGCAGGTCGCCGATCGCTTTCACCTGAAACCGCTCCTGCGCGTCCTGTCGATGCCACAGCATGCCTTCGTCCTGGCGCTGGCCGAAAACGAGGTGCGGGTTGTCGAGCTCTTGGGCGACCACCCGGCGCAGGAACTGCGCGTCCCCGATCTGCCGAAGGATGCGGCATCGGTCGCAGGCACGGCGAACGTCAATTCACGCAGCTATTCTGGTCGTCTGGGTGCCGGAGAGGGCCAGAAGCATCATCTGCGCCAATTCTGCCGGTCGATCGACCATGCGCTGCGCGGCGTTCTGGCGGGCCGGTCAGAGCCGCTGATCGTCGCGGCGGCCGAGCCGCTTCTGTCGCTCTATCGCTCGGTCAATACCTATCCGCATCTGGCCGAGCAGGCGATTGGCACGAGCCCCGTTCGCTTGAGTCCGCATGATCTGGGCGCGCAGGCGCGCACGATCATCGACGCGATCAATGCGAAAATGGTCGTCGATTTCGGCACGCTCTACGCAATGCGCGAGAACGAAGGCCGCGCGACCACGCAGCTCGCCCTTGCGGCGCGCGCCGCAACCTTTGGAGCGGTGGACACGCTTCTGGTGGATATGGACAGCGTGCAGCCCGGTCGAGTCGATGAGACGACGGGAGAGATCGATCTGGCGACGGAAGAAAGCTCGCTCAGCTATGGCGTCGTCGATGAAATCGCCGGACGCGTCCTCGCGCAGGGCGGCAGGGTGCTCGCGGTGCGCCGCCATGAGATCCCCCAGCAAGCCGAATTGGCCGCGATCCTGCGTTATGCGGTCTGATGGCCACGGACGGGAGGGCGGCCGCTCAGGCACTGTCCGCAAGCCGGCCGCGGTCCCTGGCGTGACATGTCGGCGCCGGCCGGAACGGCGTAGATCATGACCGGTATCGTCGTCATCGTTCTGGCCCTGGGCGCCATGATGGTGCTGGCCTATCGCGGCGTGAGCCTGCTGCTGCTGACGCCGGCCCTGGCAATGCTGGCGGTGCTGGCGGCGGAGGGCGGCCCCCTCCTCGCCAGCTACACGCAGATTTTCATGAAGGCCGCTGGCGACTTCATCATCCAGTATTTTCCGCTTTTTCTGCTCGGCGCGGTTTTCGGCAAGCTGATGGAAGCCTCCGGCGCCGCTCGGGTCCTGGCGGTCCATATCGTGCGCGGGCTGGGGCAAGGGCGGGCGATCCTGGCCATCATCCTGTCCTGTGCGGCGATGACCTATGGCGGCGTCTCGCTGTTCGTCGTGGCCTTCGCGGTCTGGCCCATCGCCTCGGCCCTGTTCCGGGAGGCGGCACTCCCCAAGGTGCTGATCCCCGCAACCATCGCGCTCGGCGCCTTCACGTTCACCATGACGGCGCTTCCAGGCACGCCATCGATCCAGAACGCGATCCCGATGCCCTATTTCGGGACCACCCCGTTCGCCGCGCCCTGGCTCGGAATGATCACGGGCGGCGTCATGTTCATCCTCGGCTGGGTCTGGCTGGAGCGGCGAGCCAAGGCCATCGGCCCAGGCTATGGCGGGGGCGAGGATGCAGCGGAGGAGATCAGTCATGACCAGGGACCGTCGCTCGCCGTCGCGGCGGCGCCGTTGCTCATGGTCCTGGCCCTCAATCTGGTTTTCACCGCCCTCGTCATTCCCGCGATGGAGACGCGCTATCTGGCGCAGCCCCGCTACGGCGAAACCGATGTCGGGGCGCTGCGCGGGGTCTGGTCGGTCATCGCCGCCCTCACCTGGTCGTCGCTGGCGCTGGTCGTGCTGAACTGGAGGCGCCTGTCGGAGAGCCTGCGCCAGACGCTCGACGACGGCGCGAGCGATGCTCTGAAACCCATCTTCAACACCGCCTCTCTGGTCGGGTTCGGGGCGGTCATCGCCTCGCTTTCGGCCTTCTCCGTCATGCGCGACTGGGTCGTGACGGTCGGAGGCGACAATCCGCTGATCTCGCTTGCATTGGGGACCGGCCTGCTCGCGGGCATGACGGGGTCTGCCTCCGGCGGCATGTCGATCGCGCTGGCGACGCTGGGCGAGACCTACCTCGCGATGGCGCGCGCGGCCTCGATCTCGCCGGACCTGCTGCACCGCGTCACCGCGGTCGCCACCGGCGGGCTCGATACGCTGCCGCATAACGGCGCCGTCATCACCCTGCTGTCGATCTGCGGGCTGACGCATCAGGAGGCCTATGCCGATATCGCCGTCGTTGCGGTCGTGATCCCGATCGTCGCCCTCGTCGTCCTGGTGACGCTGGGCACGCTGTTCGGCAGCTTCTGACGAACGCGCCGCCCAAATAGGGGCAGCGTCAGTCATTCCACACCGGCCTCCACGTCCGAGCGCCATGCGGCCGCGGCAGCATCGCCATGCCGCCGCCGGCTCACAAATTGCTTGCGTGCTCGAGGCCGCCCCCACACAGTCAGGCGCGGCGCTGGTACGCCGCTCATGCCCGCTTTTTCACCGCCAATGGCCGACGCCGATCTCGCGATGACCGCTCACGCCCTGCCGGCGCGCCCTTCCCGCATTCCCCGCCCGGCCCGCCGCCGCGCCCGCCCGGCTCCCAAGCCGGTGCTCATCGTGCTGCATCAGGAGCACTCGACCGCCGGCCGGGTCGGCCGGCTGCTGCAGGCGCGCGGCCATGCGCTCGACATCCGCAAGCCGCGCTATGGCGACCCGCTGCCGCAGACGATGCGCGACCATGCCGGCGCGGTGATCTTCGGCGGGCCGATGTCGGCCAACGACCCCGATGATTTCGTCAAGGCCGAGATCGACTGGATCAATGTCTGCTTGAAGGAGGCCGCGCCCTATCTCGGCATCTGCCTGGGCGCGCAGATGCTGGCCCGCACGCTGGGCGGCCGGGTCTACACCCATCCGGAGGGGCGGGCCGAGGTCGGCTATTACGGGCTCGACCTCACCGATCACGGCCGCGACCATGCGGCGGAAGCCGGCTTCGACTGGCCCGGCACCGTCTATCAATGGCACCGCGAGGGCTTCGACTGCCCGCCCGGCGCCCAATGCCTGGCGACCGGCGGCGATTTTCCGGTCCAGGCCATCCGCTCGGGGCCGCGCGCCTATGGCATCCAGTTCCACCCTGAGGTGACGCCGGCGATGATGTGCCGCTGGTCGGTCCGCGGGCATGAGCGCACGCTGATGCCGGGCGCCCAGCTGCGCCATCTGCATCTCGAGGGCTGGTACCAGCATGACCCGGCGATCCGCCGCTGGCTCGACGGCTTTCTCGACCACTGGCTCGCCGCAGAAACGGACCCCGCGTGACCCGCACAGCTCTCGTTCTCGGCGCCGGCATGGTCGGCGTCTCCTGCGCGCTCTCGCTCCAGAAGCGCGGCTTCACGGTGACCCTGATCGACCGCCGCGAGCCCGGCCGCGAGACCTCCTACGGCAATGCCGGCGTGCTGGCCCGCTCCTCGATCGTGCCGCTCAACAACCCCGGCCTCTACGGCAAGATCAGGAGCTATCTCGGCAACCGCCATCCGGCGCTGAACCTGGACTGGTCGCGGGCGCTGACCCGACCGGGCTGGTTGCTGCGCTTCCTCTGGGAGGCCCGCCCCTCGAAGGCGGCGGCACGCATCGCCGCGCTGGAATCGCTGACGAGCAGCACGGTCGAGCGCCATCGCGCGCTGATGGCGGAGGCAGGCGTCACCCATCGCTTGCGCGAAACCGGCACGCTCAAGCTCTGGCGCAGCGAGGCCGGCCATGCGGCGGCCCAGGCCGAGCACGACTTCCTGAAGGCGCATGGCATCGCCTCGCAGGTGCTCGACCGCCAGGGCATTTCGGGCGTCGAACCGGCGCTGAACCCGATCTTCCACGCCGGCCTGCTCTGCCTGGAGAACGCCTCGGTGGATTCGCCGGGCGCCGTGACTGAAGCCTATGCCGGGCTGTTCGCGCAGCGCGGCGGGCGGATCGAGCGGGCGGAAGCCCAGCGGCTGGAGCGCAGCGCATCCGGCTGGCGGGTGCAGGCGGGATCCACGGTGTACGAGGCCGATATCGCCGTCGTCGCGCTCGGTCCCTGGAGCATGGATCTGCTGGCGCCTTTGGGCCTCGACCCCAGGCTCGACGTCGAGCGCGGCTATCACCGCCATCTGCGGGCGAAGCCGGGAGCCAAACTGTCGCGGCCGGTCTACGACGTCGACGCCGCCTATTTCATGGCGCCGATGGAAGAGGGCTACCGCGTCACCAGCGGCGTCGATCTCAGCCACCGCGACGCGCCCGACAACCACCGCCAGATCGACCAGGTCACGATGAGCGCGCGCGAGGCCTTCCCGCTCGACGAGTTCGCCGGGGACACCTGGCGCGGCGCGCGGCCGACCCTGCCGGATTCACTGCCGATGATCGGCGAGGCCCCGCGCAACCCCGGCCTCTGGCTCGCCTTCGGCAACCAGCATCTCGGTTTCTCGACCGGGCCGATCACGGGTGAGCTCGTCGCCGCCCTGGTCTGCGGCGAGACGCCGCCGGTGGACCCGACGCCGTTCGCGCCGGGGCGCTATATCGGCTGAGTGTAAAGGTCGGGCCGCGCCGTCATGCTCGCCCTTGTGGCGAGCATCCACGTCTTTCTCACAGGGCTCGACTGTCGAAGACGTGGATGGCGGGACAAGCCCGACCATGACGGAAAGGGCGTGCCTTTTATTGAAACGACGTCCGTCGCGTCAGACGGCCGCGCTCGCGGATTTGCGCACCTCAGACCTGGCGCGCCACCATCATCTTCTTCACCTCCGCGATCGCCTTGGCCGGGTTGAGACCCTTGGGGCAGGCGTTGGCGCAGTTCATGATGGTGTGGCAGCGATAGAGACGGAAGGGGTCCTCGAGATTGTCGAGGCGCTCGCCGGTCTGCTCGTCGCGCGAGTCGATCAGCCAGCGATAGGCCTGCAGCAGGGCGGCCGGGCCGAGATAGCGGTCGCCGTTCCACCAGTAGCTCGGGCAGGAGGTGGTGCAGCAGGCGCAGAGGATGCACTCATAGAGCCCGTCGAGCTTCTCGCGGTCCTCGCGGCCCTGCTTCCATTCCTTCTCGGGCGCCGGCGTCGTGGTCTGCAGCCAGGGCTCGATCGAGGCGTGCTGGGCGTAGAACTGGGTCAGGTCCGGCACCAGGTCCTTGATCACCGGCATATGCGGCAGCGGGTAGATCGCGACGCGGCCCTTGGAGCCGCATTCGTCGATGCCCGTGGTGCAGGCGAGACCGTTCTTGCCGTCCATGTTCATGGCGCAGGAGCCGCAGATGCCCTCGCGGCAGGAGCGGCGGAAGGTCAGCGTCGGGTCGATCTTGGACTTGATCCAGATCAGCGCGTCGAGAACCATCGGCCCGCAATCCTCGCGGTCGACGAAGTAAGTGTCGGTGCGCGGATTTGCGGTGTCGTCGGGGCTCCAGCGATAGACCTTGAACTCGGTCAGCTTCGCGGCCCCGGCCGGCTTCGGCCAGGTCTTGCCCTCGACGAGGCGGGAGTTCTGCGGGAGTTTGAATTCGGCCATCTGTCAGATCGTCCTCAGTACACCCGCGCCTTGGGCTTGATGTACTCGATGTCGTTCGAGAGGGTGTAGGTGTGGACCGGCCGGTCGTCGAGCGTGACGGTGCGGTTCTCGTCGTCGATCCAGGACAGGGTGTGCTTCATCCAGTCCTTGTCGTCGCGGTTCGGATAGTCCTCGCGGGCATGGGCGCCGCGGCTCTCGGGGCGGTTCAGCGCCGAGTCCATGGTGACGACGGCCTGGGTGATCAGGTTGTCGAACTCCAGCGTCTCGATCAGGTCCGAGTTCCAGATCAGCGAGCGGTCCTTAGTGCCGATGTCGGTGATGCCGGCCCAGACCTCGTGGATGAGCTTGTGGCCCTCTTCCAGCGTCTCGCCGGTGCGGTAGACGGCGCAGTTGTCCTGCATCGTGCGCTGCATCCGGCCGCGCAGATCCGCGGTCGGCGTGCCGCCCGAGGCGTTGCGGTACTTGTCGAGGCGCGAGAGCGACAGGTCGGCTGAGTTCTTCGGCAGTTCGGGCTGCTTCTCGCCAGCGCTCACCGTGTCGGCGCAGCGCAGGCCAGCCGCGCGGCCGAAGACCACGAGGTCGATCAGCGAGTTCGAGCCGAGGCGGTTGGCGCCGTGAACGGAGACGCAGGCCGCCTCGCCGATCGCCATCAGGCCGGGCACCACGGTGTCGGGGTTGCCGTCGACCTTGGTCAGCACCTCGCCGTGGAAGTTCGTGGGGATGCCGCCCATGTTGTAGTGGACCGTCGGCAGCACCGGAATCGGCTCGCGGGTGACGTCGACGCCGGCGAAGATCTTGGCGCTCTCGGAGATGCCGGGCAGGCGCTCATGCAGGATCTTCGGGTCGAGATGGTCGAGATGCAGGTAGATGTGGTCCTTGTTCTTGCCGACGCCACGACCGCCGCGGATCTCCATCGTCATCGAGCGGGAGACGACGTCGCGCGAGGCGAGGTCCTTGGCGGACGGGGCATAGCGCTCCATGAAGCGCTCGCCTTCCGAATTGGTCAGGTAGCCGCCCTCGCCGCGAGCGCCTTCCGTGATCAAGCAGCCGGCGCCGTAGATGCCGGTCGGGTGGAACTGCACGAACTCCATGTCCTGCAGCGGCAGGCCGGCGCGCAGCACCATGCCGCCGCCGTCACCGGTGCAGGTATGGGCGGAGGTCGCCGAGAAATAGGCGCGGCCATAGCCGCCGGTCGCCAGGATGGTCTGCTGCGAACGGAAGCGGTGGATCGTGCCGTCGTCCATCTTCAGCGCGACGACGCCGCGGCAATGCCCGTCCTCATCCATGATGAGGTCGATGGCGAAATACTCGATGAAGAACTCGGTGTTGTAGCGCAGCGCCTGGCCATAGAGAGTGTGCAGCATGGCGTGGCCGGTGCGGTCGGCGGCGGCGCAGGTGCGCTGGGCCGGCGGGCCCTCGCCATATTCGGTGGTCATGCCGCCGAACGGGCGCTGGTAGATCTTGCCGTCCTCGGTGCGCGAGAAGGGCACGCCCCAATGCTCGAGCTCATAGACGGCGGCCGGCGCGTTGCGGACGAGATACTCGATCGCGTCCTGGTCGCCGAGCCAGTCCGACCCCTTGACGGTGTCGTACATGTGCCACTGCCAGGTGTCCTTGCCCATATTGCCGAGCGAGGCGGCGACGCCACCCTGGGCCGCGACGGTGTGCGAGCGTGTCGGGAACACCTTCGAGATGCAGGCCGTGCGCAGGCCGGCCTGCGAGCAGCCGACGGTGGCGCGCAGGCCGGCGCCGCCGGCGCCCACCACGACGACGTCGAAGGTGTGGTCGGTGATGGGGTAGGCCTGGCCGGTATAGGCCGGGGCCTGTCGGGACTTGGTGATCGCCATCGGATCAGCCTCCAAAGGACAGCTTCAGCACCGCATAGGCGCAGGCGGCGCCGACAGCGATCGCGAAGAAGGTATTGGCCATCACGGCCGCGATCTTGGCACCCTCACCGTGGATGTAGTCCTCGATGATGACCTGCATGCCGATGCGCATGTGCACGCAACCGGATACGACGAAGAGCAGCATCAGGATCGCCACCAGCGGGTGCGACAGAATGGCGAGCGCCGCCGGATAGGGCTTGCCCGCGAGCGAAATCACGATGCCGAGGAAGATCAGCGTCAGGACGAGGTTGGACACCGCCGTCATCCGCTGCAGCCAGAAATGGCCGGTGCCGGATTTGGCCGAGCCGAGCCCGCGGACGCGCGAGAGCGGGGTGCGCAGCGAGGAGTTGGATTGCATCGTCTCTCTCCTCAACGCACGGCCAGGCCGACGATCCAGACGAGCAAAGTCAGCCCGCCCGAGACGACCACGCTGTATTTCGCCAGGTTCATCCGGGTCTGCGGGTCGTAGCCCTTGCCCATGTCCCAGATGAAATGGCGCACGCCGCCGGCCATATGGTGCAGCAGCACGAAGGAATAGCCGAACAGGACGAACAGGCCGAACCATGAGCCCGCGATCGCCTGCGCCGTATCGAAGGCGGCCGGGCCCGAGGCCGCGGCGACGAGCCAGGCCGCGATCAGGACGGTGCCGGCATAGAGCGCAACCCCGGTGGCGCGATGGGCGATCGACATCGCCATCGTCCAGGACCAGCGATAGATCTGCAGATGCGGCGAGAGCGGACGCGCCGCCTGTTTGATCTCGGCCAAGATGGTCCTCCGTGGGGACTGCCCGGTGCCGGGCCTATCCATTTGGGATCATTCTAGAGTGTCTGGGTGTCTAACGAAACCGTTCCGTCGCTGCAATGCGGCATGACGACAGCGCGGTGACAGAATACAGAATCTGTCAGCGGTTACGGAATCGCTAACGCGGCAGCAGGGCCCAGTAATCGAGATCGAGGATGACATCGGGGTCGTAGCCCTCGGCCGCCTTCAGCGGATGGTCGGCGCAAGGGCGGTTCTTGGTCGCGACCAGCCGCAGCCGCAGCGCGCCGACATCCTCGCGGCCGGGCAATTCGGCCACCTCCAGCACCTCGCTCCAGGCGAAGACGGTGTCGCCGGCAAACAGCGGCGCGACATGGCGCCCGCCATTCAGCGCCGCGATGTGGAAGGCGTTGCCGAGGCCGTTGAAGGAGAGCGCCCGGGCGAGGCTGATGACATGGCCGCCATAGATCAGACGCTTGCCGAAGCGGGTCGAGCGGGCGCCGTGCCCGTCGAAATGGACCTTGGCGGTGTTCTGGTAGAGCCGGGTCGCGATCTGATGCTCGGCTTCCTCCACCGTCATGCCATCGACATGGTCGATGCGCTCGCCCGCCGCATAGTCGCCCCAGCGGAAGGGGCTGCCGGCGAGCGCGTCGTCATAGGCTGACAGATCGATGGGCGGGCAGCCTTCGCCGAGTTCCTCCGGCAGCACCGCCTTGGGCAGCTCCGGCACCTGTTCGGCATGGGCCGGCGTTCCGGGCTTACGCTTGCGCACCAGCACCCAGCGCGCATAGCTCAGCACGATCTCGGCCTTCTGGTTGCGGCCGATCGAGCGGACATAGACGATGCCGGCATCGCCGGCGGAGGTCTGCTTCAGCCCGATCACCTCCGAGGTGGTCGAGAGCGTGTCGCCGGGGAAGACGGGCTTCAGGAAGCGGCCATCGGCATAGCCGAGATTGGCCACCGCATTGACGGAGACGTCCGGCACCGTCTTGCCGAAGACGATGTGGAAGACGAGGAGGTCGTCGACCGGTGCGGTCTGGTAGCCGATCGCCTGGGCGAAGGCATCCGAGGACTGCACGGCAAAGCGCGGGCCGTAGAGCGCCGTGTAGAGCGAGACGTCGCCGGCCGTGACCGTGCGCGGCGTCGCATGGACGATCACGTCGCCGAGGTGAAAATCCTCGAAGAAGCGCCCGGCGCTGGTCTTAGGAACGGGAGAGGGGGTCGATCCGGGCATGGGGCTGGCTCGCTGGCTGCGCGCGATTGTGCGCCGCAACGGGCAGCAGCATCAAGCCCCGGCGAATGCGACGAAGGACGGGTGGTTCTGGATGAGCCGGACGCTCCGGCGGACATCCACAGGCCACATCAGTGGCACAGCTGCATTATGTCCGAGCCGTCATTCCGGACGCAGCGAAGCGGAGATCCGGAATGACGGTGACGATTCCGGCAGGCGCTCTACCAAGAGCCTGCGACAGTCGCCGTCCGACTTCAGATATACTGCCCGTGGCAGTGCTTGTACTTCTTGCCCGAGCCGCAGGGGCAGGCCTCGTTGCGGCCGACCTTGCCCCAACTCGAGGGATCGGCGGGATTGCGCTCCAGCACCTCCGCATCGCCCTCGACCGCGGCGAACTGCATCCCGCCGGAGCCATAGCCACCGAAGGGCGAGAGCAGCGAATCCTGCGGCGGCGCAGCCTCGTCCTCGGGCTGCTCGAAGCGCACCTCGATGCGCATCAGATTGCCGGTGACCTGCTCGCGCAGCCGGCCGATCAACCCGTCGAACAGCTCGAAGGCTTCCTGCTTGTACTCGTTCAGCGGATCGCGCTGGGCATAGCCGCGCCAGCCGATGACCTGGCGCAGATGGTCGAGCGTGACGAGATGTTCGCGCCAGAGCGTGTCGAGCGTCTGCAGCAGCACCTGCTTCTCGACATAGACCATCACCTCTTCGGTGTTGCGCTCGATGCGGGCGGCATAATCCTCGTCGGCGATCTTGCGGATGCGCTCGCGCAGCTCGGCGTCGGCGATGCCCTCTTCCTTCGCCCACTCCTCGATCGGCAGGTCGAGATTGAGGAACTGCAGCACGCCCTCCTTGAGCGCGGCGGTGTCCCACTGCTCGGGATAGGCCTCTTCGGGGATGTGACGGGTGACGAGTTCGTCGGCGACGCCCTGGCGCATGTCGTCGATGGTCTCGCGCACGCTGGCCTGGCGCATGAAGTCGCGGCGCTGCTCGAACACGACCTTGCGCTGGTCGTTCATGACGTCGTCGTATTTCAGGATGTTCTTGCGGATGTCGAAGTTGCGCGCCTCGACCTTGCCCTGCGCCTTCTCGACCGCCTTGTTGATCCAGGGATGGACGATCGCCTCGTCCTCCTTCAGGCCGAGCTTGGTCAGCATGCCGTCCATGCGGTCCGAGCCGAAGATCCGCATCAGGTCGTCCTGCAGCGACAGGAAAAACTTGGAACGGCCGGGGTCGCCCTGGCGGCCGGCGCGGCCGCGCAGCTGGTTGTCGATGCGGCGGCTTTCATGGCGCTCGGTGCCGACGATGTAGAGCCCGCCGGCCTTGAGCACGCGCTGCTTGAAATCGGCGACCTCGGCGCGGATGCGCGTGGCCTGCGCCTCGCGCTCGGGCCCCTCCTCCATGCCGGCGAGATCATGCGAGATCCGCATCTCGGCATTGCCGCCGAGCTGGATGTCGGTGCCGCGGCCGGCCATGTTGGTGGCGATGGTGATCGCGCCGGGCACGCCGGCCTGGGCGACGATATAGGCCTCCTGCTCGTGGAAGCGGGCGTTCAGCACGGCGAAGGCACGCGAGGGCTTGCCCTGGCGGGCCGCCTCGTAGATCGGCTCCAGCGCCTTGGGATCGGTGAAGTCGATCAGCTTGAAGCCGTCCTTCTCCAGCATCTCGGCGATCAGCTCGGAGCGCTCGATCGAGGTGGTGCCGACGAGCAGCGGCTGGCCGGCCTCCTGGGCCGCCTTGATCTCGCGGATCACGCCGCGGACCTTCTCCTCGAAGGTGCGATAGACCTCGTCGTCCTCGTCCTTGCGGGCGACGGGGACATTGGTCGGGATCTCGACGACCTCGAGCTTGTAGATCTGGAAGAACTCGTCGGCCTCGGTCGCCGCCGTGCCGGTCATGCCGGCGAGCTTGGAATAGAGCCGGAAATAGTTCTGGAAGGTGATCGACGCCAGCGTCGCGTTCTCGGGCTGGACGGTGACGCCCTCCTTGGCCTCGAGCGCCTGGTGCAGACCTTCCGAATAGCGCCGGCCCGGCATCATGCGACCGGTGAACTCGTCGATGATGACGACCTCGTCGCCGCGGACGATGTAGTCCTTGTCGCGGGTGAAAAGCGAATGCGCCCGCAGCGCCTGGTTGACGTGATGGACCAGCGTGACGTTCTGGGCGTCGTAGAGGTCGCCCTCCTTGAGCAGCCCCGCCTCGCGCAGCAGCTCCTCCATATGCTCGTTGCCGGCTTCCGTCAGCGAGACGGCGCGCTGCTTTTCGTCGATCTCGTAATCGCCCTTCACCAGACTGGGCAGGATCTTGTCGATCGAGACATAGAGGTCCGACTTGTCGTCGAGCGGGCCGGAGATGATCAGCGGCGTGCGCGCCTCGTCGACCAGGATCGAGTCGACCTCGTCGACGATCGCGAAGTGGTGGCCGCGCTGCGACATCTGGCCGACATCGTACTTCATGTTGTCGCGCAGATAGTCGAAGCCGAACTCGTTGTTCGTGCCGTAGGTGATGTCGCAGGCATAGGCGCGCTGGCGCTCCTCGTCCTCGATGCCGTGGACGATGATGCCGACGCTGAGGCCGAGGAAGTTGTAGAGCTTCGCCATCCACTCCGCGTCGCGGCGGGCGAGATAGTCGTTCACCGTCACGACATGGACGCCGTTGCCGGCGAGCGCGTTGAGATAGGTCGGCAGCGTCGCGACCAGGGTCTTGCCCTCGCCGGTCTTCATCTCGGCGATGGCGCCCTCATGCAGCACCATGCCGCCGATGAGCTGGACGTCATAGGGACGCTGGCCGAGCACGCGCTTGGCCGCCTCGCGCACCGTCGCGAAGGCGGGAACCAGGAGATCATCGAGCTTGGCGCCCTTGGCGAGCTGCTCCCGGAAGGCCGCGGTGCGGGCCTGGAGCGCCTCGTCGCTGAGCGCCGAGACCTCCTTCTCCAGCGCGTTGATCGCGGCCACGCGGGGACCGTAGCCCTTGACGCGCCGGTCGTTCGACGAGCCGAAGAGTTTCTTTGCGAGCGCGCCAAGCATGTTGGGCCTTTCGGTGGTGTGGCTCCGGCGCCGCGCTAGCCTTGCGCCGCGTCCAGCCGGATCCGGAATTCTCAATGCGACGGCGTGTTTAGACGCGCGCGGAGGCGGGGTCCAGCATTGCCTTGCAGCGCCGCACGCCTGCGGCGCGCAGCACGGTACGAACCCGCGCGGACCGCCAGGATGTAGGATCGGCGCCGGGATCTTCCAAGTCCGAACCCCGGCGGCGGTAAGAGTGCATCAGCAAAGCTTCGTGAAGCGGCGCCCGCACGGGGTTTCGTGCCTTGCCTTTGCCGCGTTCAACTGGCAGTGCACCGGCGAACGCTCGGTTCGCTCTGTCCTGCAAGAAAGCACGTCCCATGAAGTTGTCTCGTCTCGGCATGGTTTCGCTCGGCCTCGTGCTCGTCGCGACGCCGGTCTTCGCGCAGGCGGACAAGGTTGTCGCCAAGGTCGACGGCATCGCCATCACCGAACGCGAGATCGGCTTGGCGACCGAGGATCTGGGCGAGCGCCTGGCGCAACTCCCCGACGAGCGCAAGCGCGACGAGGTGATCAACTATCTGGTCGACCTCAAGCTCGGCGCGCGCGCCGCGATCGCGGCCAAGACGGCCGATGGCCCCGACTTCGCCGCCCGTCTCGCCTATTTCCGCGAGAAGGTGCTGCTCGACCAGTACCTGACCGCCGAGGGCAAGAAGGCTGCGACACCCGAAGCGGCCCGCAAGCTCTATGACGAGACCACCAAGGCGATGGCGCCGGAAGAAGAGGTCAACGCCCGCCACATCCTCGTCGAGGACGAGGCCCAGGCCAAGGCCGTCGCCGAGCGCCTGAAGAAGGGCGAGGACTTCGCCAAGGTCGCCGCCGAGCTCTCCAAGGACCCGGGCTCCGGCAAGGAGGGCGGCTCGCTCGGCTGGTTCACCAAGGACCGCATGGTGCCGGAATTCGCCGAAGTCGCCTTCAAGCTGGACAAGGGCCAAGTGTCCGACCCGGTGAAGAGCCAGTTCGGCTGGCACGTCATCAAGGTCGAGGACAAGCGCAGCAAGCCGCTGCCCGACTTCGCGATGGTGAAGCCGCAGATCGACCAGTATCTCGAGCGCAAGGCGCAGCAGGACATCATCGTCGGCCTGCGCGAGAAGGCCAAGGTCGAGCGTCTCGACCAGCCGGCCGCGCCCGCGACGCCGGCTCCCGCCGAGCCGAAGAAGCCCTGAGCGAGCACTGACTCGCGAATGAGCCTTTGACATGGCCCGCGCCCGTCGCGGGCCATGTTCGTTTCAGACGAGATCGTCGAGCTTCACGCGCAGGGCGCCAGCGATCTTCTTCATCGTCGCCAGCGTGCCCTCGCGCTTCCCGGTCTCGATCTGCGAGAGATAGGGCTGCGCGATGCCGGCCATCTCCGCCAGCGCGCTGACGGTCAGCCCGCGATGCTCGCGCCAGACCCGCACGAGGTTCTCGCCCGCGAGAATGCGGTCGACCATGGCGGAGGGGACGAACTCCTCTTCGCCAGCGGCGAGACGACGTTTGGCCTCGTCATAGGCCAGCACATCCTCGGCCATTTCGGCAGCATCGCGCAGCCGTTCGAACGTCGCTTCCGGAACCACGACCATTCGCTCTCCGCCAGGGCGGACGATGACCTCGTACCCCTCATCCATGTCCTCACCTCCTCAGTCGTAGATGCGGCTGCGATGGCCGACATCGAGGATGTCGAGGACGGTGCCGTCCTCATCAAAGATGACGCGATAGTCCCCAACCCGCAGCCGATAGCCGTCGCGACCCTGGAGCTTTCGGACATTCGCGGCCAAGCTCGCGGGAGCCTCCGCATATTGTTCAATCTTGCCGCGGATGCGCGCCGCCGTTCCCACCGGCAAGGCACGCAGAGCCCTCAGCGCCTGCGTCTGGTAGACGATCCGCCGCATGGAAACATGCTATAGCATATCGCTATGACCGAGCAAGCGTGGCGCGGGCCCACCTTGCCTTCGCGCCGCCCCTGCGGCACACGGGCCTCCCGCACAGGAGACGCCACCATGGCCGGCAAGGATGTTCCCGTTTCCCCGCTTGCGCCGAAGCGCCAGCCCAAGGTTCCGCCGGTTCCCGGCGTGCGCTTCGCCACCGCCGAGGCGGGCATCAAGTACACGGGCCGCACCGATGTCTGGCTGGCCCTGCTCGACGAGGGCACGCAGGTCGCGGGCGTCTTCACCCGCTCGAAATGCCCCTCCGCGCCGGTCGACTGGTGCCGCGAGAACCTGAAGCAGGGCTCGGCCCGGGCCGTCGTCGTCAATTCCGGCAACGCCAACGCCTTCACCGGGCTGAAGGGCCGCGACTCCGTCGCGCTGACCGCGAAGATCGCGGCCAAGGCCGCCGGCTGCAAGCCTGAAGAGGTCTTCATCGCCTCGACCGGCGTGATCGGCGAGCCCCTCGACGCGAGCAAGTTCGAGGGCGTGCTGGAAGCTTGCGCCAAGCGCGTGGCGGACGGTCCCTGGATCGATGCGGCCAAGGCGATCATGACGACCGACACCTTCCCCAAGGCGCTCTCGCGCAAGGCCAAGATCGACGGCCATGAGGTCGTGCTCGCCGGCATCGCCAAGGGCGCTGGCATGATCGCGCCCGACATGGCGACGATGCTCTCCTTCGTCTTCACGGATGCGCCGATCGCCGCGCCCGTGCTGCAGGCGCTGCTCTCCAAGGGCGTGAAGGGCTCCTTCAACGCCGTCACCGTCGACAGCGACACCTCGACCTCGGACACGCTGATGCTGTTCGCGACGGGCAAGGCGGCGGCGCGCGGCGTGCCGGCGATCACCGAGATCGGCGATGCCCGGCTCTCGGGCTTCAAGCGCGCGCTGAATTCGCTGCTGCTCGAACTCGCCCATCTCGTGTGCAAGGACGGCGAGGGTGCGCGCAAATTCGTCGAGGTGCGCGTCGCGGGCGCGGCCTCCGCGCGCTCGGCCAAGCGCGTCGCGCTCTCGATCGCCAATTCGCCGCTGGTCAAGACCGCCATTGCCGGCGAGGACGCCAATTGGGGCCGTGTCGTCATGGCCGTCGGCAAGGCCGGCGAGCCGGCCGATCGCGACCGGCTCGACATCTCCTTCGGCGACATCAAGGTGGCCCAGCAGGGCGCCCGGGCTGCTTCTTACGATGAGGAAGCCGTCTCGACCTATATGCAAGGCGAACACATCGTCATCACCGCCGATCTCGGCCTCGGTCGCGGCAAGTCCACCGTCTGGACCTGCGACCTGACCAAGGCCTATGTCGAGATCAACGGCGACTACCGGTCCTGAATGACTCACCGTCATTGCGAGCGCAGCGAAGCAATCCAGGCGTCTGCGCAATCCCTCTGGATTGCTTCGCTGCGCTCGCAATGACGGAGATGGCCCGCCCCAACCCCAGCCGCGCCTTCGTCGTCGGGCATCTGCTGGTCTGCTCGTTCTTCTGGGGCTCGAGCTTCCTGTTCATCAAGCTGACGGGCGGCGCGATCTCGCCGCTCGCGCTCGCCGCCGGGCGCGGGCTGATCGGGGCGGCGGCGCTGGCGGCCTATGTCGTCTGGCTCGGCCAGAGCCCAATCCCGCGCCGCGACGAGATCCGGCACTGGCTGGTGCTGGGCACGACCAATGGCTGGGTGCCCAACGTCCTCGTCGCCTATGCGCTGGTGCAGCTCGCCAGCGGCCCGGCCGCGATGATCCAGGCCGGCGGGCCGCTGGTGACGGCGGTCTTCGCGCATTTCCTCTTCGCCGAGGAGCGGATGGGTCTGCGCCGGCTGGTCGGCATCGGGCTCGGCATGGCCGGAGTCGCGCTGCTGATCGGCCCGCGCCTGGTCGAGGGCGGCGGCACGGCGCTCGGCGTGCTCGCCATGGTCGGCGTCATGCTGGGCTACAGCATCGGCAATCTCTATGCCCGCGCCATCCCCGTCTCGGCCGGCGATCCGGCCCGTCTCGCGCTCGGGCAGCAGGTGGTCTCGGGCCTCGTCGCGCTCGCGCTGACGCTGGTCTTCGCCGGCCCTGCCGCCTTCGCACCGATGGCGGACCATGTCCCGGCCATGCTGGCGCTCGGCCTGCTCGCCACCGCCGTGCCGATGGCGGTGTTCATGCGGCTGATCCGCGCCGCGGGACCGACGCGGGCGGCGATGACCGGCTATCTCGTGCCGACGGTGGCGACGATCCTGGGCATCGTCGTGCTCGGGGAAACGCTGGAGTTGCGGCAGATCCTCGGCGGTTGCATCATCCTCGCCGGCGTCTTCCTGGTGACGACGTCGCAGCGTGCGGCCAGGTCTGCTTGAGAGGACGAGCGGCATGAGGATCGGGCTGGGGGTCGTTCTCGCCTTGGCGTTGTCCGCTTGCGTCGAGCGCAAGCCGGCGACCGTCGCGTTTTCAGCCGACGAGGCGGCCTTCATCAGGAAGACCGGTACGACCACGATCACCGGCCACGCCTTCCGCACCAAGCCGAGCGGTGCGGTCGTGAACGCGGCCGGGCAGCTGGTCCGCCTCGTGCCGGCCACGGGCTACTCGCGCGAGCGCTTCGCCAATTTCTACGGCACGCGCAAATTCGTGCCGCATCGCGGCTATCCCCGCGACGACAACCCCGACCCCGCCTATGGCGACTACACCCGCACCACCAAGGCGGAATCGAATGGCCGCTTCGCCTTCGAAAAGGTGGCGCCGGGCGATTATTTCGTCACCACCCAGGTGATCTGGGGCGACGAGGATGCGCTCACGCGCGAGGGCGGCTCAGTCTATGACAGCGTCACCGTGACGGGTAAGGAGACGCAGCCCCTGCACGTCATCCTCTCCGGCTACTGAGTCCAACCCGTGAAGCTTCTCCTCGTCGTCGCCTGCGCCCTGATCGATTCCGACAACCGCGTGCTGGTGGCCCAGCGGCCGCAGGGCAAGGCGCTGGCCGGGCTGTGGGAGTTTCCCGGCGGCAAGCTGGAGGCGGGCGAGCGGCCCGAGCCGGCGCTGATTCGTGAGCTGTCCGAGGAGCTCGGCATCACCGTCAAGGAGGAGTGCCTGGCGCCGCTGACCTTCGCGAGCTTCGCCTATCCCGAGTTCCACCTCCTGATGCCGCTCTATATCTGCCGGCGCTGGGAGGGGCAGGTCGCCTCCCGCGAGGCGCAGGCGCTGAAATGGGTCCGCCCCGGCAAGCTGCGGGAGCTGGCCATGCCGCCCGCCGACGAGCCGCTGATCCCGCATCTGATCGACCTGCTGGGGGCGTGAGCGCCCGCGCTCCGGTCATCAACCGATCGTCATCCTGGGCGACCGAAGGTCGACCGGGATCCATCATAGGGCAGACACGGCGCCCTATGATGGATCCCGGCCTGCGCCGCTGCGCGGCTTGTCCAGGATGACGGGGTTCGTTCAACCGCGAAGGAGGGCGCTAGATATCGATGAAGTGTCAGGCGCGATTCAGCCGTCGTTCTGACGCGCCAGCTGAAACCGCTCGAACCGCGCCAGCTCCGCCTCGATCAGCGCCTGGCGCTCCGGGCTCTCCTGCCCCTCCAGCCAGGTCCATTGCTGGATCAGGAGCCGCCCCGCCTGGCGGTCGGTCTTCAGGTCGAGCACGGCCACGACCGTGTCGCCGATCAGCACCGGCAGGCCGAAATAGCCGAAGATGCGCTTCTCTTTCGGCAGATAGGCCTCGAAAGCATGGGCATAGCCGAAAAACAGCTTCAGCCGCTTGCGCTGGATGATCAGCGGATCGAAGGGCGAGAGGATGTGGACGAGATCGGGCTGCGGCGCCGCCGCGTCCGGCCCCTCGCGCGGCATCCAGTGCGGCACGGTCGAGTCTTCGACCGTCACCGGCATCAACTCGCGGCGTTTCACGCGGGCCTCGATCAGCTCCGCCACCGCTGCCTTGGCCGGGGCATCGAGATGGCAGATCGAATCGAGGCTGACGACGCCTTGCGCCCGCAACGCCCGGTCGAGCCTGTAGGCGGTGACCTGCCGTTCCGAGGCAGGCGTCGGGCGTTTGTCCCAGCCGAAATGCCGGTCTGTCAGCTCATAGGTCTTGAGCATGCCGGCGCGGGCCGAAATCACCAGGTCGCCATCGTAGAAGGCGCGCTCCAGCAGCCCCTTGGAAGGCTTCTTGCTGGCCCAGAGATGGGCCTTCTCGACCAGCACGTCGCTGTCGATGTCGCGGATGGTCAGCGGCCCGTCCTTGCGGATGCGGGCGAGCAGCTTGCGCGCCTCCTCGCGCCCGCCGACGGCCGACCAGCGCTTGGGCTCTGCCCGATGGGCCTTCATCGCCCCGAGGAAGAAGCGGATGTCGCGCAGCGGCACATAGGAGAGCGCATGGGTCCAGTATTCGAAGACGCTTTTGTCCAGCGACTGCGCCTGCGCCAGATCGCCCCGCTGATAGGAGGGGATGCGGCTGAACAGGATGTGGTGGTGGCAGCGCTCGATCACGTTGATCGTATCGATCTGGACATAGCCGAGATGCTCGACCGCCGCCTTCGTGGCCTGCGCCCCCGCACCGAAGGGCTCGCGCGCGTCGAGCCGCTGGGCCCGCAGCCAGAGCCGCCGCGCCTGTTGGCGCGAGAGGGTGATCGTCTTGGGCAAGCGGGGCGGCATGGCGGGGTCCAGGGCTGCGAAGAAAGCTGCCGGAGTTTAGGGCGCGGCGTCCAGCCTTGTGTCAGGACGACGGAAGAACGAGCCCGGCTTTCGCGGTTTTGCCCGTCCTCGCCCTTGCTCGTCATCCTGGACCGGCGGCGCAGCCGGCGGGCCGGGATCCATCATGGGGCGCCGCGTCCGCCCTATGATGGATCCCGGTCGACCTTCGGTCGCCCAGGATGACGGCGTCACGGGTTGAGACCATGGGATATCGGCCGCCGCTGCCGCTACATCATGCGCTGGCGGATAGCGCCTCTCGCAACGCCTCGGGCGTCACCTGCGCCATCGCCATGGCCAGCTTGAAGGCTTTCGTCTTCTCGCCGGGGTTCATCACCAGGATCACCGTCTCGGTTCCGGGACAGGCGGGATCGGCGCAGAGGATCTCGTTGACCGCGATGGCGGCCTCCTCCGGGAGGCCGGCGATCTCGCGCAGCAGCTCTTTTACGCGGTGGGTCTGTGCCGCCGCTTCGCTCTTGTCGGGCCCGCCCTTGCCGAAGAGGCCGAAGCGCATCGCCGCGCTCTAAGCCGCGGGCAGCGTCAGCACGCCGGCGGCGCCGTCTTCCGTGCCGAAGGCCAGCCGCTTGCCGCCCTTGTCCCAGGCGAAGGCGGTGATGCCACTGCCGCGCAGCGCCGGGCGCACCAAAAGCTCCGAGGCATCTGTGAGGCGGATCATCAGGATGCAGCCATCGTCATAGCCGACCGCCAGAACCAGCGCCTTGGGATGGAAGGCGACGCGGGTGACCTTGGCGTGGCGGGCGCCGCATTCGCGCGGCGCCTTGCCCTGCGGGCCCTCGCCCTGGAAGGGCCAGACGATCGCGGCATCCGCCCCGCTCGAGGCGAGCCACAGCCCGTCATGCGACCAGGACAGCGAGCGCGGCTTGGCCGGATAGCCGGTCATCCGCATATGGCTCGGCTTCTCGCCCAGCCGCCAGCCATGCAGCGCGTTCTCGGGCATGGAGGAGACGACGAAGCGCCCGTCCGGCGACCAGACGACGTCGAGATGGGCGCCCTTCCATTCGAGGAATTCGGGCTTGGTCTCCGTCGCCGGATACCAGAGGCTCACGCCGTTCATCTGGCCGATCGCGAGCCGAAAACCCTTGGGCGCGAACACCAGCCCCTGCGGCGTCGTGCCGACATCGAGCGAGCGGACCCGGCCCTTGTCATCACGGGCATGGACGGTCTTGCCGGTGTTCCAGGCGATGCTGCCGGAGCCCGAAAGCGCCACCGCATCGACCCAGCGGCGCTTCTCGTCGCGCGCGATCTCGGTGGAGGTGCCGTCGGCCGCGGTCGCGACGACGCGGCCGTCATCGCCGCCGGTGATCAGATGCTCGCCATCGCTGCAGGTGCAGAGGACGCCGCCGGCATGGACCTCGGCTGAGTCGTGCGCGCCCTCGTTCCAGCGCAGCACGCGCCCGTCGGCGAGCGCAAGCGCCAGCGTCGATTTGAGCCAATGGGCGCCGACGACATGCGCCCCGGCCTCGACGGGAACGACATGCTCGCGCAGCGAGACGGGGGCGGTGTTCGTGTTCATGGGCGGGGTCTAGCGCAGCCTGTTTGTCATGGGAACCGCACCGTCATTCTCGGGCGCAGCGAAGCGCAGACCCGAGAATCTCTGGCAGGAGATGCTCGGGTCAAGCCCGAGCATGACATGAAGGGCTCACGCCGCGCAGGCTTCGAAACCCTGGCGCAGCTCGTTCTCGTTCAGGTCGCGGCCGATGATGACGAGGCGCGAGGAGCGGGTCTCGCCTGCCTTCCAGTCGCGCTGGAGGTCGCCGTCCAGGATCATGTGGACACCCTGGAAGACGAAGCGGCGCGGCTCGCCCTTGAAGGCGAGGATGCCCTTGGAACGCAGGATGTTGGGGCCCTGCGCCTGGCTGACATCGTTGATCCAGGGCATGAACTTCTCGGGGTCGACATCGCCGGGGATCGTGAACGACATCGAGCGGACCTCGTCCGAATGATGGTGGTGATGGCCGGATTCGAGGAAATCCGGCTCGATGTCGAGGATGCGGTCGAGGTCGAAGGCGTTGCGGTCGAGCAGCTGGTCGATCGGCAGCGCGCAGCGCTCCGTCCTGTGCAGCTTGGCATAGGGGTTGATGGCGCGGATCGCGGCCTCGACCGAGGCGAGTTCCTCGGCCGTCACCAGATCGGTCTTGTTCAGCACGATCACGTCGGCAAACGCGATCTGGTTCTTGGCTTCAGGCGCATCCTTGAGCCGGTCCTTGAGCCATTTCGCGTCGGTCACGGTGATGACGGCGTCGAGCTTGGTGGCGTCGCCGACATCCTGGTCGACGAAGAAGGTCTGGGCGACGGGGGCAGGGTCGGCGAGGCCCGTCGTCTCGACGATGATCGCGTCGAACTTGCCCTTACGCTTCATCAGCCCGTCGAGAATGCGGATCAGATCGCCGCGCACGGTGCAGCAGATGCAGCCATTGTTCATCTCGAAGACCTCCTCGTCGGCGCCGACGACGAGGTCGCCATCGATTCCGGCCTCGCCGAACTCGTTGACGATGACGGCGAACTTCTTGCCGTGATCCTCGGTGAGGATGCGGTTCAGAAGCGTGGTCTTGCCGGCGCCCAGATAGCCGGTGAGCACCGTGACGGGAATTTTCTCGGACATGGGTGTGACCCTTGGTTCTTCAAACGGCGGTGCCGGAGCGCTCGTCGCGCCCCGGCTTGAGACACCTCCAGCCCTCATCCTGAGGAGAAGCCGCAAGGCTTCGTCTCGAAGGATGCTCCAGCGCGCTCTGGACCATCCTTAGAGACGCCGCTCCGCGGCTCCTCAGGATGAGGGCTGGAATGTGAGGGCCGACGATCAGGCCGGGCCGGCGGCGAGCGCCTTTTCGATCTGGCTTATATTGTGTTTCATCATCGCGATGTAAGTCCCGGCCGGACCGTCGGCGTCCGACAGCGCGTCGGAAAAGATCCGACCGCCGACCTTGGCGCCGCTCTCCTTGGCGATCCGCTCGACGAGGCGCGGATTGGTGACGTTCTCAAGGAAGACGGCGGGAATCTTCTCCGCCTTGATCTGCCGGATGATGCGGCCGACATCCCTGGCCGAGGCCTCGGCCTCGGTCGAGACGCCCTGCGGCGAGACGAACTCGACGCCATAGGCCTTGACGAAATAGCCGAAGGCGTCGTGCGAGGTGATCGCCTTGCGGCGATCGGCTGGAATGCGCGCGACCGCGGCCCTGATCTCGGCCTCGACCGCGTCGAGCTGGGCGAGATAGCGCGTCGCATTGGCCTCGTAGCTCGCCTGCCCCGCCGGATCGGCCTTCACCAGCGCATCGCGGATGTTGGCGACGTAGATCCTGGCATTGGCGACGCTCTGCCAGGCATGCGGATCGTCCTGGCCGGCATGGTTGTGGCCATGCTTGTCCTTTTTGCCGTGGTCGTGATCATCCGCTTCGTTTCGCAGCGGCGTGATGCCGGTGGTTGCGGTCGCGACCGTCGCCTTGGTGCCGGAGGACTTGATCAGCCGGGTGATCCAGCCCTCGAATTTCAGCCCGTTGACGACGACGAGCTTCGCTCCGGCCATCGCCTTCGCATCGGCGGGCGTCGGCGAATAGACATGGGCGTCGCCATTGGCGCCGACGAGCGTGGTCAGCGCGACACGGTCGCCGCCGACCTCCTTCACGAAGTCGCCGAGGATCGAGAAGCTCGCGACGACGGGCAGCTTGTCCTGTGCGGTGGCGGCCATCGGCGCCTGGGCGAGGATGAGCCCGGCGGCGAGGGCGCCGAGAAGGGCGCGACGGTTCGGCATGGAAGCCTCCAGAGGTAGTGAAACACTATAACATCACTACGCCCGAAGATGGCGCCGCGGCAAGAGGCGACGGGCGAGCCCGCCCTGCGTGCCGAGCAGGAGCGAGCCGAGATAGAGCGCGCCCGCAGCCAGGATGATCGCCGGCCCCGCGGGCAGATTGCTGCCCGCCGAATAGGACATCACCAGCCCCGCATAGCCGGAAACCATCCCGAAACCGCTGGCGAGCAGGATCAGGCGGGTGATGTCGGCGGTCCAGAAGCGGGCCGCCGCCGCCGGGAGCATCATCAGCCCGACCGCCAGCAGCGTGCCCAGCGCATGGAAGCCGGCCACCAGATTGAGCACGACGAGCCCGAGGAAGGTGAGATGGACGAGGCCGCCGGAGCGGCTGACCGAGCGCAGGAAGCCGGGATCGACGCATTCCATCACCAGCGGGCGATAGAGCGCCGCGAGGGTCATCAGGGAGACCGTCGCCACCCCCGAGAGCAGGATCAGCACGTCGTCGTCGAGCGCCAGCACATTGCCGAACAGGACATGGAACAGGTCGACCGCCGAGCCGCGCAGCGAGACGATGGTGACGCCGAGCGCCAGCGAGATCAGGTAGAAGGCGGCGAGCGAGGCATCCTCCTTGATCACGGTGACCCGCGCCACCGCGCCGGCCGCAAGCGCCACCGCAAAGCCGGCCGCCAGCCCGCCCAGCGTCATCGCCGGCAGCGAGAAGCCGGCGACGAGATAGCCGATCGCGGCGCCCGGCAGGATCGCATGGGCCATGGCGTCGCCGGTCAGGCTCATCCGCCTGAGCATCAGGAACACGCCGATCGCGCCGCCCGACACCGACAGGGCGACCACGCCGACCAGCGCCCGGCGCATGAAGTCGAACTCGGCGAAGGGGCCGATAAAGAGGTCGTAGAGCATCGGCCAACCCGTCATTGCGAGCGCAGCGAAGCAATCCGGAGGTCGGCGCGAGACGCTGGATTGCTTCGCTGCGCTCGCAATGACGATGACGGCATCACGCCGCGTCGCGCTCGCACGGTGCCGCGTGGCTGTCGAAGGCCTCGACCATGCGGCGCGCCTTGAGCAGGTTGGCCACCGTCAGCACCTCGCCGGTCTCGCCCCAGGCCACCGTCTCGCGCGCCAGCAGCAGGGTCTGTGGGAAGGCGCGGCGGACTGTCTCGATGTCGTGGAGGACCGCGACGACGGTGCGGCTTTCGCCGTGCCAGCGCTGCACCAGCGCCAGCAGATCGGCGGTGGTGCGGGCGTCAATGGCGGTGAAGGGCTCGTCGAGCAGGATGATGTCGGCGTCCTGCAGCAGGAGCCGCGCAAACAGCGCGCGCTGCATCTGGCCGCCTGAGAGCGCACCGATCGGCCGGCGCTCGAAGCCGGCGAGCCCGACGGCGGCGATCGCCGCCTCGATCTTCGCAGCGGCCCCGCCGCCGATGCGCCCGAAGATGCCGGCACGGTTCCACAGCCCCATCGCCACGAGATCATAGACATGGATCGGAAAGGACCGGTCGAGTTCCGCCTGCTGCGGCAGATAGGCCAGGCGTCGGCCACGCGCGACGGCGATGTCGCCGTCCAGCGGAGACAAAGCCCCGGCAATCCCCTTGAGCAGAGTCGACTTGCCGGCGCCATTGGGGCCGACGATCGCCGTCAGGCTGCCCGTGGCGATCTCGCCCGAAAGATGATGCACCGCCGGGTGGCGGTCGTAGCCCAGCGTCAGATCGGTCAGGCGGATGGCGGACAAGGGCGCGGCAACCATCTTCACGAGATCACGGCGAAGGTCGCCACCCAGAGCAGCGCGACGATGCACGCAGCCAGCCCGACGCGCGCGGCCGCCGACAGGCGCAGCAGCGACCAGCCCGGATTCTCCGGGACGGCATGCGAGATGGGATGCGCGTGGGGCTCGGCCATATGGGATGATATAATGTTACGGCGAGACAGAGGCAAGGATCGTCTCTGACTCGACAGATCGTCGCAACGGACGGATGATCAGTGGATGACGGAAAGCAGCGAAAATCTGGTTCTGACGATCCTCCGCGAGATGCGGAAGGAGCAGGCTGACCACCGCGTTCTGCTTCTCGGCGTCGTCGACAGCCTCCGCCGTCTGGAAGCGCGCGGCGACAAGCGCATGCTGGCCCTCGAGACGAGGCTGGCCGATCTGCGCGATGATCTCGAGCTGATGCTCAAGAACGAGATGCTCGGCTCGCGGACGCATTTCGAAACGCTTTACGAACAGAAGCTTGAGAACCTCGCCGACAGGCTTGCAGCTCTCGAAGCAAACTGAGCTGCGAGCCGTACTCAGAACGGCAGATACTGATACAGCCAGGTCTCGGTCAGAATCTTGTCTCCGGCCTTCAGGAAACAGCGCATCTCGACCGGGTCCTGGCCCTCGACCGTCAGGTCGAACTGGGCGCGCCAGTGGCCGGGCACGTCGTTGGGCACCGCTTCGGCGAAGATGTAGGAATAGCTGCCGCGCGAGGCCGAGAGCACGACCTCGGGTTTGACGCCGAAAGGAATGGCCTCCAGCGCCGGCCCCTTGAACTCGACCATGAACTTGCGCACGCCCTTCGGCCGGGTCGTGCCAGGCTGGCCGCCATTGCCCAGCCGCGTGGCGACGACTCGGCCGAGATCGCTCTGGAAGGGCTCGTCGGCGAGCCAGTGCAGCTTGTAGCGCAGCGCATAGGTGGCGCCGGCCTTTGCCGGCCCGGCCGGCACCCACATGGCGACGATGTTGTCGTGGATCTCATCGTCGGTCGGGATCTCGATGAGCTGGACCGCGCCCTTGCCCCAGTTCCCTTGCGTCTCGACCCAGAGGCTCGGACGGCGCTCGTAGAAGACGCCGTCGAGATAATGGCCGACTTCGCGGTCGCGCTGCACCAGCCCGAAGCCGCGCGGGTTCTCGTCCATGAAGGACGACGCCATGGTGCGCGGCGGGTTGTTCAGCGGGCGCAGCGCCCGCTCGCCCGCGCCCGTCCAGAGCGCCAGGCCGTCGGAATCATGCACTTCGGGGCGCCAGTCGACGGCGGTGGCCTTGGCCTTCTCGGAGTACCAGTACATCGAGGTCAGCGGCGCGATGCCGAGCCGCTCGACATCCCGGCGCAGATGGATCTCGGTCTCGATCTCCATCGTCACGCCCTTGCCGCGATGCATGCGGAAACGATAGGCGCCGGCCACGCTCGGGCCCGACAGCAGGGCATAGACTACGACGTATTCCGCGCCGGGCTGCGGCGTCTCCAGCCAGATATGGGTGAAGTCGGGGAACTCCTCGGCCTTGCCTCCGACGGCGGGGTCGATGGCGAGGCCGCGCGCCGAGAGGCCGTACTGGTAGAGCTCGCCGATGGCGCGGAAATAGGAGGCGCCGAGGAAGGCGACCCAGTCGTTCTTCTGCCAGTCGAGCTTCTCGCCCTTGCGGCCGGGATGCCCCGTGCGGCTCTCCTGGAAGCGGAAGCCGGCGAAGCCCGCGCCAACAGGCAGTTCGCGGGCGGGCGAATCCGCCGGCATCTCGAAATAGCTCTCGTCATAGACGATCTCGCGGGCGCGGCCGCCCTCGACGACATGCATCCGCACCGGCTTCTGGAAGTAGCGGCCGAGATGGAAGAACGTCACCGGCCAGGGCGAGGGACCGTCCGCCCAGAGCGCCATCTCCGGCTTGAAGCGGATCTTGCCATGGGCGTCGTAGTCGATCCGCTCCAGTACGTCCGGCCGGGGGCTCGGTGGCGCCCGATAGGGCTGCGACGCCATCTCGCGGGCGCGCTGCTTCAGCGCCTCGAAGGCGAAGCTCTCCGCCTCGCCCAGCCGCAGCCCCTGCTGCGCCAGCGCCTCCGACGGGAAGCCGAGGGCGGCGAGCGCGGCTGTCGCAGTGGCGCCGGCCAGGAGCAGGCGTCGGTCGGGACGGGGCGGACGGGCGCTGGAGGCCATGGCAAGCGGGCTCGTTCGGCTGGAGAGGCGGACGGTGGGAATTGGGGCTAGCCCGTCCCGGCCGCAAGGGCAACCGTTCCGGCACTTTCCTCCGAATGCCGGTCAATCATGGCGAAAACATCGCCCGCCGGACGCAAAATCCGATCGGGAGCGGCTTCCCGCCTTCCATTTTGGTTTATGCCTGATCTACAAGGGAGAGGAGACCGGCCAGGAGGCCGGCTGCCCATTGGGAGGTTAGCATGCAACGGATCACGTCCCGCCGGCGTCTCGCCGGCATCGCCACCGCGGCCCTCATCGCGCTCGCGCCGGCCAGCGCGCGCGCCCAGGACTTCATCAACGTCCTCACGGGCGGCACCTCGGGCGTCTACTATCCGCTCGGCGTCGCGCTCTCGAAGATCTACGGCGACAAGATCAAGAACGTCCGCCCGACCGTGCAGGCCACCAAGGCCTCGGTCGAGAACCTGCAGTTGCTGCAGCAGGCCAAGGGGGAGATCGCCTTCACGCTCGGCGACTCGCTCGCCGCCGCCTGGAAGGGCGACGAGGAAGCCGGCTTCAAGACCCCGCTCAAGAAGCTGCGCGGCGTCACCGCCATCTACCCGAACTACGTCCAGATCGTCGCGTCCAAGGACAGCGGCATCAAGACCCTGGCCGATCTCAAGGGCAAGCGCCTCTCGGTCGGCGCGCCCAAATCCGGCACCGAGCTGAACGCCCGCGCGATCCTGGCCGCGGCCGGCATGAGCTACAAGGATCTCGGCAAGGTCGAGTACCTGCCCTTCGCCGAATCCGTCGAACTGATGAAGAACCGCCAGCTCGACGCCACGCTGCAGTCGGCCGGCCTCGGCGTCGCCTCGCTGCGCGACCTCGCGACCTCGGTCGAGATCGTCGTCGTCGAGGTTCCGGCGGCCGCCGTCGAGAAGGCCGGCCCGCCCTTCGTCAAGGCGACGATCCCCGCCAACACCTATACCGGCCAGACGGCGGCGGTTCCCGCCGCGGCGGTGATGAACTACCTCGTGACCCATGAGGGCATGAAGGAAGAGACGGTCTACGAAATGACCAAGGCCATCTACGAGAACCTCGGCGATCTCGGCGCCGCCCACGCCGCCGCGCGCTCGATCAAGCTCGAAGGCGCGCTGGAGGGCATGCCGATCCCGCTGCATCCGGGCGCAGCGCGCTACTTCAAGGAAAAGGGCCTGAAGGTCGGCTCCTGAGCCGAACCGACGGGCGATCGATGGGCGGGGCCGGCATGTCTGGCCCCGCCTTTTCTCTGAGCGGATGACGACGATGAGCAAAGACGAGACCCAGCCTTTGGCCGTGCCGGATATCGGCGGCATCCATGCGCAGACGCCTGCCGTCCCGGTCGATCCGGAGCATGGGCTGCCTCCCGGTTTCGGCGCGGGCTGGCAGGGTCGCCTGCTGTTCTGGATCGCCATCGCCTTCTCGCTGTTCCAGATCGCCACCGCCTTCAACGTCCCGCTCGACCATCGCGTCGCCGGCGTCACCCTCGTTGATGGTCTGCGCCTGACCATGGCGGCCTGGGCTGTCGCGATCCTCGTCCGGGCCGCCCGCTCCCGGCCCTGGCTCGAGATGCTGCTCGCCTTCCTGCCGATGCTGGTCGTCGTCGAGCTGCTCGCCCGCTTCGGCGGCTCGCTGCCCAACCAGATCCTGAGGACGCTGCATGTCGGCTTCCTCTGCCTCGTCGCCGGCGGCCTCCTCGCCCAGCACAAGAGCCATGGCCGCCTCGCCGTCGTCTCGGCCTGGGCGCTGGCCGGCATCGGCTTCGCCATCGGCCTCTATCACTGGATTCTCTACGAGGAACTGGTGGCGCGAGCGGGCGAGGTCACCCCGGCCGACCTCGTCGTCGGCATCGCGGCGATCGCGGTCCTGTTCGTCATCTGCTGGCGCTTCATGGGGCCGGCCCTGCCCATCGTCTCGGGCCTCTTCCTCGCCTACTGCCTGTTCGGGCAGTGGCTGCCCGCACCGCTCAACCACCGCGGCTACTCGCTGGAGCAGGTGATCGAGCACATGTCCTTCGGCACGGAGGGCATCTACGCGACCCCGACGGGCGTCTCCGCCACCTTCATCTTCCTCTTCATCCTGTTCGGCTCCTTCCTCGAGCGGGCCGGGATGATCCAGCTCTTCACCGACATCGCCATGGGGCTGTTCGGCAGCGCCCGCGGCGGTCCGGCCAAGGTCGCCGTCTTCTCCTCGGGGCTGATGGGCACGATCTCGGGCTCCGGCGTCGCCAACGTCGTCTCGACAGGCCAGTTCACGATTCCGCTGATGAAGCGCTTCGGCTATCGCGCCGCCTTCGCCGGTGGCGTCGAGGCCACCGCCTCGATGGGTGGCCAGATCATGCCGCCGGTGATGGGCGCGGTCGCCTTCATCATGGCCGAGACGATCGATGTGCCTTATGCCGACATCGTCCAGGCCGCGATCGTGCCGGCGATGCTGTATTATACGGCCGCCTTCCTGGCCGTGCATCTCGAAGCCGGCAAGCGTGGCCTCGTCGGCCTGCCGCGCGAGGAACTGCCCAGCGCCGGCAAGGCGCTGGCGACCAAGTGGTATCTCATCGTGCCGCTGGCGGTGCTAGTCTACCTGCTGTTCTCCGGGTACACGCCGCTGTTCTCCGGCTCGGTCGGGCTCGCGCTGACCGTGGTCCTGATCCTCGGCGGTTCGCTGGCGCTGGGCATCGGGCCGATCGCGCTGCGGGTGCTGTTCTGGGTCGGCCTGGGGCTGCTCTGCGCCTTCTTCTTCTGGTACGGGATCCTCGTGATGGTCGGGGTCGTGCTGCTGCTCGTCCTCGCCAGCCTGACCACGCGCGGCGGCACGGAGACGGTCGCCGCCTGCCGCGAGGCGCTGGCCGACGGTGCGCGCCAGGCCATCCCCGTCGGCGTCGCCTGCGCCGTCGTCGGCCTCGTCATCGGCACGATGACGCTGACCGGCGTCGGCACGATCTTCGGCAACGCGGTCGTCGCGGTCGGCGAGAAGTCGCTCTTCCTGGCGCTCGTGCTGACCATGATCGTCAGCCTGATCCTCGGCATGGGCATCCCGACGATCCCCAACTACATCATCACCTCCTCGATCGCCGCACCGATCCTGCTGAAGCTCGGCGTGCCGCTGATCGTCAGCCACATGTTCGTGTTCTATTTCGGCATCATGGCGGACCTGACGCCACCGGTCGCGCTGGCGGCTTTTGCCGCGGCGCCGATCGCCAAGGAATCCGGTTTCAGGATCTCGTTCCAGGCCGTGAAGATCGCCATGGCGGGCTTCGTCATCCCGTTCATGGCGGTCTATGATCCCGCCCTGATGCTGCAACCCGTGCAGGGCGTCACCGGCTTTGCCTACGCGCTCGGCGCCGCCTACATCATCGGCAAGGCACTGCTCGCCGTCACCCTCTGGGGCGCGGCGACCATCGGCTTCCTCAAGCGCGACATGGCGCTGTGGGAACGCGCGCTGGCGGCGGCCGCCGCCGCCTCGCTGGTGATCGCGCTGCCGATCACCGACGAGATCGGGTTTGGCCTCGCCGCCCTGCTGATCGGCGTCCATCTCTGGCGCGCCCGGGCAACCGACCGCGCCGCGGCGGCCTGAGCGAACCGGACTCATGAGTCTGTGCCTGGCGGCCGGCACTCTCCTGGTGTCGCTGGGCGCCGGCGAGATCACGCTTACCTGGCGTCACTCGGTCCAGAAGACGCTGTGGGAAGAGGTCTGGCGGGACACGCCGGCAGGGCTCGTGATGGCGCAAGCGCGCATCCAGGGTTCGGGCGCCGGCATGGAAGCGCCGCCGGAGGCCAGGCTCGAAGACGGTTTCTGGCGCTGGACGCCGCAGCTGCCGCCGCAGCGGGAGATCGTCATGCGCCGCTCGGGGGCGACGGCGGACTGGCAGGTCTGCATCGACGGCCGCTGCCGTCCGATGGGGGATTTCCTGCCGCCGCAGGCGGACCCGGTGATCCTGCGCGCCTGTCCGTGAGGCGGACTCAGCCGCCTTCGGTCAACCGCTCGACCTTGATCACGCGCCGCATCAGATTGAGCAGGCCATAGGCCGCAAAGCCCGAAAAAAGCGCCATCAGCACATAGCCGACGATCGGGCCGAGCTCGAACAGGCCGGCCAGCGCCCAGCCGGAGGCGAGCGCCACGCCGAAGAGCTCGACGGCGATCAGGATGCCGAGCGAAACCACCATAATCAGGTTTCGCCAGTTGGTCTGCCTTGCGGCCATGCTGTCAGTCCTCGCTAACCGCGCGTGGGCGCAGCGACTTTTCCGGCGCAAGCTCTAGCGAAGCCGGCTTTGGCATGCAACAAAATCGCGCCCTCCGCCCGAGATGGCCCGTCCCGCCGAGCTTGAAAAGACCCTGATGATCGATACGCCTGTCTTCGGTTCGGCCGCAGCCGCCGCGCCGCACCACCTCGCTTCCGAAGCCGGCCGCGCCATTCTCGCCGAAGGCGGCAACGCCATCGAGGCGATGGTCGCGATGGCCGCGACCATCTCGGTCGTCTATCCGCATATGAACGCGATCGGTGGCGACGGCTTCTGGCTGATCCACGAGCCCGGGGGCAAGGTCCATGCGGTCGAGGCCTGCGGCCCGGCCGGCGCGCTCGCCACCATCGCGCGCTATCGCGACAAGGGCCATGACGTCATTCCCCCGCGCGGGCCCGATTCCGCCGTCACGGTCGCGGGCGCGATCGGCGGCTGGGAGGCGGCGCTCTCGCTGTCGAAGAGCCTCGGCGGCAAGATGCCGCTGAAGGATCTGCTGGCGGACGCGATCCGCCATTGCAGCGAAGGCTACGAGATCTCTGCCTCCGAACTGCGGACCTGGCCGCAGCAGGTCGAGGCCGTGAAGGAGGCGATCGGCTTCAGCGAGTTCTTCTGGCCGGGCGGCGCGCAGCCCAAGGCCGGGGCGCGGCGCAAGCCCGAGGCGCTGGGCGAGACCTTCCGCCAGCTCGCGGAGGCCGGGCTGTCAGATTTCTACCGTGGCGATGTCGGCCGCGAGATCGCCAGCGACCTGGAGCGCATCGGCGCCCCCGTCACCCGCGCCGACCTGGAGGGCTACAAGGCCCGCTTCGTCGCGCCGCTCTCGGTCAGGCTGCCGGGGCTGACCGTCTACAACTGCGCGCCGCCGACGCAGGGCGTCGCCTCGCTCATGATCCTCGGCATCTTCGAGCAGCTCGGCGTCACGCGGCCCGACGGCTTCGACTATCATCACGGGCTGGTCGAGGCGACCAAGCGCGCCTTCGCGATCCGCGACCGCATCGTCACCGACCCCGCCTTCGCCACGGTCGATCCCGCCAGCGTGTTGACCGATACGGTCTTTGCCCGCGAGGCGGCGGCGATCGACAAAAAGCGCGCCGCCCCATGGCCGTTCAAGACGGGCGATGGCGACACCGTCTGGATGGGCGCGATCGACGGCTCGGGGCTGGCCGTCTCCTACATCCAGTCGATCTACTGGGAGTACGGTTCGGGCTGCATTCTGCCGCGCACCGGCATCAACTGGCAGAATCGCGGCGTCTCCTTCTCGCTCAATGCCAAGGCGCTGAACCCGCTGCAGCCCGGCCGCAAGCCGTTCCACACGCTGAACCCCGCCTTCGCGCGCTTCGACGACGGGCGGATCAACTCCTATGGCGCGATGGGCGGGGACGGCCAGCCGCAGTTCCAGGCGCAGATCCTGTCGCGCTACCGCTTCGGCCAAGGGCCGGCGGCGGCGGTGGATGCGCCGCGCTGGCTCTTCGGCCGGACCTGGGGGGCCGGCTCGATCTCGCTCAAGCTCGAAAGCCGCTTCGACCCGATGCTGCTCGCCCGCCTGACCGGCGCCGGCCACCCGGTCGAGGAGTATTCGGAAGCCTATTCCGACCAGTTCGGCCATGCCGGCATGCTGGTGAAGCACAAGAAGGGCCATGTCGAGGCGGCGCATGATCCGCGCTCCGACGGTGATGCCAAGGGCTGCTAGGGGGTGACCACGATGCTCGTCGACGATCCGTTCCGCTGCTTCGTTCCCTATCCGCAGGCGCCCGTGAAACACGCGCCGACCGGCCCGCTCGCGGGGCTGACGCTGGCGGTGAAGGACCTCTACGACGTCAAGGGCTACCCGACCGGGGCCGGCTCGCCGCTGGTGCTGGCCCAGTCGGGCATCAAGACCAAGACCGCGCCGGTGGTGAAGGCGCTGCTCGAGGCCGGCGCCCGCTTCGTCGGCAAGACCCATACCGACGAGCTCGCCTTCTCGCTCAACGGCAAGAACGCGCATTTCGGCTCTCCCATCAACCCGGCGGCGCCGGAGCGCATCACCGGCGGCTCTTCGTCGGGTTCGGCGGCCGCGGTCGCAGGGCGGCTCGCCGATATCGGGCTCGGCTCCGACACGGGCGGCTCGGTGCGGGCACCGGCGAGCTATTGCGGCCTGTTCGGCATCCGCCCCAGCCATGGCCGGATCTCGCTGAAGCGCACCTGGCCGCTGGCCGAGAGCTTCGACACAGCCGGCTGGTTCGCCCGCGACGGCGAGGTCTTCGCCCGCGTCGGGGAGGTGCTGCTCGGCGCGGACAAGGTCGCCCTGCCGCTGACCCCGCGCCTGCTGCTCGCCGACGATCTCTTCGCCCAGGCCGTGCCGGAGGCGGAAACGATCCTGCGCAATGTCGTCCAGCGCATCGTGCCGCAACTCGGCGAGCCCGAGACGGTGAAGGCGGTGCGCGATCTCGACGCGCTCTACTGGGCCTTCCGTTGGCTCCAGGGCCGCGAGGCCTGGGCCGCCGACGGGGCGCTGATCGAGCGCCTCGCCATGCCGCTGGGGCCCGGCGTCGCCGAGCGCTTCGCCTTCTCCAAGGCGATCTCGGACGCCGACCATGCCAAGGGCGAGGCCGTGCGCAAGGCTTTCCGGACGCGGCTGTCCAAGCTGCTCGGCCAGGACGGCGTGCTGATCCTGCCGACGGTGCCGGACATCGCCCCGCTGGTCAGCGCGCCGGAAGACCAGCTCGACGATTTCCGCAACCGGGCGCTGCGCCTGCTCTGCCTCGGCGGCCTCTCCGGCTTCCCGCAGGTGAGCGTGCCGGTGGCGCGGCGCGAGGGCGCTCCGCTCGGCCTGTCGCTGCTCGGGCCGAGGGGCTCCGACAAGTCGCTGATCGCCTTCGCGACGCGTTTCGAGCGTGCGGCGCGGGTGCGGATCGCGTGAACGCGGCGCTGGCCTGAAGGGAGATGCCGATGAGCGGCCACCACCATCACGACCACGATCACGACAACCACTTCACGCCGATCGAGGCGCGGGTGAAGGCGCTGGAATCGCTGATGGTCGGCAAGGGCTATGTCGATCCGGCCGCGCTCGACGCCATCATCGACACCTATGAGACCAAGATCGGCCCGCGCAACGGCGCCCGCGTCGTCGCCCGCGCCTGGGTCGATCCGGATTTCGCCGCGCGGCTGAAGGCGGATGGCACGGCCGCCGTCGCCGAACTCGGCTTCGGCGGGCGCGGCGGCGAGCACACCGTCGCCTGTTTCAACACGCCGGAAGAGCACAACCTGATCGTCTGCACGCTGTGCTCCTGCTATCCGTGGCCGCTGCTCGGCCTGCCGCCGGTCTGGTACAAATCCCCGCCCTATCGCGCCAAGGCGGTGATCGATCCGCGCGGGACGCTCGCCGATTTCGGCCTGACCCTGCCGGAGGGCCAGCGCATCCGCGTCTGGGATTCGACCGCCGAGACGCGCTTCCTCGTCATTCCGATGCGCCCGGCCGGCACGGAAGGGTGGTCCGAGGACAAGCTCGCGTCCATCGTCAACCGCGATTCGATGATCGGCACGGGCCTGCCGCGCGTGGAGGATGCCGACAGGGGGACCACCTCATGAACGGCGCCCAGGACCTCGGCGGGCAGATGGGCTTCGGCCCCGTGCAGCCCGAGCCGAACGAGCCGATCTTCCACGCCGAGTGGGAGAAGCGCGTGCTCGCGATCAATGTCGCCGCCGGCGCCATGGGCGGCTGGACGATCGACGGCATCCGCGCGGCACGCGAAAGCCTGCCGCCGGCGCAGTATCTCTCCTCCTCCTATTACGAGATCTGGCTGGCGGGGCTTCACAAGATCCTGGTCGAGAAGGGGTTCGTCACGCCCGAGGAGCTGCAGCAGGGCAAGCCGCTCGCGCCGGCGAAGACGCCCAAGCGCGTCTTGAAGGGTGATGAGGTCGCGGCGGTGCTGCGCCGCGGCTTCCCCTATGAGCGCGAGGCGGAGGCGCCGGCCCGCTTCGCGGTGGGCGATGTGGTGCGGACGCGGGTGATGCACCCGCAGCACCACACCCGCCTGCCGCGCTATGCCCGCGGCAAGCGGGGCGTGATCGAGCGGATCACCGGCTGCCATGTTTTTCCCGACACCGGCGCGCAGGGTCTGCCGGAGACGGCGCAATGGCTCTACACCGTCGTCTTCACCGGCCCCGAACTCTGGGGCCCCGATGCCGATCCGACATCGTCCGTCTCGATCGAGGCCTGGGAGAGTTATCTTGAACCCGCGTGACCTCGCGATGCTCGCCGGCGACACCCCGATCCCGCGCGACGGCGGCGGCCCGGTCTTCGCCGAGCCCTGGCAGGCGATGGTCTTCGCGCTCGTCTTGCAGTTGCAGGAGCGTGGCGTCTTCACGGCGGAGGAATGGGCGCAGGCGCTGGGCGCGGAAATCCGCGAGGCGCTGGCCAGGGGCGGCTGCCGCGACGGCTCGGACTATTACGAGCGCTGGTGCGAGGCGCTGGAGCACCTGCTCATCGAGAAGGGCCTCGCCTCGCATGACGGCATCGACAGCCTGGCGGCGTCATGGGCCCGCGCGGCGGAAGCGACGCCGCATGGACGGCCGATCCTGATCGAGAACGATCCGCAGGCCCCTCAGTCCTCATCCTGAGGAGCTGCGAAGCAGCGTCTCGAAGGATGCTCCAGGAGGCTCCGGTCACATCTGGAGCATCCTTCGAGACGCAAGCATTCCGGCTTGCTCCTCAGGATGAGGACTGAGGTTGGCGCAACCCCGTCATCAAGCCACGCCGAGCGACAACAGATCGTGCACATGCACGAGCCCGACCGGCCGCTGCTCTGAATCGGCGACGATCAGCGCGGTAATGCGCAGCCGGTTGACCATCTCCAGCGCTTCGCCGGCGAGCGCGTCCGGAGTGATGCGACGGGGGTTGGCGCTCATCACGTCCCGCGCCCGCTGGGCCGGTCCGCCGTGCATCAGCTGGCGGCGCAGATCGCCATCGGTGACGACGCCCGCCAGCACGCCGTCGACGTCGACCACGATGGCGCAGCCGAAGCCCTTGTCCGAGATCAGCGCGACCACGTCCGCGATCGCCGTGTCCAGCCCGCAGAGCGGCAGCGCCGCATCGCGATGCATGATGCTGGCGACCGTCTTGAGCTGGGCGCCGAGCTTGCCGCCCGGGTGGTAGACGAAGAAGTCCTGCCGCGAGAAGCCGCGCGCCTCGAGCAGCGCCACCGCCAGCGCGTCGCCCAGCGCCATCTGCATCGTCGTCGAGGTCGTCGGCGCCAGCCCGTTCGGGCAGGCCTCCTCCGCCTTGGGCAGGAGCAGCGTCACATCCGCCTCGCGGCCGAGCGCGCTGTCGGCATTGGCGGTGATCGCGACCAGCCCGACCCGGAAGCGCCGCGTATGGGCGACGATGGCCGCCAGTTCCGCCGTCTCGCCCGACCAGGAGAGCGCGATGACCACATCCTCGGGCTGGACCATGCCGAGATCGCCATGGCTGGCCTCGGCCGGATGGACGAAATGCGCGGGCGTGCCGGTCGAGGCCAAAGTCGCCGCGATCTTGCGCCCGACATGGCCGGACTTGCCCATCCCTGAGACGATGACGCGCCCGCCCGCGGCCCGGATCATCGCCACCGCGGCGCTGAAAGGCGCGCCCATTCCGTCGGCGAGGGCGTCGTGGAGAATGTCGAGGCCGGCGCGCTCGGTGGCGATGGTGCGGAGCGCGGAGGCGCGAATATCGGCTGTCATGGCGCGCGCTCTAGCACAGGCGGCCTCCGGCTCGCCAGCTTTGCCGCCATCCGCGCCTCCCTCTCCCCGCTTGCGGTGGGGAGGGGATACGCTTCGATGTCGCGCGATCGCCGCGACAAGCCAACCACGTCATTGACGCGCCGTTAACCGCCTTCGTTCTAACTCCGTTAACCATGCGCGTCGTCCCGGGCGCGTCAGAGCTCATGCCTGGAGCGACCGAGCCCCGTGTCAACCCGCGTCACCCTGCTCCTGACCGGCGTCGCCGCCGCCAGCCTCGTGCTGGCGACGACGATCGTCTCGGCCCAGCAGACGCGCCGGACAGCCCTGCGCCCGACCGTTCCGGCCTATGTCGCCCAGCAGCCGCCCCGGGACCCGGTGGCTGTCCCCGCGACACCCGACGTCCTCGGCGATCCCGCCGGCCTGATTCGCGCCCAGCCCTCGGCGATCTCGAACCGCGCCCCGCCCTATGCCAGCCGCTCCGTGAGGGGCAGCGGCGTGCGCGGCGTCACCCAGCGCCAGTTCCGTGCCCCGCCGCCCAGCGTCACCGGCCTGCCGGCGGTGCCGCCCGCACCGCCGCCGCCCCGGCGCGCCCCGGCGGCACAGGAGGACCCCTATGCGCCGCTCGGCCTGCGGCTCGGCAGCGTCGTGCTCCGGCCCGCGCTCACCAACAGCGTCGGCTACGACACCAACCCGCAGCGAACCGCCGGATCGACACGCAAGGGCTCGCCCTTCAGCCGCCATGAGGGCGAGGTCGACATCCAGTCGAACTGGAACGTCCACGAGCTGACCGGCCGGCTGCGCGCCGGCTACAGCGAGTTCTACCGCGACCGCGAGGCCTCCCGCCCCGATGGCGAGGGCAATCTCCAGCTGCGGCTCGACGCGTCGCGCGACACCCGCATCCTGCTCGAAACCCGGGCCCGGCTCGACACGCAGCGCCCGGGCTCCCCGGATCTGACCGCCGCCGTCGTCGGCCGCCCGCTGGTCTATCAATACGGCGCCTCGGCCGGCGTCACCCACGACATCAACCGCCTGCAGATGACGCTGCGCGGCTCGGTCGACCGCAGCGACTACGAAGACGGCAAGCTGAGCAATGGCGGCATCGTCAGCCAGCGCGACCGCAACCAGACCCAGTATGGCCTGCGCCTGCGCGCGGCCTATGAGGTGACGCCGGGCTTCAAGCCCTTCGTCCAGGGCGAGGTCGACACGCGCGACTTCGACCAGGCGATCGATTCGAGCGGGTACCGCCGCTCCTCGAACGGCCTCACCGGGCGTGTCGGCTCGACCTTCGAGATCAGCCGCCAGCTCACCGGCGAGGTCTCCGTCGGCTACCAGGACCGCAAATACGACGACGCCCGCCTGCGCAACCTCAGGGGTCTGATCGGCGACGCCGCGATCCTGTGGTCGCCGACGCCGCTCACCACTGTGACGCTGCGCGGCACCTCCGAACTCGGCGACACCACCGTCGCCGGCTCGTCGGGCACCACGGCGCGGCGGGTTTCGCTCGAGGTCGCCCATGCGCTGCGCCGCAACCTCACCGTCACCGCCTTCGGCAGCTTCAACCGAACGGAGTATGAGGGACAGGAGCTGCGCGAGGATTCCTCCAGCATCGGAGCTCGCCTCGACTACAAGCTGACGAGGACATTCTCGGTGCGCGCGAGCTTCACCCATGAGCGGCTCAACTCCAGCGCCCAGGGCTCCGACTACACCGCCAACGTCGCGCAGGTGGGCTTGAGGCTGCAGTTCTGACCACCCGCGTCATTCTCGGGCTTGCCCCGAGAATCGCGGAAACCAGCGCCCTCCGGTCATGAGATGGTCGGGTCGAGCCCGACCATGACGCGGAAGCCCCCGCTACTCCATCCCCTCCAGCTCGATGATCATCCCCTCGATCATCGTCAGGCCGATCTGCCAGAAGGCGGGATCGCGCGCGTCCAGCCCGAACGGCGCCAGCAGCTCGGCATGGTGCTTGGTGCCGCCGGCCGAGAGCAGGGCGAAATAGCGCTCCTGGAAGCCGTCCGCCGCGTTCTGGTAGACGCCGTAGAGCGAGTTCACCAGGCAATCCCCGAAGGCATAGGCATAGACGTAGAAGGGTGAATGGATGAAGTGCGGGATGTAGCACCAGAACGGCTCGTAGCCCGGGCCGAGCCGGATCGCCGGACCCAGGCTCTCCGCCTGCACGCTCATCCAGAGTTCGCACAGCGCCTCGGCCGTCAGCTCGCCCGATCTGCGCGCCTCATGCACCTTCCGCTCGAAGGAGTAGAACGCGATCTGGCGCACCACCGTGTTGATCATGTCCTCGACCTTGGCGGCCAGCATCGCCTTGCGCTGCTTGGGGTCCTGCGTGCCGTCGAGCAGCCGCCGGAAGGTCAGCATTTCCCCGAAGACGCTCGCCGTCTCCGCCAGCGTCAGCGGCGTCGGGGCCATCAGCGCACCGTTATGGGCGGCCAGAACCTGATGCACGCCATGCCCGAGCTCATGGGCGAGCGTCATCACGTCGCGCGGCTTGCCCTGGTAGTTGACCAGCACATAGGGGTGCGCGGAGGGCACGGTCGGATGGGCGAAGGCGCCGGGCGCCTTGCCGGGCCGCACCGGCGCGTCGATCCACTGCTCGTCGAAGAAGCGCCGCGCGATGCCGGCCATCTCGGGAGAGAAGGCGCCATAGGCGTCGAGCACCGTGTCGCGCGCCTCGGTCCAGGGAATCGTGCGCTGCTCGACCTTCGGCAGCGGCGCGTTGCGGTCCCAGAAATCCAGCGCCTCGCGGCCGAACCACTTCGCCTTCAGCTTGTAATAGCGGTGCGACAGCCGCGGATAGGCGTCCCGCACGGCGGTGACCAGCGCATCGACGACCTCGCGCTCGACGCGGTTGGCGAGATGGCGTGAATCGGCGACGTCCTGGAACTTGCGCCAGCGGTCGGAGATTTCCTTGTCCTTGGCGAGCGTGTTGGTGATCAGCGCGAAGGTCCGCAGCTGGCCGCGAAACACCTCGCTCAACGCCTCGGCGGCGGCCTTGCGCACCGCGCCGTCGGCGTCCTGCAGCTTGTTGAGCGTCGGCTCCAGCGTCAGCTCCTCGCCGCCGATCCGGAAGCGCAGCGAGGCGATGGTCTCGTCGAAGAGCCGGTTCCAGGCGGCGTGCCCGGTCATCGACTTCTCGTGGAAAAGCGCCTCGACCCGGTCCTCGAGCTGGTGCGGCTTGTCCTTGGCGAGATCGTCGAGCCACGGCTTCCAATGCGAGAGCGGGCCCGTCGCGGCGATCCGGGCGAGGTGCTCGGGCTCGATCCGGTTGAGCTCGAGCTCGAAAAACAAAAGCTCCGTCACCGCCGCGTTGAGCTTGTCCTGCGTGTCGCCATAGAATTTGGCGCGCTGTGGATCGGTGGTGTCGCCCGCATAGACGAGGCCGGCATAGGCGCCGATCCGCCCGAGCCGGTCGCTCAGCCCCTCGAAGGCCTTCACCGCCTCGGCCAGCACGGCGCCACCGTCCTCGCGCTCGGCGAGCGCGCCCAGCTTGCCGCGGTACAGTGCCGCGAAGTTCTGCGATTCGCTCATCGCCCGCTCGAGATCGGCCTTCAGCTCCGGCGACTCCATGCCGGGATAGAGGTGGCCGAGATCCCATTCCGGCAGCACGCCCAGCGGCTTGGCCGTGGCCGCGGCGGTTTCGGAGGCTGTCGTCCGCAGGACGCCGTCGCACACAGTCATCATCTTGGGATCACCTCGCAACCATCAACCGGTGCGCCTTCATATGCGCAGGACGGTCGGCAGGATCAATGCGCTCTGGCGGCCGCGGCGTCGCGGCCGGGGCGGCTTGCGCTTAAGCGCCGCTTAACCGTTCTGGCCGAGGATGCCCCAGAACGGAACAGCGATTCCATCGGCCGATGGCGCTGTTTCGTCGCTTCCGGCTGCCGAGGTGTCATGACTGCCACAGTTCTCGTCGTCGACGACGATCCCGTCCAGCGGCGGCTGCTCGATGCCATGCTCAGGCGCTCCGGCTATGATGTCGCCGTCGCGGAGACCGGGCAGGCCGCCCTCCAGATGCTCACCGGGCCGGACGGCGAGCGCTTCGACGCCGTCATCCTCGACCTCGTCATGCCCGAGCTCGACGGCATGGGCGTGCTCGCGGCGCTGCGCGAACGCGCGATCGAAATTCCCGTCATCGTGCAGACCGCCAACGGCTCGATCGAGACCGTGGTCCAGGCGATGCGGGCCGGCGCGATCGACTTCGTGGTCAAGCCGGTCGGCGCCGAGCGGCTGCAGATCTCGCTGAAGAACGCGCTCAAGCTCGGTGCCCTCGAACACGAGCTGCGCCACATCAAGCGCCGCGCGTCGGGCACGCTGGGCTTCCGCGACCTCGCCACCAAGAGCGCCGACATGGCCCGCGTCGTGCGCCTGGCCGAGCGGGCGGCGAAGTCCAACATCCCCATCCTGATCGAGGGCGAATCCGGCGTCGGCAAGGAGGTGCTGGCGCGCGCCATCCAGGGCTCGAGCGACCGCAAGGGCAAGCCCTTCGTCACGGTCAATTGCGGCGCGATCCCGCACAACCTCGTCGAATCGATCCTGTTCGGCCACGAGAAGGGCTCCTTCACCGGCGCCACCGAGCGCCATGTCGGCAAGTTCGTCGAGGCCAGCGGCGGCACGCTCTTCCTCGACGAGGTCGGCGAACTGCCGCTCGACGCGCAGGTCAAGCTGCTGCGCGCGATCCAGGAAGGCGAGGTCGATCCCGTCGGCGGCAAGAAGTCGGTGCGCGTCGACATCCGCATCATCTCGGCGACGAACAAGAGCCTGCTCGATCAGGTCAAGGCCGGCGAGTTCCGCGAGGACCTCTACTATCGCCTCAACGTCTTCCCGATCACGCTGCCGCCGCTGCGCCAGCGCCGCGAGGACATTCCCGATCTGGCGCGCGGCTTCCTGGCCCGCTTCGCGGCGGAGGAAGGCAAGAAGCTGCGCGGCATCGCCGCCGAAGCGCTCGCCCTGATCGGCAGCTATGACTGGCCGGGCAATGTCCGCCAGCTCGAGAACGCGATGTTCCGCGCCGTGGTGCTGGCCGATGGCGACGAGCTGACCGTCGCCGAATTCCCGCAGATCGCCGCGCAAATGGAAGGCTATGACGTCCGCATCCCGCCGGCACCGGCCTCGCTGGGGCCGGCGGAAGCGCGCAACGACACGCCGCGCATCATTCAGATGCCGGTGCGCGACCCCAACGCGCTCGACCTCGTCGCCGGTTCGGACATGCGGACGCTCGACGAACTCGAGCGCGAGATCATCAAATTCGCCCTCGCCCATTACCGCGGGCACATGTCGGAGATCTCGCGCAAGCTCGGCATCGGCCGCTCGACGCTTTATCGCAAGCTCAAGGATTACGGGCTGATCGAGACCGAATCCGGCACGGATGAAACCGACGCGGCCTGAGCCGCGACCAACCGAATGGCGGCGCCTGTTGCGCCGCCGCATCTTGTCGAAACCCGCCGAGTCACGCAGGAATGCGGGTCTCGGCTAAAATTCAGGAATAGCGACCATGCGTCGTCGCCACTGGGCGGATCTGGCTTGCGTCTCGGCTCTGGCCCTGTCCCTGACAGCCACCGTCGCCTCCGCCGAAGGCCCGGCCACCGACCCGACGCTGGGCATTGCCCTGCCGGAACAGCCGGCCCTCCGGTTGCTTGCCGACGAGCTGCCGCCGGTCGCGCAGGCGCCCGTCAGCGCAGAGGCGGCCCCCGCCGAGCCCGCCCCGCAGACGCAGGCCGCCGTCGCTCCCGCCACTGAGCCGGGCATGGTCACCGGTGCGGTCACGCCCACGGCCCGCCCCGAAGGCAGCCTCGTCACGCCGGAGCCGACGCCTGCTCCCGTCGCGATGCCTGACGAGCCCGTCACCCTCGACATCCCCGCCATCGAGCTGCCGCCCGCCGATCCGGCGCTCGCCGCGCCGCAGGCCGCACCGGTTCTGCGCAGCGCCGAACCCGCAATCGCGCCGCCCGATCTGCCGAAGGTCGTCGTCGACCTGCCGGCCGGCACCGAATTCGCGGCCGACATCGCCGCCCGCGCCGCCGAAGCGCTGGCTCTGCCACGCCTCGCCGAGCGCGAGCGCGCCGAGATCCTCGCTGCCTACGAGGCCAACGGCAACCGGCCGCTCTGGATCGAGGGCCGCGGCTGGAGCGCCGCGGGATTGCGCCTGACCGATCGCCTCGGCCGTGCCGGCGAGGATGGACTGCGCCCGACCGACTATCCCCTCCCCGCCTTCGAGGCGAGCGACAAGGGCAGCCTGGCCGAAGCCGACGTCCGGCTCTCGGCGCTTGCCGTGCTCTATGCCCGAGACGCCCGCGGCGCCCGCGTCGATCCGCGCCGACTCTCCAAGCTGCTGACGCCGACGCTGTCGCTGCCCTCCGCCACCGAGGTGCTCTCGGAACTGGCGGGCGCCGCCGACGCGGGCGCCGTGCTCGCCGCCTACAACCCGCCCCATGAGGGCTATCGCCGGCTCAAGGCCAAGCTCGTCGAGCTGCGCGAGCACCAGGACGACACGCCGCTGGTACGCATCCCCTCCGGCCCGGCGCTGAAGGTCGGCATGCGCGACGAGCGCGTGCCGCTGGTGCGCGCGAGGCTCGGGCTCGGCCCGACGGAGGAGCCCGTCTTCGACCGCTCGACCGCGACCGCGCTCGCCGCCTTCCAGAAGCAGGCCGGCCTGCCCGCGAACGGAGTCCTGGGCGCGCAGACGCTGGCCGCGCTCGGCACGCCCGCAACGGCCCGCGGCGAGCAGGACGTCATCGCCCAGATGGAGCGCTGGCGCTGGCTGCCGGGCGATCTCGGCGCCGACCACATCATGGTCAACGTCCCGGAGTTCCGCGTCCGCGTCGTCCGCCAGGGCCAGATCGTCCACGAGACCCGCGCCATCGTCGGCAAGCCGGAGACCGCGACGCCCATCTTCTCGCACAGGATGGACCACGTCATCGTCAATCCGTCCTGGTATGTCCCGCCTTCGATCCTGCGCAAGGAGTTCATCCCGGGCCTCGCGGCCGATCCCGACTACGCCGCCAGGCGCGGCTATGTGGTGACGCGCACCAAGGGTGGCGGCATCTCGGTGCGTCAGCCGCCGGGCGAGCGCAATGCGCTCGGCTGGATCAAGTTCATGTTCCCCAACGACCACGCCGTCTATCTGCACGACACGCCCAACCGGCGGCTCTTCGCCCATGAGAAGCGCGCCTTCAGCCATGGCTGCGTGCGCGTCGACAATCCCTTCCTGCTCGCCGACCAGGTGCTCGGTCCGGAATGGACGCATGATCGCCTGAAGCGGCTGATCGGCTCGGGCGAGCGCCGCATCAACCTGCCTCAGCCGCTCGCGATCCACCTCGTCTACAACACCCATGTCGTCGGCGCCGACGGCAGCCTCACCACCTTCGAGGACCTCTACGGCTTCCACCGCATGGTGCGTCAGGCGCTCGAACCGCGCGGCTGACACCAGGTCGTGGAACGGTCCGGCACGCCGGCACCGTTTCGCCACGATCGAAGGGTAGCGGAGGGGCGCGCAGAAAGGGCTGGCCTGGCGATTGCCGGCTTGCTAACGAGGCGTTAACGCTTCTCCGCAACTGTTCGTTCACGTTCATCACGCGCCGCCAGAGCGGGGCATCGAGACGGGTCAGCAGATTGGGCAGCTCAGACGCCACGCTTTCGGCACGCAATGCGCGCCCGAAACAGGTCTTCCGCCGGGCCTTGGCGCTCGGTGTCGCGGCCGGAGCACTCCTGCTCGGCGTGCGCGGCACGCAGGATGCCGTCGCCAATGGCGACACGCGGACGATCTCGATCCGCCACATGCACACCAAGGAAGAGATCACCGTCACTTTCAAGCGGGACGGCCGCTATGTCGCCGAGGGGCTCGAGAAGCTGAACTGGGCCCTGCGCGACTGGCGCACCGACGAGCCGATCCGCATGGATCCGCGCCTCTTCGACGTCGCCTGGGAGGTCCAGCGCCAGGTCGGATCCCAGCAGCCCTTCCACGTCGTCTCCGCCTATCGCTCGCCCGGCACCAACTCGATGCTGCGCCGACGCTCGCGTGCCGTCGCCAAGCACAGCCAGCACACGCTCGGCAAGGCGATGGATTTCTATCTGCCCGACGCCGCCACGGCGCGCATCCGCGAGGCCGGCATGCGGCTGCAGCGCGGCGGCGTCGGCTTCTATCCCGGCGCACACACACCCTTCATCCATCTCGATGCCGGCTCGGTGCGCTCCTGGCCGCGCATGACGCGCGACCAGCTCGTGCGCCTCTTCCCGGACGAGAAGACCGTCCATCTGCCGGCCGACGGCCAGCCGCTGGGCGGCTACGAGATCGCCAAGGCCGAGATTCTCTCCAGCGGCGGCGCGGTGGCCGGCTATGCGGCGGCCGATCTCGACGAGGGCGCGGTCATCTCCTCGGGACGCAAGAGCCTGTGGGCGTCGCTCTTCGGCGGCGACGAGGAAGAGGCGGATGCGCGCCCGACCCGCGGGCGGCGCGCCGCGCCCAAGCCGCAGCCCACCGTCATGGCCTATGCCGACAGCAATGCCTTCGCCGACAGCAACGCCTCTGATGGCGGGCGCTTCGCCGTCGCGCTGGCGCCGCAGCCGGCCCCCGCGACGCGCTCGCTCGCCCAGGAGCGCGCCGAGCGGCTCGCCCCGCGGGCGTCCGCGCCGCCGGAGACCCAGGCCGTCGCGCCCGTCAACGCCGCCGCCACACCGCCGACGCCTCCCGCACAGGAGAAGCGGCCGGCCCTCGTCGATGCGCCGCTGCCCCTCGCCCGCCCGCGGAGCCTGACACTGCCGGCAGAGGCGGAAGGCGCCGTCCAGATCGCGGCGTTGCCCGCGGCGGGCGGGGCACTCGCCTTCGCGCCCGCCACGGCCGGCGCCGATCAGAAGCTCATTCTCGCGGCCCTGCCGCCGCGGCGGCCAGGCGAGATGACCGCCCTTGTCGAGAGCGTCATCGCCGGCCGGCCGACCGACGCGCCGCTGCCGCCGGTGCGCCCGGTCGCACTGACCGGCTTCGGCCTCGCCGGCCAGTCGACGCCGCTGCCCGCCACAGCCGGGCTGCGTGGCTCGGAGCCTGCCAGCGCCGCGCTGCCCGAGGGCAGGCTCGTCGCTGTCTCGCATCCGCTGCCGCCGAGCCGCCCGGACCGCGGTGGCGTCAGCGTTGCCGCGGCATCGCCCGCTCGCCCCGCGCCAACGCCGATCGAGTCGCAGTACGACGCCGACCGTTCGGGGCTCGATTCGCTCTTTGCCGCCGTTGCTCGCACCTCTGTTGCCCCCGGGCGCAGAGTGACCGTCGCCCGCGCCCGGACGACCGCGCCAGCACCCTCGCCGATCGCCGGCCCCAGCCCCGCCGCGGCGCTCGGCTTCAGCCATGCCGAGCCCAGCGACGCCCGCACCGGCTCCTTCAGCGGCCCCGCCGTCAGGCCGCTGCCGACGAACTTCATCCAGAACTGATCCCTCGGCGCCGCATTAACCGATTGCTGACCCCGCTGGCGCCACACTGCAGGCGATTCGCCAACAGTGAGAGTTGCTATGGGACAGGTTTTGCAGTTTCGGCGTCCGCCGGTCCGGGACGAGGTTCAGCCCGGCGCCGAGCTCGACCTGCTCTCGGCGGTCGATTTCGCCCTGCGCGACCTGATCGACATCGCCAATCATGTCACGCTGGAGGCCGTGCGCGAACAGGCCAAGGCCTGCCACGCCATGCTGGCGGCCGCCTATGACGCCGAGTTCGAACGCGCCTGAGGCGGCGCGCTGACGACCGTTCGCGCGCTCGTCAGAGCGCCGGAACGGCACGGACAAGAGTGGAATGTCACCGGGGCGGGGGCTCCCACCAAGACGACCGAACCGCGGCGAATGCCCGTTTCGAAAGCCTTGGTGGAGCTGAGGGGATTCGAACCCCTGACCTCTGCAGTGCGATTGCAGCGCTCTCCCATCTGAGCTACAGCCCCGAGGCGCTGGCCTTCTAGGCCCTGCGTCGCGTGTCTGTCAATCGCTTGCGCCATGAGTTTTGCGGCGCGCGCGACGGTGGGCGCCGGCCAACGACGATCCAGAGGATTCCCGATGCGTGCCGTTCTCGACGTGGTGTTGCTGGCCCTGCAGATCTACACATGGCTGCTGATCATTTCGGCCGTGCTGAGCTGGCTGATCGCCTTCAACGTCGTCAACACCCGCAACCAGTTCGTCTCGACGATCTGGGACATGCTCTACCGCATCACCGAGCCGGTCCTGCGCCCGATCCGCAACAGGCTTCCCAACATGGGCGGCATCGACATCTCGCCGATCATCCTGCTGCTGCTCATCTTCTTCATCGAGCGCGTCATCGTCCTCTATCTCTACCCCGCCGTCTTCTGAGGTGGCCTCCCCGGCCGCGGGCCAGCCCTGGACCGCGTCGGCCGAGGGCCTGCGCCTGTCGGTGCGGCTGACGCCGCGCGGCGGGCGCGACGCCATCGACGGCGTCGAGATCCTGTCCGACGGCCGGCCGGTGCTGAAGGCACGGGTGCGGGCCACCCCCAGCGAGGGCGAGGCCAATGCCGCCCTGCTCGCCCTGATCGCCCGCACGCTCGACCTGCCGCGCTCGGCGGTGACGCTGGCGGCCGGCGCCGGCGCACGGCTCAAGACCGTGGCGATCGCCGGCGACCCGGCCGGTCTCGGCGCCCGTCTCGAGGCGATCACCGCCCCGCGATGAGCACGCAGGCCGCCTCCCGCAGCGCAACATCGGCTTGACGAAAGCGCCCGCCTCCTGTTCGAAGAGGCCATGGACACGCCCGTATCCCCCTTCCCCGAGCGGCTGACCGAAGGTTATCGCGCCTTTCTCGACGACCGCTTCGACCGCGAGAAGGACCGCTACGAGCAGCTCGCCGAGACCGGCCAGACGCCGAAGATCATGCTGATCGGCTGCTGCGACTCGCGCGTCTCGCCGGAGGTGATCTTCGATGCACGGCCCGGCGAGATGTTCGTCGTGCGCAACGTCGCCAATCTCGTGCCGCCCTTCTCGCCCGACGACCAGCTCCACGGCACCTCCGCGGCGCTCGAATACGCCGTGCAGGCGCTGAAGGTGGAGCACATCGTCGTGCTCGGCCATGGCCGCTGCGGCGGCATCCGCGCCTTCGCCGACGATGCCCAGGGCCCGCTCTCCTCGGGCGACTTCATCGGCAAATGGATCACACTGATCGCGCCAGCGGCCGAGCGCACCGGCGGGCGCGGGCGTCACGAGACGCTGGACGGCTATGTCGAGCGCCTCGCCTTTTCCTCGATCCAGCAATCGCTGGCCAATCTGCGCACCTTTCCCTGCGTGCAGATCCTCGAGAGCAAGGGCCGGCTGCACCTGCACGGCGCCTATTTCGCCGTCGCCACCGGCGTGCTGATGCTGCTCGACCCCGTCTCGGGCCAGTTCGTGCCCGCCATCGGCGAACTCCCGCGCAAGGCCGTCCCGCTCCGCTGCGACTGACGACGGTCATTTGGCATCCCGAAACGGGTCGTCATCCCGGACAAGTGGCGTAGCCGCGCTGATCCGGGATCCATCGTAAAGCGGTGCGCCCTCCGATGGATCCCGGCGCTCCGCTTCGCTACGGCCGGGATGACGGCGCGTTTCAGAACCTACGGGTCATGCTCTAGCGCAGGCGGATCGACGCCAGGAGGCCCTGACCCGCCTCGACCGTCAGCGAGACGCCCGCCTCCGCATCGATCTGCAGAGCATGCCCGCCGGGAACCGTGACCTCCGCACCGTCGCAGCGAGCGGTGACGGCCTCGCCCGGCGCGTAGAGGATGTGGATGCCGTGCGTCAGCGTGATCGTTGCGCCCGGCTCGGGCACTGCGAGATCGGCGCTGCACAGCGCCCGGTCGACGATCAGGTTGACGACCTCGACCGGCCCGTTCTCCAGCCGGCTGACCAGCGGCAGCCCGCCATCATAGCGCACCGGCACGAAGGGCCGGCGGAGATCGATCTCGCCGGAAGGCCCCTCCAGCACCAGGCCCGAGCCGACGATCACCGCCTGCAGCCGCTCATAGCCGGTGAGGTCGGAGAACGGGCCGGGCTGGACGATGGCCGTCCGCCCGAGCCGCCAGACCATGCCCTCCCAGCCGGACGGGTCGGCGCCGGGCGCGGTGGCGTCGGCGATGTCGAGCGTGACGCCGCCGCCATTCTTCCAGGGCTTGCTGCGGAAGCTCTCGGGCGGGAGCGGTGTCAGGCGCGTCGTCATGATCGGGGCTCTCTCAGGCTTCGTCCGCCAGCGGGTGGAGGTCCCGCACCAGGCTCTTCAGGTGGTCGTCGAGGACATGGGTGTAGATCTGCGTGGTCGCGATGTCGGAATGCCCCAGCAGCTCCTGCACGACGCGCAGATCGGCACCGTTCTGGAGAAGGTGGCTGGCGAAGGCGTGACGCAGCACATGCGGGCTCAAGGCAGCGCCCGACAGCCCGGCTGCCCCGCCCAGCGCCTTGAGATCACGCCCGAAGGCCTGGCGGGTGAGATGCCCGCTCTCGCCCTCGGCGGGAAAGAGCCAGCGCCCGTCGCTCGCGCCGCTCTCGCGCAGCGCCGCGAGCCAGAGCTTCGCCGCCTCACGCGACGGCTCGTTCAGCGGCACCAGCCGATCCTTGCCGCCCTTGCCGCGCACCACCAGGAAGCGCTCGCGCGTCGTCGCCGCCGAGAGCGGCAGCGCAATCAGCTCCGAGACGCGCAGGCCCGTGGCGTAGAGCATCTCGATCAGGCAGCGCATCCGCAGCGCCCGCAGCCGCGCCGTCGGCGTCAGCCCCTCGCGCAGGCAGGCCTCCCGCGCGGTGGCGATCAGCCGTTCGACATCGGCGACCGAGATCACCTTCGGCAGCGGCCGCCCGAGCCGCGGCCCCTGGATCGCCGCGGTCGGATCGTTGGGGGCGAAGCCTTCGGTGTAGAGGAAACGGTGGAACTGCCGCACCGCCGAGAGTCGGCGCGCGGCGGAAGAGGCTTTCAGCCCTCGAGCGGACAGATCCGCCAGCCAGCCACGGATGTCGTCGGCCGTCGCGGCCTCCAGCGCCCGCCCGCCGAGGAATTCCAGATAATCGTCGATGTCGCGCTGATAGGCGTCGAGCGTGTTGCGGGCGGCGCCACGCTCGGCGGCGAGCATGTCGAGGAAGCCGTTGCGCCGCGCCTGCCCGATCCGGCTCATTTCGGCTGCAGGCGCGAAGGTGGCACGACCTCGATCATCTCGCGCGGCTCCGGCTTGACGAAGGCGACGAGGGCGACCATGCCGCCGAAGACGAGTCCGCCGAGCAGGGCCAGGAAGGCGACGAATCGGAACAGCGTCGGCACGATGAGGCGAACCCTTGAGGCTGTGACTGCGATGGCGCCGGCCATCTTTCGGGAGATGGCGGATGCCGGCAAGGGCGGCGAGGCCACAAGCCGGGCAAAATGCGGCACGGGGCCTGACGTTGTGTGACGGCTCATGTTAAAGGGCGCTGAAGATCAAGGCTTCCATCGCAATGACGATCGTCGAGACGCTCGACCAGCCAAGAGGTGAGGATATCGGCCCGGACCCGGCGACCCTGCGGGCGGCGATCGGCCCGCGGGCGATCGTGCTCGTCGGCATGATGGGCTCCGGCAAGAGTTCCGTCGGCCGCCGGCTGGCGACGCGGCTCGGCCTGCCCTTCGTCGATGCCGACACCGAGATCGAGACCGCCGCCGGCATGACGATCCCCGAGATCTTCACCCAGCGCGGCGAACCCGAGTTCCGAAGTGGCGAGCGCCGGGTCATCAGTCGCATCCTGACGACGCGTGCTCCCCTCGTCCTGGCGACCGGGGGCGGCGCCTTCATGAACGCCGAGACGCGCGCCCGCATCGCCGATCTCGGCATCTCGATCTGGCTCAAGGCCGAGCCGGAGGTGCTGATGCGGCGCGTCCGCAAGAATGCGAAGCGGCCGCTGCTGCAGACCGCCGATCCGGAGGCGACATTGCGGCGGATGCTGGCCGAGCGCGAGCCCGTCTATGCGCTCGCCGATCTCACCCTGCTCTCGCGCGACGATCCCCACGACGTCGTGGTGACGGCGGCGCTGGCCGCGCTCGACCGGCATCTGTGCACCCCTCCCGACCGGAAGCCCACACCATGACCACCGCCACCCCGCCGACCGGCGCCCGGATCACGGTTCCGGTCGCGCTGGAGGGCCGCGCCTATGACATCCACATCGGCCGCCACCAGCTCTGCGAGGCCGCAGCGCTGATCGCCGCGATGGCGCCGGGCGCCAAGGTCGCTGTCGTCACCGACGAGCGCGTCGGCCCGCTCCACGCCCCGGCGCTGGAGGCCTGCCTGCAGCAGGAGGGCATCGGCTTCACCCGCATCACCGTGCCGCCGGGCGAGGCGACCAAATCCTATGCCCCGTTCACCGCGCTCTGCGACGCGCTGCTGGCGACCAAGATCGAGCGCGACGACCTCGTCATCGCGCTCGGCGGCGGCGTGGTGGGGGACCTCACCGGCTTCGCGGCGGCCGTGCTGCGCCGGGGCGTGCGTTTCGTGCAGATCCCGACGACATTGCTGGCGCAGGTCGATTCCTCCGTCGGCGGCAAGACCGGCATCAATTCGAGCCATGGCAAGAACCTGATCGGCGCCTTCCACCAGCCGGCACTGGTGATCGCCGACACCGCCCTGCTCGACACCCTCAGCGAACGCGAGTTCAAGGCCGGCTATGCCGAGGTGGTGAAATACGGGCTGATCGACGACCCCGCCTTCTTCGACTGGTGCGAGGTCAACTGGAGCCGCATCATCGCCGGCGGGCCCGAGCGCGACCATGCGGTCGCCGTCTCCTGCCGGGCCAAGGCGGCCATCGTCGCCCGCGACGAGCGCGAGGAGGGCGACCGCGCGCTGCTCAACCTCGGCCACACCTTCGCGCATGCGCTGGAGCGGCTGACGAACTACGACTCCACCCGCCTCGTCCATGGAGAGGCGGTGGCGATCGGGCTCGCGCTCGCCTTCCGTTTCTCGCAGCGCCTGGGGCTCTGCTCCGGCCAGGACGCGACCCGCGTCGCGCGCCATCTCGACGCCGTCGGCCTGCCCTCGTCGCTCCAGCAGGTGCCGGGCGGGGCCGGCACGGCGCAGGAGATCGTCGCGGCCATGGGCCAGGACAAGAAGGTCCGCCGCGGCGTGCTGACCTTCATTCTGACGCGGGGCATCGGCCAGAGCTTCATCGCGCATGGCGTCGCGGCGGAGGAGGTGACGGCGTTCATCGAGGCGGAGCTGGCCACCAACGGGCAGGCGCGCTGACGTTTCAGCGCGCCTCTTCGTCCGAGAGGTCTACGGACTGAACACCAGCACCAGGAACACGAAGAACACGCTCAAATGCACGGCGCCCTCCAGCATCGTCGTGCGCGTGCCGGTGAAGGTCAGCGTCGAGAGCAGCAGCGTCATCGCCAGGATGATCATGTTGGCGTCGGACAGGCCGAGCACGACCTCCTGGCCCGTGAACAGGCCGATCGCCAGCACGGCCGGCACGGTGAGGCCGAGCGTCGAGGTGGCGGCGCCGAGACAGAGATTGATCGCGCGCTGAAGCTGGTTGGCGCTGATCGCGCGCAGGGCCGCGATCCCCTCCGGCGTCAGGACCACCATCGCGATCAGGATGCCGCCCAGCGCCACCGGCGCGCCGAGCTGGACGATGCCGAAATTCAGCACGGCCGCGAGGCTGTTGGCGAGAATGACGATCGGCAGGATGCTGGCGAGCAACAGCAGGACGCGCAGTCCGGTCGGCCCGCCGGGCGAAAGCGGCGCCGGCTCGCTGTCCGCCGAACGCGCCGGGCGGGGGGCGGTGCGGGCCAGGGGCGCCTGGTCGCTGGTCGGCTGCTGGAAGAAGCTGCGATGCCGCCCGGTCTGCAGCGCCAGGAAGGCGCCGTAGAGCGCCAGCGTGAAGACCGAGAACGAGATCGCCTGCAGCGCCGTCAGCGTGCCGTGGCCGGTCGAGGTGGTGAAGTTCGGCAGCACCAGCGGGATCACCGTCAGCGGGATGATGACCGCGAGATAGGAGGTGGCCCCCTTCATGTTGTAGCTCTGCGCGAAATGGCGCAGCCCGCCGACGAGCAGGCCGAGCCCGACCACGCCGTTGAGCACGATCATCAGCACCGCGAACATCGTGTCGCGACCGAGCGTCGGCGCGCCCTTGGCGCCGAGCATGACGGCCGAGATCAGCGCGACCTCGATGATCACGATCGACAGCGTCAGGATCAGCGTGCCGAACGGCTCGCCCAGCCGCCCCGCCAGCACCTCCGCCTCATGCACCACCCCGAACGCCGCCCAGATGATGACGCCGAGCAGCCAGACGAAGACCAGCGCCGCGACCAGCGGCTCGCCGAGACGCCCGAGCAGGGCGCCTCCGAACAGCAGGAAGGCGGCGACGGTCGCCCAGGCACAGGCGAGGCGGAGGATGGTGACGGGCAAGATATGTCCTCGGGATTGGTGGGCAGGCTTCCCGCCAGCGGCGCAAACACGAAAAGGGCCGCGCGCGGCGACCTGCCACAGGGTCAACGCGCGGTGCACGGCGAGGTTTCAGCCGATCACAGGCGCGAGCACCCTCAGTCGAGCGCGATCGTCCGCGCCAGCGGGCTCGCGGCCTCCTCGGAGAGGGCGGCCGCTTTGTCGGTGACGAGATACTGCGCCCGAGCCAAGGCCGCAAAGCGCCCGCCCTTGGCGACGAGCTCCTCGAAGGAGCCCATCTCGATGACCTCTCCCTGCTCGAAGACGAGGATGCGGTCGGCATTGCGGATGGTGGCGAGGCGGTGGGCGATGACGAAGGTGGTGCGACCCTTCATCACCTCCTCGAGCGCCTTCTGCAGCTTGACCTCGGTGGCGGCGTCGAGCGCCGACGTCGCCTCGTCGAGGATCAGGATCGGCGGGTTCTTGAGCAGCGCCCGCGCGATCGAGAGGCGCTGGCGCTCGCCGCCCGAGAGCGTGCGGCCGCGCTCGCCGACGATCGTGTCGAGCCCGTCGCTCTGGCGCGCCATCACCTCGGTGGCCTGCGCCCGGTCGAGCGCCTCCATCATCTCCTCCTCCGTCGCATCCGGCTTGCCAACGCTCAGATTCTCCCGGATCGTCCGGGCGAACAGCATCGGCTCCTGGAAGACGACGCCGATGTTGCGCCGCAGCGAGAGCAGCGAGATCTCGCGGATGTCCTGCCCGTCGACGGTGATCCGGCCCGATTGCGGGTCGAAGGCACGGTGCAGCAGGCCGAGCGTGGTCGACTTGCCCGAGCCGGTCGACCCGACGATGGCGATGGTCTCGCCCGGGGCAACCGAGAAGGAGACGTCGCGCACCGCGGTGCGCTTGCCGTCATAGGAAAAGGACACCTTCTCGAAGGCGACCGCGCCCGAGAGCGGCCCCGCATCGGGCGCGCTCGGCAGGTCGCGCACCGCCGGCAGCGTGTCCAGCACCTCGTAGAACTCGCGCATCTTCGGCGCCTGCATGAAGATGAAGTTCACGAAGGCGACGATCTGCTCCAGCCGGCCGACCAGCATCGTGGCGAAGCCCATGAAGGTCACGATCTCGCCCACGGTCGTCAGCCCCTGCATCAGGAGCCAGGCGCCGACGACGAAAATCGCCAGCACGGTCAGTGTCGCCGAGGCGCGCGTCGCCACCGTCGCGATCGCCCACCAGGACAGGACCGGCAATTGCGCCTCGAGCAGGCTGGCGATGGTCGAGCGCAGGCCGCGCACCTCCGCCTCGATGCGCGTGAAGCTCTGGATCACCGGCACGTTGCCGAGCGCGTCGGAGGCCCGTTCGGCGAGGCTCGAATGATAGCCTTCGACATGGCTCTGCAACTTGTCGGTCTTGTGCAGGACATAGGCCGTGAGCGCGCCGAACAGCACCACGAGCGAGATCAGCAGCAGGCCGAGCTGCCAGTTCTTCCACAAGGTGAAGGGCAGCAGGACGAACAGGGCGACGAGGCTGGCGCAATGCTCGCGGAAGAAGGACAGCCACAGCGCCCACATGCCGCTGGTGCCGTCGAGCATGACCTTCAGCACGCGGCCGGAATGGGTCTGCGTGTGATAGGCCAGCGGCAGGCTGAGCGCGTGCTCGAAAAAATTCGCCATCACCGCCAGGCGCCGCCGATGCGCCAGCCGGTCGGAATGCAGCGAGACGAAGACACTGGCGCCGATGGTGAACAGCCCGAAACCCACCCAGGCCAGGATCAGCGGGCCGATATCCGCCCAGCTCAGCTTCTGCCCTGCGCCCTGGACGTTCGAGAGCTTGTCGATCAGCGCGCCGAACAGCATCGGCTCGGCGAAGGCGGCCGCGGCGAGCAGGATGTTGGCGAAGGCCAGGATCAGCCCCAGCCGGCGCTCGGGACCGAGTTCGCCGAGAACACGGGCGTAGATGGCAAACAGACTCATGATCGGATCCTGGCGGGTGCCGGGCGGCAGCGAACGTCATCCTTAACCCTTCCTTCAAGGGCCGGCGCCTAGAAATTTGAAGCGGTCGGCCAGAAGGGCCGTGCGCTCCAGTTGCGTCGAGGGCGTTGAATAATGGACATCGCGACAAGCCTCGGAATCGCGCTGGGCATCGGCACGATCGCTGCCATCGTGGTCCTGTCCGGCGGCGGCGGCGGCATGTTCTTCGATTCGCTGTCGGTCGTCATGGTGATCGGCGGCACCATTGCCGGCACGATGATCCGCTATCCCCTCGCCGTCATGCTGGCCGGCCTGCCGATGGGTGCGCGCTACGCCTTCACCAACAAGACCTCGACCCCGCGCAGCATCATCGACGAGATCACCCAGCTCGCCGACACCGCGCGCAAGAAGGGCGTGACCGCACTCGAGAACGTCACCGTCTCGGAGCCCTTCCTGGCACAGGGCGTGCGCTACCTCGCCGACGGCTACGACAAGGATTTCATCGTCAACACGATGGAGCGAGACCGCGACAGCTTCCTGATGCGCCTCGACGCCGGAGCCAAGGTCTACCGCGCCATCGGCGACGCCGCACCGGCCTGGGGCATGATCGGCACGATCCTCGGCATGATCATGATGTTCGCCAACATGTCCGACCCCTCCAAGCTCGGCGGCGCCATGGCCATCGCGTTGCTGACCACGCTCTACGGTGCGGTCATCTCGAACCTCTTCGCCCTGCCGCTGGCCGACAAGCTCGCCGTCAAGCTCGAAGCGGAGGAGGTCGTCCGCAACATGATCATCGACGGCGTTCTCCAGATCCGCGACAACAAGAGCTCGACCCTGGTCAAGGAGATGCTGGTCGCCTACCTGCCCGACCATCACCGTGCCGCCATGGCGGAGGCCTGAGCCTTGGCCCGCAAGAAGGATCCTGTGGTCTCCGGCGCCCCGGCCTGGATGACGACCTTTGCGGATCTTCTGGCAGCGATCCTCGCCTTCTTCGTCATGCTGGCGGCCTATTCGACGCAGGACAAGGTCAAGCTGCAGGTGGTCGCCGGCTCGATGCGCGAGGCCTTCGGCACCCAGAAGGAAATCCGCTATTCCGGCATCATCGAGATCGATGGCCAGCCGCACCGCACCAAGATCAAGAATGTCAGCCCCGAGCGGCCCGACGTCCCCTCCGACCTGACGACGTCGAAAGACATGAGTCATCCAGAAGCCGCGCAGCCCACCCCGGAGAGCGCCCGCGCCTTCGCCAGCGCCGCCGTCTCGTTGCGGCAGGCACTGCGCGAAATGCCCGAGATCGCCGAACTCGCGACCAACATCATCGTCACCGTCACCGACGACAGCCTCAACATCCAGCTCGTCGACATGGAAGGCCGTTCGATGTTCGCGGAGAACGCCGTGCAGCCCAACGAGCGCGTGCGCCAGCTGATGCTCGCGGTCGCGCCGACGATCCGCCGGCTGCCCAACAAGGTCATCATCTCCGGCCACACCGCCTCGGCCCGCCCGGGCCACCCCGGCGAGCGCGACCAGTGGGCACTCTCGGTCGGCCGGGCGATGGCGGTGCGCGACATGCTCGCCAATGCGGGCGTCGCGGATGATCGCTTCGACTCGCTCACCGGCAAGGGGTCGAACGAGCCGCTGATCAAGGACAACCCCTATCTCGCAGTGAACCGGCGCATCTCGATCACGCTCAAGGCCGACGCACCGGCCCTCCCCGACGTCCTGACGCCCTGACGCCTCCCGCGCTACGGCGCTACGGCGCCAGGATCAGCGCCCAGTAGACCTGGTATTTCGAGCCGGGCGCATAGGCCGTGGCGATGCCCATCCGGGTTGCGCCCGGTGTCTTCATCACGCGGTCGTGCTGCGGCGAATCCCGCCATCCCGAAAAGGCTTCCGCCAGCCGCCGATAGCCGGCCGAGAGATTGGCCTCCGCACCGGGCTGCCCGCCGCGCGCCAGCCGCGCCTTCACCGCCTCGGCCTGCGCCGGCTTGTCGGCGGCCGCCATCGCGCTCGCCTCTTCCTGCGCCGCCGCGACCAGCGCCGGGTCGAGCTTCAAGGGGTTCAGCCCGGCATTCAACCGATAGGCCGAGATCATCGCCCGGGCTTCGTTCGCATCGACCCGCGCCGCAGCCGAGCCGAGATCGCGATAGAAGGCCGGTTGACCGGTGCGCGCCGGTTCAGTGCAGCCGGCGGCGCCCACCAGAGCCAGCGCGCCGGCGATGAGGGCAGGACAGGTCAAGGCGCGCCGATCCGCCGTGCCGCGCCGATGATTGAGCATCGCATCATTCCTTGCTGTCGTCCTTGACGGGATCGGGCGCCGGTGCCGGAGGAGCGGCCGGGGCCTCGGCCTCGGATTCGTCCTCGGAAGGCTCCGCCCGGCGACGGCTGCGAGAGGGCGCCTTCACGGGAGGGCCCGGCCGGGAGCCCATGACCGCGCCCTCGCGGTTCACCGCCGCGGCGATGCTGCCGAGCGATTGCTCGACGCCCTCCAGCCCCTTGACCAGCAGCTCCGGCGTGCCGGAGGCGGGCTCCATCTCGGTCAGGCGCTTGTGGATGGCGAAGTTCAGGTCGCTGGTGACGCGGCCGACGATGTCGACATCGGCCACGACGCAGACCAGGTCGAAATCCATCGTCGCGGTGCCGATCTTCTTGAACAGGATCGTCGGCGGCGGCTTCTGCATGACGTCGCCATGGGCATTGGCGACTTCGCTGAGCAGGTTCCGCACCGCCCCGGCCTCGAAGCTGCGCGGCACCGAGAGCGAGATCAGGATGCGGCCCGTGCGGTCGTTGCGGACGCGGTTCCTGACCACGCCGGAAATCAGGTTCGAGTTCGGCACGATCACCGAGGAGCGGTCGAAGGTCGCGATCTCCGTCGAGCGCACATTGATCTTCTTGACGATGCCTTCGGCGTCACCGACCACGACCTGGTCGCCGACGCGGATCGGCCGCTCCCAGAGCAGGATCAGCCCGGAGACGAAGTTCGAGACCACCGACTGCAGGCCGAAGCCGATACCCACCGACAGCGCGCTCGCCACCAGCGTCAGCCGCTCGAGACTGAGGCCGAGCGCCGAGACCGCCAGCGCCACCGCCGCGAGGTAGCCGACATAGCCCGCCGCCGTGGTGATCGAGTTGCGCAGGCCCGTGTCGAGCTGCGTCGTGGGCAGGAACTTGACCTCGAGCCAGCCCTGCAGCGAGCGCGTCGCCGTCAGCCCGGCCGCGAAGAGCAGGCCGCCGAAGATGATCGAGGACAGCGAGATCGTCACGCCGCCGACCTGGAAGCCGAAGAAGGCCGCCCGCAGCGAGGTGAAGAAATCGGTCGATTCCAGCCCCCACGGCGCCATCACCAGCAGGAAGCCGACGATGATCAGCATCATCTTCAGCACGCCCGCGGCGATCACCGCGATCTTGTCGAGCGTATGGGCGCGGATGCCGAGGCCGGCCTTCAGCGTCAGGGCAAGCTGGCCCTTGCCGGTCATCGCATGCGGTATGCCCTGGTCGACGAGCTGGTAGGTCAGCACGAGGCTGCAGGCGACCATGCCGATCCAGATCACCTGCTCGGTCAGGAAGGAGGCGAACACGACATAGCCGCTCAGCACCGACAGCGACAGGACGATCCCGATGATCCAGCCGACAATGCGGATCGGGCCGAGGCTCGTGCCCTCGACGGCGACATAGGGCCCGAGGCAGGCTTCCTCCTCGATCTCCTCGTTGTCCCGCAGCCGGTAGAGGCCGACGACGAGCGTGACGGCGAAAATGATCACCAGCACGCTGCGCAGGATGATCGAGACCGCCAGGCCCCCCGCGATCGCGGTCAGCCAGGCCTCGAGCACCTTGCTGACCGAAAGCACCAGCGCCAGCGAGGTTCCGAGCCAGACCACGGTGGAGGCGGTCGAATCCATCACGCTGACGAGGCGCCGCTGCGGCTGGCTCGGCGCGAACAGCGCATCGAGCAGCGCCTGGACGAAGGCCACCACGGCGAGCCCCGCCACGATGGCCGTCACCACGGGCTGGATCCGCAGCGGCAGCAGCCCGGCCGTGTTCAGCGCGGCGTAGATCAGCCAGCTCGCCAGTGCCGGCGGCGCGGCGCCCGCCACGACATGGGCGAACGCGATGTAGAGGCAATGCAGGCTGTCGGTGTCCTGCGTGTTGCTGAAGCGGGCCTTGAAGCGGGGCAGATAGCGGCGGCGGATCAGATAGAGCAGCAGCGCCCCGAGGAAGGCGAGGGCAACCAGCCCGCCGCGGAGGTCCGACATCGCCGTGGCCACGCCCGAGAGCCAACCGCCGAAGATGTAACCCGAAGCCCGAAGATCCTCCGGCGCGGTCGAGAACGCGTTCGACCACATGTCGGGGCTCAGCACCGTCGGCCCCGCGGCGAAGAGCGTCTGGGCGAACAGTGCGCGACGGCGGTCGCCGATGGCGGTCTGCAGCTGTTCCGCCTGCGCGAAGGCGGCGCGCCCGATCTTCAGGGTCTCGTCGGCATCCGAGAAGGCCTTCGACCGCGCCTCGCGCTCGCGCAGCACCTCCGCATTCTCCGGCGGCGCGCTGGCTTCGGGCTTGGGCCCGAGCTGTTCGAGCCTCACCCTGGCCTGGTCGACCCGCGGCGCCTGCTCCTCGATGAGCTGCCGCAGCTGGTCCAGCGACGGTTGCAGGCGCATGCGCTGGCGTTGCAGCTCCGCTTCCGTCGCCGTCGGCGCCGCCAGCGTGGCCTCGATCTGTGCCAGTTCCAGACGAATGGCGTCCAGCCGCGCCCGCGCCGAGATGGCATCGGCGGGCGGCTGCTGGGCCAGTCCCTGGCCGGCGGCGAACAGGGCCATGACCAGCAGGGCCAGTACGGCGAAGATGCGGGCCAGCGCGCGCGGCATCGGGAAGGGCACTGGGCCGGGTCGCGCAGCCATGCCGGAAAAGCCTCGCTCAGATGGGTGATTCGCCGCTGGCTCGACCGTCGCCACAGCTCCGGCGACAAGGCAAGCGCGGCGCGGACAATCGGCAGACAAACGCAAAAACCTGTCGTGAAGGGGACGGCAGAAGGGGCGCGGCGCTGCCGCGCGCTCCTCCATTCACGGCAAAGCGGACATCTTCAAGGCGCCCCCACCATGGACCGCGCAGATCAGGACACGACCTCGCAGATCAGGACTTGCCTTTGCCTTTCGGCCGCGTCCGGTTGCGATAGCTGGCGTTGCCGAGCCCGGTGCCGATGGTGAGCACGGCCCAGTGCTCGACATCCTGCATGGCGGGCATTTCGCTGAGCCCCTGGATCACGGCATCGTTGTGCATCGTCACCAGCGTCTCGTGCTCGCCGATGGTCGGCACCAGGGCGCGGATGCTGTCGACCAGGTTGAAACGACTGCTTTCCCAGTTGCCGGGCAGGTTCTGGGCGCCGCGGTCGATCGCGCCATGCGGCTCGATCATGCCGGGGCAGCCGACGCCGATGAAGGGAGCCAGCCTCAGCCCGTCCTTCTTCGCCTGCTTGATCTGCCCCTTCAGCATCTTGCCGAGTCGCGCGATCGCCTCGTCGCGGCTCGGCTCCTCATCCGCATGCCGCCAGAGTTCGGACGAGGACACGCGCGCCTTGCGCAGATCGGGGGCCTTGCCCTGGCGCAACTCGACAATGCCGGTGCGGATGTTCGAGCCGCCGATATCGACGGCGACGAGGCTGTCGAAGCCCTCGAAGATCCATGTCGGCGCGAGATGGGCGCTGCCGACGAGGCCCGCCTCGTCGGGATGATGGCTGACCGGCACCAGACCGATGCCGTGTCCGTCGGTGCTCAGGATGATTCCGGCGCGCCCGATCGCGAGTTCGCCGACGCGGCTGTCACGGAAGCCGCCGCCGACCACGATGCGTTCGACCTCGGCCCAGCTCTTCAGCCGTACGAAACGCCGGATCACGAAGGCCAGCGACTGGGCGAAACCCTCGATGGCACTGAGCACCAGCGCCGCCTCGTGCGGATCGCCATCCGACAGCAGCGCATCGAGGTCGCCCTTGCTGATTGCCGCGCTGTCGCCCTTAAGGGGATCATCGCTCTGGGCGCGCAGATGATCGCGCAGCGCGTCGAGATGCTCGACGAAGGCCCCCCGGCTGGCCTTGTCGCCGACGAAGCCGTCCTCGTCGCGCATTTCGAGGTTGTAGCTGGTGATCACGACCGAAGGCAGTTCCAGGGCGCCATGCGGCCCGTGAGGCTGTGTTTCCCTGGTACGGGTCGTCCCCGCTGCCGCGCCGCCCATTTCGCATCCCCCCGCCATTCCTGTCAGCCAGCCAAGCAAACCCCCGATGCGGTGCGAGGTTCCGACCGCGCATGGAAGCGCCTGGCGCATGGCGCGCCTGCGCCGGCTGCGGCGCTTTCGCCCCGCTCGCCGGTTGACCCGGCCCGGCGTTCTCCGCTCCATGGGCCGATCTGCAGAAAGACGCCGTCCAGCGGCGCGAGACGGACACGCGATCCGCGTGCCGGGGGGATGACGGAATGGATGTGCTGATCAGGACGGTGCTCATCGGCATCGGCGCCACGGCCCTGCTCGACCTCTGGGCGATGCTTCTGAAGCGTGTCTTCGGCTTTCCCCTGCCGAACTGGGCCCTGGTCGGACGCTGGTTCGCGCATCTGCCGCGCGGACGCGTCCTGCACGAGGACATCACCCGTTCGCAGCCCGTCCGCAACGAACTGGCGATCGGCTGGATCGCGCATTACGCGGTCGGCATCCTCTTCGCGGGCATCGTCGTCGCCATCTGGGGCGCCGACTGGGTCCGCAACCCGGCTTTCGTGCCGGCGCTGATCGTCGGCCTCGCCACGGTCGGCTGCGGCTGGTTCATCCTGCAGCCCGGCATGGGCGCCGGCATCGCCGCTTCGAAGCGCGCCAATGCCAATACGGTGCGGCTGCTGAACATCGTCGGCCACACCGTCTTCGCGGTCGGCCTCTGGGGCACCGCCCTGCTCATCCGCTGAATCCCACCTTCCTCTGTTCGAGACTGACATCATGGCCAGCACGCTCTTCATCAATGCCCGCATCGTCGACGGCACGGCGCCGGAAGCCGGCGCGCCCGTCAGCGTCCTCGTCGAGGGCGGCACCATCCGCGAGGTCGGCAAGGCCGTTTCCTCCGCCAAGGCCAAGGTTGTGGATCTGAAGGGCAAGACCCTGATGCCGGGCCTGATCGACGCCCATGTCCATGTCGTCGCCGGCGTCGCCGATCTCGGTAAGAACGCGCAGCTGCCGGATTCCCTCGTCACCGCCCGCTCCTTCGTGATCATGCGCGAGATGCTGATGCGTGGCTTCACCACGGTGCGCGATGTCGGCGGCGCCGATTTCGGCCTGAAGCAGGCGACCGAGGAAGGCCACTTCCCGACGCCGCGCCTCGTCATCTCCGGCAAGGCGCTGAGCCAGACCGGCGGCCATGCCGATTTCCGTGGCCGCTATGACGACGCGACGACGCCGCTGACCCGCCACCGCCTCGGCGCGCTCGGACGCATTTGCGACGGGCTCGACCAGGTCCGCCGCGCCGCCCGCGAGGAGATGAAGGGCGGCGCCGACTTCATCAAGATCATGGCCAATGGCGGCTGCGCCTCGCCGACCGACCCGATCCATTTCCTCGGCTTCTCCGTCAGCGAACTCGAGGCGATCGTCGAGGAGGCGCGGATGGCGGGAACCTACGTCTCCGCCCATGTCTACACCGACGAGGCGATCCGCCGCTGCGTCGAGGCCGGCGTCCACTCGCTCGAGCATTGCAACCTGATCGAGGCCGAGACGGCGAAGCTCGCCGCCTCCAGGGGCGCCGTCGCGGTTCCCACCCTCGTCACCTACGACAAGCTCGTCACCGACGGCCCCAAGCTCGGCTTCCCGCCGGATTCGGTCGCGAAGGTCGATGTCGTCCGCTCGGCCGGGATGAACTCGCTCGCGGTCATGAAGAAGGCCGGCCTCGCCATGGCCTATGGCTCGGACCTGCTGGGCGAGATGCACAAATACCAGTCCGAGGAGTTCGTCATCCGCGGCCGCGCTTTGCCGGCCCATGAGGTCATCGGCTCTGCCACCCATGTCGCGGCGAAGCTGCTTAAGCTCGAGGGCCAGATCGGCACGATCGCGCCCGGCGCCCATGCCGACCTGATCGTCGTCGACGGCGACCCGCTGAAGGATCTTTCCCTGCTCACCCGCCAGGGCAAGCACATGCCGCTGATCATGAAGGGCGGCGCCTTCATGAAGCGCGCGAGCCTGGGCTGAGGGCAACCGCGTCATGCTCGGGCGAAGACCCGAGCATCTCGTGACCAGATGTCTCCGGCGCCTCATCCGGCCGGAGCTTCTCGGGTCAAGCCCGAGAATGACGCCCATTCACGCACCCAGGTCGAGCACCCGCGTCTCATAGGCGTAGAGCTGCTTGAACCCCAGCGAGCCATACAGGCGGAGCGCGACGGCGTTGGTCTGGTCGACCTGGAGATAGGCCTGCCGGCACTCCATCGCGCGCGCCCAGCCCATCAGCCCGCCGATCAGGCGCCGGCCCAGCCCCTGGCCGCGATGGGCGGGATCGACCACGACGCTGCCGATCTCTACCATGCCGCGCTCGGCGACGCTCATGCCGAAGGCGACCGGCTCGCCCGCGATCAGCCAGGTCGCGAAGGCCGCCGGCAGCCGCACCGCGCCGACGATCGCCGCAAGCTTCTCCGGATCCGACTTGATGCCGCTTTGCCGCGCCGCCACCCCGGCGATCCAGTCGGCGCTCGGGCGTGCCTCGATCTGGAGGTCGGGCTCGATCTCGGCCACCACGTCGTCGAGCTCGCGGATCAGCCCGAAGGAGGCGTCGCGCACGACATATCCGCGGGCCTTGACCATCGCCAGCGTCGCCTCGCCGACCAGCGGCGTCAGCCGGATACAGGGCGGCAGCCCGTCCGAGCGGAACAGCTCCTCGATCAGTGCCAGCGTGTCCTCATCCAGTTCGGCGCCCGGCTTGAGCGGCGAGGCGGAGTTCGCCCGGCCGGAATAGCCGCCCGCGAAGCGCACCACCCAGTCGTCGATCAGCAGCGTCGCCGGCGACGGCCAGGCATTGACGATCCGCCGCTCGCAAGCGAGCACGAGATCCATATCTGCGCCCTGCACGGTGTCCGTCGCCATCGCCGTCACCTCTGTCCCGCCTGGCGCGGGGTCGGCCGCCAGCCGGGCGGCGCCATCTCGAAGCCCTCGAAGGAAAAGCCCGGCGCCACGGTGCAGCCGACCAGCGTCCAGGCGCCGAGCGAGGTCGCGCTCTGCCACCAGCCCGCCGGCACCACGAATTGCGGCCGCTGCCCGGCGGCGAGATCGCTACCGAGATGATGGGCCGAGGCGTCGTGCCCGTTGGCCGAAACGCTGATCACCAGCGGCGCCCCGGCATAATGGTGCCAGATCTCAGCCGCATCGCAGCGATGCCACTCGGACGTCTCGCCGGTGTCGAGCAGATAGTAGATCGCGGTGCCGGTGCTGCGGCCGTCGATCTCCTTCGGGTCCCGGAAGGTCTCGCGGTAATGCCCGCCCTCGGGATGGGGCTTCAGCTCGAGCAGACGGATCACCTCGGCAGCGGTCAGGCCGTTGAGTGTCATGCGTGACGCCCCTTTCTAGAACCGGTTTTTGGCTTCGCGCAGCGCGGCGAAGACCTCGCCCGCCGGCGCGCCATTCAGCCCGACCGCCGCCGCCAGCGCGCCTTCGCCGGCCCGGAAGAACGGGTTGGTGGCGGCTTCCTCGGCGACGCTCGTCAGGGCCCAGAACCGCCCTTCCGCCTTGGCTGCCTCGGCCTCGGCGAGCCGGGCCGCCAGCGCCGCATTGGACGGCTCCATCGCGGCGGCGAAGCGGGCGTTGGAGAGCGTGTAGTCGTGCCCGCAGAGCAGGCGCGTGTCACCCGGCAGCGCCATCAGCCGCGACAGCGAGGTCCACATCGCCGCCATCTGGCCCGGCTGGACGCGCCCGCAGCCCATCACGAAGACGACGTCGCCGACGAAGGCGAGCTTCGCGCCGCGCGAGACGAAGCTGAGATGCCCCTCGCAATGCCCCGGCGTATGCCAGATCTCGAAGCTCTCCCCGCCGAAGGACACAGCGTCGCCCTCCGAGAGAATGCGGTCGAGCGGCGCCTGGCCGGCGGCGTTGGCCGGCCCGCAGACCTTCGCCCCGGTCGCCTGCTTCACAGCGGCAACGCCCTGGGTGTGGTCGCCATGGGCGTGGGTGACGAAGATGTCGCTGATCGTCCAGCCCTTCGCCTGGGCCGCGGCCAGGACCTGGCCGGCATCGGGAACGTCGATGGCGGCGCAGGCGCCGCTGGCGGGGTCGTGGAGCAGTGCGCCGGCATTGTCGCCGAGCGTGCGGAAGACGTGGAGATCGAGCACCATGGGAGTCTCCGGAAGAACGCGGTTCTGTCGCGCTTAAACAATGCCGCCCGCCGACACCAGCCTGCCGGGCCGGCAGCGAAGCCCCGAAGGCCGGCCGGCCGCCCTTGCGCAGCCCCGCCCGGCATCACATCTTCCAGCGGCATGTCCCTCGACGTCGCCGATCTGCGCAGTTTCTATGCCAGCCCGCTCGGCCATGTCGCGCGGCGCTTCATCGGCACGGCGATGCTGCGCTTCTGGCCCGATTGCGCCCGCCAGCGCCTCCTCGGCCTGGGCTACGCCACCCCCTATCTCTCCGTCCTCGGTCGCGACGCCGAGCGGGTGATCGCCTTCATGCCGGCTGCGCAAGGTGTGGTGAACTGGCCGCATCAGGGCCTGTCGGCTTCCGCCCTGGTCGAGCCGACGCTGCTGCCGCTGCCGACCGCCTCGATCGATCGCGTGGTGCTGGTCCATGCGCTGGAGGAGACCGAAAGCCCAGACGATCTGATCGAGGAGGTCGCCCGCGTGCTCTCGCCGGGCGGGCGCATGATCCTGGTCGTGCCCAGCCGTCGCGGCCTGTGGGCGCGCATGGACGGCACGCCCTTCGGCCAGGGCCGGCCCTTCAGCCGCAGCCAGCTCGAGGCGCTGATGCGCTCGGCCGAGTTCTCGCCCGAAGGCTGGTCCGAGGCACTCTATGTGCCGCCCCTGCGCCAGAGGCTGCTGCTGCGCTCGGCCGCGGCCTGGGAGCGTCTCGGGGCGGGGCTGTCCCTGCCCTTCGCCGGCGTCCACGTCATCGACGCGACCAAGCAGGTCTATCGGCGCATTCCGCTGCGGGCGACCCGGCGCAGCTTCGCCTTCAGGCCGATCCTGCTGCCGCAGCCGACACCGGCCCCGCGGATCGGGAGGGATCCCGGTTGCCCTCCTCCGGGTTGACAAAGAACCCGACGCGCGACCAAGGTCCGCCGCTTTTCGCGAGCCCGGTTCCGCAAGACGCTCGATGCGCAGGGACCTCCCGGCGCGGAACCTGAACTGGACCACGATGCGAAGCTATCTCGATTTCGAAAAGCCGGTCGCCGAACTGGAGGCGAAGGCGGATGAGTTGCGAGCCCTCCAGGCCAAGGGCGAGGGCTATGCCCTGGCCGACGAGATCGGCAGGCTCGACGCCAAGGCCGGCCAGGCGCTCAAGGAACTCTACGGCGCCCTGACGCCCTGGCAGAAGACGCTGGTGGCCCGCCACCCGCAGCGCCCGCATTTCAAGGACTACTGCGCCGCGCTGATCGAGGAGTTCACACCCCTCGCCGGCGACCGCGCCTTCGGCGAGGACGAGGCCATCGTCGGCGGCTTCGGCCGTTTCCGGGGCGAGCCGGTCTGCGTCATCGGCCAGGAGAAGGGTGATTCGACCGAGACCCGCATCCGGCACAATTTCGGGATGGCCAAGCCCGAGGGCTACCGCAAGGCGGTCCGCCTCGTCGAGCTGGCCGACCGCTTCGGCCTGCCGGTGCTGAGCTTCGTCGACACGGCAGGCGCCTATCCGGGCATCGAGGCGGAAGAGCGCGGCCAGGCCGAGGCCATCGCCCGCTCGACCGAGACCTGGCTCGGCCTGCGCACGCCGAGCATCGCGCTCGTCATCGGCGAGGGCGGCTCGGGTGGCGCCATCGCGATTGCGGCGGCCAGCCGGGTCATGATGCTGGAACACGCGATCTACTCGGTGATCTCCCCGGAAGGCGCGGCCTCGATCCTCTGGCGCGACACGGCGCGCGCCCAGGACGCCGCCACCGGCATGAAGATCACAGCACAGGATCTCCTGAAATTCGGCATCATCGACCGGATCGTCAGCGAGCCGACCGGCGGCGCGCACCGCGACCACGATGCCGTGATCGCGCGCGCCGGCGACGCCCTGTCGTCGGCGCTCTCGGAGCTGGGGGGGCTGTCCGCCGACGAAATCGTCGACCGCCGCGCCGAGAAGTTCCTGGCGATCGGGCGCAATCTGTGACGCCGGCCCCGGGCCGGCCGGCGCCTTAACGGTGCCTTGACCATGGCCTTGCGCCGGTCGCCTGTGGTAAGGAAGCTTCAAGGCTAACGCTTCTACAACGGGAGACGGGCACAATTTGGCCGTCTTGCGCAGTCAGAGGTCGCCTGTGTCTGGCCGGCCGTTCGATGGGATTGACGACGTGGCATTGAAGCAACTCACGCTCGTGGCTCTGGTTGCATTGTCCCTGGGCGCCTGCGAGGAAAACCGCTATCGCGGCTCCGCGCGCCATCACATCCCGATCCCGGCCGCGACCTATGCGCTGATGTCCGAGAAGGGCATGAGCAAGGATCAGCCGATCCTGATCCGGTCCTACAAGAAGGAATCGGAGCTCGAGGTCTGGAAGCGCAAGGCCAATGGCCAGTATGCGCTGCTCAAGACCTACCCGATGTGCCGCTGGTCCGGCCAGCTCGGCCCCAAGATTCGTGAAGGCGACCGGATGGCGCCCGAGGGCTTCTACGCGATCAGCCCCGCGCAGATGAACCCGAACTCGGCCTATTACGTCTCCTTCAACATGGGCTACCCCAACGCCTATGACCGCGCCCATGGCCGCACCGGCGCACATCTGATGGTGCATGGCGCCTGCTCGTCCGCCGGCTGCTATTCGATGACCGACGACCAGATGGGCGAGATCTACGCGCTCGTCCGCGAGGCCCATAACGGCGGCCAGCGGACGGTGCAGATGCAGGCCCTGCCCTTCCGGATGACGCCGGAGAACCTCGCCAAGCACCGGCTCGATTCCAACATCGCCTTCTGGAAGAACCTGAAGGAAGGCACCGACTATTTCGAGGTGACCGGCGACGAGCCGCAGGTCGCCGTCAATGGTGGCCGCTATGTATTCAACGGCAATGGCGACCCGAGCGTCGTCCAGGCCGTGCAGCGCAAGCGCCAGCAGGACGAGACCCAGGTCGCGGCCCTCGTCGCCAAGGGCACGCCCGCGATCAAGCTGATCTACGACGACGGCGACCAGCACGGCACCTTCAAGCGGACCCTCGTCGCCAGCGGCTCGGACACGCTGAACCGCGCCGCCTCCTGGGGCTCGCGCGATGTCGGCGTCAGCCGGCCGGACGCGCTGACGGTCGGCCCGCGCGTCGTCGTGCTCGACGACAAGGGCAAGGCCAAGGCCACGATCCGGGCCGAATCCGCCGACAACGAGGTCGTCCTGGCGGCGGTCGCCGCTGCCGCTGCCAAGCCGGAGCCTGCCACGAGCGAACCCGCGAAGCCCGAGCCGGCCCGCGCCGCGGCGCCGGCGGCCACGACCCAGCTTGCACGGGTTCAGCCCGGCGCGGCCACCGCGGCACCGGTGACCACGGGATCCTTCGGAACGGCTTCCGCCGAAAGCGAGCCCTTCTATCGGCGTGCACTGAGTTTCGTGCCGCTTATCGGCGCGCCAGGCGGATCGCAGGCCAGCGCCCCGGTGGCCTCCGTCGTGCCCGCGACACCGACCGAGGTCGTCGCACCGCTGCCGCCGCGTCGCACCGACAGGCTGCGCACCACCCGGCTCGACCAGCCGGCCGCAGCCTTCTCCAGCCAGCCGACGACGCGCTGACGCGGCGCGGGCCCTCCCGACTGTGTTAAACCCGCAACATATCTAGTTCTTCGTCGGCTTAGTCTGTTTGGAAGGCATCGAGGCCCCGCTCGGCGGGGCCTTTTGCTTAGACCCTGAGCAGATTGCAAAAAAGCTCGCCTTGCCGAATAAGGCGAAGAAGCGGCTTCATGATGGCGAAAGCGCGAAAATCGACGCGCGGACGCGGATGGAGCAGACGATGATCTTCGATAAACTGCTGTTCTCGGTTACGGGCCTGTCGCTGTCCCTCGCCGCTTTCGCGGGCGCCGCGCAGGCTTCGGACCTTCCCAGCCGCAAGGCTGCGCCCGTTGCGGCGATCCCGCCGAGCATCACCTGGATCGACGCCGCGGTCAGCATGAAGGCGATGACGGACTACAATTTTCGCGGCATTTCCCAGACCGACCGCAAGCCTGCGATCCAGGGCGGCGTCGAACTGCAGTTCTACAACAACCTGTTCTATGCCGGCGTCTACGCCTCGAATCTCGACCTCGTAACGCGCCCGGACGCCGAAATCGACTTCTACGGCGGTATCCGTCCGAAGTTCGGTGACCTCACCTTCGACATCGGAATCTGGCAATACTACTATCCCGGCGAGAAGCAGTTCGTCTTCCCCGTGGGCGTGTTCTGGACGCCCAAGAACACCGACTTCACCGAGGTCTATGGCAAGGTCTCCTACACCTACAAGGACAGCCTGACCGTCGGCGCCAACGTCTTCTACGCCTGGGACTGGCTCGGCACCGGCGCGACCGGCACCTATGCCTCGATCACGGCAAAATACGCGCTGCCCTTCCTCGAAGGCCTCTCGATCTCCGGCGAGTTCGGCCATTACTGGCTCGGGCGCACCAACCAGGCGATCTGGTCGACGACCCCGCCGACAAACCTGCCCGACTATCTCTACTGGAACGCCGGCATCTCCTACACCTACAAGAACCTGACGGCCGACGTTCGCTACCACGACACCAACCTGTCGAAGCGCGAATGCTTCCTCAACACGGCCGACCCGCGCGGCATCATCAGCGGCTCGGCGAGCTCGAAATGGTGCGGCCCCGCCGTCGTCGGGACCCTGTCCTTCGACATCACAGCCAGCAGCCTCGGCATCTTCGCGCCGGCGAAGTGATCGGCCCCGCCCTGTCGATCCGGAAGGGCCGCTCGCGAGAGCGGCCCTTTTTCGTGTCCGACGCCCTGCCTAGCGGGTCATTGAGGCCGCGATCCGGCGCATCATCTCGCCGACCGCGTCGCATTCGGCGTCGCTGAGGACGGTCATCATCGCCTCGAGCCGCTCGACATGGACGGCCATGGCCCGGTCTGTCAGCGCCTGCCCCTCCGGCGTCAGCCAGAGCCGGCGCAGCCGGCGGTCGGCCTCGTCCGCCCGCCGTTCGATCAGCCCGCGCCTCTCCAGCTCCGGCAGCAGCATGCTCATCGCGCTGCGCCCGACCAGCAGCTTCTCGGCCAGGGCCTGCTGGGTCAGGCCCGGGACATGGGCGATGTTGGCCAGCACGTCGTAATGCGCGACCTGGATGCCGAGCGGCGCCAGCGCCTCGCCGAACACCTTCTTCCAGAGCTGATGGACGCGCGCGACGGCGATCCAGTTGCGGAAACGCGGCAGATCCCAGGGGCGCACGGGGCTCGCCGTCCCGACGTCTGCGACCTCTTGCTTTTTGTTCATCATTGAACATACTCATTCAGCATTGAACAAATTGGGGTCAGCGTCATGTCGAACTCGCTCCTGCGTCTCATGCGGCCTCTGGCCCGCCTCGGCGAATCCCTGGCACCCGGCCTGACCGGCCGCATCGCCTTCCGCCTGTTCTGCACCCCACCACGCCCCAAGCAGGGCAACCATCGGGCCGCCTCGGTCAAGTCCCTCGCGGCGCGACTCGAAGCGGGCGCGCCCCTCTCGGTCCCTTTTCCCTGCGGCTCGGTCGCGGCGCATCTGTTCGAGCCGGCCCGGAGCGAGGAACGCGACACCCCTCCCTGCGTGATCCTGCTGCATGGCTGGACCGGGCAGGCTGCGGTGATGGCTGCCTTCGTGCAGCCTCTGCTCGACGCAGGCTTGAGGGTCGTCGCCTTCGATCTGCCGGCGCATGGAAACTCGACCGGCGCGACCCTCGACCTGCCCACGGGCGTCGGCAGCCTGGCGGCGGTGGCGCGCGCGGTCGGCCCGGTCGAGGCGATCGTGGCCCATTCCTTCGGCGGCTCGATCGCACTGGCCGCGCTCGCGGGAACGCTGCCGGCACAACCCCGTGTCACCGCGAAGCGCCTGGTGCTGATCGCGCCGCCCTCCTCCATGCAGGAGGTCGCCCGCTGGTTCGCAGGGCGCATCGGCCTCGGCCCGCGCGGTCTGCGAGCGCTGGAGGCGCGCATCCATGCGGTCGCGGGCATGCCGGTCACCGCCTTCGCCGGCGCCGCTCAGTTGCAGCGCTATGGCGGGCCGACGCTGCTGCTGCATTGCCAGGACGACCGCGAGGTGCCCTTTGCCCATGCACAGGCGCTGACGGATGCCGGCCCCTTCGTCAGGCTGGAGGCCTTGTCCGGCCTCGGCCATCGTCGCATCCTGACGGCGCCCCGGGTCACGGCACGGGTCGCGGATTTCGTGGCGGGCCGGGCGGAGCCCGCCCTGGCTCAGACCCAGCCCATCAACTCGCGCCGCACCACGGCCTCGATCGCGTCGACGCCCTCCGGTGAATCGTTCAGGCAGGGCAGATAGGCGAATTGCTGCCCGCCATTGTGCAGGAAGATTTCGCGGTTCTCGACATCGAGCTCTTCCAGCGTCTCCAGGCAATCTGCCGAGAAGCCCGGCGCCACGATCGCCATCGACTTCACGCCCGAGGAGGCCAGGCTCTTCACCGTCTCGTCGGTATAGGGCTTCAACCACTCATCGGGCCCGAAGCGGGACTGGAAGGTCATGCGGAAGCGCTCGCGGCTGTAGCCGAGTTCCTCGCGCAGCAGCCGCCAGGTCTTGGCGCAGTGGCAGTGATAGGGGTCGCCCTTGAGCAAATAGTCCTTCGGCATGCCGTGGAAGGAGCAGAGGATGACCTCGGGGTCGAAATCGAGCTTCGCCAGCGAGGCGCGCATCGAATCCGCCAGCGCTTTGATGTAGGCCGGGTCGTCGTGATAGGGCGGCGCTACGCGCACCGCCGGCTGCCAGCGCATCGTCATCAGCGCGCGGAAGGCCTGGTCGCAGGCGGTCGCCGAGGTCGGCGCCGCATATTGCGGGTAGAGCGGCACCATCAGGATGCGGTCGCAGCCCTGGGCGAGCAGCGCCTCCAGCCGGCTCTTCACATCCGGCAGACCGTAGCGCATCGCCCAGTCGAAGACGAGCCGCTCGCCATGCTCGGCCGTGAGCCGCGCCGCCAGCTGCTCGGTCTGCGAGCGCGTGATCGTCTTCAGCGGCCCCTCGTCGCGCTCATTGTTCCAGACCGAAGCGTAATCCTTGCCCTTGCGGCTCGGCCGGGTCGTCAGGATCACGAGGTTGAGCAGCGGCCACCACAGCCAGCGCGAGGTCTCGATCACCCGCCGGTCGGAGAGGAACTCCTTGAGATAGGCGCGCATCGGCCAGTAGGTCGTGCCCTCGGGCGTGCCGAGATTCATCAGCAGCACGCCGATGCGCCCGGTGCGGACCGGCGGATGGTCGGGCGGGAGCACCACGGCCCTCATATCGGCGGCCGGCTTGGTCTGGACTGTCATGATCGCGGATGTCCTTCAGGCACCGGCCGGGGACCGGGAAACGCGGCTTGCGGCAAGGCCGGATGCGAGATTCACGCCCATGGCGACAGATCGCCCGGGCGGTCGCCCCACCGCAGCCGTGATTTAGACGAGTTACCAGTTTCGTCCAGTGCGACGCAAAGGGGTGCGACATCACATGACGCCGCAGATGCCTCATGGGGCCGTGCGGTGCCGCTGGTCAGCATGGCGCAGGCTTTGCTAATCTGGACCCGTTCTCAAGCAGAGGCATCCTCGCATGACCAAGCTCACCCGCCGCAACGCCCTCGGCGTCATCGCCGCACCGGCCGCGCTCGCCGCCACCGCCCCGGCCGCGATCGCGCAGCAGCCGGCGCCGGCCTTCACCCTGCTGCTGGTCAACGACATCTACAAGATGAGCGACGACAAGGGCCGTGGCGGCTTCGCGCGGGCGGCCGGCATCGCCAGGGCCGAGCGCGCCAAGGGCGTGCCGCTGCTCTTCTGCCATGCCGGCGACTGCTACTCGCCCTCGCTGATGTCGGGTTTCGACCAGGGCGCCCATATCGTCGCGATGCAGAACAAGATGGGGCTCGACGTCTTCGTGCCCGGCAACCACGAATTCGATTTCGGCAAGGAGAACTATCTCAAGCTGACGGCCGCCCAGACCTACCCGACCTTCGCCGCCAATCTGCGCGACGCGGCCGGCCAGCCACTGCCGGGCCACAAGGATTCGCAGATCTTCGAGCTCGGCGGCTTCAAGGTCGGCGTCATCGGCACGACCTTCGATCCCACGCCGCAGATTTCCAATCCCGGCGACCTGAAGTTTTCCTCGACGATGGAGGCGCTGCGCCGCGAGGCGAGGGTGCTGAAGAGCCAGGGCGCCGACGTGCTCGTCGCCGTCGTCCATGCCGACCGGGCCATGGACAACGAGATCGTCCGCTCGCGCGTCGTCGACATCCTGCTCACCGGCCACGACCACGATCTCGCCATCGCCTATGACGGCAAGGTCGTCATGGTGGAGTCCAACGAAGAGGGCAATTACGTCACCGCCATCGACGTCGCCGTCAGCGTGCGTGGCGAAGGCGCGGCGCGTCAGGTCTCCTGGACCCCGACCTTCCGCGTCAACGACTCCCGGTCCGCCACGCCCGACCCAGAGGTCGCCGCCCTGGTGAAGGGCTACGAATCCGAGCTCTCCAAGGAGCTCGACATCGATGTCGCCGTGCTGGCGGCCCCGCTCGATTCCCGCACCGGCGTCATCCGCACGCAGGAGGCGGCGATCGGCAACCTCATCGCCGACGCGATCCGCGCCGCCACCGGCGCCAAGCTCGCCATCACCAATGCTGGCGGCATCCGCGCCAACAAGCAGTATCCGGCCGGCCACAAGCTGACCCGTCGCGACGTGCTGAGCGAACTGCCCTTCGGCAATGCGACCGTGATGGTCGAGATCACCGGTAAGGACATCAAGGATGCGCTGGAGAACGGCCTGCGCGACGCACCCCAGGGTGCCGGGCGCTTCCCGGTCATCTCCGGCTTCAAATTCGAGGCGGATCTGAAGCAGCCCCAGGGCTCCCGCGTGCTCTCGATCACGGTCGATGGCCAGCCGATCGACCCGGCCGGCAAATACACCGTCGCCTCGAACAACTTCATGCTGGAGGGCGGCGACGGCTACACCGCGCTCGGGCGTGGCAAGACGCTGATCGGCCTCACCGACGGCAAGCTGATGGCCAATGAGGTGATGGTCTATCTGCGCAAGCTCGGCACGATCGACGCCAGGGTCGAGGGCCGGATCGTCCTGAAGTGAGCTGCCGCGCGGCGCTCGTCGCCTTTCGCACGGGGGCCGGGCCGACGGGCTGGGGCGCGCTCCCGGTCTTCGCGCCCGGCGGAGCGGCGGACCACGCCTGTGCCGCCGCCGATGCCGAGCGCGAGGCGGGCCATGTCGTCGCGCCGGCGCCCGAGCGAATCTTCGCGGCGCTGTCCCTCGCGCCTCTGGAGAGCGTGCGCGCCGTCATTCTCGGCCAGGACCCCTATCCGACGCCGGGCCACGCCAATGGCCTTGCCTTCTCCTATGTCGGCCCGCCACCCCTGCCGCGCTCGCTGGTCAACATCTTCCGCGAACGCCAGTCCGATCTCGGCCTGGCCCCGCCTGCCGATGGCGACCTGACGCCCTGGGCCAGACAGGGCGTGCTGCTGCTGAACACGGCGCTCACCGTGCGCGAGGGCGCCTCGAAGGCGGGCTCCCATCTGCTGCTCGGCTGGGGGGCGGTCACGGATGCGCTGATCGCAGCCGTCTCCGCGACGCGGCCTCACGTCGTCTTCATCCTCTGGGGCAAGCCGGCCCAGACCAAGCGCCTCCTCGTCGACGAGGGCCGCCACCATGTGCTGGAAAGCCCCCACCCCTCGCCGCTTTCGGCGAGCCGCGGCTTCTTCGGCTCCCGACCTTTCTCCCACGCAAACACCTGGCTGGAACGGCAGGGCGAGGCGCCGATCCGCTGGTAAGCGCCTCCTCTTGAGCCAAGGAACTTCTGCAGGTCGAGCGACGTTGCACCCGCGAACGGCAGGGGCTGTCAGACCTTCAGGAGGACGCCATGCGTCTGGAAGCCAAGGAATATCTCGCATTCGGCCTGATCGCCGTCATGATGCTGTCGCCGCTCGCGGCCGCGATGTTCGCAGCCGATGCGCCGGAACTGCAGCACAAGGCCCGCACGGACCTGATCCAGCCGGATCCGACGAAGCCGCCGACCGGAGCGCCGCCGCCGCCCACGCCGCAGCAGTAAGGGCTCTGCAACAGCGCTTCAGCCGACGGGACGCTCGTCCGCGATCACCTTGCCGTCATTCGGCAGCGAGCCCAGCGGCAGGATCTCGACCGAGCCCCTGAGCTTGGTCACCTGCTGCAGGGTGGACGACATCGCGTCGATCAGCCCCGCCGGCTGGGCGTAGATCTCCGCCTTCAGCGTCATCGTGTCGGCCTCGTCGGCGCGACCGACGACGAGGCGCAGCTTGTGCACCTCGCTGTGTCGCCGCGCGATCTCGGCGATTTGCTCGGGCCGCACGAACATGCCCTTGATCTTCGCCGTCTGGTCGGCCCGGCCCATCCAGCCGCGAATGCGGGCGTTCGTCCGCCCGCAGGAACTCAGGCCCGGCATGATCGCGGTCAGATCCCCGACGGCGAGCCTGATCTGCGGATGGTGCGGATCGAGATTGGTCACGACGATCTCGCCGACCTCGCCCGGCTCGATCGGATCGCCGGTGCCGGGCCGGACGATCTCGACGATCAGGTTCTCGTTCAGCACCATGCCCTCGCGGGCTGGCGTCTCATAGGCGATGATGCCGACATCGGCCGTGGCGTAGAGCTGGTAGGCGTCGATGCCGCGCTCGCGCACCCAGGCCTGCAGCGAGGGCGGGAAGGCAGCCCCCGAGACGACCGCGCGCTTGATGCAGGAGATGTCGACGCCCCGGCTCTCGGCGGCCTCGACCAGGATCTTCAGGAAATCGGGCGTGCCGGCATATGCCGTCGGCCGGTAGGCGGCGATCACCTCCATCTGCTGCTCGGTATTGCCCGGCCCGGCCGGAATCACGGCACAGCCCAAGGCGCGCGCGCCGGAATCCATGATGAATCCGCCCGGCGTCAGATGGTAGCCGAAGGTGTTGAGCACGATGTCTCCGGGCCGGAAGCCCGCTGCGAACAGCCCGCGCGCCGAACCCCAGGGATCGGCCCCCGTTCCCTCCGGTTCGAAGATCGGCCCCGGCGAGGTGAACAGCCGGCCGAAGCCGCCGGCCGCCACCGGCACGAAGCCGCCGAAGGGCCAGGCCTCTTTCTGCAGCGCCGGCAGATCCGCCTTACGCAGCACCGGCACCGTCGACAGCGCATTGCGGTCGGTGATCGCGGCGGGATCGATGGTGCCGAGGTGGCGCGCATAGGCCGGTGCCTGCATCGCCGCCGCCAGCACGGCGGGCAGCCGCGCGAACAGATCGGCCTCGCGGGCGTCGGGCGCGCGGGTTTCGAGAGCGTCGTGATGCTCAGTCATCGGCTTCGTCCTCGGGGAAACGCGCAACCTTCATCCAGTGTCATCCCGGACGAGCCGCGAAGCGGCGCCGATCCGGGATCCATTCCGGAACGCAAATCGGAGAGGCTCAGGAATGGATCCCGGGTCTCCGCTTCGCTCCGCCCGGGATGACGGCGCGTGTGACGCCCTGGTGCGTCGGGCGTCACGACAGCCACCGCTTGCGGCGCTTGTAGCTCTTCACCTCGCGGAAGGACTTCTTGTCGCCCTCGGAGACGCCGAGATAGAACTCCTTCACGTCCTCGTTCTCGCGCAGCATCCTGGCGTCGCCGTCCATGACGATGCGGCCGGTCTCCATGATGTAGCCATAGGTGGCGTAGCGCAGGGCCATGTTGGTGTTCTGCTCGGCGACGAGGAAGGAGACACCGTCTTCCGCATTGAGGCGCCGCACGATCTCGAAGATCTCCTCGACGATCTGCGGCGCCAGCCCCATCGAGGGCTCGTCGAGCAGGATCATCTTGGGCTTCGACATCATCGCGCGGCCGACCGCGCACATCTGCTGCTCGCCGCCCGAGGTGTAGCCGGCCTGCGAGTTGCGGCGCTGCTTCAGCCGCGGGAACAGCTCGTAGATCTTCTCGAGGTCGCGCTTGATCGCGGCGTTGCCGTCGCGGCGGGTGAAGGCGCCGGTCAGCAGGTTCTCCTCGATCGAGAGATGGCCGAAACAGTGGCGCCCCTCCATCACCTGGATGCAGCCGCGCCGCACCAGTTCATTCGGCGACATCCGGTCGACGCGCTCGCCCTCGAACACGATCGAGCCCTTGGTGACCTCGCCGCGCTCGGCCTTGAGCAGGTTCGAGATCGCCTTCAGCGTCGTCGTCTTGCCGGCGCCATTGGCGCCGAGGATCGCGACGATGCCCTTGCGCGGGACATGCAGCGACACCCCCTTCAGCACGAGGATGACGTGATCATAGATCACCTCGATGTTGTTCAGCGACAGGATGGTGTCGGCTGCGGGTGTGGTGGCGGTCGACTGGTCGAGTGTGGCGGTGGACATGCAAACCTCCAACCCTTCTCCCCTCGGGGGAGAAGGTGGCTGCGAAGCAGACGGATGAGGGAAGTCTCCTTCGCTCTCATCCGTCCTTCCCTCATCCGGCCCGGCTACGCCGAGCCACCTTCTCCCCCGAGGGGAGAAGGGTCAGTTCACGACGACTTCTCGCAGGCTTCCGTCCGCTTCGGCCAGTTGCCGGCCTTTTCGGTGTAGTCCTTGGCGGCGGCCTCGATCAGCGGCCGGACTTCGTCCTTCATCGGCTCGAGCCAGTCGCCCTTCTTGGTCCACTTCGTGCCGTCCCACTCGGCGACATAGGCCTTGCTGTGGCCGGAATGGTCGGTGCAGGAGATGGTGGTCGGCGTGGCGAAGCCTTCCATGCCGATTTCCTTCAGCCGCGCCTCGGTGATGTTCAGCGCCTCGAGGCCACGGCGCATATCCTCGCCGGTGATGACCTTCTTGCCGGTGATGCGCTGCGCGTTGCGGATGCCCTCGACCAGCAGCATCGAGTTGTAGACGCCGCGGTTGTAGAGGTTCTCGCCGACCTTCTCCTTCGGCGCGAGGCTCTTGCCCTTGTCGACCACGAACTTCTGGATGTCCTGGATCACCGGGAAATTGGTGCCCGCGGCATTCAGGTTGAGCGACTTGTAGCCCTTCGCCTCCGGCCCGCCGGCGCGCGCGTCGTCGTCGCCGCCCGCCCACCAGACGCCGACCAGCTTGTTGATCGGGAAGTTGTTCTTGATCGCCTCCTTCACCGCGGTCGGGTTCATCGCGCCCCAGCCCTGGTTATAGAGGTAGTCGGGCCGGTCACGCCGGATCGAGAGCCAGAGCGAGCCCTGGTTCTGCATGTCCGCGGCCGCCACCGGATACAGCTTGACCTCGAAGCCGTATTTCTTGGCAAGGTTCTCGAGCACCGGGATCGGCTCCTTGCCGAAGGGCGCGTCGAGATGGATCAGGCCGAGCTTCTTGCCCTTGAGCTTGTCCATGCCGCCGAGCTCGGCCGCCATGTGCTTCACCATCAGCGACGCGCCGTCCCAATAGGTGAAGGGCGGGATGAAGACCCAGGGGAAGGCGTTGCCGTCGGCCGAGGCCGAAAGGCCATAGGCCATCGACAGGATCGGGATCTTGTCGATATGGGCGCGCGGGATCGCGGCCAGCGTCGCACCCGTCGACCAGGGCGAGTAAACGACCGTGTTCTTCGCCTTGGCCTGCTCGTAGCACTCGATCGACTTCTTGGTGTCGTAGCCGGTCTCGCACTCCTCATAGACGATTCTGACGCCGTTCACGCCGCCGTCGCGCTCGTTGATCATCGTCATGTAGTCGCGCATGCCGTCGCCGATCGGGATGCCCGATCCGGCGAAGGGCCCGGTGCGATAGGCGTTGTTGGAGACGTAGATCGTGTCTTGCGCGGCGGCAGGAGCCGCGAAGCCGGCGGCGGCGAGCAAGGCGCCGAGCGCGGCGCCCTTCATCAGATGCTGTGTCTTCATCGGTCGTCCTCCGTTCGTTTCCCTCCGGCGGTGGTGTCGAGACCCCGCCGGTCTTTTGTCCGCCCGCGTCCTTGAAGGCCGATGCGGGTCGTCGTCCGGTCCGTTCCTCAGTAGGGGAACGGCCATGTCCGCAGTTTCTGCTTCCCGATCTGCCAGAGCCGCGCGAGCCCATGCGGTTCGACGATCAGGAACACGATGATCAGCCCGCCGATCAGCATGAAGGTGACGTGCTCGGCGGTGGCGCCCGCCATCGGCACGCCCAGCGCCGGCAGCCCGAACTTCATCGCGGTGGGCAGGATCGAGAGGAAGGCGGCGCCGAAGAAGGAGCCGATCAGCGAGCCCAGCCCGCCGATGATGACCATGAACAGGATGTTGAAGGAGAGGCGGATCGAAAAGGCATCCGCCGCTTCGCCGCCGCCATACCAGAGGAAGATCATCATCGCGCCGGCGACGCCGGCATAGAAGGACGACACCGCGAAGGCGAGCAGCTTGGCGTTCAGCAGCTTGATGCCCATGAGTTCGGCGGCGATGTCCATGTCTCGCACCGCCATCCAGGAGCGGCCGATCTTGCCGTGCACGAGGTTCGAGGCGAACCAGGTCAGGACCACGACGAGACAGAGGCAGACGAAATAGCGGGTCTCCGGCGTGGCCAGCGCGCCGGTCACGGGCACGCCGAAGACCAGGCGCTGCGGCACCTCGATCGCGCCCGAGGCGTTGTAATTGTAGAGCCAGGGGACACGCACGAAGGCCCATTGCAGGAAGAACTGCGCCGCCAGGGTCGCCACCGCGAGGTAGAAACCCTTGATCCGCAGCGAGGGCAGGCCGAACAACACGCCGATCGCCGCCGAGAACAGGCCTGACGCCAGGATCAGGACGATGATGTTCACGTCCGGAAAGATGGTCGTCAGCTTGTAGCAGGCATAGGCGCCCACCCCCATGAAGGCGGCCGTGCCGAGCGAGATCAGCCCGGTATAGCCGGTGAGGATGTTCAGCCCGATCGCCGCCATCGAGAAGACGAGGAAGGGGATCATCACCGAGGTGATGAAGAAATCGTCCCCGAAATAGGGAATCGCGACGAAGGCGATGGCGAGGATGATCGCCAGGCCGATCCGGTCCTGCCGGATCGGGAACACGGCCATGTCGGCCTGGTAGGTGGATTTGAACTGGCCGGCCTCGCGGTAAAACATGTCCCGGCCCTCAAATCCGCTCGATGATCTTGTCGCCGAACAGGCCCTGCGGCCTGAACAGCAGGAAGCCCAGCGCGATGAAATAGGCCAGCCAGCTCTCGATGCCGCCGCCGATCAGCGGGCCCCAGTAGAACTCGCCCATCTTCTCACCGATGCCGATGATCAGCCCGCCGATGATCGCCCCAGGGATCGAGGTGAAGCCACCCAGGATCAGAACGGGGAGCGCCTTCAGCGCCACGATCTCGAGCGCGAAGGACACGTCCGAGCGCGCGCCCCACATGATGCCGGTGATCAGCGCGACGATGCCGGCGGTGAACCAGACGATGACCCAGATCTGGTTCAGCGAGATGCCGACCGAGAGCGCCGCCTTGTGGCTGTCGGCGACCGCCCGCAGCGCCCGCCCGATGCGGGTGTACTGGAAGAACAGCGCCAGCACCGCGATCATCACCGAGGCGATGATGGCAGCCGCGATGTCGATCTTCTGCAGCGACACGAAGCCACCGAGAATCTTGAGATCGACCGCCCCCTTGGGCAGGTAGAGCTGCTCGGTGATCATCTGCTTGGGGTTGCCGCCGAAGACGGATTCACCGAGGCCGATCAGGAAATAGGTGATCCCGAAGGTCGCCATGAACAGGATGATGTCGGGCTGGTTCACCAGCGGCCGCAGCACCACGCGCTCAATCGCCACCGCCAGGACGAACATCACACCCAGCGTCAGGATCACCGCCAGGAAGGCCGGCACGCCCATCTCGTAGAGCCCGACCAGTGTCAGCGCCGAGAACACCACCATGATGCCCTGGGCGAAATTGAACACGCCGGACGCCTTGAAGATCAGCACGAAGCCGAGCGCGATCAGCGCATAGAGCACACCCGAGACCAGGCCCTCCCAGATCGTCTGGACCAGCAGGTCCGGCGCCGACGCCATCTGCGCGAAGGGATCGATGACGATCTTGTAGAGCGTCCCCGATCCATCGAGGCGCGCGCCGACGAGCGCGGCCGCGACGATGGCGGCCAGGATCAGGGCGGCCTTGACCCAGCCATTGGCGAGAAGGTTCGGCGCGGGCCGTGCGGCGACGTCGCTCATGGCTGGTTGTCCTGGTTGCGGAAGGTCCGCTTGCCGTCATTGCGAGGAGGCGCAGCCGACGAAGCAATCCAGCGAAGCAGCGAAGCGCTGGATTGCTTCGCTGCGCTCGCAATGACGGGGAGGCGCTGATGCTTGATCGTCATCAATGCGCCACTCCCAGATAGGCATCGATCACCTTCTGGTCGGCCTTGACCTCGGCGGGCGTGCCGTCGGCGATCTTGCGGCCGTATTCGAGCACGACGACGCGGTCGGAGAGATCCATGACCACGCCCATGTCGTGCTCGATCAGGGCGATCGTCGTGCCGAACTGCTGGTTCACGTCGAGGATGAAGCGGCACATGTCCTCTTTCTCCTCGAGGTTCATGCCGGCCATCGGCTCGTCGAGCAGCAGCAGTTCCGGCTCCATCGCCAGCGCCCGGCCGAGCTCGACACGCTTCTGCAGGCCATAGGGCAGCTTGCCCACGGGGAGCTTGCGGATGTGCTCGATCTGCAGGAAGTCGATGATGTCCTCGACGACCTTGCGATGCTCGATCTCCTCGTTCATCGCCGGCCCGTGGCGCAGCACCTGCCAGAAGAAGCCGCGATTCATCTTCAGCGTGCGGCCGGTCATGATGTTGTCGAGCGTCGACATGCCCTTGAACAGCGCGACGTTCTGGAAGGTGCGGGCGATGCCGGCGGCCGCGGCCTGGTGCGGCCTCATCTTGTCGCGGCGCTGCCCCTTGAAGGTGATCTGCCCCTCCTGCGGCTGATAGAACCCGTTGATGCAGTTGAGCATCGACGTCTTGCCGGCACCGTTGGGGCCGATGATGGCGCGCACCTCGCCCTTGCGGATGTCGAAGGAGACATCCGAGATCGCCTTCACCCCGCCGAAGCGCAGCGAGACGTTCTCGACCGAGAGCAGCACCTCGCGCACGGGCGCACCCGTCCTGGTCATCGGTTCCGCATTCATGCCGCAGCCCTCGCCGGTGCCGGCCGCTCGGCGGCGGTCGAGGGGTAGATCGTCGCGTCGCGCACCTTGACGCGGGCCGAGATCACGCCCTTGCGGCCGTCCTCGAAGGTGACCTCGGTGGAAATGTCCGCCTCCTGCGAGCCGTCATAGAGCGCGTTGACGAGCGGCGCGTAGCGATCGGCGATGAAGCCGCGCCGGACCTTCTGGGTCCGCGTCAGCTCGCCATCGTCGGCGTCGAGCTCCTTGTGCAGGATCAGGAAGCGCTTGATCTGCGCGCCGCCCATCAGCGGCTCGGCCGCGAGCGAGCGGTTCACCTCGTCCACATGGCCAGCGATCATGTCGTAGACCAGATCGTGCCCGGCGAGCTCCTGATAGGAGGCGTAGACGACGTTGTTGCGTTCGGCCCAGTTGCCGACCGCCGTGAGGTCGATGTTCACCGCCACGGTGGCGTAGTCGCGCTCCTGCCCGAAGGCGACCGCCTCCTTGATGTTGGGGAAGAACTTCAGCTTGTTCTCGATGTATTTCGGCGGGAACAGCTCGCCGGTCCGGAGCTTGCCGACATCCTTGGCCCGGTCGATGATCTTGAGGTGACCTTCTTCGTCGAAGAAGCCGGCATCGCCGGAGCGGACATAGCCGTCCGCCGTCATCGTCTCGGCGGTCTTTTCGGGGTCCTTGTAGTAGCCGCCGAAGATCGAGGGCGAGCGGTAGAGCACCTCGCCATTGTCGTCGATCCGGATCTCGACCAGCGGCGCCGGCCGCCCGACCGTGTCGGCGCGGATCTCGCCATTGGGCTGCATGGTGATGTAGACGCCGGCTTCCGTCTGCCCGTAGAGCTGCTTCAGATTGACGCCGATCGAGCGGTAGAAGCGGAAGAGTTCCGGGCCGATCGCCTCGCCCGCCGTGTAGCCCACCTTGATCCGCGTCAGGCCGAAGCGGTTGCGCAGAGGGCCGTAGACCAGCACGTCGCCGAGCCCGTAGAGCAGGCGTGCGCCCAGCGGCACGCTCTCGCCGTTTAGGATCTTCTCGCCATGCTCCTTGGCCACGCCGAGGAAGTAATGGAACATCTTCCGCTTCAGCGCGCCGGCATCCTCCATCCGCACCATGGTCAGGGTCAGCATGGTCTCGAAGACGCGCGGCGGCGCGAAGGCGTAGGTGGTGCCGACCTCGCGGCGGTCCTCGATCACCGTCTCCGGACCTTCCGGGCAGTTGACGCAGAAGCCGGCGACGATCGCCTGCGCGTAGGAAAAGATGTGGTCGCCGACCCAGGCGATCGGCAAATAGGCGATGATCTCGTCGCTCTCGTTCAGCCCGTCGAACTGGCAGCCGATCTCGGCCGCCGCGATCACGTTGGTATGGCTGAGCATCACGCCCTTGGGCCGCCCGGTCGTGCCGGAGGTGTAGAGGATGATGCCGAGATCGCCGCCCGAGCCGGCCAGCATCTCGCGCTCGAGCGCGGTGGCAGCCTCGGCGCTGCCGGCGAGGTCCTTCAGCCCGCCCGCGATGACATCGTCGATCGGGTGCAGCGTGCCGTGGTCGTAGTCGCGCAGGCCCCGGGGCTCGTCATAGAGCATGTGCCGCAGGCTCGGCAGGCGCTCCGCGATCGAGAGGAGCTTGTCGACCTGCTCCTGATCCTGCACCACGGCGAAGACCGCCTCGGCATGGTCGAGAACATAGGCCATCTCGTCGGCGACGCTGTCGGCATAGACCGGCACCGGCACGGCACCCAGCCATTGCGCCGCCGCCATCGCCCAATAGAGCCGCGGCCGGTTGTAGCCGACGATCGCGACCTTCTCGCCGCGCTTGAGCCCGAGCGCCTGCAGGCCCCGCGCGAAGCCGCGCACCTGCTCGGTCACTTCAGCCCAGTTCCAGGATTGCCAGATGCCGAGATCCTTGTGGCGGAACGCGACGCGCCCGCCCCGCTCGCGCGCATTGCGCAGCAGCAATTTCGGAAAGGTATCCGCCTGGCCGGCGCTCGCGCTTGCCATCGTCCGTCTCCACCCTGAGCAGGCCGGCGTACATCGCACCGGCCTTGGTTCGGGCCGCTTTGGGCCTCGTTGGATGCAAGCCTCGCAGCGGCGCATGCGCTTTGCAAGGGGAGGCTTGACAGACGGACGGTGATTTGGTCGCTATTGTCTTGCGGAGCTCTGTCCGCCTGCGACCGCAACGTTGGCTACCCCTCGTAGCGCGCCAGGCCCTCGACATCGAGGATGGTCACGCTGCCATGCCCGATCTCGAGCAGGCCGAGCGCGGCGAGCCGCGACAGACCCTGATTGGCGATCTGGCGCGACATGCCGGCGAGCAGGCCGAGTTCCTCCTGGCTGACCTCCAGCGTGCGGCCCTCGTCGGGATAGAGCGTCGGGTTGAACAGCCAGGCGAGATTGCGTGCCAGCCGTCCGGTCGAATCGAGCGTCCGCTCGGTCTCCGCCAGCGCGATGAACTGGGCCAGGCGCTCGTTGAACTGGTGCACCAGGAAGCGGTTGAAGGCCGCCGAATGCTCGAACAGCCAGAGGAAGGTCTGGCGGCGCATCAAAGCGAGCCTCGTCTCGCGCAGCGCCACGAGCTCGTAGCGCCGCAACTCGCCCTTGATGACGGTGCCTTCGCCGAACCAGGCCCCCGCCCTCATCCCCGCCAGCGTCGCCGACTTGCCCGTCTTCGACGTCGTCGACATCTTCACCAGCCCGTCGGCGACGCCGGTCCAGGCCTCGAGCCGGTCGCCGACATGGCAGATATGGGCGCCCTTGCCGTAGCTGCGAAACGTGATGCCGCGTCGCGCCTCCTCGAACTCCTCCTCGCGCAGGTCGCGCGACCAGGCGGCGATGCGCTTCAGTTCGTCGGGCAGGATCACGGGGCCGGCTCTCCCTGGTCGCGGGCAGCCGCACTATGGGGCGGGCGCACAGCCGAACTCAAGCGCCGCCCGCCGCCGCAAGGCACGAAGGCGCCGCGATTTGGCCGCCTTTCTGGGCGATCCGCTCCCGGCGCGGACGGCTGGACGTCCGCGCCCGATTCACGCATCGTTAACCCTGCTGCGCCAGCTTGCGCCCATGCCGAGGACATCGCCCGTGGCACGCCGCCCCGCTCTCGCCGCCCTGCTCGCCCTCGCCGCCTGGGCCGGGCCGAGCGCCCCGGCCTCGGCGCATCCGCATGTCTTCGTCACCGCCCGCGCCGAAATCCTCTACGCGCCCGACGGGGCCGTGCGCGCGCTCAAGCATGTCTGGAGCTTCGACGAGGCCTATTCGGCCTATATCACGCAAGGGTTGGACAAGAACGGCGACGGAAGACTGAGCTCGGACGAACTGGCGGAGCTGGCCAAGGTCAATGTCGAATCCCTGCCCGATGTCGGCTTCTTCACCACCGCCAAGGCCAATGGCAAGGCGCAGGAATTCGGCACGCCGACGGGCGCCGGCCTCGTCTTCGAGAACAAGATCCTGACGCTGACCTACACGCTGCCGCTGAAGACGCCGGCCCATGCCAGCCGCTCCTTCGGCATCGAGATCGGCGACCCGACCTATTTCGTCGCCTTCGAGATCGTCGATGCGCCCGACGCGGTGATCGCCCGCGACGCGCCCAAGGGCTGCATCGTGCGCGTCGCCCGCCCGCCGAAGCTCGACCCCGCGATCCAGCAGAAGCTGGCGCAGGAGGACATCACCGCGACACCCGACACCAGCGGACTGCAGGTGACGACGCGCGCCCTCGTGGCCTGTCCCTGACCGGGCGATGTCGCTGAACATCCCCCGCCTCGCCCCGATGCCCTGGCCCGCCTTGTCGCGGCGCCTGATCATCATGGTGCTGGCGCTGGCGGTCGTCGCGGGCGGGCTCGCCCTGCTCGCCGCCCTCCTCTCCGCCTGGAGCCCGCCGCCACCCCCGCCGCCGCGCAACCCGTTCGGCGTGCCGCTGCCGCGCGAAGCCCCGCCCGCCACGACCGGATTGGGCGGCATGATCCTCGCCTGGCAGTCCGCCTTCTACCGGGACCTCACCGCCGCACTGAAGGCGGTTGCGGGGAGTATCACCGCGATCTGGGGCCTGCTCGGCCTCGCCTTCGGCTATGGCGTCTTCCACGCCGCCGGCCCCGGCCATGGCAAGGCGGTGATCTCGGGCTACATCGTCGCCGACGACCGCAGCCTGCGGCGCGGGCTGGGGCTGAGCTTTGCCGCCGCGATCCTGCAGGCGCTCGTTGCGATCGCGCTGGTCGGCACCCTCACCATCGCCCTGCGGCAGACGGCGCAGACGATGGCCGTCGCCACCGACTGGGTCGAGCGCGCGAGCTTCGCCCTCGTCGCCCTCGTCGGCACATGGGTTCTCTGGCGCAAGGCGGGCGCCCTGCTGGCGCTCGGCCGCGGCGCGCAGGCACATGATCCCTCCTGCGACCATGTCCACATGCCCACGCCCGACGAGATCGCCCGCCTGCGGACCTGGCGCGAGATGGCCGGCGTCGTCGTCGCGGCGGGGCTGCGGCCCTGCGCCGGCGCCATCATCATCCTCGTCTTCGCCGCCTCCGCCGGGCTGTTCTGGGCCGGCATCGCCGCCGCCTTCGCCATGGCGCTCGGCACCGCCCTGACGACGGGGGCGCTCGCCGCGCTCGCCGTCTTCTTCAAATTCGCCGCGCTGAAGCTCGCCGGCGGCGGATCGCTGCGCGCCGCCCGCACCCTGGCAGTGCTGGAACTGCTGGCCGCCGCCTTCGTCGCCGTGCTGGGGGCTGCGCTCTATCTCGGACTCGCCGCGGGCGGGGCCGGCTGACGCGATCCACATCCGCGCCAACAGCACTTCACGCCTCCCGCCTTTCGCCTAGACTGCCGCTCGCCGGACCACAGGCACGCCTTTTGCGTCGCGCGGTCCTCAACGAGAGGCCTGACCACTTGACCAATCCCTGCGACCTCAGCGCCGTCGAGGCGCGTGCCCTCATCGGCGCCAAGAAGCTCTCCGCAAGCGAACTGCTCGAAAGCTGCATCGCCCGCATCGACGCCGTCGATCCCGCCGTCAACGCCATGGTCGCCCGCGACGACGAGCGCGCCCGCGCCGCGGCAAAAGCCGCCGACGCCGCGACGATGCGGGGCGACACGCTGCCTGCCCTCCACGGCCTGCCCCTCGGCGTGAAGGATCTCGAGAACGTCGCCGGGCTGCGCACCACCTATGGCAGCCAGCTCTATCGCGACCATGTTCCCGACGAGGACCAGCTGATCGTGGCCAAGACCCGCGCGGCCGGCGCGATCGTTCTCGGCAAGACCAACACGCCTGAATGGGGCGCGGGCGCCAACACCCGCAACGCCGTCTATGGCGCGACCGGCAACCCCTTCGACCCGACGAAATCCGCCGCGGGCTCCTCGGGCGGCTCGGGTGTCGCGCTCGCCACCGGCATGGTGCCGATCGCGACCGGCTCGGATACCGGCGGCTCGCTGCGCAACCCCGCTGCCTTCAACGGCATCGTCGGCTTCCGCCCGACACCCGGGCTGGTGCCGAGCGAGAAGCGGCCGATCGGCTGGAACCCGCTGCCCGTGCTGGGGCCGATGGCGCGCACCGTGCCCGATCTCTGCCTGCTGCTCTCGACCATGGTCGGCGACGACGCCGCCGACCCGCTGGCGACCACGATCCACGGCCAGACGATCCGCCGGCCTGAGGATTTCGCCCGGCCGGCCATGATCGACCTTGCCTCGCTCAAGGTCGCGATCACGCCCGATTTCGGCTTCGCACCCACCGAGAAGCACATCCGCAAGGTCTTCGCCGACAAGGTCGGGACCTTCTCCGGCCTCTTCGCCGCGACCGAGGAGGCGACGCCGGACTGCGCCGGCATGGACGAGACCTTCGAGGTGCTGCGCTCGATCGCCTTCCTCGCCGGCATGTATGAGAAGGTCCGCGACACGCCCGAGATGGTCGGCCCCAATGTCCGCGTCAATGTCGAGGAAGGGCTGCGCTATGGCGCGCTCGACATCACCCGCGCGCTGAAGCAGCAGACCGCGATCTACCAGCGCTGGCAGGGCTTCTTCGAAGATTACGACGTCATCCTGTCCCCGGCCGTGACGCTGAGCCCGCGCCCCTGGTCGGAGCTCTACCCGGCCGAGATCGACGGCCAGCCGACACGGACCTATTTCCACTGGCTGGCGCTGGCCTATGCCGTCACCACGGTCGGCCACCCGGCAATCTCGCTGCCGGTCGGGCTCGACGACGCCGGCATGCCCTTCGGCCTGCAGATCGTCGGCCCGCGCGGCGGCGACGCCAAGGTGCTGGCTGTGGCCGCCGCGCTCGAGGCGGCGCTCGCCGGCGACGCGCTGACGGCGCGCCCCGTGCCCGACATCGCGAAACTCACCGCCGCCCCGCGCATCGCCGACACACCGGGCTTCCTCGGCTTCGACTGAGCCGTCGCCGCCATGCAACAGCGCCTGCCCCGGCCCGGGGCAGGAACGTCCAAGACAGGCATCGCGACGCGGGCGTCCGATGCCGGCACGATCGATCACACGGGGAACTGCCATGAAACGCCGCACATTTCTGAAGGGCGCGACCGCCCTGACGCTCGCCGGTCCCGCCGCCATCGGCCGCGCCGCGGCCCAGTCGGCGACCACGCTGAAATTCGTGCCGCAGGCCAATCTGACCGCGCTCGATCCGGTCTGGACGACGGCGACCGTGACCAGCAACCACGGCTACTATGTCTATGACACGCTCTACGGGCTCGATCTGTCCGGCAAGCCGCAGCCGCAGATGGTCGAGAGCCATGAGGTCTCGCCCGACGGCAAGAGCTGGCGCTTCAAGCTGCGCGACGGGCTGTCCTTCCATGACGGCAGCCCGGTCAAGCCGGCCGACTGCCTGCAGAGCCTGAAGCGCTGGGTCCAGCGCGACCCTTACGGCCAGTTGCTGGCGAAGGTGATCGAATCCTCGGCCGCGATCGATGATCGGACCTTCGAGATCAAGCTGACGCGGGCCTTCCCGATGATGCTCGACGTGCTGGCCAAGGCGGATTCCCCGCTCTTCGTCATGCCGGAGCGCCTGGCCACGACCGAGGCGACCAAGCAGATCACCGAGGTCATCGGGTCGGGCCCCTATCGCTTCCTGCCGTCCGAATACGTCTCCGGCAGCAAGGTCGCCTATGAAAAATTCGAGGCCTACAAGCCCCGCAACGAACCCCCCAGCCGCAATGCCGGCGGCAAGGTCGCGAATTTCAAGCGCGTCGAGTGGCAGATCCTGCCCGACCCGGCGACGGCGGCGAACGCCCTGATCAAGGGCGAGGTCGACTGGTGGGAGCGCCCCCTCAGCGATCTCCAGCCGATGCTCGCCAAGAGCGCCGACATCACCCGCGAGGTCACCGACGAATCCGGCCGCGGCGCCATCATGCGGCTGAACCACCTGCAGCCGCCCTTCAACAACCCGAAGGTCCGCGCCGCCGTCCGCATGGCGGTGAACCAGGAAGACTATATGCGCGCCACCCAGGGCGACGACACCTCGATCTGGAAGACCTCGCGCAATCTCTGGTTCCGCGGCACGCCCTATTACAACGGCGAGCAGGAAGACCTGATGCCGCAGAGCGTCGACAAGGCCAAGGCCGCGCTGAAGGACTCCGGCTACAACGGCGAGAAGGTCGTCATCATCAGCCCGACGGACTTCCCCGATATCGGCCCGCTCGGCGACGTCACCTACGAACTGCTCAAGAGCATCGGCATGAACGTCGATTTCGTCGCCAGCGACTGGGGCACGGTGATCCAGCGGCGAAACAGCCGCGAGCCGGTCGAGAAGGGCGGCTGGAGCATCTTCCACACGACCGGCTCGGCCAATGGCTGGAGCAATCCGGCCCTGTCCTATCTGGTGCGCGGCCAGGGCGCCAAGGGCTGGTTCGGCTGGTATGACAGCGCCAAGGCCGAGGCGCTCGCGGAGGAATGGCTCTATGCGCCCGACGAGGCGGCCCAGAAGAAGGCCGCCGCCACGCTCGGCCGGTTGGCGCTGGAAGACACCGCGACGATCCCGCTCGGCGTCTTCATGATCCGCACCGCCTACCGCAAGACCCTGACCGGGATGCAGAAGGGCTCGGCGCCCTATCCCTGGGCTCTGAAGCGGGTGTGACGGGCGCTGGCAGACAGCGTCATTCCCGGGCTTGACCCGGGAATCTCACGACCAGATTGCACTGTCGACGAGATGGTCGGGTCAAGCCCGACCATGACGCCGTTGCAGATTACCCCTTCGCCGCGACCGCCGCCGACCAGGGCGAGATCACGTCGCTGATGCCTTGCGCGCCCTCCGCATCGACGCGGACCAGGTTGGGGCAGGCGAAGTTGATCGGCAGCACGCCGTGCTCGACCACGACCACCGGCCCGGCCGCCTCCAGCGCCGCCAGCGTGTCGGCCGGCAGGCGCAGATCGGCACTGGTCTGGTCCGGGCCCGAGACGTCGATGCGCGGCTGATGCGCCGCCTGATCCAGCCCCATGCCGAAATCCACCGTCCAGGCCAGCATCTGGTAGACGCTGGCGAGGATGCGCCGCCCACCCGAGGCGCCACCAGCGAAGCGCGGGCCCGATCCCGTCTTCGGGGTCACGATCACCGGGCACATGTTGCAGAGCGGCCGGGCGCCGGGCGCGATCGCATTGGCGCTGCCGGGGCGCGGATCGAACCACATCATGCCGTTGTTCATCAGCACGCCGGTGTCGGGCAGCACGACGCGGCTGCCCATCGAGGAGAGCAGCGTCGTCGTGACGGTGACCAGCGTGCCCTCGCCATCGACCACCGTGAGGTGAGTGGTGCAGGTGTCGCCGGGCTCGGTTGCCGCCTTGGCAGCGCCCAGCCCCTCGAGGCGGCTGGCATAGGCCTCGCGCATCACCCGCGACAGGCTGGCGAACCACGTCGCGTCGGGCCCCCCAGGACCGGGCCGCGTCGCATCCATGCCCTCCACCACCGCTTCCAGCGTCGGCGCGGCGGTGAGCCCTCCGGCGGTGTGGACGAGATGGGTGCCGCGCCAGTCGATTGTCGGCGCATCCCGCACGATCGCCTCGCAGTCGGCGAGATCCTGCGCATCGACCACCCCGCCCATCGCCTTGATGTCGGCGACGAGCCTGCCGGCGACCTCGCCGCGGTAGAAATCGTCGAGTCCTGCCGTGGCGAGGCGTTCCAGCGTCGAGGCCAGATTGCCCAGGCGGAAGAAGCCGGGCTTGCCCTGATAGGGCGGCACCGGCGGCAGGCCGTTCGGCAGATAGATCCGTGCGCTCTCTTCATAGAGCCGCAGGACTGCAGCCGAGGAGGCGACCTTGAGTGTCGTGTACCAGTCCTGCGCCAGACCGCGCCTGGCGAGCGTGATCGCGGGCGCCAGCAGGTCGGCGATCGGCATCGCCGTTCCAAAACTCTCCTTCAGCTTGGCATAGCCGGCGACGGAGGACGGGATCACGAAGGAGAGCGGGCCGTGAATGTTCACGTCGCCCACCACCTCGGGCCAGGTGAACAGGTCGTTCTTCATCGCGCCCGTCAGTGGATAGGCCGAAGGGTCGGCCCGCCGCGGCGCAACGGGGCCGAAATCGACGACCTTCGCCGTGGTCTCGCCGGCCTTGAGCACGACCGCGAAGCCGATGCCGCCGAGCCCGCTGTTCCACGGCTCGACCGCGGCGAGCGCGAAACAGGCCGCCACCGCCGCATCGGCCGCATTGCCGCCGGCCTCGAGGATCGCGGCGCCGGCTTCCGCCGCCTCGCGGTTCTGCGAGACGACGACGCCGTTGCGCCCGCTCGCCATCGGTTTGCGCAGCGTCCAGTTCTGCGTGCGGTAGGGCACCTCTGCGGCAACGGTCATCTTTGAATTCCCCTCGAAGGCCAGGCTGCGCCCGCCATGCAGGCGCGCGGCGGGAGCTTAGGCCAGAGCGAACGGGGCTGCCCCGTGCGCCGATCGTGCGGGCGCCATGCCAGCAAGACATGCCGTCGGCGGTTGGCCGAAGGTTCAGGTGGCCTTGCCGTGGACCAGCTCTGCATAGCGGTCGGGGTCGGTCGCACCCTCGGTGTTGACGACGAAGACGCGCGAGGTCGCGTCGAGCTTCAGCTGCGCCCGGATCGCCGGATCGGCGGCGGCGGCGATCAGCCCGGCGAGCCCCACGCCACCGCTCTCGCCGGCGACGATGACGGGGTCGTCGCCGGCCGGCCGCGCCAGCCGGTTCATCACCGCCACCGCATCCTCGTCCTCGACCGTCATGAAGGCATCCGCGACCCGCGACAGGATCCGCCAGGCGACGAGCGAGGGCTCGTAGCAGTCGAGCATCGCCATGACGGTGGGCTCGCCGACCGTGGCCTTCACCGGCTCGCCAGCCCGCGCACTCTCGAACATGCAGGCCGCGCGCGAGGGATCGACCGCGACGAAGACCGGCCGCTCGTCGCCCAGAACCAGCGCGAAATGCGCCGCGACCGCCGCCGCGATGCCGCCGACCCCGACCTGCACGAAGACATGGGTCGGCGGCTGCGGCATCTGGCGCAGCGCCTCGGCGACCAGCGCGGTGTAGCCCTGCATCACCAGCCCGGGGATGCGCTCATAACCCGGCCAGGAGGTGTCGGAGACGACGATCCAGCCCTTCTCGTCCGAAACGCGCGCGGCCTCCGCCACCGAATCGTCGTAGGTGCCCTCCGCCCGGATCATCGTCGCGCCGAAGCGGGCAATCGCGGCGATGCGCTCCTCGCTGACGCCGGAATGAACGAAGATCGCGGCCTGCGCACCCACGAGCTGCGCACCCTGCGCGACCGAGCGGCCGTGATTGCCGTCCGTGGCGCAGGAAAAGGTCATGGAGGCCGCGACCGCCCGCACCTCGGGGCTTTGCAGCTCGGCGATGTCGACGGGGCGCCCGAGCCGGCGCGCGGCCTCTTCCAGCACCAGCTTGACCACGACATAGGAGCCGCCGAGCGCCTTGAAGCTGCCGAGCCCGAGGCGGTGCCCCTCGTCCTTGAGGTGGATCGCCCCGACACCGAGCTCCTTGGCCAGGGCCGGCAGCGCCTGCAGCGGCGTCACCGCATAATTCTCGCGCCGACTGATCTGACGCTCGACCTGCGCCGCACCGGTGGCCCCGAGGCCTTCTGCATCGGCCGGCAGCAGCGGCTTGCGATGATCGGGATGCGTGTTGAGCAGGAACATGGCGGTCTCGTGCGGAACAGAAGCGAGCGGCCGCTCGCGGGAACGGCGCCATCGTGCATATCCGGGGGCGCCGGTCCATTGGCGGATGCGCAGCCCTGAACTAGATTCGCCCGACATCACCAGACCAGGCGTCCCCATGACCATTCATCAGCGCGGCCTTCCCGTTTCGATCGATCCCGACAAGCTCGACCGGCTGGCCCAGGCCGCCGTGCACGTCGGGCTCAACCTCAACCCCGGGCAGGACCTGTTCCTCACCGCACCCGTCACGGCGCTGCCGCTGGTCCGAAAGATCGCCGAGCACGCCTACAAGGCCGGCGCCGGGCTGGTCACGCCGATCCTCTCCGATGAGGAGGTGACGCTGGCGCGCTACCGCCATGCCCGGGACGACAGTTTCGACCGCGCCGCCGGCTGGCTGCACGAAGGCGTCGCCAAGGCCTTCGCCAACAACACCGCGCGGCTGGCCATCGTCGGCGACGACCCGATGATGATGGCGGAGCAGGACCCGGCCAAGGTCTCGCGCGCCAGCAAGGCGAACTCGGTCGCCTATCAGCCGGCGCTGGAGAAGATCGCGGGCTTCGACATCAACTGGAACATCCTGGCCTATCCGACCGCTGCATGGGCCCGGCGCGTCTTCCCCGGCGACGCCGAGGAGGTCGCGATCGGCAAGCTGGCGGACGCGATCTTCGCCGCCTCGCGCGTCGCTGACGGGGACCCCGTCGCCGCTTGGGTCGCGCACAACGCCGCGCTGCGCAGCCGCACGCAATGGCTCAACGGCCAGCGCTTCCAGTCCCTGCATTTCACCGGGCCGGGCACCGATCTGACCGTCGGCCTCGCCGACGGGCATGAATGGCAGGGCGGCGCCTCGACCGCGAAGAACGGCGTGACCTGCAACCCCAACATCCCGACCGAGGAGGTCTTCACCACGCCGCATGCGCTGCGGGTGGAGGGCTACGTCTCCTCGACCAAGCCGCTCTCCTATCAGGGCACGCTGATCGACGAGATCCAGGTGCGCTTCGAAGCCGGCCGCATCGTGGAATCCAAGGCGAGCCGCGGCGCCGACGTGCTGGCCAAGGTGCTCGACACCGACGAGGGCGCGCGCCGCCTCGGCGAGGTGGCGCTGGTGCCGCATTCCTCCCCGATCTCGAAGAGCGGCATCCTCTTCCTGAACACACTCTTCGACGAGAACGCCTCCTGCCACATCGCGCTCGGCCAGTGCTATTCGAAGTGCTTCCTCGACGGCGGCAAGCTCACGCCCGAGCAGGTCGCGGCCCAGGGCGGCAACAAGAGCTTCATCCATATCGACTGGATGATCGGGTCTGACCTCGTCGACATCGACGGCGTCCACGCCGACGGCCGCCGCGTCCCGGTCTTCCGCAAGGGCGAATGGGCCTGAGCGGGGTCTAACGGACCCTCTCAGCGCCGTCATCCTGGACCAGCGGCGAAGCCGCGCAGGCCGGGATCCATCATAAGGCAGCGTCAGCGCTCGATGATGGATCCCGGGACGACCTCCGGTCGCCCAGGATGACTGTGAGCTTCCGAGCCATGACATGACGCCGTGCGTCGCTAACTGAACGACCGCACCAGCCCGCCGATCAGCAGGTTCCAGCCGTCGATCAGGACGAAGAAGATCACCTTGAAGGGCAGCGAGATCACGGTGGGCGGCAGCATCATCATGCCCATCGACATCACGATCGTCGCGACGATCATGTCGATCACCAGGAAGGGCAGCGCGATCAGGAAGCCGATCTCGAAGGCGCGCCGCAGTTCCGAGATCATGAAGGACGGGATCAACACCCGCAGATCGACCGCCTGCGACGGGTCCTGCGGCCGGATGCTCTCCGGCGCGAGATCGGCGAAGAGGCGTAAGTCCTGTGGCCGCGTCTGCGCCAGCATGAAGTCGCGGAAGGGCGCCGTGATCTTCGTATAGGCCTCGGCCTCGCCGATCCGGTTCTCGACCAGCGGCAGCACGCCGTCCTGCCAGGCCTTGTCGAAGGTCGGCGCCATCACGAAGAAGGTCATGAACAGCGCCAGGCTGACCAGGATCAGATTGGCCGGCGTGCTCTGCAGGCCGAGCCCCGAGCGCAGGAAGGACAGCGCGATCACAAAGCGGCTGAAGCTCGTGACCATCATCAGGAGCCCCGGCGCGACCGAGAGCACCGTCAGCATCGCCACGATCTGGACGATGCGGCCCGAGGCCGAGGCGCCGCCCTGCGGCAGCAGGCCATCCAGCCCGAAGGACTGCGCCTTCGCGCCGACGATGCTGGCGAGCAGGATCAGAAGCGTTGTGAGAAGCCTGCTCACTGCACCACCAGCGTTTCGATGACGATCTCCCGCACGACGCCCTTGGAGCGGATCGCGACGCGTTCCGTCAGGTCCTCGCGCAGATTGCGCAGGCCGGCGGCCCCTTCCATCTGCTGCGCGGTGACGCTGCGCAGGAAGCCGAGAATGTCCTCGGTAATGGCGCCGACCAGCGGGTCGGCCGTGAGCGCCGCCTTCTGCTCCATCAGCAGCGCCGCCTCCAGCCGCACCCAGGTGTTGGCGGGCGCGGCGAGGTTGGTGACGATCGGCGACAGCTTCTTGAGAACCAGCGTCCCGGTCATCTGCGGACTGACCGCGAGATCGGGCGTCGACGCCTCCATCCGCTTCATCACCGTGCTCTCGACCGTGCCGACGACCCGGAACCCCCAGAGCGCGCCGGCCCCGGCCGCCAGCGCGGTCAGGATCAGCACCGGCGCAGCGGCCAGCAACGCCCGCGGCGCGACCCTCCGGCCCGGGCGCGGGCCGGGCAGCCTGGGCAGCGTCCGCGCCATCAGAAGGGGGTGACCTTGTCGACGAGCTGCTGGCCCCAGGCCGGCTGCTGCACCTCCATGCCGCGGCCGCGCCCGCCATAGGAGATCCGAGCCTCGGCGATCTTCTCGTAGGAGACGACGTTGTTGCCGGTGATGTCGCGCGGGCGCACGATGCCGGTGACGTTGAGCACGCGCATGTCGTAGTTCACGCGCACCTCCTGCGAGCCGTTGATGACGAGGTTGCCGTTGGGCAGAATCTCGGTGACCACGGCGGCGACCGACATCTCGACCTCTTCCGAACGGTCGGTCAGGCCCCGGCCGCGCGAGGAGGTGTCGGAGCTGGCATTGGCGCTCGCAGACGCATCCCCCGAGGCCCCGTTGAAGTTCGCGAGGAAGCCGAGGCCGTATTTCGCCGCGGAATTGCGCGAGCGGTCCGACTTGTTGTCGAGCTTGGCCTTGTCGTTGATCGAGATCTTCACCGTGACGACGTCGCCGGTCTTCATCGCGCGGGTGTCGCGGAAGAGGTCCTCGCTCTGGCGGGTGTAGATCGAATTGAACGCGACATCGACGCCGCGGCCCGTCGGCGTGCCGAGCGGGATGGCGTCGCGCTGGGCGACGAGCCCGCTGCCGACGCGGGAGAGCTGCGGCTCGCGGTTGAGCTCGGCCATGTCGGTGCCGCAGCCGGCGAGAGTGACGGCGCAGGCCGCCAGGAGAAGAGGCTTCATCGGGTCTGAACTCCGGTTGGGGGCGTCGTCGGGAGGGATCGCCGCCCGCCCATCACCTCGGCGAGCTGGGCGGCGCGCGAGGCTTCCATCTCGTTGAGGACGGCGCTGGCGGCCCGCGCCGGCAGCTTGCTGAGCACGGCCACCGCCACGCTCTGGTCCATGGCGGCGAGCTGGAGAGCGGCGGCGTCGGGACGCATCCGCGCAAAGATGTCGGTCATGCGGGCCTCGGCCTGCTTGGTCTCGGCAGCGCGCTGGTCGGTGAGCGACTGCAGCTCCGCCTTGCGCTCCTCGAGCTTCTTCAGGGTCTCGGCGAGCTTCGCCTCCAGACCCTTCAGCGTGTTGGCCTGCCAGGCGAAGCGGGCCTCCGCCGCCGGCTCGCGGATCGCGGCACAGTAGCTCGCCGCATCCGAGGTCAGGGCGGCCGCGGGCGCCGCCGGCGGCGTCTGGGTCGGCGCCGCGCCAGCGCCGGAACCGGGCGCCAGCAGCAGAACCGGCAGCAGGAACAGGATCGGAAAAGGCTTCGACGGCATGGCGCCCCTCGGCTCGATGGTCGACGATTGGGTTCTAGCGGGCGGCGCTTTCGCGGGGCTGGCGAGGCACGAGGCCGGCGCCCGCCCCCGGCACTATTGGACGACGAGGTCGGCCTGGAGCGCGCCCGCGGTCTTGATCGCCTGCAGGATCGCGATGATCCCCGCGGGTTTGAGCCCGATCTGGTTGAGGCCGCGCACCAGCGTGTGCAGGTTCGCGCCGTTGATGATGGCGAGCCGGCCATTGCCCTGCTGCGCCTCGATCTGCGTGCGCGGCACCACCACCGTTTGGCCGTTGCTGAACGGTTCCGGCTGCGAGACCATCGGCGTCTCGGTGACGCGCACCGTCAGATTGCCATGGGTGACGGCGACCGTTGAGATCTTGACGTCGCGTCCGATCACCACCGTGCCGGTGCGCTCGTCGACGACGACGCGGGCGGGCGAATCCGGCTCCAGCGTCAGCCGCTCGATCTCGGCGATGAAGCGCGCCGTCGACATGTTCGGCGGCCGCGTCAGGCTGATCGTGCGGTGGTCGAGCGCGAAGGCGACGGTCGACTTGTAGCGCTCGCGGGTGAAGGCGTTGATCGCGCCGGCGACGCGCTCGGCCGTGACGAAATCGGGGTTGCGCAGCTCGAGCGACAGCACATGCAGCGTCGCGAGCTGGTCGGGGATCTGGCGCTCGACGAGGGCGCCGCCGGGAATGCGCGCAGCCGTGGTCACCCCTTGGGTCAGCCGCTCGGCCTCGCCCTGAGCCGAAAAGCCCGACACGTTGAGCCGACCCTGCGCCAGCGCGTAGGTCTGCCCGTCCGCCGCAAGCAGCGAGGTGACGACGAGCGTGCCGCCGAGCAGCGAGGTGGCATCCCCCATCGAGGCGACGGAGACGTCGATGCGGCTGCCGCGCCCGGCGAAGGCCGGCAGATCCGCCGTCACGATCACCGCCGCGACATTGCGCGTGCGCAGCGCCGAGTTGCGGACGTTGACGCCGAGCCGATCGAGCATGGATTGCAGCGCCTGGCCGGTGAAGGGCGAGTTGCGCACGCTGTCGCCCGTGCCCTGCAGCCCGATGACGAGCCCGTAGCCGACGAGCTGGTTGTCGCGCACGCCCTGCAGCCCGGCGATGTCCTTGATCCGCACCGAGGCACGGGCCGGCGCGGCGCCGGTCAGCGCCATGGCGAGCGCGCAGAGGCCGACGATCAGTCGCGAGGCGAGCGTCATCATTCGCTCCCGACGCGGATCGTACCATCCGCCTGGACGACACCGATCACGATCAGCCCGCTGTCGGGATTGCGCGCCTTGACCATCTCGTTGACCGAGGCCGAGGCCATCGGCTCGACGATGCCGGTGATGACGAGGTCGCTCTCGCGGAACACCACCTGGGTCGGTACGCCGCGGCGCACCACCTTGGGATCGTCGACCGCGTTGAGCGGGATCGGCTGGCCCGGCAGCAGCGTGCGCCGCACGACCTTGCCGACCAAAGCGAGCCGGTTGTCCACCGCCACCCGCCCGGCCACCCGGAAGGCGCGATCGACCAGATGCACATCGGCGATGACGTCGCCCGGATAGAGCGTGACCGCCGGGACCGGCAGAGTCACCGCCGCCGGGTTGGCCTGGACCGGCCCGGTCGCGAGCAGGCCGACAACGGCGGCGAGCACGGCCGCCGCGAGGCCCTGAGAGCGGAGCGTCTTGCCGGCCATGGCGCGCCTCACCGGATGCCGTTGGAGACGGTGCCGGCCATCTGGTCGGCGGCGGTGATGACCTTGGCGTTCATCTCATAGGCGCGCTGCGCCGCGATCAGCGCCGTGATCTCCTTCACCGGATCGACGTTCGACGCCTCGAGATAGCCCTGGCGCAGCTTGCCGAAACCGATCGCGGTCGGGTTGCCGTCATTCGGCTGCCCCGAGGCCACGGTCTCGCGATAGAGATTGCCGCCGAGCGGCTCGAGCCCGGCATCATTGGCGAAATTCGCCAGCGTGATCTGGCCGAGCTGGCGCGGCTGCACCTCGCCCGGGATCTTGGCGAGCACCAGCCCGGATTCGTTGACGGTGACATCGACCGCATCGGCCGGGACCCGGATCACCGGATCGAGCAGATAGCCGTCGGCCGTGACGATGTCGCCATCGGCATTGGTGTTGAAGGTGCCGGCGCGGGCATAGAGCGTCTCGCCCTCCGGGGCCGTGACCTTGAACCAGCCGCGCCCGTCGATGGCGAGATCGAGCCGGTTGCCGGTCTGCGTCATCGCGCCCTGGATGTGCAGGTTGCGGATCGCCGCCGCGCGCACGCCGAGCCCGAGCGAGGCGCCCTCGGGAATCGAGCCGTCGCCGCCGCGATTGGGCACGCCGCGCGAGCGCTCGGTCTGGTAGAGCAGGTCGGTGAACTCCGGCCGCGCCCGCTTGAAGGACGTCGTGTTGATGTTGGAGATGTTGTTGGCGATGACCTCGACATTGAGCTGCTGCGCGCTCATGCCGGTGGCCGCGATGGCGAGAACTTTCATCGGTTCAGTCCTCAGATCGCCATGTGCATGAATTCTTGGTAGGCGCCGACGACCTTGTCGCGCATCGCCATGGCGAGCTGCAGCGACTGCTCGGCCGACATCACCGCCTGGACGACGTCCTGGACGGCCGCCTTGCCCTGGATGCCGGCCACCGCCTGGCTCTCGCCCTCGGCGAGCTTGTCAACGAAATTCTGCGCCACATCGGCGAAGACGGAGCCGAAATCGGCGCCGGGCTGGGCGGCGCCCGCAGCCGTGGCCGCGCCCTGGCGCAGGCTGGCGCCGGCGAGGCCCGACAGACCCTGGGTGACCTGGCTCGCGACCGGCGCGAGAGCGGAAATCGCGTTGAGCATCAGCCGTTCCTCAAAAGATCGATGGTCATGGATTGCATCGAGCGCGCCTGCTTGATCATCTGCAGGTTGGCCTCGTAGGAGCGGTTCGCCTCGCGCATGTCGGCCATTTCGAGCAGCAGCGAGACGTTGGGCATCTTGACGTAGCCCTTCTCGTCGGCGGCCGGATGGCTCGGCTCGAACTCGACGCGGAAGGGCGCCTTGTCGACGCCGACGCCCTTGATCTTGACGAGCGAGACGCCGAGCGCCCGGTTCATCGCGCTCTCGAAGGTCACGGTCTTGCGGCGATAGGGATCGGCACCGCGGGTCGTGCCGGTGGCCTGGGCGTTGGCCAGGTTCTCCGAGACGACGCGCACCCGCGTCGACTGGGCCTGGAGGCCGGCAGCGGCGATCTTCATCGAAGCGTCGAGAGGGTCGATCATGGATTTGTCCTCACTCTGGACAGTATTCGAGCAACGAATGCTTGCGCGGGGCTGATCAGCCCTTGATCGCGGTCATCATCATCCGGTGGAAGCTGCGCACGATGTTGGTCGTGAAGGCGTGGTTGCGGCTGATCTCGCCGGCCTTGAGCATTTCCTGCTCGAGACTGACGGAATTGCCGGAATGGACGGTGGACCAGCTGTCCGATCTGCGCGGCCGGGCGGTCAGCGCCTCGGCCGGCGTCGAGGAAATATGGTTCGGCGCGGTCGCCGCCAGCGACAGCGTGGTCTTGCGCACCACGGCCTCGAAGGGCTCGACATCAACAGCGGTGTAGCGCGGCGTGTTGGCATTCGCGATGTTCTGCGAGACGGCGTTCTGTCGAACGGCGAGCCAGTGCGACTGCTTGGCGGCGAGATCGAAGAGATGGATGGGCTCCACGGGAAGCCTCCCTTGTCGGTGTCATCCGACACTAGGAGGATTGACTTGCGCGAAGCTGGTCTTTGACTGAGAATGGCGCGCCGTTGCAGCGCGAAGACGATCGACGACCGAGATCAGTCGGCGCCCCGGCCTCTCCGCCGGGGCCGGTGGTCAGGAGATCGTGTAGCCGAGATAGCGCTTGGAATCGATCGGGTCGTAGCCGAGCTTGGCCCGCAGCTTCTTGCGCAGCTTGCTGACATGGCTCTCGACCACGGCCTCGTCGACCTCGGCATCGAACAGGCCGTAGACCGCGTTGAAGACCTGCGTCTTGGTGACCCAGCGTCCGCGATGGCGCATCAGGAATTCCAGGATACGACGCTCGCGGCGCGGCAGCGCCATCAGCTCGCCCGCGACCTCGGGATCGCTGCCGTCGAAATGGACCTTGATCTCGCCGACCGTGACCTCGTCGTCGCTCGAGCGACGCTTCTCGGCCCGGCGCTGCATCGCGTTCACCCGCGCCAGGATCTCGCGCACATGCACCGGCTTGCGGACGACATCGTCGACGCCGGCGGCGAAGAGCTCCAGCGTCTTCTCGAGCGAGGACGCCTCGTTCATGGCGATCACCGGCGCCTGCGAGCGGCGGCGGATCATGGTCGGGAAGGTCGAGCGCTCGGCACAGTCGCCGATCAGGAACGCCTCGACGCTGTTGAGGTGGTCGGCCGAGGTATCCTCGACCCATTCCTGGAATCGCGAGGGGGTGAAGCCGATCGCCGGGACGCCCTCGCCAGTAAACAGAGACTGATATCCTTCCGTGACGAGAACCCGGTCATCGATGACGATATACATGGATACCCCCCAGCATCGGTACAACTCCCCCTCGAAAGAGCTGGAAGCAGTCTGACGCTAGGGATCGTCTTCGTCATGGTCAACGCAGGAATCGGATGTTGAGACATGAGATGAAACACTGTGGAAACCTGAGTTAAAGACCGTTATACGGATTTATGAGAAAGCCTATACGTTTCATTAACCCTCGAAATTTAGCCACGAATGCGCCTGATCCAAACGGCACCTGCACGTTTTCTTGCTGCCCAAACGTCAACTCGATTGCCTGTCGCTGGCGGCGGCTCGCGGCGCGCCGGGCCGCCTATAGTATAAGGAGTCGAGAACGGCGGTATTGGCTCCGAACGTCATGTCCAAATTGATTCAATTGCGACGCATGTCCCGCGAAAGCTTCGGGCAAGCAACACCAGATCAGATGAGCCTCGAAAGCTTGGCTTGGAGATCGGCAGATGAGCATTTTTGGGATCATGCGCACCGGCGTGTCCGGCATGGCCGCCCAGGGCAGCAAGCTGGGCGCGGTCAGCGACAACATCGCGAACGTCAACACCGTCGGCTATAAGCGCGCCTCGACCGAGTTTTCCTCGCTGATCTCCGAAGGGAACCACAGCGAATACAATTCCGGCGGCGTCGAGACCACGACGCGCTACGCGATCTCGGACGAGGGCCTGATCATGGGCTCGACCTCGAAGACGGACCTCGCCATCAAGGGCAACGGCTTCTTCATCGTCACCGATGCGGGCGGCACGCCCTACATGACCCGCGCCGGCGCCTTCGTGAAGAACGGCAGCCAGGAACTGGTCAATTCGGCCGGCTTCTACCTGATGGGTTACCCGATCCAGAACGGTGACCCGACCGTCGTCGCCAACAGCCTCGACGGGCTCGAGCGCATCAACCTCGCCAACGTCGCCTATCAGGCGAACCCGACGGTGAGCGGCACGCTGAAGGGCGTGCTCGACTCGAATGCGACGGTGATCGCGCCCGGCACCCTGCCCTCCGACAACGTCGCCGGCAGCACCTATTCGAGCAAGGCCTCGATCGTCACCTACGACAATCTCGGCAACAAGCAGTTCCTCGACGTCTACATGGCCAAGACCGGCACGGCGCCCGACACCTGGCAGGCGGTGGTCTTCGACCAGGCGGGCGCGACCGCCGGTGGCTTCCCCTATGCGGGCGGCCCCCTCGCCAACGTCGCGCTGGCCTTCGGGCCGACGGGCCAGTTGACCACCGCACCGGCCAATTTCACCGTCGCCATCCCCGGTGGCGCCACCGCGACGATCGATTTCAGCCAGGTGTCGCAGGTCGCCACCGGCGAGACCGCGCTGGAACTCGCGGTCGACGGCAACGCGCCGAGCGCGGTGGAATCGGTCGAGATCGCCGATGACGGCACCGTCTATGCCGTCTTCGAGAACGGCGCGCGGCGCGCGACCTACCGCATCCCGCTGGCCACCGTGCCGAGCCCGGACCAGCTGACGCCGGTGTCCGGCAACGTGTTTTCCGTCAACAACAAATCCGGCGACGTCATCGTCGGCTTCCCGGAGAGCGGCAGCTTCGGCTCGATCCGCTCCAGCGCGCTCGAGCAGTCGAATGTCGACCTCGCCACCGAACTGACGGCGATGATCGAGTCGCAGCGCAGCTACACGGCGAATTCGAAGGTCTTCCAGACCGGTTCGGAAATCCTCGACGTCCTGGTCAATCTGAAGCGCTGAGCGCGCCCGAGAAAGAGACGGGGACGCCCCCATGAGCCTGTCATCAGCCCTGAACGTGGCGCAGTCCTCGCTGACCGCGACCTCGACCCAGACCTCCATTCTCTCGCGCAACGTCGCCGGCGCCGACAATCCCAACTACAACCGCAAGGCCGGCACCCTCGTCACCACCTATGGCGGTGCGGTCAGGGTCGCCTCGGTCAGCCGGGCCATGGATTCCGTGCTGTTTACCGCCAAGCTCGGCGCGACGGCGACGACGTCCGCCCAGCAGGCGATCGTCGATGCGCTCGACCAGCTCGAGGCCACGGTCGACGATCCCGAGCTCGACCAGTCGCTCGCGGCCAAGCTCGGTGATCTGACCAATGCGCTGCAGCAATACGGCGTGACGCCGGACGATCCACTGCTGGCGCAGAACGTGCTCACCAAGGCCACCGAGATGGTGCGCTCGCTCAACGACGCGAGCGAGACCGTCCGCACCGTGCGCCAGCAGGCGGACGCCGACATGGCGCTGGGCGTCGATCGGGTCAACAGCCTGCTCGTCGAGTTCGAGGCGGCCAACAAGGCGATCGTCAAGGGCAGCCAGTCCGGCGCCGACATCACCGACCAGCTCGACACGCGCGACCGCATCCTCTCCCAGCTGTCGGAGGAGATGGGCATCAGCGTCGCGACGCGTCCCAACAACGACATGGTGATCTACACCGATGGCGGCGTAACGCTGTTCGAAACCGTGCCGCGCGCGGTCTCGATGGCGCCCAGCTTCGCGCTGGGCGCAGGCATGTCGGGCAATGCGGTCTATGTCGACGGTGTGCCTGTCACCGGCCCCAACGCGATCATGCCGATCAAGTCGGGACAGATCCACGGCTCCTCCATCGTCCGCGACGAGATCACCGTCACCTATCAGAGCCAGCTCGACGAGATCGCCCGCGGGCTGATCGAGGTCTTCGCCGAAAGCGACCAGACCGCCGTCGGGCCGGATCAGGCGGGGCTCTTCACCTATGGCCCGCCGCCTGGGCCCGCCCCCATTCCGGCGACCGGCGTCACGGTGGCAGGACTCGCCGGCGCGATCCGTGTCAACGCCAATGCCGACCCGTCGCAGGGCGGCGATCTCGACCGGCTGCGCGACGGCGGCATCTCCGACCCGCTCGACCCGAACTATGTCTACAATACGAGCGGCGCCGCCGGCTTCCCCGACCGTATCCAGGCGCTGCTGACCGCGTTTGGCACCGGACGCAATTTCGATCCCGCGACCGGCGCCGACCCGACCGACACCCTCGTCGGCTTCGCCGGATCGTCCGTCGGCTGGCTCGAGGCGCAGCGCCAGACCGCGACGCAGACGCTCGGCTACGAGACGGCCCTGCTCCAGCGCACCACGGCCGCGCTCTCCAACGTCACCGGCGTCGACATCAACGAGGAGATGACGCTGATGATGGAGCTGGAGCGCTCGTTCAACGCCTCATCGACGCTGATTTCGACCATCGACAGAATGCTCGAAGCCCTGCTTGCGGCCGTGAGGTGACACCATGAAGACGAGCTTCATCTCCAACTATTCGCTGTCGGGAACCTTGCGCAACGCCGTCGCGAAGGCGCGCGAAAGCCTGGCCGACGCCACCCAGGAATCGACGACCGGCCGCCATGCCGACATCGGGCTGACGCTGGGCGGCAGCACGGGCAAGACCGTCGGCCTGCGCGACCAGTACAACCGCCTGAACGGCATCGTCGACACCAACGCCCTCGTCGCCTCCCGGCTCGAAGTCACGCAGAAGGCGCTCGACGGGATGCGGGATACGGCGGAGCAGTTCCTCGCCACGCTGATCAGCGTCCGCGATGGCGACAAAGGCGCCGAGGTCCTGAAGTCCGAGGCTAAGAACAACCTCCAGGCGACGACGGCCGCGCTCAACGCGTCGACCAGCGGGCAGTTCGTCTTCGCCGGCATCAACACCCAGCAGAGACCCGTCACGGATTATTTCGGGACGCCTCCGGCCGGCAACAAGACGGCGATCGATGCCGCCTTCGCCGGCTATTTCGGGTTCGCCCAGGACGCGCCGGCCGTCGCGAACATCACGCAGGCCGACATGACGACCTTCCTGCAGACGGTTCTGCCGGCGGAGTTCGCCAATCCGGCCTGGGGCGCCAACTGGTCCTCGGCACTCGACCAGAACATGACCAGCCGGATCTCGCTGAACGAGGTCGTCGAGGTCTCGACCAACGCCAACACGCAGGCGATGCGCGACCTCGCCGCCGCCTATACGATGGCGTACGACCTCGGTATCGAGAACCTCAATACCAACGCCTTCCGCGCCGTCGTCGATGCCAGCATCGACAGCATCAACAAGGCCATCCTCGGGCTGACGGCGACGCAGGCGCAACTCGGCGCCATCGAGGAGCGCGTCAAGGTCTCGAGCGAACGGCTCACCATCCAGCGCGACATCGTCGTCAAGCAGATCCAGGGTTTCGAGAATGTCGACCCTTACGAAGCCAATGTCCGCGTCACCGATCTGACGACGCAGCTCGACACCGCCTATGCGCTCACCGTCCGGATCCAGCAGCTCAACATCCTGAAATACATGAGCTGATCCCGCGCCCGGCCGTTGCAGGCCGCCGGGCGCCCCGCCATCCGCGCTCACCGCCCGCTCCGGCCCCGGCCGGCGTGGCCAGGCGGCTGCGCGCCGAAACCCGCCCTTCCGTCCACCCGTCCGGAGATGCCCGATGTATCAGAGCTCCTATGCGGCCATGGCCGCGGATGACTACACCCTCGCCCGCGCCCAGGAATGGCGCGCGCTCGACCATGCCGTGACCCTGCTCGAGGAAGCGCGCCCGACCGGGGCGGCCTCGCCCGAGACGATCGAGGCGGTCGGCTTCCTGCGCCGTCTCTGGACCCTGCTGATCGAGGATCTCGGCAGCGCCGAGAACGGCCTGCCCGAGAGCCTGCGTGCCTCGCTGATCTCGATCGGCCTCTTCGCCCTGCGCCAGGGCGAGGCGCTGCGGCTCGGCCAGTCGGACGACTTCGAATCGGTCATCGACGTCAACAAGATGATCCGAGACAGCCTGGTCTGAACCGGAGGATGGGCAAGCCGATGAACCTCTCTCTGCGCGCCAACGAGAAGATCTACATCAACGGAGCGATCCTGCGCTTCGACCGCAAGGTCAGCCTCGAGCTGATGAACGACGCGACCTTCCTGCTCGAAACCCACGTCATCCAGCCCGACGAGACGACGACGCCGCTGCGGCAGCTCTACTTCGTCGTCCAGACCATGCTGATCGACCCGAAGAACGCCGGCGCCGCCCGGCTGCTCTTCGACCGCATGCTGATGACCACAGCCTGCATCTTCGAGGATGCCGACGTGCTCCTCGGTCTCCAGGTCGTCGACCAGCTGATCGCCGAGGAGCGCCATTTCGAGGCGCTCAAGCAGCTGCGGGCGCTCTATCCGACGGAGGCCGCCATCCTCGCAAGCTCCGGGCAGGCCAGGGAGCCTAGCCTTCCGGTGGCGGCGAGGGCTGCGACGGTCGCGCCGCTGCGGCGCGAGGCCCAGCTCGCCTGACGAAACGAGGCCCGCCTTCCGGCGGGTCCCATCCCGAACCCGGCGGAGCCGATCATGGACGTGAGCAGCATCCAGAGCACCACGACGAGCACGACCTCGAGCTCGACGAGCGCCAAGAACGCCATGGGCGACTACAACACCTTTCTCCAGCTCCTGATCGCCCAGGCCAAGAACCAGGACCCGACCAACCCGACCGATCCGGCGCAATACGTCCAGCAATTCGCGGCGCTCTCGCAGGTCGAGCAGTCGGTCACGGCCAATGCCAAGCTCGACCAGATCATCGCCGGCATCGCGGCGCTGAAGCCCGCCACGACGCAAGCCTGAGCCGCTGCCGTGAACGAGGCCGACGCCCTCGACCTGATGCGCGACGCCGTCTGGGCGATCATCGTCGGCGCCGGCCCCGCCGTGGCCGCCGCGATGGCGATCGGCCTGATCATCGCGCTGATGCAGGCCCTGACGCAGGTGCAGGAGGCCACGCTGACCTTCGTGCCCAAGATCGTCGTCATCCTGATCGTGATGGCGGCCACCGGCGCCTTCACCGGCGCCCAGGTCTTCGCCTTCACCGAGCGCGTCTACGGGCGCATCGAGCGCGGCTTCTGACCGCACGCCGACAGGCGCAAGATTTCGACGACAGGACAGGGTGCCAGAATGGCCACGCCCCAACTCATCACCGGCAAGGTCGCGCCCAAGGCGATGCTGGGCGAGCCGCCGGCCAGCCGCCGCGACATCGGCTTCGCCGTCGGCATCGTCGCCATTCTCTCGATCCTGTTCCTGCCGATCCCGGCTTTCGTGATCGATCTCGGCCTGGCGCTCTCGATTGCGCTCTCGGTGCTGATCCTGATGGTGGCGCTCTGGATCAAGAAGCCACTGGAATTCTCGTCCTTCCCGACGATCCTGCTGGTCGCGACGATGCTGCGGCTCTCGCTCAACATCGCCACGACGCGCGTCATCCTCGCCCATGGCAACGAGGGCTCGCATGCGGCCGGCTACATCATCGACGGCTTCGCGCGCTTCGTCATCGCCGGCGATTTCGTCATCGGCCTGATCGTCTTCGTCATCCTCGTCACGGTGAACTTCATCGTGATCACCAAGGGCGCGACCCGCATCGCCGAGGTCGGCGCCCGCTTCACCCTCGACGCCATTCCCGGCAAGCAGATGGCGATCGACGCCGATCTCTCGGCCGGCTTGATCGACGCGCCCGAGGCGCAGCGCCGCCGCCACGAGCTGGAGGAGGAAAGCTCCTTCTTCGGCGCGATGGACGGCGCCTCGAAATTCGTCCGCGGCGACGCCATCGCCGGGCTGATCATCACCGCCGTGAACATCCTCGGCGGCATCATCATCGGCGTCACCCGCCACGGCATGTCGCTGTCCCAGTCCGCCGACGTCTTCGTCAAGCTCGCGGTCGGCGATGGTCTCGTCACCCAGATCCCAGCGCTGATCGTCTCGCTCGCCGCCGGCCTGCTCGTCTCCAAGGGCGGCACCCGCGGCACGGCCGAGCAGGCGATCCTCGGCCAGCTCGGACATTATCCCCGCGCGCTCTTCGTCGCCTCGTTCCTGATGGTGATCCTGGCGCTGGTGCCGGGCCTGCCGCTTTTGCCCTTCGCGCTGCTCGGCGGGGTGATGGCCTTCGTCGGCTACACCATTCCGAAGCGCATCGCCGAGCGCGCCGCGGCCGCCGAGGAAATCCGCGCCATGGAGGCCGAGGAGGCCGCGCGCGACAGCCAGGACACGATCAAGGAATCGCTGCGCACCGCCGAGATCGAACTCGGCCTCGGCAAGCAGCTCGCCGCCGAGATGCTGACCTCGCACAGCGAATTGGCCCATCGCGTCGGCAAGATGCGCAAGAAATTCGCCCAGCAATACGGTTTCGTCGTGCCCGAGATCAAACTCTCGGACAGCCTGACGCTGCCGCCCAAGCATTACGAGTTCCGCATCCATGGCACCGTCGCCGCCACCGGCGAGATGCGCCCCGGCAGCATGCTGGTCGTCGTCGGCGACGGCCGCCTGCCCGATCTGCCGGGCGAGGAGGTCCGTGAACCCGCCTTCGGCGTCAAGGCGATGTGGGTCTCGGAAAGCTACGCCAACGAGGTCCGGCGCGAGGGCATGCAGCCGGTCGACCGGCTCTCGGTGCTGCTCACCCATCTCAGCGAGACGATCCGCAAGAATCTCGGCCAGCTCCTGTCCTACAAGGACATGCGCGCGCTGCTCGACCGGCTGGGACCCGAATACAAGAAGCTGCTCGACGAGATCTGCCCGGCCCATATGTCGCTCTCGAGCCTGCAGGCGGTGCTGCGCCTGCTGCTGGCCGAGCGCGTCTCGATCCGCAACCTCCACCTCATCCTCGAGGTCGTCGCCGAGATCGCGCCCCATGTCCGCCGCGCCGAGCAGATCGCCGAGCATGTGCGCATGCGCATGGCCCAGCAGATCTGCGGCGACCTCACCCAGGGCGGCGTGCTCAACATGCTCAGGCTCGGCAACCGCTGGGACCTCGCCTTCCATGAGAGCCTGCGCCGCGACGCCAAGGGCGAGGTCGTCGAGTTCGACATCGACCCGCGCCTGATCGAGGAGTTCGCGGCCGAGGCGACGACGGCGATCCGCGCCCGCATGGACCAAGGCCAGAGCTTCGTCCTCGTCACCAGCCCGGATGCGCGGCCTTACGTGCGCATGATCGTCGAGCGCATCTTCCCGGCGCTACCCGTCCTCTCCCATGTCGAGATCGCGCGCGGGCTGGAGGTCAACCTGCTGGGCACCATCTCGTGACGCCGTTCACGCCCGACACGGTGCTGCATGCCTTCCTGATCTTCTGCCGCATCGGCGCCTGCCTGATGCTGATGCCGGGCTTCTCCAGCCCGCGCGTGCCCGTCCGCTTCCGGCTGATGATCGCGGTCGGCGTCACGCTGGCGCTGGCGCCCTATGTGCTGCCGGCCTTCGCCCATCTCGTCTCGCCCGGCCCCGCCACGCTGCTGCGCGTCGTCCTCGCCGAGACGATGACCGGCGCGCTGATCGGGCTGATGGCGCGCTTCTTCTTCCTGGCGCTGCAGACCATCGCGACCGCGATGGCGACGACCGCCGGCCTCGGCCAGCTGCCGGGCCTGCCGGTCGACGAGGCCGAGGCGTCGGCCCCCTTCGTGACGCTGATCACCCTGACCGCGGCGACGCTGATGTTCGTCACCAACCAGCATGCCGAGGTCATCCGGGCGCTCGCGGGTTCCTATACCCGCATCGCGCCGGGCACGCCGCTCGACGCCCAGGCCGGGCTGATCCAGATCGCCGACCGGGCCTCGGAGACCTTCTATCTGGCCCTGCGCGTCGGCAGCCCCTTCATCATCTATGCGGTCATCGTCAACCTCGCGATCGGCCTGATGAACAAGCTGACGCCGCAGATCCCGGTCTATTTCATCTCGCTGCCCTTTGTCATCGCGGGCGGGCTGTTCCTGCTCTACTTCTCCGGGCCGGAGGCGCTGAAGCTGTTCATCACTGCCTTCTCGTCCTGGCTGGCCCGGGGCTGAGCGGCCATGCAGGGCCAGCGTCTCAAGGCGATCGAGCGGATGCTGTCGATCCAGTCGCGCATCCGGAAGCTCGCCGAATGGCGCCAGAAGGCGATCGAGCTGCAGGCCGCCGCCGCCCGCGCCGAATCCCGCGCCCTGGTCGCGGCGCTCAACGGTGAGGGGCCGACCGCCGGGCTCTTCGCCGACATGACGGCCCGGCGCCTGCACCGGACCGAGGTCTCGGCCGCGCAACTGGAGGCGGCGGCGATCGTCCAGGCGAAGCAGGTCCTCGCCGAGACGGGGCGCGAGAAACGCACCGCCCGCCTCGCCGACCATGTCCGCAAGGTGAAGCTGCGCGCCGACCAGGACGGCGCGCTGGTGGAGATCATGGACGCGCGTGAAGGCCAGCGGGCGGCGACGCTCTGAGGGCTGGAGCCGCTGACGGACGCCGAAACACCGCTCCCGCCCGCAAGCCTGAAACAAGCCTGATCCGCCATCATCGGTACCAGATCGTTCAACGACCCTGGAAGGTGACAATGGCGATTTCTCCTCCGTCCGACATCGTGCTCGACGTGGCCCGCGCCGCCGATCCGGCGCGCCTTCAACTCGCGGTCGACCGTCTCCAGAAGCTCGGCACCGGCATCGCCGGCACGCAATTCGCCGCCGCGGTGGACGAGGCGGCCCCGGCCGCGGGCCTGCCCGGACTCGCCGGGGCCCGCGAGAAACTCGCCGCTCTTGCGCCGGCTAAACTCGACAATGCTGCACCGGCAGTCCCGTCGAAGACCGCCAAAACCATGCAGCAGTTCGAGGCGCAGGTCATCCAGACCTTCATCGAGCAGATGATGCCCGAGGCGACGGCGAACACCTTCGGCAGCGGCACCGCCGGCGGCGTCTGGCGCTCGATGCTGTCCGAGCAGATCGCCAACCAGATCGCCAAGGCGGGCGGGCTGGGCATTCGCGAGAAGGTCGAGGCCGCCATCGCCGCCCGCAACAGCACGGGCTCAGCCGACGGGGCCGTCGCAGCCGCTCACAAGCTGCTCGACGGCCGGATCGCCGGCGCCAATGCGCGCGATCTCGCCATCCCGCTCTCCGTCGAGCAGCGCTTCCTCAACCTGACCAAGCCGGCCGCCTCCGGTGGCGTCGCCCGCTCCAACTTCCGACAGGCCTGAGCCATGACCGAATTGTCCGACGCGCCTGCTCCCGCCGACGTCCAGGCCACGCTTCCCGCGCTGGTGCCGCCGCCCGTGGCGATGCAGGAAGAGCCCACAGCTCCCAGCGCCGCCTCCCGCGCCATGTGGGCCGTGCTCGACCGCCTCGAACAGGCCATCGACCACGAGACGGGCGAGCTGATGGCGCTGCGCAGCGCCGACTTCAACCGCCTCAACGAGATCAAGAGCCGGCTGCTGCTCGACGCCAGCCGGGCGCTGCGCGCCATGCGCGACGAGGCCGGCGACGGCCCGCTGATCGCGCGCCTGTCGACGCTGCGGCTGAAGCTCGAGCACAACCGCATGGCCATCGGCATGCATCTCGAGGCGGTGCGCGAGATCGCCTCGGCGATGACGAGCACGCTGATCGACGCCGAGTCGGACGGCACCTATTCCGCCACCTCGCGCCTCGCCGCAGTGCCGGTCCCGCGGGCCCGCGCTTCATGACCACGGCGCGGCTGCTCGTCCTCGGCGCCTGGGTCTGCGGGGTCACGCTGCTCTCCGGCCATCTCGCCCTGACCTGGCGCGCCGAGACGCCGCCAGCCGCCGAGGCGCCGTTCTTCGAGGGGCTCGAATACGAGGAAACGGCGCTGATCCATGTCCCGATCATCGCGAATGGCGAGGTCCAGGGCTATGTCGCGGCGCAGTTCGTCTTCACCGCCGACGCCCGCACGCTCCGTCAGATGACCGTAAAGCCGCATCCTTACGTCCGCGACGAGGCGCTGCGCGCGATCTACTCCAACGGCAAGGTCGATTTCTCCCGGCTGGAACGCGTCGACATCGACGCCCTGCTGAAGACCGTGAAGACCGGCGTCAACGCCCGCCTCGGCGGCGAGCTGGTCAAGGACGTGCTGGTCAAGGAGTTCAACTACGTCCGCAAGGACCAGCTGCGCGGCTGAGAGCGGCTGCGAGGCGCATCGGCGCCACCCCATGCATCCACTACGCGCGCCGTCATCCCGGCCGGAGCGAAGCGGAGCGCCGGGATCCATCGGAGGGCTCGGCGCCCTTCGATGGATCCCGGTGCTGCGCCGCTGGCGCGGCTTGACCGGGATGACGGCTCGGATGGCCCTGATGGCGCAGCAAGGAAGCCCCTGCCTCACCCCTGCAGCGTGCTCGCCAGATCCTTGAAGGCGTCTGTGCTGAGCGCCGCGCTCATCTCCTGGTGCAGGGCCTCGTAGATCTTCGGCACCAGCACGATCGCCTTGTCGAGCTCGGCATCGGCACCGGCCTGATAGCCGCCCATCAGCCGCAGATCCCGCGTATCCTCGAAGCGCGAGATCAGCGCCTTCATCCGCGAGGCCAGCCCGCGCTGCTCCGGCGTCCAGACATGATGGGCGAGGCGCGAGACCGAGCCGAGCACGTTCACCGCCGGATAGCGCCCCTGGTCGGCGATGGCGCGGTCGAGCACGAGATGGCCGTCCAGCGTGCCGCGGATCGAATCCGCGACCGGGTCGTTGTGGTCGTCGCCGTCGATCAGCACGGAGAAGATGCCCGTGATCGTGCCGGTGCCCTCGACGCCGGGCCCCGCCCGCTCGAGCAGCTTCGGCAGCGTGCTGAAGACGCTCGGCGTGTAACCGCGGGCAACCGCGGGCTCGCCGGCCGCCAGCGCGACGTCGCGCGCCGCATGGGCGAGACGCGTCACGGAATCGAGGATCAGCAGCACGTCCTCGCCCTGGTCGCGGAAATACTCGGCCACCGCCATGGCAGTGTTGGGCGCGAGCCGGCGCATCATCGCGCTCTCGTCGCTGGTCGAGACGACGGCGACCGCCTGGCCGCGCATGGGGCCCAGCGTGTCGTCGAGGAATTCGCGCACCTCGCGGCCGCGCTCGCCGACGAGGCCGATGACGATAGTGGTGAAGCCCGGCGCCCGCGCCAGCATCGAGAGCAGGCTCGACTTGCCGACGCCGGAGCCGGCGAAGATGCCGATGCGCTGGCCGGCGCAGAGCGGCGTGAACAGGTCGACGACCTTGACGCCGGTGCGGATCGGCCGCGTCACCCGCGCCCGCCTCATCGCCTCCGGGGGCGGCCCCTCGGCCGGCATCGCGACAGCGCCGGCCGGCAGCGGTCCGCTGTCGTCGATGGGCTCGCCGAAGGCGTTGACGACGCGGCCCTTCCAACTCTGTGAAGGGCGCAGCACGAGCGGCCCGGCGAGGCTGGCGCGGGCGCCGAGCCCGACGCCGACCGTGGTCGCGAAGGGCTTCACCAGCACGCCGTCGCGGTCGATCCGGATCGCCTCGCCCAGTTCGGCGCGGCCATTGGTCGAGAGCGCGATGCGCTCGCCCAGCCGCACGAAGCGCGACAGCCCGCCGACGCGCAGCGCCGCCGGCGTGACCTCGCTGACGCTGCCGCTGACCTGGACCAGATCATGCGGCTGCGGCCCGCCGGCCAGGGCCTGTTCGAGTCGTGTCAGGGCGTTCATCAGGATCCTGTCCGGCCGCTCCGCTCAGCTCTCGCCGAGCGAGCGGATGGCGCCGTCCACCGCCTTCTCGCCCTTGTCGATCGCGTTGGCGGCGCTCTCGAAGGCCCGCGTCACCGCGATCAGCTTGGTCATCTCGCGGATCGGGTTGACGTTCGAGCCCTCGACGAAGCCCTGGCGTACGCCGTTGAGCACGAAATCGAGGATGGGCACCGCCGGTCGGTCGGGGATCACGCCGGAATTGTCGTGGCGCTGCAGCTTGGCGGCGGGGTCGATGGAAAAGAGGCCGATCGCGCCGACCTCCTGGTCACCCTGCCAGATCATGCCGTCGCGCGCGATCACGGGAGGCCCGCCCTCGGGGTCGAGCTGCATCGGCGCGCCGCCGGCGTCGAGCACCGGATGGTCCGAGAGCGTGCGCAGCTCGCCCTGCGGCGTCATCTTCATCCGCCCGTCGCGGGTATAGACCGTGCCGGCGGGCGTGGTGATCGCGAACCAGCCCTCGCCTTCGACGGCAACGTCGAGCGGGTTGCCGGTCTTGTCGAGCCCGCCCGGGATGCGGCTGATATAGGTCTCGCCGGCCGAGGCGAAGGAGACCGCATCGGGCCCCTTCTTCGACAGGAAGGTGCTGAACTTGACCTCCTCGGCGCGAAAGCCGGCCGTGTTCATGTTGGCGACGTTGCGCGCCAGCGTCTCCATGCGCTTCTCCAGCACGAGCTGGGAGGACAGGCCGACATAGATCGAGGACTGCATGGTCACACGCCTCCGAGGCGCAGGTTCTGGATGCTGAACAGCACGTCGGTGCTGACCCCGGCCGCGACCGGCGGCCCGACGAGGATGGTCAGGGCGTTATTGGCGGCCGTCTGGCTGGCGCCGATATCGGCGAGCGAGGTGAAGCGCAGCAGGAATTTCTTGACGCCCTCGGCGTCCTTCAGCTGGTCGAAATCCAGCTTCCTGGCGATCATCTCCGCCTGCTTGTCGATCGGCATCATCGAGGTCGAGGCGGGGATGCCGAGCGCCGTCTGCACCACCTTCAGCAGCGCCGGATCGGCCAGCACCTCATAGGCGTTCTTCAGGCCCGACGCCTTGCGCTCGAAATAGAGCGCGAGCCGGACATTCTCGTTCTGGCTGCCCTGCTGCTCCTCGAAGACCTGGCGGACATAGCGCTCGGTCATCGGCTTCTGCGTGCGGTCGAAGCTCGTCGTCGCCGAGCCGTAGCGGGCGAAGTTGAAGGTCGTCGCCAGCTCCTTGTAGCGCGGGTCGGTCAGCTTGTTGGCGAAGCTCGACGAGGTGTCGACGCCCTCGGTCAGGACTTTTCGGATAAGCCCCTTGGCGTAGGTCATCTCCTCCAGCCCGAAGGCTTTCATCGCGTAGCGGAAGATCCGGTCATTGCCGAGGAAGTCGTCGATCGATTTGATCTTGCCGATATGGGCGAGATAATAGGCGCTCTCATTGGCCGTCTGCGGCATCGCGGCCGCCCGCTCCAGCGATTTGGGCAGGTTCCGCGCCACGGCCTGGAACGCCATCGTCGTCGTGGTCATCGTCGCAATCCCGGCAGTGATCCGGGCCTGCGCCCGGACGTTCATGAGACATCAGGCTCGCGTGCAAGGCTTGCGCGGACCTGACCCCCGGCTTCGACAGTCGTTTCAGCCTCGCGCAAGCCAGCTCCACTAGCGCTTCACTTGCAGATTGCGAGAAGGAGCGGCGCCTTGAGCGTATTGATCGGTTTGTTGATTGCGGTCGGCTCGCTCATCGGCGGTTTCGCCGCGATGGGGGGGCATGTCGCCGTGCTCTGGCAGCCCTGGGAACTGGTGATCATCCTCGGCACCGCCATCGGCACCTACATCATCGCCAACCCGATGAAGACGGTCGCCGACACCGGCACCGCGGTGATGGAGGCGCTGCGCAACCAGGCGCCGAGCCAGGCGCATTACTTCGAGGTGCTCGGCGTGCTCTACGCGCTGATGCGCGAATTGCGCAACAAGGGCCGCGCCGAGATCGAGCAGCATATCGAGACGCCCTATGAATCGACGCTCTTCGCCGGCTTTCCCAGCGTCCTCGCCGATCCCCAGCTGACAACCTTCATCTGCGACTATTTTCGCCTGATCATCGTCGGCAAGGCGCAGGCCCATGAGGTCGAGGCGCTGCTGGACGAGGAGATCGGCAGCCACTTCCAGGACCGGCTGAAGCCCTACTACGCGCTGGGTACCGTATCGGAGGCCCTGCCGGCGCTCGGCATCGTCGCCGCCGTGCTCGGCGTCATCAAGGCGATGGGCGCGATCGACCAGTCGCCCGCCCTGCTCGGCGGCTTCATCGGTGCCGCCCTGGTCGGCACCTTCGCCGGCATCTTCTTCTCCTATGCCGTGATCGGGCCGATCTCGCTCAAAATCAAGGCGATGCGCGAGAAGCAGCTGCGCGTCTACATCGTCGTCAAGCAGACCCTGCTCGCCTTCATCAACGGCGCCGCGCCGCAGGTCGCGCTCGAATATGGCCGCAAGGTCATCTCCGCCGCCGAGCGGCCCTCGATCGACGAGGTCGAGGACAAGACCATCAGCGGCGCCGGCCAGCGTGCGGCGCCCGCCAATGACCGCGCCCAGAAGGAAGCCGCCTGATGAGCACCGCCGCCCAGGCCATCCGCGAGGACAAGCTCCTCGAATCGACGGGCATCTCGATCGACCGGCTGCCCATGCTGCGCATGGTCTTCGACCGGCTCGCCACCGGCTGCGCCGACGCGGTGCGCCAGATGTCGACCTCGCCGACCTATTTTTCCGTCGCCAACGTCCAGAGCCAGCGCATCGGCGACGCGCTCAACGCCCACGCCCACAACACCATCGCCGGCATCTTCCATTCGCCGGAATGGGATTCGCGCATCCTGATCGGCTTCGACCGGGATTTCGTCTTCACCCTGATCGAGGTGCTCTTCGGCGCCGACGGCAGCGAGCGGCCCTACAAATACGAGCCGGATTTTCCCGACGACGAGCGGCCCTACACGCCCATCGAGATCCAGGTCGCGCAGGCGCTCTGCGAGCTCGCGGCGCAGAACCTCCAGGCCGCCTTCAGCCCCGTCGCCGATGTCAGCTTCATCTTCGAGCAGATCGAGACGCGGATGTACTTCGCCGCGATCGGCAGCCGCAGCAACCTGGCGGTGAAGTCGCAGCTCCTCGTCCAGGGCCTCGACAATTGCGGGCAGATGTTCGTCATCATCCCGCAGACGGCGCTGAACCCGATCCGCCAGAGCCTCACCCGCGTCGTCTCCGGCCACACCACCGTCAAGGACCAGCGCTGGACGAAGCAGATCCAGACGGAGGTCCACAAGACCGAGGTCAGGCTGCAGGCGATCCTCGAGGAGCGCCCGATGACGCTCGGCGAAATCAGCGCCCTCAAGATCGGGCAGGTCATCGAGCTGCAGGCTTCGCCGCGCTCGCCCGTTCGCCTCCAGTGCAATGACGAGACCGTCTTCTGGTGCCAGCTCGGCCAGCGCGACGGATCCTATGTCCTGCGCGTGCAGGACAGCGCCAACCAGGAACAGGAGTTTTTCGATGATCTTCTATCTCGGTGAAGCCGTCCTCTTCGTGGCCCTGCTGCTGACCAGCCTCCAGGTCCTGCGCATGCGCCGCGAGTTGCAGCGCATGCGCGCCTATCACGCCGAATTCCAGCAGGTCTTCGGCAAGACCGAGACGGCGCTGTCCGCCATCCAGGCCACGATCCGCGAACTCCACGCCAGCGGCCGCGAGGTCGTCGAGGAACTGGGCCAGCGCATCGACACCGGACGCCGCCTCGCGAGCGATCTCAAGCGCATCGGCTCGGCAAGCGAGGCGCGGCGCGGCGACACCGGCCGCAACGCCGCCTGACGGCTTTTTCCAATCGCCTTTCCCTCCGGGAGACCACCATGAAGAAGCCGACCAAGCCGATGAAGCTCTCCGACCTCGCTCTCTCCGAAGAGCAGGCCGACGTCGCCCTGATGGAGCCGCAGGCTGCGACCGAGCCCGAGGCTGCGGAAGCGCCGCCCCCCGCCGACGACCCGCTCAATCTCGAGGCGGTGATGCGCATCCCCGTCACGATCCAGGTCGTGCTCGGCAGCGCCTCCATGCAGGTCGCCAATCTGATGAAGCTGCGCCGCGGCGCGGTGGTGCCACTCGACCACCGCGTCGGCGAGCCGGTCGACGTCGTCGTCAACGGCCGCATCGTCGCGCGTGGCGAGGTCGTGATCGTCGAGGACGACAACAGCCGCTTCGGCGTCTCGCTGACCGAGATCGTCGGCGTCCAGGCCAAGTTCGAAGAGTGAGGCCGGGCACACGATGACGGCGATCGCGAAGGACAACCGGGCCGCAAGCCCCGCCACGCCCGCACCGTCGGGCAAGACGGCGGCGCTCGGCGGCGCCGGCAAGGCGGCCGTGCTCGTGCTGGCCATGGGCAAGCCGCTGGCCGGGCGGATGCTGAAGCATCTCGACACCGCCGAGGTCCGCGCTCTGATGCGGCGCGCCTCCGAGCTCGGCCCGGTCGCCGCCGACGACATCGCCGATCTCGTCGACGAGTTCAGCGACCAGTTTTCGCGAGGCATGAATCTCGTCGGCTCGCCCGGCGAGGTGCAGAAGCTGCTGACCGGCGTGCTGCCGCCCGAGGAGATCACCGAGATCATCGGCGAGACCGCCGAGGCCGCCAACCGCTCGATCTGGGACCGCATCTCACAGATGCCCGAGAGCGCGCTCGCCGGCTATCTCGCCAAGGAGCATCCGCAGACGGCGGCCTACGTCCTGTCCAAGCTCAAGCCGGCCTGTGCCTCGCGGGTGATGACGCAGTGGCCGGCCGACAAGCGCCACGAGCTGATGCGGCGCATGCTGAACCTGAAGCCGGTGGCCGAGCAGCCGGCGGGAATCGTCGAGAAGGCGCTCTACGAGGGCTTCACGCTGAACCTCTCGCGCAACAAGGGCGCCGACACCCATGCCCGCATGGCCGACATCCTCAACAAGATGGACAGCCAGGACATGGAGGAGGCGCTGGGCAGCCTGCAGCGGATCCGGCCGGAATCGGCGGAGATGCTGAAGGGCCTGCTCTTCACCTTCGACGACATCGTCAAGCTCTCGGCCCGCGCCCGCATGGCGATCTTCGACCAGGTCCCGACCGACCGGCTCGTGCTGGCACTCAAGGGCACGGAAGCCGGCTTTCGCGACCAGATCCTGTCCTCGCTCGCCGCCCGCGCACGCCGCATCGTGCAGCAGGATCTCGAGAACGGCGAGCCGGCGCTGCAGCGCGAGGTCGTCGATGCCCGCCGCGCCATCACCGACATCGCACTGGAGATGGCCAGCCGCGGCGAGATCGAACTCAACCCGGACCGCGAGGAGGGCGCCTATTTCCAGTGACCGCCAGGATGTCGACGGGGAGGTGACGACGCGTGTCCGAACAGGACCAGGAGAGCAAGACCGAGGAAGCCTCCGAGAAGAAGGTGCGAGATGCCGTCGAGCGCGGCAACACGCCCTCCTCCAAGGAAGCCCCGATCTTCGCCAGCATCGCCGCGACGCTGATCGCCGGCGTCTTCCTGATGCGGGACGGAGCCGCCGCCATGGCCCGCTTCCTCACCGAGTTTCTGGCCGACCCCGCCGGCTTCGACATCTCGACCAGCGGCAACACGACCGCGCTTCTGCTCTACGCCGCGATGCAGGCCGGACTGTTCCTGTGGCCCGTCTTCGCGCTCTTCCTCGTCTTCGGCCTGAGTGCGGCCTTCCTGCAGCATCCGCCCCAGCTCGCCCTCGAACGGATCAAGCCGCAATGGTCGCGGCTCTCCCCGTCCAAGGGCTTCACGCGGATCTTCGGGAGCCAGGGCCTCGTTGAATTCGGCAAGTCGTTGGCCAAGTTCGCCGCCATCACGGTGACCGTCTGGCTGATCCTCAAATCGGACAAGAACACGGTGGTGACGGCCATGCTGAGGGATCCCAGCGCCCTTCCGGAACTGATCCTGACGATCGCGATCCGCCTGCTCTCGGCGGCCTGCGTGGCAACGATCGTGATCGTCGCGATCGACCTGGTCTGGACCCAGAAATTCTGGCGCCGCTCGCTGCGCATGACCAAGCAGGAGGTCAAGGACGAGCACAAGCAGGCCGAGGGCGACCCGATCCTGAAATCCCGCCGGCTCTCGCTCGCCCGCGACCGCGCCCGCAACCGCATGATGGCCGCCGTGCCCCGCGCCACCGTCATCATCGCCAACCCGACCCATTACGCCGTGGCGCTGCGCTATGTGCAGGAGGAGGGCGGCGCGCCGCTGGTGCTGGCCAAGGGCACGGACCTGATCGCGCTCAAGATCCGCGAGATCGCCGAAGCCAACGACATCCCCGTGGTCGAGGACCGCGCGCTCGCCCGCTCGCTCCACGCCGCCGTCCAGCTCGACCAGATGATCCCGCCGGAATTCTACAAGGTCGTCGCCGAGCTGCTCTGCCTCGTCTACGCGAAGAAGGTGGCGTGAGGGGCGCTGCGTCCCTCAGGCCGCGATCTCGATCCGTTCGACCTTGATGTCGTTCTCGTGCGCCCGGACGCGCGCCAGATCATGCGCAGCCTGCATCCGCAGCAAGGTATCGGCGCGCACACCAAAGGCCTTCTCGAACCGGATCGCCATCTCCGCCGACAAGCCGGCGTTGCCGTTCAGAAGATTGCTCATGGCCTGCCGCGTGACGCCCAGCTTCTGCGCCGCAATGGTCACGCTCAGCCCATAGGGCTGGATGAATTCGGCCTTGAGCCATTCGCCAGGATGGACGGCGAAACTCTCATGCAGCTTGATCGCCATAACTTGTGCTCCCGGCCGCCTTGTCGATCCTCATAGGGCGCTATCGACCGAGCAAGGATCGCTCATCCCACCAGCCCCGCGCAAGCTTCGCCCGCTACACCAGACCCATGGCAGGTTGACCCGATGGGTGCGTCCCCGGCGTCAAAGGCATGAAGCCGCCCTGCCATCCCGGTGCAAACCCGGAATGTTCCCACCAATCCCTTCCAGATTGAGGAACATCATCATGACCAGCCTGCTCACCAACACCTCCGCGATGACTGCGCTGCAGACGCTGACGCAGACCAACAAGAACCTCGCCCAGTCGCAGAACCGCATCGCCACCGGCCAGCGCGTCTCGACCGCCTCCGACAACGCCGCCTACTGGTCGATCGCCACGACGATGCGCTCGGACAACAAGGCGCTCGGCGCGGTGCAGGACGCTCTCGGCCTCGGCGCCGCGACCATCGACACGATGTATACCGGCCTGAACGGCACGGTCGAAGTCGTCTCGGAGATCAAGGCCAAGCTCGTCGCGGCCCGCACCCCCGGCGTCGACCGCGACAAGATCCAGAGCGAGATCAAGGAACTCCAGAGCCAGCTCAAGAACACGGCGGACTCCGCGGTGTTCAACGGCGAGAACTGGATCTCGGTCGATTCGACGGCGTCGAGCTACAACGACACCAAGTCGGTCGTCTCGTCCTTCTCCCGCGCCGGCGGCCAGGTCCAGGTCGACACCGTCACGGTCGATCTGAACGCGATCAAGCTCTACGACGCGAACCTCGACACCGCCTATGCGGCGCAGACCTTCCCGACCGCCACCACCGCGGCCCGCGATCCCCTGCTCGACGTCGGCGGCAACATCACCGTCACGGTCGGTGCGGCTCCGGCTCTCAACATCGCGGTGGCCGCCGGCACCTCGCTGAAGGACATCGCCAAGGAGATCAACAAGCTCGGCATCGAGGGCCTGTCGGTCGGCATCAATGCCGCCGGTGACGCCCTGGCGTTCAAGAGCCGCAACGACGCCGATGTCGAGATCGATGCCAGCGTCGCCGGCCTCGGCGCCGCCGTGACGCTGACCGCGCTGGCGACCCCGGTCGACAGCAACAAGGGCATCCTGGACAAGACCTACGATGCCTTCACCGGCACCGCCTGGGAGACCTTCTCGGTCGCCGATATCGACATCGCCGCCCTGACCGACAACGCCACGGACCTCGCCAAGCTCGAGACCTACATCTCGGCCGTCGACGACGCCCTGGGCACGATCACCGATGCCGCCACCAATCTCGGCGCCATCAAGAACCGCATCGGCCTGCAGCAGGACTTCGTGAAGGCCCTGAAGGACTCGCTCGATCGCGGTATCGGCCAGCTCGTCGACGCCGACATGAACGCCGAATCGACCCGCCTCCAGGCGCTGCAGACGCAGCAGCAGCTCGGCATCCAGGCGCTGTCGATCGCCAACTCCGGCAGCCAGAGCATCCTCTCGCTGTTCCGCGGCTGACGCGAAAGGCACATCCACACGACAGACAGGGCCGCGCTCTCCCCCGGGAGCGCGGCCTTCTCCGTTTTCGCCCCGAAAGAGGTGGCCTGAACCCGCGCAATGCTCGCACAAGGCTCGCCCGGCACAATGCTTCCATCACCTGCCACGCATGAAGGAAAGACGATGCCGGGCCGGCAATACGCTGAAGAGATCTGGCTCAACCTCCAGCAACTGGGGCCGAAGCGACTGGCCGCATTGGCCGCGATCGGCCTCTTCGTCTTCGCCGCGATCGGCATCAGCGCCTATCAACTGAGCCGGCCGGAGCTGACGGTGCTCTACAGCGGCCTGCAGCGCGAGGACGTCAACCGCATCGGCGCGGCGCTGCAGGAATCAGGCGTCGTCTTCGACGTGAATTCCGAGGGCACGCAGGTGCTGGTCAAGCCGACCCAGGCGGCCCAGGCGCGCATGCTGCTGGCCGAGAAGGGCCTGCCGCGCAGCACCAGCGGCGGCTACGAGCTGTTCGACAAGCTCGGCTCGCTCGGCCTGACCTCCTTCATGCAGGAGATCACCCGCGTGCGCGCCATGGAGGGCGAGCTCGCCCGCACCATCCAGCTCATGCGCGGGGTCAAGGCGGCGAGCGTGCATCTCGTGCTCGCCGACAAGGGCTCTTTCCGACGCGACCAGCAGCCGGCCTCCGCCAGCGTCGTCGTCCGCACCGAGACCTCGGGCGCCGGCAATGTCGCGCAGGCGATCCGCCATCTCGTCGCCTCCGCCGTGCCGGGACTGTCGGCCGAGAAGGTGACGGTGCTCAACACCGACGGCACGCTGCTCGCGACCGGTGGAGAGCCCGGCCAGATGGCCTCCTCCAAGCTCGCGGGCTTGCAGCAGAGCGTCAGCCGCGAGATTCAGGACAATGTCCGCAAGGCGCTGACGCCCTATCTCGGGCTCGAGAATTTCGAGATCAGCGTCGCCACCGAGCTGAACACCGACCGCAAGGAAACCAGCGAGACCGTCTTCAACCCCGATTCCAAGGTGGAGCGCTCGGTGCGCGTCGTGCGCGAGAACGACACCTCCCAGAACGCAGCGACCCAGGAGCCGACGACGGTCGAGCAGAACGTGCCGGAGCGCGCCGTGCGCGCCGATGGCGGCCAGCGCTCCAGCGAGGAGAAGCAGCGCCGCGAGGAGCTGACCAATTACGAGATTTCCTCGAAGCGCATCCAGACCGTCAGCGACGGCTATTCGGTCGCCAAGATGTCGATCGCCGTGCTGATCAACCGGCCGCGCCTGGTCGAGTCGCTCGGGGCCTCGCCCAGCCCGGAGGCGATCGAGGCGAGGCTTGAGGATGTCCGCCAGGTCGTGGCCTCCGCCGCCGGCGTCAACAACCAGCGCGGCGACGCCGTCAAGGTGCTGGCGGTCGACTTCCTCCAGGGCAGCCGCACGCTGGAGCCGACGCCGCCCGTCGGCGTGGCCGAGGCGCTGCTGCGCCAGTCCGGCACGCTGATCAACGCGGTCACCATCCTCGGCCTCGCCGCACTGATCATCTGGTTCGGCCTGCGGCCCTCGATCAACGCCATCCTGAAACGCCCGACGCCCGCCGCCGTCGCCGCGATGACCGAGGACGCGAATGTCTCGGCCGTCGATCCCCAGCTCCAGCTCGCCGGCGGCGAGATCGGCCTGAACCTGATCGGCGACCTCACCAGCGCCTCGCAGCGCTCGCCACTACGCAAGCTGGAGCAGCTGATCGACTTCAACGAGGCGCAGGCCGCCGCGATCCTGAAGCAGTGGATCCATGAGGGAGAGCGCGCGTGAAGCACCGCTCCGCCGCCGACTTCATCCCGAGCTTCGAGATCGACGAGGGCGAGCTCGCCCTCCTGCCGGAGGCCGGCACGGCCGCGCCCGAGGCTGAGATCGAGCTACCCGCCTTCCTGCCCCGCACCCCGCGCGAGCCCCCGCCCGATCTCGACGCCATCTACGAGAGCGGCCGCCAGGCGGGCCTCGCGGAGGCCCGCACCGAAGCGGAGGCCGCCGCCGCCCGCCAGGCGCAGGAGGCCGAGGCGGCACTCGAACAGGCGAGGCTCGCCTGGACCGAAGGCGTCGCCACGCCGCTGGCCGCCGAGCTTCCCCGGGCGCTCGACGCGCTCACTGAGAGCCTCGCCGAAACCACCGGGCGGCTGCTGCGGCCCTTCCTCGAGGGCGAGCTCAGCGACGCCGCCAGCCGCGCTCTGATCGACCAGATCCGCCCGCTGCTCAGCGGCGGGGACGGCGCGCTGATCCGCGTCAGCGGCCCGGCCGAGCTGCTGACGACGCTGCGCGGCGTCTTCCCCGCCGGCAGCCCGGTCGAATTCACCGAGACCGAGGCGGTCGATGTCGCGATCGTCGTCGGCGAGACCGTGATCGAAACCCGCATCGCGGCCTGGGTCGCGCGGCTCCGCGGCCAGGGCCCGGACCGCCGCCGCCGGCCCGCCGCCTGACACCGCACGCCCGCATCGGAGGCAGCGCCATGGACACCGACCGTCAGGACTTCATCATCCTCCGCCGCAGCGCCGGCCGGCCGACGGATTCGATCAAGACCGGCGTCTGGAAGATCGCCCATGCCGACTTCATGACGGCGATGATGGCGCTCTTCCTCGTGCTCTGGCTGGTCAACTCGACCAATCGCGAGACGCGGACCACGGTCGCCCAGTATTTCAACCCGATCAAGCTTTCCGACACGACCTCGGACCGCAAGGGCGTGCGCAACCCGCAGGACGCCGAGCCCGGCGAGGTCGACAGCACCAGCCGCCATGACGGCGACCAGGTCGGCGCCGCCAAGACCGGCTCCGACCGGCGGCCCAGCGCGACGCTGAAGGACCCGCGCCAGGGCAAGGCCGCCTTCGAGGACCCCTATGCCGTTCTCGCCGAGGTCGCCGCCGCCAAGCCCGAACCCGGCTCGGATCGGGCCTCGACCCTGACGCTCGGCTTGACCGGAAAGCCGGGCATGAATGGCGGAGAGGCGATGCGCGACCCCTTCGACCCGAATTTCTGGCGCCAGACGCCGCAGACCGACAGGCCCGAGCGCCAGCAGGCCTTCGCGGGCGACGCCGCCCGGGCCCCCCCGGCCGCCAGCGAGCCCGCCTCGAAGTCACAGCCCCCGGCCGAAGCGACGACCGCCGCCCCCGCGAGCCCGGCCGTCACCGATACGCCTCCGGTCATGGCCGTGACAGTCCCCGCGACGGCGCCGGCAATGTCGCCGCGCCCCGGTCTCGCCGTCGCGGCCAGCGCCACCGCCGCGGCCTCGCGCGCCGATGAAGCGATGGCCTCCGCCATCGCCTCGGCTATCGCCAAGGGGGGCCCGCAGCGGGCCGACCAGCCGCAGGTCGATGTCAAGAAGACCGACGAGGGTGTGCTGATCAGCCTGACCGACAATGCCAATTTCGGCATGTTCGGCATCGGCTCGGCCGAGCCGCATCCGCAGACGGTCGCCGCGATGCAGCGCGTCGCCGCCGTGCTGAAGGAGCGCGAAGGCGCCATCGTCATCCGCGGCCACACCGATGCGCGCCCCTTCCGCGACGGCCGCAGCGACAATTGGCGGCTCTCGACCTCCCGCGCCCATACCGCCCAGGACCTGCTGGTTCAGGGCGGCATCAACCAGTCGCGCATCGAGCATATCGAGGGCCATGCCAGCCGCCGGCCGCGAGCGGGCGACCCCAACGCCGCCGAAAACCGCCGCATCGAGATCCTGATCCGGGAGAAGCGCACATGAAGCGCAGATCCCCACCGGCCCTCGCCGGCGCGTTGGCCTTCGCGCTCGCGCTGACGACATCGGCCCTTGCAGCACAGGATTCCGTGCCCGCGCCGGCCCCGCCCTATCAGCTCGTGCGCACCCTGCAGTCGCTGCAGAACGAGGCGGCGGCGGGAAACAGAGCCGCCCATGCCGCCCAGGGCAAGCTGCTGCGCGATCTCGAACAGGCGATGGCGGCCCAGCCTGCCGCCGTCTGGGACGATCCCCGCAACACCCGCGCCGCCGTTCAGTATGTGCTGAGCGGCGGCCAGCCCGGCCCCCTGGCCGAGCTGGTCAAGCGCGGCGAGCCGGTTGGGCTGCCCAAGAGGCTGGCAGAGGGCGCGCTGGCCTATGTCATGGGCGATGGCGGCCAGGCGAAAGCGCTGCTGATGCCGCTCGACCCGGCCGGCCTGCATGAATCGCTCGCCGGCCATCTCGCCCTCGTCCAGGCGACGCTGATCCTGCGCGACGACCAGAAGCGGGCGCTGCAGCTGCTCGACCAGGCGCGGCTGGCCGCGCCCGGCTCGCTGGTCGAGGAGGGCGCGCTGCGCCGGGCCGTCTTCATCGCCGCCGAGATCAACGACCTCGACCGGCTGGAGAAGGCCACCGCCCAGTACATGCGCCGCTTCGACCGCTCGGTCTATGCCGAGCATTTCCGCCAGGGCTTCGCAACCGGCCTCGTGCGCTTCGACATCGGCCGCGACCCGGCCAAGTTCCCCAAGCTGGTGGCGACGCTGCGCGCTTTCGACCGCGAGCAGCAGCGCACCGTGCTCCTGATCATCGCGCGCGACGCGCTGGTGCGCGGCCGCTTCGACCAGGCCCGCCTCGCCGCCGAGGAGGTCGCGCGCATCCCCGGCGCCGATCAGGCCACTGTGACGCGCGCCTCGCTTTACCGGGCCGCCGCGCGCATCGGCGTCGACCGCGCCGGCGGAGCGCTCGACACGCTGAAAAAGATCGACGCCACGCGGCTGCCGCCGGAGGAAAAGGGCATCCTCCAGACGGCGCTGCGCGTCGCCGCCGAGATCGTCGATGCGCCCATGGGCGGCGCCCAGACGCCGGGCCCGCCGGCCCCGGCCGAACCCGCCGATCTCGACCCGCGGATGAAGCGCCTCCTCTCCGGCGCCGAGCGCAGCCTGGCCGAGGCGCAAAAGCTGCTCGCCGACCCCGTCTTCACCCCCGTCCGCTCCGGAGATGCCCGGCCATGAGCCAGGTCGAGACACCCGTCCTGCCCCCCGGCCGCAGCGCCGGGGCCGACGCCGCGAAGAACCCCAAGGCGCGGCTGACGGCCGGCGGCCGCGAGGAGCGCGGCCAGGCCTTCCGCTCCCTGCTGCAGACGCTCGAAAAGGGTGCCGGCAAGGCCGTTGCCGAGAAGCCCGCCGAGCCGGGCCGCGCGGAGCCCGGCGACAAGGCGGAGGCCTTCCCCGCCGAGCGCCTCGCCGAGATGCTGGCCACGGCCCCGATGGAACCGACCATCCCCACCGACGGCACGGTCGATGCGGCGCGGCTCCTGCTCGGCGCAGTCCAGCCCCCCGCCCCGGAGACGCGGCCCGAGCCGCGCCGCGAAGCCGGCCCGCGGCGGGACGGTTTCGCCGCCCTCAGCGGCGTCCTCGCCCGGGCCGCCACCGGTGCGGGCGGCGCCCTGGAGCCGCCCCCGCGGCCCCCGACCGCGGAGGCGGGTATCGCACTGCCGACGGAAGAGGTCGCCCTGCCCGACCTGCCGGACGCGGCGGCCCTGCTCGATCCGAAGCCGGCCGCCGCCGAGGCCACAGCGAAGGACGCAGGCCCGGACAAGCCCTTCACCATCGCCGTAATCCGGCAGGAGACGCATCTGCCACCCGTGCTGCGCCTCTCGCCGCTTCAGCAGGTCGCCGAGCCGATCCGGCAGGCAACCTCGGAGCTGTCGGCTTCACGCGCGCAGGAGGTCCCCGACATCGGTACGGCCAAGACCGGCGGAATCGCCGAGCCGACGAAGATCCTGCACATCCAGCTGAGCCCGGTCGAACTCGGCAGCATCGTCGTCAAGCTGCGCATCTCGCAGAACGGCATGGAGATCAGGCTCGAGGCCAGCCGCGCCGAAACCGCGCAATTGCTCGCCAATGACCGCGAGGCCCTGCGCGAGATCGTCAGGGCGAGCGGCCATGCGCTCGATCAGGTCTCGGTCGAGACCGTCCATGTCGACTCGGCCGCCGCCGATCCGCGGCCGGGGCAGGACGCGCCCCGCGACGGCGCTCGGGAGGAGGGGGCCGGCCGCGACGGCCGCGGCTTCGACCCCTCGCGCCAGCAGGATCGCCAGAACGACCGGCAAAATGACCGGCAAGAGCCGCAACGGCGGGACGCCCACAACGACGCCCCCATCAGCACGGAGGACACCCATGATCGCCGCGAAAGCCTTCGCCCTGGCCGCGACCCTCTTCGCTATCTCTAGCCTGCCGACGCCGGCCGCCGCCCAGACGGTCTGCGAGGAGCACATGATCCGCGTCTCGAAGGCCTACGACATCCCCGTCGGCGTGCTCTATTCGGTTGGCCTGACCGAGAGCGGCCGGCGCAACTCGCTGCAGCCCTATGCGCTCAACATCCACGGCCGCGCCTTCTTCGGCGCGAGCAAGCAGGAGGCGCTGGCCGAGTTCCAGACCTCGCGCGCCAAGGGCAAGAAGCTGATCGACATCGGCTGCATGCAGATCAACCACCACTACCACCGTGACCAGTTCCCCAGCCTCGACGCGATGTTCGACCCGGCGCTGAATGTCGAATACTCGGCCAAGTTCCTGAAGCGGCTGAAGGCCCGCCATACGAGCTGGACCATGGCGGTGGCGCGCTATCACGCCGGGCCGCACAACAACCCGGCCCAGCATCGCTATGTCTGCACCGTCATCCGCAACATGGTCGCCACCGGCTTCGGCCAGTGGACCGACAATGCGCGCTCCTTCTGCGGGGCGAAATACGCCCGCTCCTGAGGCGCCCCGCCGCCTCAGCGCAGGAAACGCCTGAAGCGCCGCAGCGACACGGCAAACAGCGCCGCGCCGATACAGATGAGGGCGAGCAGCTGCGGCCAGACCACGTCGAGCCCCGCCCCGCGGAACAGCACCGCCTGGGCGAGGATGACGAAATGGGTATTGGGCGCCGCCAGCATGATCGTCTGCACGATCTCGGGCATGCTCTCGCGCGGCGTCATGCCACCCGAGAGCATCTGCAGCGGCAGCAGCACCATCATCAGGAGCAGACCGAACTGCGGCATCGAGCCGGCGATGCTGGCGAGGAAGATGCCGAGCGAGGTCGTGGCGAAGAGCAGCAGCGCCGCGCCCAGCAGGAAGAGCGGGATGCTGCCCTCGATTGGCACGCCGAGCAGGCCCTGGACGACGATGATCAGCGACAGCGCCGAGGCGACGAGCACGACGAGCCCCATCGACCAGACCTTGCTCGTCATGATCTCGAAGGGCGTCACCGGCATCGCCAGCAGGTGTTCGATCGTGCCATGCTCGCGCTCGCGGATCAGCGCCGCCCCGGTCAGCACGATCGAGAGCATGGTGATGCTCAAGACGACGTTCATCACCGCGCCGAACCAGCCCTTGTTGAGCTCCGGGTTGAAACGCAGACGCTGGACGAGCTCGACCGGCGACGCCGCCGCCCCGCGCGCCCGCTGGCTGAACTCCGTGATCTCCGCCCCGACGATGTTCTGGATGTAGACATTGCCGCTGAAGGCCTGGGTCATCCGCGTCGCGTCGATGTTGAGCTGGATCGCGGGCTTACGGCCCGCGAGCAGGTCGCGCTGGAAATTAGGGGGAATGTCGAGCGCGAAGGTGTCGAGCCCGGCATCCATGCGCCGGTCCATCTCGGTGGCGGTGATCACGCGCGGCGGCGTGAAATAGGGCGGATAGAACGCCGTGACGATGCGCGAGGAGAGCGGCGAGCGGTCCTCGTCGACGATCGCGATGGCGGCGCGGTTGAGCGTCTCGGGCACCGCCTTGGTCTGGCTGTAGATCGCCAGCGTGAAGCTGTAGACGATCAGGACCAGCAGGGTCGTGTCGCGCAGCAGACCGCGGATTTCCTTGATCCCGAGATGCAGGATGTTCGCCGGCCGCATCGCTCACCGCGCCTGTTTCTTGAGGAGGACAGTGGCCAGCCCGAGCAGCACCGGCACCGCGATCAGCAGGGGGACGAAACTCGCCCCGAGATCGCCGAAGCCCAGCCCCTTCGAGAAGGTGCCGCGCGAGATCGTCATGAAATGCGCGGTCGGATAGATCCGCCCGACCAGCGCACCCACCCCCTGCAGCGAGGAGACCGGGTCGGTCATGCCGGAGAACTGCGTCGCCGGCAGCAGGGTCAGGATCGTCGTGCCGAAGATCGCCGCGATCTGGCTGGTCATGAAGCTGGAGATCAGGAGCCCCATCGCCGTGGCCGCCACCACATAGACGAAGGCCGCAGTGGCGAAGGCCAGGAGATCGCCCGTGAACGGCACGCGGAAGACGAAGACGGCGAAGAGGGTCAGCAGCAGCGCATTGACGAGCGCGAGCGCGACATAGGGCAGCTGCTTGCCGAGCAGGAACTCGAACCGCGTCACCGGGGTGACATAGAGGTTGATGATCGAACCCAGCTCCTTCTCCCTGACGACGCTGAGCGCCGCCAGCATCGCCGGGATCATCAGCAGGAGCAGCGGGATCACCGCCGGCACCATCGCGACGAGGCTCTCGATATTGGGGTTGTAGCGATAGCGCGTCTCGATGCGGAACGAGGCGCTGGCCGCATCCTCGCCCAGCAGCAGGCGCATCTTCTGCGTCAGCCAGGCACTGTGCAGACCCTGGACATAGCCCTGCACGGTCTCGGCCCGCTGCGGCATTGCCCCGTCGATCCAGGCCGCGACCTCGACCGGCCGGCCCCGCGCCAGGTCGCGCCCGAAGCCGGGCGGGATCTCGATGGCGAGCGCCAGTTCGCCGCGCCGCATCCGCCGGTCGAGATCGGCATAATCGACGATGGGCGCCTTCTCGACGAAGTAGCGCGATCCGGCCATGCCCAGCGCATAATCGCCGCTGGCGAGCGACCGGTCATGGTCGAGGACGGCGAAGGACAGCTTCTCGACGTCGAAATTGATGCCGTAGCCGATGACGAACATCAAAAGCAGGCTGCCGACCAGCGCCAGCGTGGCGCGGATCGGGTCGCGCCGCAGCTCCAGCGCCTCGCGCCGCGTGTAGCTGAGCATCCGGCGCGGATCGAACAGCCGCCGTTCCGCAGGCGCGGCAGCCACCGGCACGGCGTCGGGCTGCGGAGCCGCCGGCGGGGGTTGGGGCGGCGCTCCGGCCTCGCCGATCGCCTCCTCCAGATAGCCGATGAAGGCGTCCTCCAGCGTGGCGCTGCCACGCTGCGCGACGATCGCCGCCGGCGTGTCGCTGACCAGCACTTTGCCGGCATGCATCAGCGAGATGCGGTCGCAGCGCTGCGCCTCGTTCATGAAATGGGTCGAGATGAAGATGGTGACGCCGTCCCGCCGCGAGAGATCGACCAGGATCTGCCAGAGCCCGTCGCGGGCGATCGGGTCGACGCCGGAGGTCGGCTCGTCGAGGATCAGGATCTCCGGCGCATGGATCAGCGCCACCGCCAGCGACAGGCGCTGGCGCAGGCCGAGCGGCAGCGCGTCCGGCAGCGCATCCATCACGGAGGCGAGGTCGAACCGCCGCGCCATCTCGGCGACACGGGCGGGAATGCTCTCCGGCGGCAGCTGGAACAGGCGGGCGTGCAGGTCGAGGTTCTGCGCAACCGTGAGTTCGGAATAGAGCGAGAAGGCCTGCGACATGTAGCCGACGCGCTGGCGCACGCGCATGTCGCGCGGATCGACCTCTGCACCGAACAGCCGCGCCCGGCCCTCGCTGGCGGCCAGCAGCCCGGTCAGCATCTTCATCGTCGTCGACTTGCCGCAGCCATTCGAGCCGAGGAAGCCGAAGATCTCGCCGCGCTGGATCCGGAAGCTGACCCGGTCGACCGCGACGAAATCGTCGAAGCGCATCGTCAGGTCTTCAGCCTCGATGGCGATCTCGGCATGGGTCTCCGCATCGCGCGGCGCAATGACGACGGCATGGTGGAGCTTGCGCTTCTCCTCCGGCAGCAGCGCGATGAAGGCCTCGTCGAGCGTGGCAGCGCCGGTCTGCGCCAGGAGGTCGGCCGGGGCACCCGTGGCGAGGACACGTCCTGCATCCATCGCCACCAGCCAGTCGAAGCGCGCCGCCTCTTCCATATACGCGGTGGCGACGACGACGCTCATGCCGGGTCGCCCGGCGCGGATCGTGTCGATCAGCTCCCAGAACTGTCGCCGCGACAAAGGATCGACGCCCGTGGTCGGCTCGTCGAGGATCAGCAGATCGGGATCATGGATCAGCGCGCAGCACAGGCCGAGCTTCTGTTTCATCCCGCCCGAAAGCTCGCCCGCCGGCCGGTCGGCGAAGGGCTCCAGCCCCGTGCGCGCCAAGAGCTCCGCGATGCGCCGCTCGCGCTCGGCCCGGCCCTGCCCGAACAGCCGGCCGAAGAAATCGACATTCTCGAACACCGACAGCGTCGGATAGAGGTTCTTGCCGAGGCCCTGCGGCATATAGGCGATGCGCGGGCAGGCCGCGCGCCGATGCGCCGCATCCGCCATGTCGCCGCCGAGCACCGTGACCGAGCCCGCCTGGAGCGCGCGCGCGCCGGCCACCAGCGACAGGAGGCTGGATTTGCCGACGCCGTCCGGGCCGATCAGCCCGACCATGCAGCCCGACGGGAGTTCGAGGCTGACCGCCTCGAGCGCCCTCGTTTTGCCGTAGCTGAGGCCGACGCCGACGAGGCTGACGACCGGCGCCCCGGCCGCAGCCGGAACCGCGCTCATTGCACGAGGCCGGTCTGCAGGCGCTGCGGCCAGGCCGCCTGCGGATCGAGCTGGACATAGGCCACGCCCGGCAGCCCGGTCTTCACCTGCTGGATGTGTTTGCGCAGCAGCGCGGGTGGAATCCGCGCCTTGATGCGGAACATCAGCTTCTCGCGCTCCTGCGTCGTCTCCACCGTCTTCGGCGTGAACTGGGCGACATCGGCCACGAAGGAGATCGAGGCCGGGATGACCAGCTTCGGCGCGGCGTCGAGCACGATGCGCGCCTGCGCGCCCAGGGCGACGCGCCCCGCCTGCCCGGTCGGCAGGAAGAAGGTCATGAACACGTCCTGGAGATCGACCAGGTTGAGCACGCGCCCGCCCGCGGCCACCACCTCGCCCGGCTGGGCGATGCGGTATTGGACGCGCCCGTCGCGCGGCGCCTTCAGCGCGCTGTCGTCGATATCGGCATCGAAACGCCGCACGGTCGCCTTAGCGGCAGCGACCGCGGCCTGCGCCCCGACGACCTGCGACACGGCCGAGCTGATGGCGGCCTCGCTGGCGGCGAGCTGCGCCTTGGCGGCACCGACGGCGGCGGTAGCGCCCTGCGCCCGGGCCCGGTCGTCGTCGAGCACCTGGTCGGAGACATTGCCACGCTCGGAGAGCTGTTCCGAGCGGCCGAGCTTGCGGCGCGCGGCATCGAGCTCGGCTTCGCGCTGGGCGACGACCGCCGTCGCGGCGGTTTTCTCGGCCTGGCGCTGGACGACGAGGCTCTTGGCCGTGTCGACCGCGATCACCGCCCGCTCGTACTGCGCCTGCGCCTCGGCGCGCTGCGCCTCGAGCGTTTCGGTGTCCATCCGCGCGACGATCTGGCCGGCTGTGACGAAATCGCCCTCATTGGCCAGCATCTCCTTGATCCGGCCGGAGACGCGCGCCGCCACGTCGATCTCCACCGCCTCAATGCGACCATTGCCGCTGGCGAGACCCTCCGGCAGGTCACCGGCGCGCAGGCGCTGCCAGGCGAGATAGCCGATGCCGGCGACGAGGAGGGCGGCGACCGGCAGCAGCCAGCCGGGTTTCGGGAGTTTCATCGGATCGGCCTTCCGCGGACGGGACGACGGGCGGACCGCATCCGGGGCGCGGCAGCGCCACGGAGGGTCGTGAGAGAGGCTTGCGCGGGACGGCTTCGCCCGTCTCGTCCCGCGGCTGCAGGGTCCGACGGGCGCGAGCCGACGGCATTGATCGAAGTCAAGACGGGCGACGGGCGGCGCGGCTAGCGTGGCGACGGCCTGCGATGACGCATGCGGCGGGGCAGCCGATCCTCCGATCGCTCCCGCCGCCCCCCATGATCGAGGCTCAGGATCGCCGATGACTGTCCAAGATGCGCTCGTGCCCTCGCCATCCGGGACGCAGGCCGATGCGCTTGGCCTTGAGGCCTTCGTCGCCATCGACCGGATGCGCGAGGCGTTGGGAGCCCAATTCAGCGGCGGTCTTTCCCCAACGGCTCTGGCGCTCGCCTTTCTCGACTGGTCGGCCCATCTCGCGGCGGCGCCGGGCAAGCGCTCCGAACTGGCCTGGAAGGCCGCTCGCAAAGCCACGAAGCTGACCGGCCATCTCGCTGCCTGCGGCCTCGGGGCCGGCGACGCCGCCTGCATCGAGCCGCTGCCGGGCGACGACCGCTTCGCCGGGGAAGCCTGGCGGCATTGGCCCTACACTCTGTGGTCGCAGTCCTTTCTTCTGACGCAGCAATGGTGGCACAACGCCACCCGCGAAGTGCCGGGCGTGACCCCGCATCACGAGGAAGTCGTCGCCTTCGTCGCGCGGCAGCTGCTCGACATGATGTCGCCCGCCAACACGCCCTTCACCAATCCCGAGGTGGTGGCGCGCACGCTCGAAACCGGTGGCGCCAATCTCCTCGCCGGCTTCCGCAACGCGCTCGAGGACGCCGGCCGCCAGGCCTCCGGCCAGGGACCGGTCGGCACGGAGGCCTTCGTCGTCGGGCGCGACGTCGCGGCGACACCAGGCAAGGTGGTCTTCCGCAACCATCTGATCGAGTTGATCCAGTATGCACCCGCGACGGAGACGGTGCAGGCCGAGCCGGTCCTGATCGTCCCGGCATGGATCATGAAGTACTACATCCTCGATCTCTCGCCGCGGAACTCGCTGATCCGTCATCTCGTCGCGCAGGGGCACACCGTCTTCTGCATCTCCTGGCGCAACCCGACGGCCGCCGACCGCGATCTCGGGCTGGATGACTACCGCCGCCTGGGAGTGATGGCCGCACTCGACGCGATCGCGACGATCCTGCCCGGCCGGGCAGTCCATGCCGCGGGCTACTGCCTGGGCGGCACGCTCCTGACCATCGCCGCCGCCGCCATGGCGCGGGCCGGCGACAGCCGCCTCGCTTCGCTCACCCTGCTGGCCGCGCAGACGGACTTCACAGAGCCGGGCGAGCTCGCCCTCTTCATCGACCACAGCCAGGTCCGCCTGCTCGAGAGCGTGATGTGGAACCGCGGCTATCTCGCCTCGGACCAGATGGCTGGGGCCTTCCAGATGCTGCGCTCGAACGACCTCGTCTGGTCGCGGCTGGTCCACGACTATCTCATGGGCGAGCGCACGCCGATGAACGACCTGATGGCCTGGAACGCCGACGCCACCCGCATGCCCTACCGGATGCATGCCGAATATCTGCGCCGGCTCTATCTCGACAACGACCTCGCCACCGGCCGCCTGCTCGTAGACGGCCGCCCCGTCGCCCTGCAGAACCTGCGCCTGCCGCTCTTCGCCGTCGGCACCGAGCGCGACCATGTCGCCCCCTGGCGCTCGGTCTACAAGATCCACACCCTCGCCGACACCGACGTCACCTTCGTCCTGACCAGTGGCGGCCACAATGCCGGCATCGTCAGCGAGCCCGGCCACCCGCACCGGCATTACCGCATCGCCACGCGCCGTCACGATGATGTCCGGATCAGCCCCGATGAATGGCTCGAACAGGCCCGGACGTGCGATGGCTCCTGGTGGGAGAGTTGGGTCGCCTGGCTCGGCGAGCGCTCGACCGGCCGCGTCGCGCCGCCTGCGATGGGCGCCGCCGAGGCGGGCCTCGCTCCGGTCGCGGACGCGCCCGGAACCTATGTGCTGCAACGCTGAGGACGCCATGGACCAGATCATCCTCAGGAACCGCACCTTCGACGAACTGGCCGTCGGCGACAGCGCCTCGCTCCAGCGCAGCGTCGGGCGCGACGACATCGACCTCTTCGCTGCGGTCTCCGGCGACCTCAACCCGACGCATCTCGACGCCGGCTTCGCCGCCGGCGAGCGCTTCGGCCATGTCGTCGCCCACGGCCTGTGGACCGGCGCGCTGATCTCGGCCCTGCTCGGCACCCGCCTGCCCGGGCCGGGCACGATCTATCTCGGCCAGGAGCTGCAGTTCCGCCATCCTGTGGCGCCGGGCGACACTGTCACCGCAACCGTCAGGGTGCGCGAGAAGCGCGCCGAGAAGCGCATCGTCGTGCTCGACACGTGCTGCACCAACCAGGACGGCGAGGAGGTGCTGGCCGGCACCGCCACCGTGATCGCGCCGCAGACGAGCGTCGCCTGGCCGAGCCCACATCTCCCCGAAATCGCGCTGCGCCGGCATGACCGCTACGACGCCTTCGTGCGCGACGCCCGCGCCCTGCCCTCGCTGCGTGTCGCGGTGATCCATCCCTGTTCGCCGGAGGCGATCATCGCCGCCGTCGAGATCCGCGACGAGGGCCTGCTCGCGCCGATCCTGGTCGGCCCCGAGGCGAAGATCCGCGCCGCCGCGGAAGCCGCCCGCGTCTCGCTCGACGGCATGCAAATCGAGCCTGTCGAGCACAGCCACGCCGCCGCCGCGCGCGGCGTCGAACTCGCCATGGCCGGCCGCGTTTCGATCCTGATGAAGGGCAGCCTGCATACCGACGAACTTCTGGGCGCCGTGGTCGCGGCCGGTTCGGGCCTGCGCACCGAGCGCCGCATCAGCCATGTCTATGCGATGAGCGTGCCGGCCTATCCCAAGCCGCTGATCGTCACCGACGCGGCGATCAACATCCTGCCGACGCTCGAGCAGAAGCGCGACATCTGCCAGAACGCCATCGACCTGCTGCACACGCTCGGCATCGCGGAGCCGCTGGTGGCGATCCTCGCCGCAGTCGAGACCGTGAACGCAAGGATGCCGTCGACGCTCGATGCCGCGGCGCTGACGGTGATGGCCGCGCGCGGCCAGATCACCGGCGCCCGCGTCGACGGCCCGCTCGCCTTCGACAATGCGATCAGCCCCGAGGCCGCCCGCACCAAGGGCATCGTCTCGCCCGTCGCAGGCCAGGCCGACATCCTGCTGGTGCCGGATCTCGAAGCCGGCAACATGCTGGCCAAGCAGCTGATCTATTTCGCCGGCGCCGATGCGGCCGGCCTCGTGCTCGGCGCGCGCGTGCCGATCATCCTGACCAGCCGCTCGGACTCGCTCAAGACCCGCATCGCCTCAGCCGCGCTTGCCAAGCTCGTCGCCTCGCGGCGTGGGCCGGGCATTCCCGCGAAGGGGGCCGGCGCGTGACCGGAGACGAGAGCGGCCGCATCCTGCTGACCTTCAACGCCGGCTCCTCCACGGTGAAGCTCGGCCTGTTCGCGCTCGGGCCGCAGGGCCCGCGGCGCATCGGCAAGGGCATGATCGACTTCCGCCGCGAGCCCCTGCGCTTCGAATTGACCGAAGGGCCCGACCGCTTCGACATCGCGCTCGAAGCCCGCCCCGGCACGGAACTCGACGACGTGCTGAGCGAGGCGCTGCGCCGCCTCTCCTGGCATGTCGATCTCGACGCCGTCACCGGCATCGGCCACCGCATCGTCCATGGCGGCGACCGTTTCACCGAACCGGTCCGCATCGACGACGAGGTCGTCACGGCCCTGGATGCGCTGACGCCGCTGGCGCCGCTGCATCAGCCGCAGGGCCTGCGGCTGATCCGCGCCGTCGCGCGCCTTCGCCCGAACCTGCCCCAGACCGCCTCCTTCGACACCGCCTTCCACCGCAGCCAGGCCGATCTCGTCCGCCGTTTCGCGATTCCCCGCGCGCTGCACGACAAGGGCATCAAGCGCTACGGCTTCCACGGCCTGTCCTACGCTTTCGTCGCAGCCGAACTGGCGCGCCGGCGTCCCGATCTGGCGGATGCCAGGGTCGTCGCCGCCCATCTCGGCAGCGGCGCCAGCCTCTGCGCGCTCGAAGGGGGCATCAGCCGCGACACCAGCATGGGCTTCTCGGCACTGGACGGCGTGCCGATGGCGACGCGCTGCGGCGCAATCGACGCGGGCGTGCTGCTGCATCTGCTCGGCCCGAGGGGCCAGAGCGTCGCTGAGGTCGAGGATTTGCTCTATCGCCGCTCCGGCCTGCTCGGGGTCTCCGGGATCAGCGCCGACAGCCGCGAACTGCTCGACAGTGACGCGCCGGAGGCCGCGGAAGCGCTCGATCTCTTCACCTTCCGCATCGCCGGCGAGGTGGCGCGGCTGGCGACGACGCTGGGCGGGCTCGATGCGCTCGTCTTCACCGCCGGCATCGGCGAGCATCAGCCGCGGATCCGGGCCGCGATCGCCCGCCGCCTCGCCTGGCTCGGGCTGGCACTGGACGAGAGCGCCAACGCCGCCAATGCCGCAACGATCTCCGCCGCCGGCAGCCGTGTCGAGGCCTTCGTCATCGCCACCGACGAGGAACAGGTTATCGCCGAGGAGGCCTGCGCCCTGCTCCAAGCCGCCTGAACCGGCTCAGGCCAGCCGCCCGAGCGCCGCGCGCAGCAGCGAGACCATCTCGTCGATCTGGGAGGGCTCGCAGATCAGCGGCGGCGACAGCGCGATGACGTCTCCCGTGACGCGGATCAGCAGCCCCTTCTCGAAGCAGTCGACGAAGGCCTCATAGGCGCGCGCGCCGACGGCGCCGGGGCGCGAGGCGAGCTCGATCCCGGCGACGAGCCCGATCGTGCGGATGTCGATGACATGCGGCACATCGCGCAGCGAGTGCAGCGCCTCCTCCCAGAGCGGGGCAAGCGACGTCACCCGCGTCAGCAGCCCCTCGCCGGCATAGATGTCGAGCGTAGCAAGGCCCGCCGCGCAGGCCACCGGATGGCCGGAATAGGTGTAGCCGTGGAACAGCTCGATCGTCGCCTCCGGGCCGCTCATCAGCGCGTCATGGACCTTGCGGGCGGCGAAGACGGCGCCCATGGGAATCGTGCCGTTGGTGATGCCCTTCGCCGTCGTCATCAGGTCGGGCATGACGCCGAAATATTCGCTGGCGAAGGGCGTTCCGAGCCGGCCGAAGCCGGTGATGACCTCGTCGAAGATCAGCAGGATGCCGTGGCGCGTCGCGATCTCGCGCAGCCGCTCGAGATAGCCCTTGGGCGGCACCAGAACGCCGGTCGAGCCCGCCATCGGCTCGACGATCACCGCCGCAATGGTCTCGGCCCCATGCAGCGCGACCAGCCGCTCGAGATCGTCGGCGAGCTCGGCGCCATGCGCGGGCTGGCCCTTGCTGAAGGCGTTGCGCTCCAGATCATGGGTGTGGCGCAGATGGTCTGCGCCCGGCAGCAGCGGGAAGACGCGGCGGTTGTTGACCAGCCCGCCCACCGTGATGCCGCCGAAGCCGACGCCGTGATAGCCGCGCTCGCGGCCGATCAGCCGCGTCCGCGTGCCCTGGCCGATGGCGCGCTGATAGGCGATCGCGATCTTCAGCGCGGTGTCGACCGATTCCGAGCCCGAGCCGGTGAAGAAAATGCGGTCGAGCTTGCCGGGGCCCTCGCCCGGCGCGATCGCCGCCAGCCGCTCGGCGAAATCGAAGGCGATCGGGTGGCCCATCTGGAAGGAGGGCGCGTAATCCAGCGTCGCGAGCTGGCGCTCGACCGCCTGGGTGATCTGCTGGCGGCCATGGCCGGCATTGACGCACCAGAGCCCGGCCGTGCCGTCGATGACCTTGCGCCCGTCCTCGGTGGCGTAGTGCATCCCCTGCGCCGAGGCGAGCAGGCGCGGCGCCGCCTTGAACTGCCGATTGGCGGTGAAGGGCATCCAGTAGCTGTCGAGCGAACGGGCGTTTTGCAGGGCCTGCGGCGGTGTGGCGATGGTCATGGGGTGATCTCCTCTCCCGGCAGGGAGCACCGTTCGACTGATGCGAACAAGTCTGTTTCAGCGGTCGCCCAAGCCCTTGTTTTCGTGATAGCCGAGTTCAGTATGGTGCGGATATCGACCAGGGAGACCAGGGCCTCGTGAGCGACACCGACATCGGCGCACGGCTGCGCTATCTGCGCACCCGCCAGGGGCTCTCGCAGCGTGCGCTGGCCAAGCGTGCCGGCGTGACGCATTCGACCATCTCGCTGATCGAATCCAACGGCGTGAACCCGTCCGTCGGCGCGCTGAAGCGCATCCTCGACGGCATCCCGATCGGCCTCTCCGAATTCTTCGCCCTGGAGCCCGACCGGCCGCGCCAGGCCTTCTACCGCGCCGACGAGCTGGTCGAGATCGGCAAGGGCGGCATCTCCTACCGCCAGATCGGCGAGAACCTGTTCGGCCGCGCCCTGCAGATCCTGAAGGAGCGCTACGAGCCCGGCACCGACACCGGCCGCGTGCCGCTCTCGCATGACGGCGAGGAGGGCGGCATCGTTCTCACCGGCCGGCTCGAGGTTTCGGTCGACGACGAGCGGCGCATTCTGGGCCCCGGCGACGCCTATTACTTCGAGAGCCGCCGGCCGCACCGCTTCCGCTGCGTCGGGCCGATCGCCTGCGAAGTCGTCAGCGCCTGCACGCCGCCCTCCTTCTGACCTCCGGCGCTTGACCGCGACCCGTCCCGCGCCCACCTTGAGCTCTAGAGACTAGAGCTTTGGAGCGAGCCCATGCCCACCGCGACCACCGCAGAGCGCGTGATGCCGATCGGGACGCTGGCCGAGCGCACCGGCGTCAAGGTCGAGACGATCCGCTATTACGAGCAGGTCGGCCTGTTGTCGCCGCCCGAGCGCTCGGAGGGCAACCAGCGGCGCTATGGCAGCCGCCATGTCGAACGTCTGGCCTTCATCAAGCATGCCCGCGATCTCGGTTTCGCCGTCGAGGCGATCCGCGCCCTGCTCAGGCTCTCGGACAATCCGGCAATGGCCTGCGACGAAGCCCATGCCATCGCCGTCGCGCATCGCGACGAGGTGCGCCACAAGATCGCGCGGCTGCGCTCGCTGGAGGCCGAGCTGGAGCGCATCGCCGCGACCTGCTCCGGCGGCGTCGCCGCCTGCGACTGCGCCATCATCGAGGCGCTCGCCGATCACGGCCGCTGCAGCCACGCCGCGCATTGACGCAAGAGCCGCCCCCTGCGCCTCCTGTGGAGAAGCGCTGGCGCATGCCCCTCCTGCACGCCATCGCGATTGCGGCGCGAGCCGGCCAGACGCTAGCCTTCGCCGGAAACTGTCGGGAGCCACCATGTCCAGCGACTTCGCCACGCCGCCCGGTCTTCGGCATCGCCAGATCGCGGTGCGCGACACGACGCTGCACGTCGCCGAAATCGGTTCCGGGCGCCCCGTCCTGCTGCTGCATGGCTGGCCTGAATTCTGGGCCACCTGGTTGCCCCTGATGAACCGGCTCCACCCGGATTTCCGGCTGATCGCGCCCGATCTGCGCGGCTTCGGCGACAGCGCCAAGGCAGCCTCTCCGCGCAGCGACGTCGGCGCCAACAGCCATGCCGACGACATGGCCTCGCTGGTCGGCGCGCTCGGCCTGGAATCGGTCGGCGTGGTCGGCCACGATGTCGGCGCCTATGCCGCCCAGGCGATGGCGCGGCGTCACCCGCAGCTGGTCGAGCGGCTGCTCTTCTTCAACTGCCCGACCCAGAGCATCGCCGGACGCTGGGTCCATGACGGTCATGTCAACGAGGTCTGGTACCAGTCATTCCAGCAGTTGCCGCTGGCCGAGTCGCTGATCGGCCTCAGCCGCCAGTCCTGCGCGCTCTATGTCTCCTATTTTCTCTCGCACTGGTGCCATCGCAAGGATGCGTTCGATCCGGCGCTCGAGCTCTGGATCGACAATTTCATGAAGCCCGGCAATCTGCGCGGCGGCTTCGACTGGTATCGCAGCCAGAACGCCGCTCGGCTGGCGGCGATCGACGGCCATCCCACCCCGTCGGTCCGCATCCACCAGCCGACGCGGGTGCATTGGGGCCGGCACGACCCCGTGCTGAAATCGGAATGGGCCGCCTTCGTGCCCGAGCACTTCGACGATGCACAGATCACCTTCTGCGAAACCGCCGGGCATTTCGTCCATGTCGAGGCGCCCGACGAAGCCGCCGAGATCTTCGCGGAGGTCTTCGGCTGAGTGCTGCGCCCGCAGCCGGCTCTCGTTTCCTGGCGAAGCATGCCTAGATAGGCCCTGCGGCAGATGATCGTCATGCGCGCGACCATCGGAGGACAGGCGATGCCGAGACACCGATCCCGCACCGGGAGACGCGCGGCGGCTCGATCCGCCCCTGGCGAGAACAAATCCCGATTCCACGCGAGTCAGCGATTCGGGCCCGCTTCGTTCGGGACTCGTTCCGTTTCCTAGTTCATCGCTCGCGCTGCGCCGCCGCGGCCCGGCCCCCGGGGCGCCGCCGCGCAGCGCTCACCATGATCGGCATAGGCCTTGATCCCTCCACGCTCGCTGCCTCCCTCGGTCCGCGCCAACGGCGTCACCGCCGTGCTCGGCCCGACCAATACCGGCAAGACCCATCTCGCGATCGAGCGCATGGTCGCCCACCCGACGGGCATGATCGGCCTGCCGCTGCGCCTGCTCGCTCGCGAGGTCTACCAGCGCGTCGTCGACAAGGTCGGCGCCGAGGCGGTGGCGCTCGTCACCGGCGAGGAGAAAATCAAGCCGGCCCGGCCGCGCTTCTGGGTCTGCACCGTCGAGGCGATGCCGCGCGACCTCGCGGTTGATTTCGTCGCCATCGATGAGATCCAGCTCGCGGCCGATCTCGACCGCGGTCATGTCTTCACCGACCGGCTGCTGAACCGCCGCGGCCGCGCCGAGACCATGCTGATCGGTGCGGGCACGATGCGGCCGGTGATCGAACAGCTCATCCCCGGCGTGAATGTCGTGACGCGCCCGCGCCTGTCGCAGCTGATGTTCGCCGGCGACCGCAAGATCACGCGCCTGGCGCCGCGCTCAGCCATCGTCGCCTTCTCGGTCGAGGAGGTCTACGCCATCGCCGAGCTGATCCGCCGCCAGAAGGGCGGCGCCGCGGTCGTCCTCGGCGCGCTCTCGCCGCGCACCCGCAACGCCCAGGTCGAGATCTACCAGTCCGGCGACGTCGACTATCTCGTCGCCACCGACGCGATCGGCATGGGGCTCAACCTCGATGTCGACCACATCGCCTTCGCCGCCGACAAGAAATATGACGGCCACCACTTCCGCAAGCTGAACCCGGCCGAGTTCGGCCAGATCGCCGGGCGCGCCGGGCGCCATCTCCGCGACGGCACCTTCGGCACCTCGGGCCGCTGCCCACCCTTCGAGGCGGATCTCGTCGAGGCGATCGAGAACCACCGCTTCGAGCCGGTGCGTCAGCTCCAGTGGCGCAACACCGATCTCGATTTCCGCTCGGTCGCACAGCTTCTCGACAGCCTGAATCTGCAGCCCACCGAACAGGGGCTGACGCGCGCGTTGATCGCAGAGGACATGACAACGCTGGAAATCCTGGCGAAAGACCCCGAGATCAAGGCGCTGGCGCAGGGCCGGCCGGCTGTCGAACGGCTCTGGGAGGTCTGCGGACTGCCCGATTACCGCAAGATCGCGCCGCAGCAGCATGCCGACCTCGCGACCACCCTCTATTTGCGCCTGATGCGCCATGGCAGGCTCGATATCGACTGGTATCGGGCCCAGCTCGCGGCGCTGGATCGCACCGATGGCGAGATCGACACGCTCTCGGCACGCATCGCGCAGGTCCGCACCTGGACCTTCGTCGCCAACCGTCCGGACTGGTTGCCCGATCCTGAGCATTGGCAGGGGGTTGCGCGTCTTGTAGAGGACAAGCTCTCGGACGCTCTGCACGAGCGTCTGGCCAGCCGATTTGTCGACCGGCGCACCAGCGTGCTGCTGCGCCGTTTGCGGGAGAATGCGATGTTGGAGGCTGAGGTCACCACGACGGGCGACGTGCTCGTCGAGGGCCAGCACGTCGGAATGCTGCAGGGTTTCCGCTTCACGGCGGACCCCAAGGCCGGCGGGCCGGAGGCGAAAGCCTTGAACATGGCGGCGATGAAGGCACTGGCCAGCGAGATCGAGGCGCGCGCCGCGCGCGTCGTGCTTGCCGGCGACGATGCCTTCGTGCTGTCGCATGACGGGCTGCTGCGCTGGGTCGGCGAGCCCGTCGCCCGCCTCGTGGCCGGCGAGAAGGCGGTCGAGCCCCGCCTGCGCCTGCTCGTCGAGGAGCATCTCGCCGGTCAGGCGCGCGAGCAGGTCGAGGCCCGGCTGCAGCTGTGGCTCAAGAACCACGTCACCCGGCTGCTCGGTCCGCTGCAGCTGCTGGAGGACGCGACGACGCTGACCGGCATCGCCCGCGGCATCGCCTATCAGGCGGCCGAGGCGCTCGGCGTGCTCGAACGCGCCAAGGTCGGCGAGGAGATGAAGGCGCTCGACCAGGAGGGTCGCGCCGCGCTGCGCCAGCTCGGCATCCGCTTCGGCGCCTTCCATCTCTATGTTCCCGCCCTGCTCAAGCCGGCACCGCGCGCGCTGGCCGCCCAGCTCTGGGCGCTCAAGCATGGCGGCCCCGAGCTGTCGGGCCTGGACGACATCGCCCATCTCGCCGCCTCGGGCCGGACCTCCTTCCCGGTCGACAAGGCCGTGCCGAAGGGGCTCTACCGCGCCGCCGGCTACCGCGTCTGCGGCGAGCGCGCCGTGCGCGTCGACATCCTGGAGCGCCTGGCCGACCTGATCCGCCCCGCGATCGCCTACCGCCCCGGGGTGACGCAGGGGACGCCGCCGACCGGAACGGCCGATCAGGACGGCTTCGTCGTCACCGGCGCGATGACCTCGCTCGTCGGCTGCGCCGGCGAGGACTTCGCCTCGATCCTGCGCTCGCTCGGCTATGTCTCGGTCAAGCGCGCGGGCCCGGCCATCACCGTGCCGCTGGCGGCCGCTCCCGCCAAGCCTGCGCCGGTTGAAGCCGCACCGGCCGAAGGAGCGACTGAGGCGCCCGTCGAGGGTGGAGAACCTGCGGCCTCCAGCGAATCGGCCGACACCGCCTCCGCGTCGGCCGCGGCTGGCGTGGGTGCGGATGAGATGGCCACCGCTGAACTGGCCGAGACCACGGCCGAGACCGCTCCCAATGACGCGCCCGCCTCCGAGACGCCTGACGCGCCGATCCTGACGGCGCAGGAGCTGGAGCCGGCCCCTGAGCCCGTGCCGGCCGACCTGCTCTCGGCCCTGCCCGCCACCGAGGCGGAGCCGGAAGCCGAGCCGGAAGCCGCCGCCGCGGAGGCTGCGGCCCCGTCTGCGCCCGCAGAGCCCGAGCAGATCGAGGTCTGGCGCCCGCACCGCCACCAGGGCGGCCGGCGTCCCGAGCCGGCGCGCGGCGCCCGCGAAGGCGCGCCCGGCGAACGCCAGCCCGGCGGCCGCCGCGGCGACAGGCCAAATCGTGGCCCGCGTCCGGGCGGTCCCCGCCGCGAAGGCGGCGATGCGCCCGTGCCCGCCCAGGCGGCCTCCGGCGACGGCACCGCACCGTCGCCGCGTCCCGAGCGCGAGCCACGCCGCGACGAGCGTGGCCGTCAGGGCCAGCGCGGACCGCGGCCGGATGGCCAGCGCTCCGAGGGCCAGCGAGCCGAGGGGGGCGGCCGGCCGGAGCAGGGCCGCGGCCCGCGGCCGGACTTCAAGCGCGACGGACGCCCCGGTGGCGGCGGCCCGCGCCGCGACGACCGCGGCGGCGAGCGCTTCCAGCAGCCGCCACGGCCACGCCCCACCGATCGCGAGCCCGATCCGGATTCGCCTTTCGCCAAGCTCGCCGCCCTGAAGGCCCAGCTCGAGGGCCGCAAGAGCTGAGGGAGACGGCGTCTCCCGCCTCCCGCTGAGGCTATTCGGTGCGCGACGACCGCCAAAGGCTCGACAAATGGCTCTGGTTCGGGCGCTTCGCCCGGACGCGATCCGCGGCCGTGCGGCTGGTCGAGGAGGGGCATGTCCGGCTCGCGGGAAAGCGGGTCCGGAACCCGGCGCAGGGGCTCAAGTGCGGCGACGTGCTGACGCTGGCGCTTCCCCACGCCACGATGGTGGTCCGCCTGCTGGCACTGGGCGAACGGCGCGAAGCCTTCGAGCAGGCGCGGCTTCTCTATGAGCGCCTCGACGATGGCGAGCGCGGCGATCCGCCGCTTGCGGGCGGGGACGACCACGGTTAAAACGGAAAGTCGTTTGTACACAAATGAATTCGAGGCTGGTGTCCGGGGTGTATTCCGTCGCCTGAACCGGGCCGCCGGGACGATCCGGCGCGGGGCGGGGCCGGAACGGTCTTGAAACGGATGGCTTTGAAGGCTTTATGGGCGGCTCTGGGAGACGGGAAGGACCTGCGACATGACCTATGTGGTCACCGAGAACTGCATCAAGTGCAAGTACATGGACTGCGTCGAGGTTTGCCCGGTCGACTGCTTCTATGAAGGCGAGAACATGCTCGTCATTCACCCCGACGAGTGCATCGATTGCGGCGTCTGCGAGCCGGAATGCCCCGCCGAGGCGATCAAGCCCGACACCGAGCCGGGCCTCGAGAGCTGGCTGCAACTCAATTCGAAATACGCCTCCAGCTGGCCCAACATCACCCAGAAGAAGGATGCGCCGGCCGACGCCAAGGCCTTCGACGGCGTCGCCGGCAAGCTCGAGGCGCATTTCTCGCCCAACCCCGGTGAGGGCGACTGAGGCGGGCTGGGTGCGGCGCCCCGCGCCGCGCGCGACCGTTAACCACGCGCCCGCTGTCCGGCCCGAGCTTGCGCCGGGCTTGCGTTTACCTTTGATTCGGCGTGTTTTTTATGCTACAGGATAGGCTCAGTCGCATTCGTTCCGCATGCCCCTGCGAGGTTATTCACAAACGGGGCGCCCCCAGAAAAGGATGACGAGAGCCGCCGGCACCCTTGCCGGAGCATTCGCTGTCTTTGCCTTGGCGGCACAGGAGAAACGACCGGCTGAGGGAGCATGAGGCGGCGGGCTCGGCCTGTCGTCCCAGGCAGAGTGTCTCCGGCCATCCGGCTGGAGATTGAGAATCGCGAGCCCGCGTCCAGCGGTCCGGTCAGGAGTCTTAACGGCATGTCCACGGTGAAGAAAGCTGTCGTGCGCCAGGGTTTCAAGACGGGCGAGTTCGTCGTCTATCCGTCCCACGGCGTCGGCCAGATCACGGCGATCGAGGAACAGGAAGTCGCGGGCTTCAAACTGGAACTTTTCGTCGTCAGCTTCGCCAAGGACAAGATGACGCTGCGCGTCCCCACCGCCAAGGCCGCCAGCGTCGGCCTGCGCAAGCTCGCCGATGCCGAGAGCGTCACCAAGGCGCTGACCACGCTGACCGGCCGTGCCCGGGTCAAGCGCACCATGTGGTCGCGCCGCGCCCAGGAATACGAGGCGAAGATCAATTCGGGCGATCTCGTCGCCATCGCCGAGGTCGTGCGCGACCTCTATAGGTCCGAGGCCCAGCCCGAGCAGTCCTATTCCGAGCGCCAGCTCTATGAGGCCGCCGTCGACCGCATGACCCGCGAGATCGCGGTCGTCGACGACATCACCGAGACCGAGGCCCTCAAGAAGATCGAGGGCCAGCTCGCCAAGTCGCCGCGCCGCCCGGGCAAGGGCGAGGTGGTGGAAGCCGCCGAGGGCGATGTCGAGGGCGACAATGACGACCTGCAGGAAGAAGCCGCCTGATCAGGTGTCTCCCAGCAGACGAAACGAAGAACCCGGCGGGCGACCGCCGGGTTTTTTCATGCCTGCTCGTGCATGAATCGCGCGTCATCCCGGAGCGCTTCTCAGCGAGGTTCCGGAATGGCTCCCGGGTCAAGCCCGGGACGACGGGGTGTTTCCGCACACAGCCCGAATGCTCCAGAGGCTGGCGGCTCTCATGCCGCTCCGGTCTCCGCCGCGAGAAAAGCGACCGCCTTGTCCCAGGCCTGCTTCGCCGCCGCAGCATTGTAGCGCTCGGCGCTGGTGTCGTTGTGGAAGGCGTGGTCGACATCCGGATAGACGACGACCTCGTGGCGGATGCCGGCCGCCTTCAGCGCCGCCTCGTACTCCGGCAACTGCTGCACGAGGCGCGTGTCGCGCGCCGCGTGCTGGATCAGCAGCCGCGCCTTGATCTGCGGTACCTTGGCGAGATCGGGCGAGCGGCCATAGAACACCACCCCGGCCGCGAGCTCGGGCACCGCGACCGCGAGGTCATTGACGACGCCGCCACCCCAGCAGAAGCCGATCGCGCCGGTCTTGCCCGTCGCATCCGGCCGCGCCGCGAGGAGCTTCAGCGCCGCGCGGCCCTGCCGCAGCACGTCCTCGGCGGAAAGCTTGGGGAAGAGCGCCCGCGCCGCATCGGGGTCCTGCGGCGTCCCGCCCAGCGGCGTCAGGAAATCCAGCCCGAGCGCCGTGAAACCCGCCAGCGCCATCCGCCGCGTCACGTCCTCGATATGCGGATTGAGCCCCCTGTTCTCGTGGATGACCAGCACGCCGCCGCGCCGGGCGGGCGTCTTCGGCACCGCGAGATAGCCCTTCAGGAGAACGCCATCGACGCTCGTCTCCAGCCGCTCGCTCGTCATGCGGCCATCGTCGGGCGCGATCTGCTGGGCCTGGGCATAGTTCGGCTCGAGCAGGGCGAGCGCGGCCTCGGCCGCCGCCGCCGACCCCGCCAGCACCATCAACCGGTTGAAGAACACCCGCCGGTCGAGGGGCTTGTGCGTGTATTCGTCATAGAGTTCGACGATGCGACGATCGAGCGCCATGAAACCCTCCGGGATCGCGGCACAGGCAAACCGCCTCGACCGCCTGATCGCCGCAGCTTAGCGGGTCGCGGCAGGAGATCACTTCGCCCCGGCGCCTCATCGCGCCTTCGTGAAGGGCTGGTCCCCGCGCCTATTCCGCAACGATCTTGTAGCGCTGCCCGGGCACCAGCGCGCCGCCGCGCTCGATGCCGTTCAGCACCATGAACAGTTCCTGCGCCCGCTCCTGCCCGGCCATCCTGGCCGCCATCGTCGCCGGCGTGTCGCCGGCGGCCGCCGTCACGATCCGCACGGTGATCGGCCGCACCGCCTGCGCCTCCTCCGCGCTGAGCACGCGGAAGCTCGCCATCAGCGCCCGCATCGGCCGCTCGGGATCGCTCCCGCCCTTGGCCGCGAGGATGAAACGGTAGACCCGGTTGCCCGCCTGCACGGCCGCCAGCCGGAAGGTCCAGTCCGTACCCTTGCCGACGGCGATGACGCCGGGCTGGCCGGCGATGTCGAGCGGCTCGATCGCGGTGGTCTCGACCCCCTCGATCCAGCCGGCGGCGACATAGGATTGCAGCGTCTGCTCCGGCTTCAGCGTCACCGAGTCGAAGCGCAGCGCCTGGGAACCATTGGCGCTGACGCCGATGACCATGTCGCGCGCCGCCTCCAGGGTGAACCCCTCCGGGGCGGTGAAGCCGATCCGCAGCGCGCTGTTGACGTAGCGCCGACCCCGCACGACGCCGTCGCGCGGCTCGTCGCCATAGGCGAGGCCGTCGATCGCGGCGAGCCAGCGCCCGGCATCGCGTTCGCCGATACCCGGCGCGCCGATCTGCCGGGCCGCGGCCGTGACAGCGGCGATCCGCTCCGGCGTCTGGGGGTGGCTCGAGAGCATGTCGAGGCGCTTGTCGTCGGCGCTCTGGTTCTGGCCGCTGTTGCGGAAGGCGGTGTTGCGCCCGAGCGCCGCCAGGAAGCGCCCGGCGCCGTAAGGATCGTAGCCGGCGCGGGCGATGCTGCGCACGCTGATCTGGTCGGCGTCGAGCTCCTGCTGGCGGGAGAACTTGGCGAGCGAGAGCTTGGAGACGTCACGCACGGCAGCACCCTGGGCCGGATCCTTCAGGACCTGCGACACGACCTGGCTCACCAGCGCCGATTCCAGCTCGCGCTCGGCCCGCTCGACGGCGTGCTGAGCGGTGACATGGGCGATCTCATGGGCGAGGACGGAGGCGATCTCGGCGGTGTCGTTCGCCAGCGCCAGCAGGCCGCGGGTGACGTAGAGCCGGCCATTGGGCAGGGCGAAGGCGTTGACCGCCGGCGAATTCAGGATCGTGATCTCATAGTTGCCGATCTGGCCCTCGCCGGCCTTGGCGAGCCGCTGCACCACCTCCTCGAGCAGCGCCCGCGCCTTCGGGGCGCGGTACTCCCCGCCGAAGGCGCTCAGCAGCCGCTGGTGCTCGCTGGCCGAGGCCCGCTGCAATGTGCTGACGCGGGGTGCGATCTCGCCTTCCGAGGCCTGCGGCGGCAGCAGGACGCTCTGATCGCCCGCACAGCCGAGCAGCAGCAGCGTGGGAACCACGACCGCGCCCAGCCGGCGCCATCGCCGCCACCGATCTCGCCAGAAGTCCAGCATGCCGTCAGTCGACCCGTTCGAGGGCTGCCATCGAGGTCACGTCCAGCAGAAGGCCGTCCCGCCCCGAGAGAACGCCGCGCGCCCGCAAGCGTTTACCGGCCAGCCCGCTCGCGGTCCAGCCGGCGTCCTGCAACGCGCGCCAGAGGGTCTTCGACATCACGATCGAGGCGGCCTCCCCACGCCGGCGCGAAAAATTCAGATAGGTCCTCTGCGCCCGTTCACCGACCGAGGCGACGCGACCGCCGATGACGACGATGCGTCCCTGATGCGCCCTGAGCGCGGCGAGATCATGGCTGTCGAGAACGGATTCGTCGGGCCCGACCGATGCCGAGGTGCCAGCGACCGCCGGAACGGGACGGCGCGGGGCCGCCGCGCGCGCGGTCCTCGTCGGCGCCGCCCCACCGCAACGGGTCGGCCGCGCCTCGGGTAGGGCCAGCGCAGCCCCCTCGGCGATCAGGGTCTCCGCGAGATTGCGGGGCTGCTGTCCCTCTGCACGCGCGAACAGGCGCGCGGGCAGCCGCCCCCAGCGATCGGGCGGGCCGAGCAGCACCAGCGCCAGATCCTGCCCGCGCCAGCCCCCGAGCCCGGCGACGAAGCGCGCGGCCTCGGCCTCGTCCTGCCGCGGCGCCAAGCCGACCAGCCGCAGGCGGCGCCCGTCCGCCAGCACCGGATCGCCAGCCGCGTCCACACCGGAGAGCTGCACCACGGGGCTGTCGGCGGCGAGGCCGGCGCAGGCATCGGCGGCAAGAGCCGCGCCCGCCGGGAACGGCCCGAGGGCGACGAACGCGAGAAACGGGGCAAGAAACGGCTTCAAACGCATGCCGATTATGCTACACGGTTCTCCGCGCGTCCCGGTAGCTCAGCAGGATAGAGCAACGGTTTCCTAAACCGTAGGTCAGGGGTTCGAATCCCTTCCGGGACGCCATTCCCTTGCCGCACCGGCCCCCGCAGTCGGCTGCCTCATCTTTCGGGCGGTCAGCTCTCCCCGCGCCAGGAGCCCGTCAGGGTCAGGCTCGCGCTGTAGATCACCCGCCCCCCCTGGTCCCGGACGCAGACCGCGAATTCGCGCCGGTCGCCGTCGGGCAGGACCTCCCTCACCATGTCGGGCAGGGCGTCGAGCGCGAGATAGCGCGCCGCCTCGTCCCCCGCCAGTTCGACGCCCTCGCTGTCGACATGGGAGAAATTGCCGTCGGAACTGTCGATGTAATAGCGGGGCATCTCGCAGCAATCTCCGGCGATGGCTGTGGTTCCGTCAGCGCGGCATTTTGACGAGGTTGAGATAGGTCGGGTCGAACTGCGACAGCCGCGCCAGCCCTTCGAAGTCGAGGATCGTGACGAGGCTGCCCTTCCAACTGACGAGGCCCGTCGCCCGCAGATCCTGCAGCGTCCGGTTGACGTGGACGAGAGAGAAGCCGAGCGCGTCCGCCAGCTCGCTCTGCGCCACGGGGAAGGAAAACCGGCCTTCCTCCGCCAGACCGACGGCGGCGAGGCGACGATAGAGCTCGCAGATCAGGTGCCCGAGATGGGCCGTCGCCGAGCGCCGCCCGCTGGAGGTGATCCAGGCCCGCTGGATCGCACCGTCGATCACGGTTGACAACCAGAACAGCCGGCCGAGATGCGCCGACCGCTCCATCGCCCGCAGCAGTTCGCGGTGAGGGACATAGGCCGCCTCGCAGTCGGTGAGCGCGATCACGCTGTGGTCCATGACCTTGAGCAGCAACGCGTGCAGATCGACGAAGTCGCCGGGAATGTGCAGGGCCGTGATCTGGCGCTTGCCGTCGGCGAGCACGACCTCCCGGGCGGTGAAGCCCGACAGCACGACGCAGCTTTCGCCGGGCTGCGAATGCTGGGAGACGAGTTCCTCGCCCCGGTGCAGGAACCGCCTGCGCCGCGCCAGTCCCTCGACCAGCGCCACCTCGTCGGCACTGATCTCGTCGCGCAGGGACAACGAGGTGACGAGTGCCTGCAGGGTCCCGGGAAAACCGTTGACAGCCATGCCGTCAGCAACGCGACGGACCGCGCATCGTTCCGGGACTATGGCTGGGTGCCGGGCGATGCCGGCTCAGGCCCTCTGCAGCACCAGGCATATCCGTATGCCGGATCGCGTTGCCGTCCTGAACGATGCGACGACGGCCGGTCACGGCCGACCTCTCGCAGAAAATGGGACGCTCCGGCGATCCGGAGAGATCCTGTCCCGGGCGCCTGAACGCGTCCTAACGACAAGGAGAAGATGGCGCGCCCGAAAGGATTCGAACCTCTGACCCTCAGATTCGTAGTCTGATGCTCTATCCAGCTGAGCTACGGGCGCGTATCGGGTCGCGGCGTGTCGCCGCGGCTTCGATGGGGGCGGAAATAGCCGCTCTCCCCGCGCTTGGCAACCCTCAATGTCGCGGCGCGGCAAAAGTTTTGCCGCCTCGCCTATCCGCCGGCCATCCCCGGCGGAGGCCGCGACGCCGCGATCGGGGTGTCCGCGCCGACCGTCAGCGCTCCACCGCCAGCAGCGGCAGCCCGGCCGGCAGGCTGGGCGCAGCGAGCTTGCCCCGGCCCTTCGGCAGCTTCTCGGCGATGCCGTGCAGCGCTTCGCGCCGGTCCATCTCGCGCCAGACATCCTCGGGCGCGATGCCCATGGCGCTCCACAGGACGACGAGGTTGTAGACCAGGTCGGCGCTCTCGCGGATGGTCCCGGCACGATCGCCCTGGACGGCGTCGAGGCCGACCTCGAAGGCCTCCTCGGCCAGCTTCTTGGCCATCTTGGGCAGGCCCTCGGCGACGAGCCGGGCCGTCCGCGAATGGGCGGGATCGCGGGAGCGGGCCGCGAGCACGGCGGCGTAGAGACGGTGGATCGAATCGGCCATCGCGCCAGACTCGGCGCGGCCGATGTGCGTTTTATGACAGCCGCGCGCTGACAGCGTCGCGGCAGACCCCGGTTTCAGTCCGCGATGACCTGCAGGCGGTGCAGCCGCGCATAGGCGCCGTCGCGCGCCAGCAGCGCCTCGTGGCTGCCGGTCTCGACGATCTTGCCCTCTTCCATCACGACGATCAGGTCCGCTTCGCGCACCGTCGAGAGCCGGTGGGCGATGACGAGCGTCGTGCGGTTCTTCATCAGCCGGGCCAGCGCCTGCTGGACCAGCCGCTCCGATTCGGCGTCGAGCGCGCTCGTGGCCTCATCGAGCAGCAGGATCGGCGCGTCCTTGAGGATGGCGCGGGCAATCGCGATGCGCTGGCGCTCGCCGCCGGAAAGCTTCTGGCCGCGCTCGCCGACGGAAGACGCATAGCCCTCCGGCATCGCCAGGATGAAGTCGTGCGCGGCGGCGGCTTTCGCGGCCGCGACGATGTCCTCGTCGCTGGCGCCCGGCCGTCCGAAGGCGATGTTGGCGCGCACGGTGTCGTCGAACAGCACGACATCCTGGCTGACGACGCCGATCTGGGCGCGCAGCGAGGTCAGCGTCAGCCCGCGCAGATCCTGCCCGTCGATCTCGATGCGCCCGTCCGTCGGGTCGTAGAGCCGCGGCACCAGGGCCAGCAGCGTCGATTTGCCCGAGCCCGAGCGCCCGACCAGTGCGGTGGTCTTGCCGCCCTCGGCGACGAGGTCGATGCCCTCGAGCGCACGCTGGTCGTCGCGGTAGCGGAAGCGCAGCTGTCGGAAGGCGACCTCGCCCGCGCCGACCTGCAGCGGCCTGGCATCCGGAGCCTCGACGATCTGCGGCTTCTCGTCGAGCAGGGCGTAATAGCGCTTCAGCGAGGCGCCGGCTTCCTGAACGATGGCGTTGAGGTTGCCGAGCGAGCGCATCGGCTGGGCCGCCAGCAGCAGCGCCGAGACATAGCCGGTGAAATCGCCGACGGTGGAGCCGCCGCCGGTGATGCGCACGCCGATCGCCGCCAGCACGCCGGCCACCGCCATGCCGCCACCGACCTCGAGCAGCGGATCGAGCCGGCCGCGCGCATTGGCGGCCTTCATCTTGAGCGAGCGGATGGTCTCGAAGGCGCTCGCCGCCCGCCGCTCGAGATAGGGCTCGAGCGTGTCGGTCTTGGCGGCGCGCGCGCCCTGCAGGCTCTCGGTGACGAGGCTCGCCATCAGCCCGGTCTGCTCCTGCTGCGAGGTTGCCATGCGGCGCAGCTTCCGGCCGATCTTGCCGATCGGATGCGCGACGATCGGCGCAACCAGCATCACCACCAGCGTCATCTGCCAGTCGATCCAGAACATCGCGCCGACGAGCGCGACCGCGGTGAGCACGTCGCGCACCGCGATGTTGATCAACCGGGTCAGCGCCTCCTTGACGAAGGTGAAGTCGGTGGTGAAGCGCTGCGTCAGCGAGGCGGGGTTCTCGCGGTGGAGCTGGGCGAGGTCCGCCCGGATCAGATGCGAGTAGAGCGCCGTCTGCATGTCGGCCTCGATCCGGCTGACGACGCTGTTGGTCATGACCGTCTGGGCCAGCAGCGAGAAGCCCTTCACCGCCGTGACGATGACGACGACGACGGCGACCGCGTTGACGACGCCGATCTCGATGCCGAGCGACTTGGAAACCAGCCGCTCCATGCGCCGGACGAAGCCGGTCGCCTCCGCCGTCATCGGGTCGGCGAAGGCGTCGAACGCCGCCTTGATCAGCAGCGGGTAGAAGCTCGTCGTCGCGGCGATCACCACGACGAGGCCGAGGATCATCCCCATCTGCGGCAGATAGGCTTTGACCTGCTCGCGCCAGACGCGGAGGAGAAGCGCGAACGTATCGTCGGTGACGCGGCCAATCTTCATGGCGCGCGACCTATCACGGCGCCGGAGCGAGCGCTACGGCCGGCCGGGTCTTGCTCCGGACAAGAAGCTGGCGTCCCATGGGCGCGACCGATTCAGGAAAGCGCGACAGCCCATGCCCCTTCACCCGCCGGCCCAGCCCGGCCAGAGTTTCGCCGAGATCGACACGCCGGCCCTCATCCTCGATCTCGACGCCTTCGAGCGCAACCTCGTCACCATGGCGGCCTATACGCAGGGACATGGCGTCCGGCTGCGGCCCCACGCCAAGACCCACAAGAGTCCGGAGATCGCGCTGCGCCAGATCGCCCATGGCGCGGTCGGCCAGTGCGTCCAGAAGGTCTCCGAGGCGGAAGTCCTGGTCGAGGGCGGTGTCACGGACGTGCTCGTCAGCAACGAGATCGCGGGCGCAGCCAAGCTCGACCGGCTGGCGAAACTGGCTCGGAAAGCGAAGATTGGGCTCTGCGTCGATCATCTCGACGGCATCCGCGAGGCGGCCGAGGCCGCCGCCCGCCATGATGTCGTGCTCGACGTGCTCGTCGAGATCGATGTCGGTGGCCGCCGTTGCGGCGTCGCGCCCGGCGAGACGGCGGTGCGGCTGGCGGAAGCGATTTCGCGCAGCAACACGCTGCGCTTCGGCGGGCTGCAGGCCTATCACGGCACCGCCCAGCACATGCGCTCGATCGACGAGCGCCGCGAGGCGATCGAGCGCGCCGCGCTCGGCACCCGCAACACGATCGAGCGGCTGCAGCAGGCCGGCCTCGCCTGCGCCGTGGTCGGTGGCGCCGGCACCGGCACCTTCGAGATCGAGAGCCAGTCCGGCATCTGGAACGAGATCCAGGCCGGCTCCTACATCTTCATGGACGCCGACTATGCCCGCAACCGCCAGGCCGACGGCACGCCCTTCCGCACCTTCGAGCATGCGCTGTTCATCCTCACCGGGGTGATGAGCAAGCCCGTGCCGGACCGGGCGGTCGTCGATGCCGGCCACAAGGCGGCCTCGGTCGATTCCGGCATGCCGATGCCGTTCCGGCGCGAGGGCGTGATCTACACCAAGCCCTCCGACGAGCATGGCGTGCTGACGGGCGACCCGATCGCCCTGCCGCATCGCGGCGACAGGCTGCTGCTGATCCCGGGCCATTGCGACCCGACGGTGAACCTGCACGACTGGTATGTCGGCGTGCGCGGCCTCCACACGGCGGATGCCCATGTCGAGGCGCTCTGGCCGATCGCGGGACGTGGCGCCCTGACCTGACGGACGCCCTCAGCGATTGAGCCGCACCGCACCGCTGCGCGACAGATCATAACCGCCGAGCTCGCGTGCCCGGGCGGCCATCGCCGTGCCGCGCATCCAGCCCAGCAGGCTCTGCGCGGCCGGCTCGAAATAGGTCCGGCGGCGCATCACCAGATCGACATGCTCCCAGACCAGCGGCAGGACATCGAGCCCAAACGCGCTGGCGATCGCCCGCGAGGCAATGCCGCAATCGGCGCGCCCGGTGCGGATGGTGAGCGCGAGATCCTGGCCCGTGGCACAGATGCCCTCGGCCAGCACCATGGCCTGCGACGGAACGGCCTCGCGGGCCATCAGGCTCTCGAGCAGGAGCTGCGCCCCGGCTCCCTTCTGGCGACGGGCGAACCGCGCCTGCTTCTCGACCGCCGCAGCGATCCCCGTGAGCCGAAGCGGATTGCCGGGCGCGACCAGAAGACCCTGCTCGCGGCGCGCGAAGCCGATCACCACGGCATCGTGGAGTCCTGATTCCGCCATCACGGCCGCCGGATTGGCGCCGTCATCGTCGGGCGTGGCATGGAGATGGATGGCCGCGATCGCGACCTCGCCGCGCACCAGCCGATCGAGCCCCGCCTGCGAGCCCTCCGCCAGCAGGGCCAGCCCGCAGCCCGAGTCGCGCACCGCAACCTCGAGCAGCGAATCGTGGCTGCCGCCGATGATCGGCGGCGGGGACACGGGCTGCATCCCCTCGGGCCGCGAGAGACCTGCCTCGAGCCAGCGGTCGAGCGCGGCACGCGGAAACAGCCATTTGCCGCTGACCTTCGTGCAGGGCACCCCGCCGCTGGCGACGAGGTCATAGAGCTTGCGCTCCTTGAGCCGAAGGTAACCCGCGGCCTCCTCGGTCGTCAGATAGATCTGATCCTGCACTGACATGCACTAACCTGCGCTTGTTCCATGATTGGCATTTGGTCGCATTGAATTCTAAGAAAGACAAGTCTTTGCAGGAAACCAACAACCAGGGAGCGGGCCGGCTTGGACTTCGGAGCGATCTTTTCGGCCGCCTTCGCCCTGATCGTCGGGCTCGATCCGGCGTTCCTCGCGATCGTCGGCCTGTCGCTGCGGGTCACGCTGACGGCGGTCCTGATCGCGGCTCTGATCGGCCTGCCGCTGGGTGCCGCGCTCGCTCTGGCGCGCTTCCGCGGCCGCTCCGCGGTGATCGTCTGCCTCAATGCGCTGATGGGCCTGCCACCCGTCGTCGCCGGCCTCGTCGTCTTCCTGCTGCTCTCGCGCTCGGGGCCGCTGGGGCCGCTCGGGCTGCTCTTCACACCGACGGCGATGATCCTGGCACAGGTCCTCCTGGTCCTGCCGATCGTGATCGCGCTGACCCGCCAGACCGTCGAGGATCTCTGGGGCGAGTACCGCGACCATCTCCGCTCGGTCGGGCTCGAAGGCGTCCGCGCCATCCCGACCCTGCTCTTCGACGGACGTTTCGCATTGGCCACCGCCCTGCTCGCCGGCTTCGGCCGGGCGAGCGCGGAGGTCGGCGCCGTGCTGATCGTCGGCGGCAACATCGCCGGCTACACACGCACCATGACCACGGCGATCACGCTCGAAACCTCCAAGGGCGACCTGCCGCTGGCGCTCGGCCTCGGCCTTGTGCTGATCGCCCTGACGCTCGCCATCAATGCCATCGCCTTCGGCGCCAGCCGTATCGGCGCCCGGTATGCGGGATGACCCGGATGCGTGATGTCGCCTCGATCCTCCCGCTCGATGTCCGCGCCGTCGCCTTCCATGGCGACGGGCGCCGCCTCGTCGACAGCGTCAGCTTCCAGCTTCCGGCGGGCGGGCTGACCGTGATTCTCGGTCCCAACGGGGCGGGCAAGTCGCTGACGCTGCGGCTCTGTCACGGCCTGCTGACGCCGAGCGAGGGCAGGATCGCCTGGGCGCAGGGCGCGGAGGGGCGCAACCGGCGCCACGCCATGGTCTTCCAGAAGCCGATCATGCTGCGCCGCTCGGTCGAGGCGAATGTGCTGCACGCGCTGGCGGCGGCGGGTACAGCCGGTTCCGAACGTCGCGAGCGCTGCCGCACCGCGCTCGAACGCTTCGGCCTCAGCGAGCGCGCCGGCCAGGCGGCGCGGCTGCTCTCCGGCGGCGAGCAGCAGCGCCTCGCCATCGCCCGCGCCTGGGCGCTGCGCCCGGAACTGCTCTTCCTGGACGAGCCGACCTCGCAGCTCGACCCCACCGCCACCGGGCAGATCGAGGAACTGCTCGCCGGCCTGGTGGCGGAAGGCATCACGGTGCTGATGTCGACGCATGATCTCGGCCAGGCTCGGCGCCTGGCCTCGCGCGTCCTGTTCCTGCATCGCGGCCGGCTGATCGCGGATGAGCCGGCGGCCGAATTCTTCGCCGGGCCGGCCTCGCCCGAGGCCCGGGCCTTCCTCGCCGGAGAGCTGATCTGGTGACCCCTGCCATGACCCACAAGAAGCCCAAGGAGACGACCCTGAGCACGACCCGCCGCCTTCTCCTCGCCACCGGTTTCTCCGCCGCCCTGACTGGTCTTGCGCTCGCCCAGACCCCGACCGCGACGCCACCGGCCGCATCGGCTCCGGCCGCCACCGGAACCCGCTTCATCACGGTCTCCTCGACCACCTCGACCCAGGATTCCGGCCTCTTTGGCCACATCCTGCCGCTGTTCAAGGCGAAGACCGGCATTGAGGTCCGCGTCGTCTCGCAGGGCACGGGCCAGGCGCTCGACACCGGCCGCCGCGGCGATGCCGACGTCGTCTTCGTCCATGCCAAGGCGCAGGAGGAGAAATTCGTCGCCGACGGCTTCGGGCTGGAGCGCAAGCCGGTGATGTACAACGACTTCGTGCTGATCGGCCCGAAGGCCGACCCAGCCGGCATCAGTGGCACGAAGGACATCGCCGCCGCGCTGGTGAAGATCGCCGAGAAGGGCGCGCCCTTCGTCTCGCGCGGCGACAAATCGGGCACGCATTCGGCCGAACTGGCGCTCTGGAAGGTCGCGGGCGTCGATCTCGCCGCCAGGAAGGGCGCCTGGTACCGCGAGATCGGGCAGGGCATGGGCGCCGCGCTCAACACCGCCGGCGGCATGGGCGCCTATGTGCTGGCCGACCGTGGCACCTGGATCTCCTTCAAGAATCGCGGCGATCTCACGATTGCGGTGGAGGGCGACCGTCGCCTGTTCAACCAATACGGCGTCATCGCGGTGAACCCGGCCAGGCATCCCCATGTGAAGATCAACGACGGGCAGGCCTTCGTGAACTGGCTGGTCGGCCCCGAGGGGCAGAAGGCGATCGCCGCCTACAAGATCGAGGGGCAGCAGCTTTTCTTCCCCAACGCGACGCAAGCGGGCGCGTGATGGATGGCGCCAGGGCCGTTTGGCTGGATCGCGGCGGAGAGCCACGCCTCGTCAAACGCCGCCCGCGCCACCATGTTCAATCCCGCGCGGGACAGACCGCCCCGCGCGCGACGGCGGCTGACCGAGGAGCAGCGATGGACTGGCAGGCGACACGACCGGGCGAAACCAGCGCGGCCCTCCCTGACCGGCGGGACGCGCATCTCGTCTTCATCGGCCGCCTGCGCACGCCTTTCGCCACGCGCGACCAGTGCCCGCGCCAGGGCGACGCCGAGGCCGGCCCGGTCTGCCGCGTCGAGATCGACAACCCCTGGCGCGCCGCGCTCAGCGGCATCGATGGGTTCGCCTGGCTCGACCTGTTCTACTGGATGCATCAGGCGCGGCGTGACCTCGTCACCCAGACGCCGCGGGGCGGCGAGCCGCTCGGCACCTTCGCGCTACGCTCCCCCGTGCGGCCCAATCCGATTGCGCTCTCGCGCGTGCGGCTGCTCGGCGTCGAGGGCGGCGCGCTGCTGGTGCGCGGGCTCGACTGCCTCGACGGCACGCCGCTGCTCGACATCAAGCCGCATCGCTGCAGCCATAGCGCTGTCGACCGGCAGCGCCACCCGGACCCGGCCTGAGGGCGCGGCCTCTGGCCGTCGGCAAGGCCGCGACGACGCACAGCCAGGCGGATCTCAGAAGTCGCTGGTCAGGCCCTTCACTTCCCAGTCGTTGTAGCGCACGGGCTCGAGCCCGCCGCGGCCGTCGATTTCCTTGCGGCTGGCGACATCGGCTGCGCGCGCATCGATCTCGGCCCGTCTCGCCTGCGCCTCGGCCAGCGCGCGCTGGGCCGCAGGCGACAGCACCCGCGGCGCGTCCTCGCCGCTGTCCGGACCGATCGGCTTGGGATCGTTCGCCTCGCTCATCGCCGCCTTCTCTCGCCAGAACTCGCTTGAAGCCGATTCTCTTGCAGGCCGTTCTCTTGCAGGATCACCGGCACCTTCACCACATAAGCCTGCGAAACGCATCCGGGGAGTGGCATGTCGCCGCGAGCCGCGATGGCGCCTGATGGGGATGACGATGAACTATGTCCGCACCGGCATGCTGATGGCCGGTCTCACCGCGCTCTTCGGCGCGGTCGGCTACCTGCTCGGCGGCGGCGGCGGCATGCTGATGGCGCTGGGCTTCGCCGCCGTCACCAACCTGTTCAGCTACTGGAACTCCGACCGGCTGGCGCTCGCAGCCCACAACGCCCACGAGGTCGACGAACGAACCGCGCCGGAGCTCTACGGCATGGTGCGCGACCTCGCGGCGAGGGCCAACATGCCGATGCCGCGCGTCTACCTGATCGACGAGGACCAGCCCAACGCCTTCGCCACCGGCCGCAACCCGGAGAACGCGGCGGTAGCGGCCACGACCGGCATCCTGCGCACGCTGAGCTATGAGGAGCTGGCGGGCGTGATGGCGCACGAACTCGCCCACATCAAGAATCACGACACGCTGACGATGACGATCACCGCCACCATGGCCGGCGCGATCTCCTCGCTCGTGACCTTCGGCATGATGTTCGGCTCGCGCGAGAACCGGCCCAATCTGATCGTGCAGATCCTGCTCTCGATCCTGGCGCCGATGGCCGCGATGATCATCCAGATGGCGATCTCGCGGTCGCGCGAATACGAGGCCGACAAGCTCGGGGCCGAGATCTGCGGCAATCCGGTCTGGCTCGCCGATGCGCTGGCGAAGATCGCCGGCGGCGTCGCCCATACGCCGAACGAGACGGCGGAGGCGAAGCCTGCTACGGCGCACATGTTCATCATCAATCCCCTCACGGCTGGCGGCATGGATTCCCTGTTCTCAACCCACCCCGATACCGGCAACCGCATTGCCGCGCTGATGGAGCAGGCCCGCGCTATGGGCGTCAGTCGCAGCGCCGGCGGCTTCATGAGCCAGGCGGCCCAGAGCCCCTGGAGCGGCGGAGCCGGCCGCCAGCCCGGGCCCTGGGGCTGATCCGGTGGCGAAGGGACAGAAGGCGGACGATCTCCACGACCACACCAGCGAGCCTGCCGACAGCGGCGCCGGACCGGCGCCGGGCCTGCCGGCACGCAAGCTCGCCGCCGCCGTCATCGACGAGGTGCTGCGGGCGAAGCTGTCGCTCGACGACACCCATGAGCGGCTGGCGCCGGCCTATCGGCTCGACGCCGCCGACAGCGCCCTGGCACGGGCGATCGCGATCACCGCCTTTCGCCGCCTGGGGACGATCCAGGACGCGATCAACGCCCGGCTGGAGCGCGGCAGCCCGCGCAACTCCGGGCCCTTCGAGCCGATCATGGTGGCGGCCGCCGCCCAGATCCTCTTTCTCGACGTGCCCGACCACGCCGCCGTCGACCTCGCCATCCGCCAGCTCCACGAGGACGCGCGCTCCTCGCGCTATGTCTCGCTCGGCAATGCGCTGCTGCGGCGGCTCGCCCGCGAGCGCGAGGCCATCCTGGCGGAGGCCGTCGACCCCTTCCTCGACACGCCCGAATGGCTCGCCGAGAGCTGGATGGACAGCTATGGCGAGGATGTCGCCGCCGCCATCGCCAAAAGCCACCGTGACGAGCCGCCGCTCGACATCTCCGTGAAATCCGATCCCGAGGGCTGGACGGAGAAGCTCGACGGCCTCCTCCTGCCGACGGCCTCGATCCGCCTGCGCGAGCGCGGCGGCATCTCCGGCCTGCCAGGCTTCGACGAGGGCGCCTGGTGGGTGCAGGACGCCGCCGCAGCGCTTCCCGTGCGCCTGCTCGCGCCCAAGCCCGGCGAGCGCATCGCCGATCTCTGCGCCGCACCGGGCGGCAAGACCGCCCAGCTCGCGGCGATGGGAGCCGCCGTCACGGCCGTCGACCGCTCGGGACCGCGCCTGCGTCGTCTGCGCGCCAATCTGGAGCGGCTCGGCCTGTCGGCGGAGATCGTCACCAAGGATGCAACCCTCTGGGACGCCGAACCCTTCGACGCCGTGCTGCTCGACGCCCCCTGCAGTGCCACCGGCACCATCCGCCGCCACCCCGACGTCGCCTGGACCAAGTCGCCGGAGGACCGCGACAAGCTCGTCGCCCTCCAGGCGCGGCTGCTCGAGGCCGCCGCCCGGCTGACGAAGCCCGGCGGCCGGCTGGTCTACTGCACCTGCTCGCTCGAGCCGCAGGAGGGCGAGGCCCAAATCGAGGCCTTCCTGAAGGCCCATCCCGACTTTGCCCGCAAGCCTGTCGAAGCCAGCGAGATCGGGGGCCTCGGTGAGGCGATCGACCGCAACGGCGACCTCAGGACGCTGCCGCACCAGCTGCGCAACGAGACGCCTCGGCTCTCCGGATGGAGCGGATTTTACGCAAGCCGCCTGATCAGGCTATGACGTCAGGGGGAATCGCTAGGGCGGGTCACGCCAGGCGTCATGGGTACGGGGCGTATCGGGGCATTGAACGGCTGGTCTGAGCGCAGGGGTCTGGCGCAGGCCGCGATCGGACGGGCGGCCCGGCGAACCCGTGGCCAGCTCGTCGGCATCGCGCGTCGCCTCTGGCCGTTCGGCCGCGCGGCGGCCACCCGTCTGCTCTTCGCCCCGCATGACCTGCGCACCGCCGATCCGACCACGGCCGGCGACATCTATGCCGGCTACTACGCCTTCGCCGGGCGCACGCTGCGGACCCATGGCGAATCGCCCTTCGACAGCGAACCTCCGAGCGAGGCCTGGGCCGAGGCGCTTCATGGTTTCGGCTGGCTGCGCCACATGCATGCCGCCGACACGGCCATCGCCCGGGCCAATGCCCGCGCCCTCGTCGAGGATTTCATGTCCCGCAAGCGCGAGCGGGGCGACATCGCCCGCCGGCCCGCCGTGGCGGCGCGGCGGCTGATCTCGCTGCTCTCGCATTCGCCGCTGCTGCTCGAAGGCGCCGACCATGCCTTCTATGAGCGATTCCTGCGGCATCTCTCGCGGCTGGCGGAGCGGCTCGACCTCGCCCTGGCCGGGGCGGTCGAGGGCGGCGCGCGCCTCAACGGCCTGATCGCGGTCACCTTCGCGGCGATCTGCCTCGATGCGCCCGACGGCCGGCGGCGCCGGCTGGACTACGCGCTCTCCGACGAGCTCGACCGCCAGATCCTGCCCGATGGCGGCCATCTCAGCCGCAACCCGCGCATCCTGATCGAGCTGCTGCTCGACCTGTTGCCGCTGCGCGAGACTTTCCTCGCCCGCGGGATCGAGCCGCCGCGCGGCGTGCTGATGGCGATCGAGCGGATGATGCCGCATTTGCGCCTGTTCCGGCACGGCGACGGGGCGCTCGCTTTGTTCAACGGCATGGGCACGACGCCGCCGGACGTGATGGCGACGCTCGCCGCCTATGACGACGCCCGCGCGCGCCCGATCGAGCAGGCCGCCTATTCGGGCTATAGCCGCCTCACCGGCGAGCGCGGCATCGTCGTGATCGACGCCGGCGCGCCGCCGCGCGGCGCCCATTCGGTCGAGGCCCATGCGGGCTGCCTGTCCTTCGAGTTCTCCAGCGGCGCCCAGCGTCTCGTGGTCAATTGCGGCACCAGCCGCTTCGGCTCAGACGCCTTGCGCCTGGCAGCCCGCAGCACGGCGGCTCATTCGACGCTGACGCTGGACGACCGCTCCAGCGCCACCTTTGGCCGGGTGCTCGGCGAGATGCGCGTCGTGGCCGGCCCCACCGATGTCCGCGTCGCCCGGCAGGACCGCGAGGAGGGCCAGGAATGGGTCGGCAGCCATGACGGCTACAGCCGCGCTCTCGGTGCGGTCCATACCCGCCGCCTGCTGCTCGCTCGCGACGGCGCCACCCTGACCGGCGAGGACGAGATCGCGCTCGATGCAGCCCGCACAGCCCTGCCCGCCGTGGTGCGCTTTCACCTGCATCCCGGCGTCAGGCCGAGCCTGATCCGCGAGGGCGAAGGCGCGATGCTGGCGCTCCCCAATGGCGAGGTCTGGGCTTTCGAAGCCTCGGGCCTCGCCGTCTCGATCGAGGAGAGCATTTTCCTCGCCGGAGCCGCGGGCGGGCAGCGCACCGAGCAGCTCAGCGTCGCCTTCGATGCCGCCGTCACGTCCCGGATCGGCTGGCGCTTCAGCCGGGTCGGGGCCGCGGCCCCCACCACCGCGCGCTTCCGCCCGCCGCCCGGGCCGGACGCTTCCGCACCGGAAGCCACACCCGACACCTGAGCCGACGACGGCCGCGCGCTTTGCTTTGCGCGCCGCAGCATGATAGCTCGCGCCGACCGTCTCGATGATCCTGGACCCTTCCCGATGCCGACCGAGCTTCGCCGCGTCGAACGCGCGCTCCTTTCCGTTTCCGACAAGACCGGCCTGGTCGAGTTCGCCCGCGCCCTGCACCGGCTCGGCATCGCCCTGGTTTCGACCGGCGGCACGGCGAAGGCGCTGGCCGAGGCTGGCCTGCCGGTGACCGACGTCTCCGACCTGACCGGCTTCCCGGAAATGATGGATGGCCGCGTCAAGACCCTGCACCCCAAGGTTCATGGCGGGTTGCTGGCGATCCGCTCCCATCCCGAGCACCAGGCCTCGATGCTCGGCCACGGCATCGCGCCGATCGACCTGCTCGTCGTCAACCTCTACCCCTTCGAGGCGACGGTCGCTGCGGCTAAGCCCTATGATGACTGCATCGAGAACATCGACATCGGCGGCCCGGCGATGATCCGTGCCGCTGCCAAGAACCACAATGACGTCGCCGTCGTCGTCGAGCCGGCGGACTATGCCGTGGTGCTGGCCGATCTCGAGGCGCAGAGGGGCGCGACCACGCTGACCCTGCGCCGCAAGCTCGCCCAGAAGGCCTATGCCCGCACCGCGGCCTATGACGCCGCGATCTCGAACTGGTTCGCCAATGAGCTCGGTGACACCGCGCCGGCCTATCGCGCGCTCGGAGGCCAGCTCGCCGAGACGATGCGCTATGGCGAGAACCCGCATCAATGGGCCGCCTTCTACCGCACGCCCGGCAGCCGGCCCGGCGTCTCGACCGCTCGCCAGGTTCAGGGCAAGCAGCTCTCCTTCAACAACATCAACGACACCGACGCCGCCTTCGAATGCGTCGCGGAATTCGACCCCGCCGCTGCTGCGGCCTGCGTCATCGTCAAGCACGCCAACCCCTGCGGCGTCGCCACCGGCCCCTCGCTGCTGGCCGCCTATGAGCGCGCGCTGGCCTGCGATCCCGTCTCGGCCTTTGGCGGCATCGTCGCGCTGAACCGCAGGCTCGACGCCGAGGCCGCCCGCAGGATCGTCGAGATCTTCACCGAGGTGATCATTGCGCCCGAGGCGGACGAGGAGGCGATCGCGCTCATCGCCGCCAAGAAGAACCTGCGCCTGCTGCTGACCGGCGGCCTGCCGGATATGCGCGCGCCCGGCCTCTCGCTGCGCACCGTGGCGGGCGGTTTCCTCGCCCAGGCGCGCGACAATGCCGTCGTCGACGACATGGAGCTGAAGGTCGTGACCAAGCGCCAGCCCAGCGAGCGCGAGCTTGCCGATCTGCGTTTCGCCTTCCGCGTCGCCAAGCACGTGAAGTCGAACGCGATCGTCTATGTAAAGGACGGCGCCACCGTTGGCGTCGGCGCCGGCCAGATGAGCCGGGTCGATTCCTCCCGCATCGCCGCGTGGAAGGCGGCGGAAGCCGCGAAGGCCGCTGGCTTGCCGGAGACACTCGCCCGGGGTTCGGTCGTGGCATCGGATGCCTTCTTCCCCTTCGCCGACGGGCTGCTGGCTGCGGCGGAAGCCGGCGCCACCGCCGTGATCCAGCCCGGCGGCTCGATGCGCGACGACGAGGTCATCAGGGCCGCCGACGAGGCCGGCCTCGCCATGGTCTTCACCGGCCATCGCCATTTCCGCCACTGAGTGCAGCCGCAGGCGGGGGAACGCCTTATGCACACGCTGAAACTCATCGCCGCCGGTTTCGCCCTGCTCGGCGCCCTGCATTTCCTGGCGCGACGCCTCAAGCTCGGCGGCGGCGACCCGACCGGCTTCGCGGTGAAGCTCTTCCTGCCACTCTGGCTCGTCGCCGCGCTGGTCAATCTCTGGGTCGGCGTCAACCGCGCCGGCTATACGCTGCTGCAGGAGATGCCGTTCTTCTCGCTGGTCTTCGGCCTGCCGGCGGCTTTTGCCCTGCTGCTCTTCCTCCGCTTCCGGTGATGCGATGAGCCTCGACTCCGTCCGCGCCTTTTTCGCCACTCACGCTCCCGACATCGCCGTGATGGTGACGTCGGAAAGCAGCGCGACGGTCCAGCTCGCCGCCGCGGCCCATGGCGTGGAGCCCGCGCGCATCGCCAAGACCCTCTCGCTTCGGGTCGGCGAACGCGTCGTGCTGGTCGTGGCGCGCGGCGACGCCCGCCTCGACAACCGCAAGGCCAAGGCGGTGTTTGGAGCCAAGCCGAGCATGCTCGATCTGACCGAGGTCGAGGCGTTGACCGGCCATCCCGTCGGTGGCGTCTGCCCCTTCGGCCTGGCGACGCCGCTGCCGGTCTATTGCGACGTCTCGCTCAACGCCTTCGACGAGGTCGTGCCCGCCGCCGGCTCGACGCACAGCGCGGTGCGGATTTCGCCCGAGCGGCTGGCAGCGCTGACCAATGCCGAATGGGTCGATGTCTGCCAGGACATCGTACCCTCGGACGGCTGACGGGCCTCAGCCGGTTTTCGCCAACCGCCGCGTCAGCGCCATCGCTGCGGCGGGATTGCGGACTTTGGCGCCGCTGATCACGTAGAGGAACACGTCGCGCGGCACCGCCTCGGCCGCATCGCCAGATGCCCGGGCCAGACCGTCGGGAACCTCGCCCTTCGACCAGGCCTGCGCGCGCTGCACCCATCGATCGAGATCGGCGGCGGCATAGCCCTCCGGCTCCGTCTCGCTGGTCCCCATGATGCGGGCATAGACGAAGGGCGCCGTCACATCGGCGATCTGCGGATAATCCGAATCCGCCGCCGTGATCGCCGCCACGCCATACTCCCGCAGCAGGGCGATGAAGTCTGGCGTACGGAAGCTGTCATGGCGGACTTCGACGGCATGGCGGATCGCGATGCCATCGACGCTGCGCGGCAGCAGCTTCAGGAAAGCCTCGAAATCGGCGGGGTCGAAGGCCTTGGTCGGCATGAACTGCCAGTTGATCGGTCCGAGCTTCTCCTTCAACTCCGTGACGCCGCCGGAGAAGAACTTGTCGATCGAGGGTGCGGCCTCCGCCAGCACGCGGCGGTTGGTGATGTAGCGCGAGCCCTTGACCGCGAAGACGAAGCCGTCGGGCGTCTCCGCCCGCCAGCGGGCGAAGCTCTCCGGTTTCTGCGAGCCGTAATAGGTGCCGTTGATCTCGATCGTGCCGAGATGGCTGGCAGCGTGCTCGAGTTCGCGCTTCTGCGGGAGGCCCTCCGGGTAGAAGGTCCCACGCCAGGGCTCGAAGACCCATCCGCCGATGCCCACCCTGATTGTGCCCTGCGGCTTCGTCATCGTGGTCTCCAGCTCGGCGAGGTCTCAATTCGGTGCGGCGGCCGCTGTGACGCAGGCTTGGCGCTGTCGGGGACCGTAGCAGGCGATCAACGAGAGTCGATGCAGCCGAGTGCCAGGCTGTGTCAGCAGCGGCAATGTTCGCGCAAAGCAACGCCTGGCTTGAGCGCCCTTTCGAACGCAAGAACGCCCGCGGCTTTTGGCTGCGGGCGTTATGTGGGTGTTTTGATTTGGTTGCGGGGGCCAGATTTGAACTGACGACCTTCAGGTTATGAGCCTGACGAGCTACCGGGCTGCTCCACCCC
>JAESFV010000091.1_pt1 | contig 168590 bp, 153 predicted proteins | sample 9269471 | NCBI WGS metagenome assembly JAESFV01 (sample SAMN14502647, study PRJNA617108) | algae metagenome | isolation source: Symplocastrum torsivum CPER-KK1 and co-occurring heterotrophs from... | place: USA: Central Plains Experimental Range, Colorado | collected 2001-01-01
GCGAATGGGCCGACAAGCAGGCGGCCTCGAACGCCTGGTTCAAGAAGGCCTATGACAGCCAGAAGGCCTTCATGGCGAGCGTCAAGCCGCTCAGCGAATTCCGCTTCGCCGTCGGCTCGCGCTGATCCCTCGCCCGCGGCGGCGGCCTTGATGGTCGCCGCCGCGGGCCTCCCGGCGCGAGGTCGTCCATGCCCATCGTCCGTTTCATCAACATCCTGTCGCTCTGGTCGGGGCGCGTGGGCGCGGTCGTCGTTCTCCCGCTCGTGCTGGCGATGGTGTTCGAGGTGGTCAGCCGCTACGCCTTCAACGCGCCGACGCAATGGGCCTTCGAGCTCAGCTACATGATGATGGGCACGATCTTCCTGCTCGGCCTGTCCTATGCCGTGCTGATGGACCAGCATGTGAACGTCGACTTCCTGCACCAGGTGCTGCCGCGCCGCGCCGTGGCGGGGATCGACGCCGTCGGCTACCTGATCATGGCCGGCATGCTGGCCTGGCTGACCAACGCGCTGATCGGCAATGTCGCCAGCGTCTACCGCACCGGCGAGGGCACGGGGCTTTCGGCCTGGAACCCGCCGATCTGGCCCTATCGCGTGATCTATGTGATCGGCTTCGCGCTCTTCGGCCTGCAGTGCTTCGCCAAGGCCATCGAAAACCTGCTGGTCGTCTTCGGCCGCGCCACGGAGAGCCCGGCCCGATGACGTCCCAGACCGTCCTGTGGATGTTCCCGGCCCTGCTGGGACTGATCTTCCTCGGCTTCCCCGTCGCCTTCTCGATGATGATCGCGGCGCTCGGCTTCGGCCTGATGCGCTTCGGCGGCACGCTCGTGCATCAGTTCGCCCAGCGCATCGACGACATCGCGACGAACTATGTGCTGGGTGCGATCCCGCTCTTCATCTTCATGGGCTCGATCCTGGAGCGTGCGGGCATCGCCGAGCGCCTCTTCGACGCGCTCTACATGTGGACGCGGCGGCTGCCCGGCGGGCTGGCCATCGCGGCACTGCTGATGTGCACGATCTTCGCCGCCGCCAGCGGCGTCGTCGGCGCGACCGAGACGCTGGTCGGCATGCTCGCGATTCCCGCGATGATGAAGCGCCACTACGACAACAAGCTGATCTCGGGCACGATCTGCGCGGGCGGATCGCTCGGCACGATCATCCCGCCCTCGGTGCCGGTGATCGTGCTGGCCCCGATCGCGACGCTGCCGATCGGCGATCTCCTCGCCGGCATCCTCTTCCCCGGCCTCATGATGTCGGGACTGTTCATCCTCTACATCCTGATCGCCTGCGCGGTGAAGCCCTCGCTCGCGCCGCCGGACCCGGAGCCCGATCCGCGCAGTCTGGCTGAGAAAATCCGGTTCACGCTGAGCGCGCTGGTGCCGCCGGCCTTCCTGATCTTCACCGTGCTCGGCACGCTGTTCACGGGGCTGGCGACGCCGACGGAAGCGGCCGCCTGCGGCTCCTTCGGCGTTCTGCTGCTGGCGCTGCTCTATCGGCGGCTGACCTGGTCGCTGCTGTTCCAGGCGGCGAAGCAGACGGTGTCGTTGACCGCGATGATCCTCGCGATCGTGCTCGCGGGCGGCATGTTCGCCGGCGTCTTCTTCGCCTCTGGCGGCATGACCGCGACCAAGGGCGTGCTCGACGCCTTCGGGCTTTCGCCCTGGTCGATCATGGCGGTGATCCTGATCATCACCTTCATCCTCGGCTTCATCGTCGATTCGATCTCGCTGATCCTGATCATCGTTCCGATCGCGATTCCGCTGATCAAGGGCTTCGGCATCGACCCGCTCTGGTTTGCCGTGGTGATGCTGGTGGTGCTTCAGACGAGCTATCTGACGCCGCCGATGTCGCCCTCGATCTTCTATCTGAGGGCGATCGCGCCGCCGAGCATCCGGCTGCAGGACATGTATTGGGGCGTGATCCCCTTCATTCTCTGTCAGATCGTCGTGCTCGCCCTCCTGCTGTTCTTCCCGGCGCTGGCGACCTGGCTGCCGAAGGTCATGTATAGCTAGCGGCGACGCGGTGAGCGCCGCCGACCGCGGTTGCGGGCCGTCGGAGGAGGGGGCGCCGAGGTCCCCGGAATGAAGGCAGAGCGAGACGAACGATGATCTATGAAGAGCGCGACTACCGCATCAAGGCCGGCAAGCTGGCCGAGTTCGTGAAGCTCTATGGCGAATACGGGCTGCCCCTGCAGAAGGAGCATCTGGGCCATTTCATCGCCTATTTCACCAGCGAGATCGGCGAGCTCAACCATGTCGTGGCGCTGTGGAGCTACAACAGCCTCGACGAGCGCGCAGCCAAGCGCAAGACGATGCTGGCCGACCCGCGCTGGCAGGACTATCTCAAGCGTGTCGACGGGCTGATCGACATCCAGAACTCGCGCATCCTGACGCCCGTCGCCTATTCGCCGCTGCAATGACCGCCGCGATCCCGACCGGCGCGTTCGGTGCCTTCACCGTCACGACCCCGGATGGGGCGGTGCTGCACGCCTTCGCAGAGGGCGAGGGACCGGTGCTGCTGCTCGTCAGCGGGCTCGGCGGCACGGCGGGTTTCTGGAAGGGCAACACGGCGACCCTTGCGCGCTCCTTCAAGGTCATCCGCTTCGATCAGCGCGGCATCGGCGCCAGCAGCCGCGGCAGCGCGCCCTGCACGATCGACCAGCTCGCGCTGGACTGCCTGAGCGTGCTCGACGCGGCGGGCGTCGAACGGGCCGTGCTGCTCGGCCATTCGACGGGCGGCTGCATCGGCCAGGCGCTCGCGCGGATCGCGCCGGAGCGGCTCGACGGGTTGATCCTCAGCGCCACCTGGCTGAAGCCGAGCCATTACATGGGCGCGCTGTTCGAGGCACGGCGGGCCATTCTCGCCGAGAATCCGCAGGCCTATGCGGCGACCGCCGTGCTGATTTCCTATCCGCCGGCCTGGCTGGAGGCGCATTGGAGCGTCTATGAGGCGGCCATCGCGGCGGCGCCCGTCACTCCGGAAGCCCGGCAGGTCGTGCGCGAGCGGATCGATGCGCTTCTGTCCTTCGATGGCTCGGCCGACATCGCCGCGCTGCCGATGCCTACGCTGGTGCTGGGCGCGCGGGACGACATGATCGTGCCGGCGTTCCTGCAGGAGGATCTCGCTGCGGCCCTGCCCGGCGCGCGCAAGATCCTGCTCGATTCCGGCGGGCATTTCTTCCCCGTCTCGCGGCCCGATGCCTTCACGGCCAAGGTCGTCGAATGGATTGGCGAACTGGCATGAGCGCGCGTCGCGTCGTTCTGATCGGCTATGGCGCGATCGCCGGCGACGTCGCTGCGGCGCTGAGGGCGGCGCCGGAACCGGACTATGCGCTCGCGGTTCTGCTGCGGCCGGGTTCGTCGTCGGCCGGTCGCGTGCCGGAGGGCACGCCGATCCTGGACGGGTCCGACGCGGTCGCGGCCTTCGCTCCCGATCTGGTGATCGAGGCCGCCGGCCATGGCGCGGTGCGCGACAGCGTTCCGGGCTGTCTGGCGCTGGGCCTGCCGGTGCTGATCTCGTCGATCGGCGCGCTGCATGACGAAGCCCTCTTCGCCGACCTCGTCGCGAACGCGCGCCGGGGTGGCGGGCGGCTGCTGCTCGCCTCGGGCGCGCTCGGCGGGCTCGACTATGTCCGGGCCGTGCGCCACGCCGAACAGCTCGACCTGCGCTATGAATCGCGCAAGCCGCCGGCTGCCTGGGCCGCTGAGCTGCGCGCGCTGGGCCATGATCCGGCAGCTTTGGCGGGACCGGTGACGCTGTTCTCGGGCACGGCCCGCGAGGCGGCGGCGCTCTACCCCCAGAACCTCAACGTCGCGGCGGCGCTCGCCCTTGCCGGTCCGGGGTTCGAGGCGACGGGCGTCGATGTCGTCTGCGATCCCGCTGCGACCGGCAATACGCATGTCGTCAGGGCCAACAGCGAATTCGGGACGATGTCGCTCGAGATCGCCAACCGGCCCTCGCCGACCAATCCGAAATCGTCCTGGATCGTCGCACAGGCCATTCTGGCGGCCGTCGACCAGCATTTTTCCCCCGTGGTGATGATGTGAGCGCGCAGCGCCGGGATCGTCACGGGGCCGTCCAAGGGAGGCCACGGCCATGAAGCTCACAGGCAAGATCGCGATCATCACCGGCGGCGGTTCCGGCATCGGCCATGCGGCCTGTGTGCTCTTCGCCCGCGAGGGGGCAACCGTCATCGTCGCGGATCGCGATGCCGCGGCCGCGCAGCGCGTCGCCGCCGAGATTATGGGGCAGGGGGGCCGGGCTTCGGCGCATCAGGTCGATGTCAGCAAGGACGCCGAAGTCGCCGGGATGATCGCGAAGGCGGTCGCCGATCACGGCCGGCTCGACATTCTCGTCAACAATGCCGGCTACGGCATCGCCGGAACCGTGGTGTCGACCTCGGAGGCGGACTGGAACGCGCTGATGGCGGTCAACGTCAACGGTGTCTTCCTCGGCTGCAAGCATGCGATCCCGGTGATGGCGCGACAGGGCGGTGGCGCGATCGTCAACACGGCCTCGGCGGTGGCCAATGTCGGCATCCATGACCGGGCGGCCTATGTCGCCTCGAAGGGCGCTGTAGCGGCGCTGACGCGGGCCATGGCGGTGGACCATGTCGACCAGAAGATCCGCATCAATGCGGTGGCGCCCGGCACGATCGAATCGCCCTATTTCACCCGGATTCTGAGCGGGCCGGACGGCGCGGAACTGCGCCGCTGCCTCGAGGAACGCCAGGCGATGGAGCGCCTCGGCCAGCCCATCGAGATCGCCCAGGCGATGCTCTGGCTCGCCAGCGACGACGCCTCCTTCTGCACGGGCACCGTCATGGTCGTCGATGGCGGCTGGACCGCCCGCGGCGACCGCAAACCCAAGGCACAGGACTGACAGATGTATGGATTGAACGGCCGCAAGGCGATCGTCACCGGGGGAGCGCACGGCATCGGCCGGGCGATCGCGGCGCGGCTCGTGGCGGAAGGGTGCGAGGTCGGCCTCTTCGATCTCGACCGCGCAGCGGCGCAGGCCACGGCGGACGCGCTCTCCGCCGAGGGCGGCCGGGTCGTGGTGGCGGCGGGGGACGTCTCCTCGCGGGAGGATGTCGCGGCCGGCATCGGCGCGCTGAAGGCGGCGCTCGGTCCCATCGACATCCTCGTCAACAATGCCGGCATCTGCAAGGTCGGCAAGCTGCTCGAAACCAGCGAAGCGGAGTGGAAGGCGACCTTCGGAATCAATGTCGACGGGCTGTTCCACGTCACCCGCCAGATCGCGCCCGGCATGGTCGAGCGCCGCAGCGGCACGATCGTCAACATCGCCTCCTGGATGGGCAAGTCGGGCGTGGCGGCCTATGGCGCCTATTGCGCCTCGAAATTCGCGGTGGTGTCGCTGACGCAATCGCTGGCGCTCGAGATCGGCGAGTACGGCATCCGGGTGAACGCGATCGCGCCCGGTCTGATCGTCGAGACCAAGATGCGCGACGAATCCGAGATCCAGCGCGCGGCCGAGGGGCTGCCGACGGCGAAGGACCGGGCCAAGACGATTCCGTTGCGCCGCGCCGGCCTGCCTTCCGACATCGCCAAGACGGTGGCGTTCCTGGCCTCCGACGAGGCAGACTACATCACCGGCGAAACCATCAGCGTGACCGGCGGCATCTGGAACGACTGAGCCCCCGCGACAACAGGAGACGGCCATGCCTCGCTTCAAGGACTTCCGGCCCGCCGGCGTGATCCCGGCGACGCTGCTCGCGCTCCATGACGACATGACCATCGACGAGCGCCAGACGCGCCGCCATCTGCGCGACTGCGCGCTGGTCGATGGGGTCAGCGCCGTCACCGTCAACGGCCATGCATCTGAGGTCCATGCCTGCTCCTTCGACGAGCAACAGCAGATCCTGGCGGCGTCGCTGGCCGAGGTCGGCGACCGGGTGCCGCTGATCAACGGCATCTATGCCGATGGTTCGATGGAAGCTGCGCGGCTGGCGGCGATGGCCGAGCGCGAGGGCGCCTCGGCGCTGCTGGTTTTCCCGCCCAACAGCATGGCGATGGGCGGGCAATTGCGGCCGGAGATGGCGATCGCGCATTACCGGCGCATCGCCGACGCCACGGATCTGCCGATCATCGCCTTCCAGTATCCGATGGGCGGCGGGCTGGGTTACCCGTTCGAGACGCTGCTCGCCCTGTTCGAGGCGGTGCCGACGATCGCGGCGATCAAGGACTGGTCGAACGATCCGATGCTGCACGAAAAGCACATCCGGACGTTCCAGGCCCTCGCCCGCCCGGTGAACGTGCTCACCACGCATTCCTCCTGGCTGATGGCCTCGCTGACGCTGGGCTGCAACGGGCTGCTCTCGGGCTCGGGCAGCGTCATCGCCGATCTGCAGGTGGCGTTGTGGCGGGCGGTTCAGGCGGGCGATCTGAAGGCGGCGCAGGCGGTCAACGACCGCATCGTGCCGCTGTCGCAGGCCTTCTACGCGCCGCCCTTCCTCGACATGCACAACCGCATGAAGGAGGCGCTGGTGCTGCTCGGCCGGCTCGACAGGGCTGTGGTGCGGCCGCCGCTGATGAAGCTGCCCGACGCCGAGATCGCGCGGATCAAGCAGGCGCTCGATCAGGCCGGGATCGGCCGCGAGGGCGCCCTGCCGCTGGCCGCTTGAGGCGCCCCACCCCGCCGGGGCGCAGTCTCGCTACCGGGCGCCGGCGCTGACGAAGTTGCGCAGTTCAGGCGTCTGCGGGTTGGCGAAGAGCTCCTGCGAAGGGCCGCTCTCCCAGATCTTGCCCTGATGCATGAAGACGGTCGTGCTCGCGACATTGCGGGCAAAGCTCATCTCGTGGGTGACGAGCAGCATCGTCATGCCGTCCTTCGCCAGTTTCTCCATGACGAGCAGCACCTCGCCGGTCAGTTCGGGGTCGAGCGCCGAGGTGACCTCGTCGAAGAGCATGACCTTGGGCTGCATCGCCAGCGAGCGGGCAATCGCCACGCGCTGCTGCTGGCCGCCGGAGAGGTTGTCGGGGTAGCTGTCGAATTTCTCGGAGAGGCCGACCTGGGCCAGCACCTCGCGGGCGCGTTCGGCCGCCTTGTCCTGCGGCACATTCTGCGTGATGCGCGGCGAGAGCATGATGTTCTGCCCGACCGTCAGATGCGGGAAGAGGTTGTAGCTCTGGAAGACGATGCCGACATCCTTGCGCAACTCGCGCAGCTTCTTCGGGTCCTGATCGACGACGTGGCCGGCGACCTCGATGCGGCCGGCATTGATCGCCTCGAGGCCGTTGATGCAGCGCAGCAGCGTGCTCTTGCCCGAGCCCGAGCGGCCGATGAGCGCGACGACCTGGCCGCTCTCGACGTTGAGAGAGACGCCCTTCAGGACCTCGAGATCGCCGAAGCGCTTGTAGACGTCGTCAATGAGAACGGCTGGCATTCATCACCTTTTCGAGATGGCGGCTGAGCCGGGACAGCGGGAAACAGATCGCGAAATAGATCACCGCCACCAGCGAGAAGACCTGGAAAGCCTGGAAGGTCGCGTTGTTGACGAGCTGTCCCGCGCGGGAAAGCTCGACGAAGCCGACGACCGAGACGATCGAGGTGTTCTTGACCAATTGAACGAGGAATCCGACCGTCGGCGGCAGCGAGATGCGCACCGCCTGCGGCAGGATGACATAGCGATAGGTCTGCGCCGGCGAATGGGCGAGCGAGGCCGAGGCCTCCCATTGCTGGAACGGCACGGACTGGATCGAGCCGCGCCAGATTTCGGCGAGATAGGCCGAGACGTAGACGGCGAGCGAAGCGGAGGCCGCGAAGAAGGGCGGCAGCTCGATGCCGATGATCGAGAGCCCGTAATAGCTCATGAACAGCACCATGAGCACGGGAATGGACTGGATCACCAGAATGTAGGCGGAGGCGAAGTGGCGGATTGGTGCGATCCGCGACAGGCGCATGATCGCCAGCGCTCCGCCCATGACGCCGCCGATGGCGAAAGCGATCACGGTGAGCAGCAGGGTCCACCCCGCCGCCCGGAAGATGAACATGGCCTCTGGCCAACCGAAGGTCTGCATCAGGCCGCCTCCGCCTTGGCAGCGAGCCGGGCGAGGCCCGAAACCTGCGGGAAGAGCCTGCGCCCGAGCCAGAGCAGGAACACCTTCAGCGTCAGCGCCATGACCAGATAGACGCCGGTGACGATGATGTAGGTTTCGAAGCTGCGGAAGGTGCGCTGCTCAACGAGGGCGGCGGCGCCCGAGAGCTCCTGGACCGAGATGAAGGAGCAGATGCTGGAGGCCAGCATCATCAGCACGAACTGGCTCGACAGCGCCGGCCAGACCCGTGCGAAGGCCGGCTGCAGCATGACGTACTGAAAGACCTGGCGGCGCGAAAGGGCCAGCGAGAGCCCGGCCTCGAGCTGGGATTTGTGGATCGAATCGATGCCGGCCCGGATGATCTCGGTCGAATAGGCGCCGAGATTGAGCGTCATCGTCAGCAGGGCCGCCTCGACGCCGGACATGCGGATGCCGAGCAGCGGCAGGCCGAAGAAGATCATGAAGAGCTGGATCAGGAAGGGCGTGTTGCGCATCAGCTCGACATAGGCGTCGACGACGATGCCGGCCCAGCGCCCCGCCAGCGTGCGCAGCGCCACCAGCAGGACCGCGAGAGTGCAGCCGAGCACGATCGCGGCGGCCGAGAGCCAGATCGTCAGCCAGATGCCGCTGATGATAAGGTCGGATTCGGCAAGGACAGGGTCGAACTGCAAGGATGTCTCCTCCCCCGCTCAGGGGCTGCGCCGGGCACGGGGCGCGCCGGCCGCCGGCGCTTCACGCGGGTCATGAAAAGGCCGGCGCGGACGAATCCGCGCCGGCCCGGTGCAGGATCAGAAGGTGGGCAGCGTCGGCAGCGGGCCGCCGACCCACTTCTCGGAGATCGCGTTCAGCTCGCCGTTCTGCTTGATGTAGTAGATCACGTTGTTGAGCCACTGCTTCAGCTCGTAGGCGTCCTTCCGGACGGTCATCGAGTTCGGCTGCATGCCGAAGAAGAACTTGACCTCGGTCTCGGTCTCGCCGCGGGCCTTGATGGCGGCGTTGGCCTGGGCGTCGGGGCCGGCGATGGCGTCGACCTGGCCGGAGAAGAGCGCCTGCATCGTGGTCGAGTCGTCCTCGAAGCGCAGGATGGTGAGGTTCAGCTCCTTCTCGCGGTTGACGAACTCGCGCTCGACGCTCGAGCCGCGATTGACGCCGACCTTGCGGCCCTTCAGGTCAGCCCAGGTTTTGATGGGCGTGCCCTTCTTGGCGTAGATGCCCATCTGGAAGGCGCTGTAGGGAATGGTGAACATCACCGCCTTGGCCCGTTCGGGGGTCGGCGCCAGCGTCGCGACCAGGAAATCGACCTTGTTGGCCTCCAGCGCCGGGATGCGGGACGGCGGGGTCAGCTGGACGACTTCCATGGGCAGGCCCATGTACTTGGCGACGAGGGCCGCCACATCGGCGTCGTAGCCGATGGCGTTGCCGGTGGAGTCGACCGAGCCATAGGGCGGGGCGCCGATCAGCACGCCGATGCGCACCTTGCCGCGCTTGGTGATGTCGGCCATCGACTGGGCCGAGGCCTGGCCGGCAGCCATCAGGCCGGCGCCGAACGCCAGCAGCGTGCCGGCAATCTTGAGATGCTTCATCAGATTCATGGTGCCGTTTCCTCGTTGGGCTTTGGGATCGATGTTGTTGCTCCGGCTTCGTGTGGCCGGTTTGCTCGGCGGTCTGGGCGCTGAAGCCTCGACAGAGGGCTGGCCGGACGGCCCGCTTTCCCTTCGCTGCTTCAGGCGCGCCCTTCCCGCACCACGTTGCTGAGCGCAGCCCCGGAGAGGCACCGCGTGATGTTGTCCGCCATGGTCCGCTGCCGGCGGCTGATGGTGCCGCTGGTCCAGCCCGACATGTGCGGTGTCATTAAAACGTTTGAAAGCTCATGGAAAGGCAGTTTTGATGGCAAAATATTAGGCTCCCCCGCATTCGGGTAGCGATACCAGGTGTCGATGACCGCGCCGCCGATGCGGTTGTCACGCAGGGCCTCGAACAGCGCGGCTTCGTCGATGGTCGGTCCGCGGCCGACATTGAGGATCACGGCGCCGGGCTTCATCGCCGCCAGAGCCGCCCTGCCGACGAGGCCGGTGGTGTCGGCCGTCAGCGGCACGGAGACGACGAGCGCATCGACCGAGCCGCAGAAGGCCTCCAGTTCGTCGAGGCCGAAGGCGCGGTCGACGAGGTCGGATGTCGCAACCGGGCTACGGTTGGCGACATGGACCTTCATCTCGAAGGCCTTGGCGCGCCGGGCGATGGCCTTTCCGATATGGCCGAAGCCGAGCAGGCCGATGGTCTGGCCCGCGATCTCGCCATGGACGCGGTCGGGCGAGCCGGCCCAGTAGGCCCAGTCGCCGCGGCGCAGCCGGGCGTCGGCATCGGCGAGCGGGATGGCGCGGGAGAGCAGCGCGCTCATCACATATTCCGAGATCGCCTGCTCATGGCCAAAGCAGTTGCAGAGATGCGCCTGCGCCGGCAGCAATCCGAGATCGACAGCGTCGTAGCCTGCGCCGGGCACGTGGAACAGCCGCAGGTCGCGCGGCATGGGGACGCTGCCGTCGAACTTCACGCCGATGATGGCCTGCGCCGCGGCATAGGCCTCGCGATCCGAAGGGCTTTCCAGCGCATCGGGCAGGATGCGGATCTCGGCGTCGGGGCCGACGAGTTCCTCGAAGCCCCGGCTGAAAGAGGCGGCGTTCTCGCCGTGGAAGATGATGCGCATGGTCGACTGGTCCGGTTCGAGCGGTTGAATCCGTCAGGTGGCGAGAAGGGGTTCGACGCTGCAATCGAGCAGCGAGGGATCGAGCCGCGTCTCCATCTCGTCGAACATGCCGTCGACAAAGGCGATCAGGGCATCGGAGGCCGCGACCGCGCGCTCGACATGGCGCGTCGCGATCGCGTTGAGCACCGCGAGATGGTGGTCGATCGTGCCCGCGAGGCCCGGCTGCTCGGTCATGTGGGTGTGGTAGATGAAGCCGATGCGCCGGAAGAGCGTGTGCAGCGGGCGCAGCGTGTGCTCGAGGAAGGGCTCGCCCGCCGCCGAGAGCACCATCTGGTCGATGCGACGGTCGAGCGTATTGAACTCCGACAACGTCAGCCCGTCGCGGCGTTCGCGCAGCAGGCGCTCCATATGCAGCATCTGGTTGCGGTGGGAGGGGCCGGCCCGCTCGGCGGCAAGCCTGATGACGAAGCGCTCGATGTCGCGGCGAAGATGCAGCAGCACCCGCTCGCGCGCGAGGTCGATCGGCGCGATCTGCAGCCCGTGGCGCGGACGGATCACAATCAGCGTGTCGGCGGCCAAGCGGTTGACGGCGTGGTGGACCGGCGTGCGGCCAAAGCCGGTCATGTCCTGGAGGTCCTGCATCGCGAGGAAGCGGCCGGGCGGCAGTTCGCAGCGGACCAGCATCTCCTCGATGCGCTGATAGGCGAGTTCGAACAGGTTGACGCGGTTGCGGCGCGGCGGGAGCGCGTCCTCCGCCGTCACCAGTCTCGGCCTGTCCGCGCGCTGCGACACCGTGTTTCTCCCTGGGCGAAGCTCATTTGGCGGCTCCATTGATCACACAGCCTAAACATATTGTGATATTTTACAAGCGCTCCTATGCTGTCGCCAATCTGCCTGGTCCCGAGCCTGTCGCGCGCCCCTGGCAGAGGCCATCAACCACAGCGTTCAGCGGCCATCTGCCGTCGAAGAGCGCGCGCCGCCTGGGAGACCACTGTGAAGATCACCGCCATCGAGACGCTGCGGACGGAGGAGTTCGCCAATGTGCTGTGGGTGCGCGTCCATACGGATGCCGGCATCATCGGGCTGGGCGAGACCTTCTATGGCGCGGGCGCGGTCGAATCCCATCTGCACGACACGCTCGCGATGCGGCTGCTCGGCAAGAACCCGCTCCATATCGAGGCGCTGCACCGGGAGATGACGAACCTGCCAATGGCGCAGGCCTCGACCGGGGTGGAGTCGCGTGCGACCTCCGCGGTCGACATCGCGCTCTGGGATGTCTTCGGCAAGGTCTGCGGCCAGCCGGTCCACCAGATGCTCGGCGGGCTCTGCCGCGACAAGCAGCGAATCTACAACACCTGCGCCGGCTACAAATATGTCCGCTCGCACAACATCAAGCCGGTCTCGACCTGGAACCTCGGTGACACCAGCGGTCCCTATGAGGATCTCGACGGCTTCATGAACCGCGCCGATGCGGTGGCCGAGAGCCTGCTGGAGAGCGGCATCACGGCGATGAAGATCTGGCCCTTCGACCCGGCCGCGATCGAGAGCAATGGGCTGTTCATCACCCCCGAGCAGATGCGCAAGGCCTGCGAGCCGTTCGAGAAGATCCGCAAGGCGGTCGGCGACAAGATCGAGATCATGGTCGAGCTGCACTCGCTCTGGAACCTGCCGACCGCGATCAAGATCGCCCGCGTGCTCGAGCAGTACGAGCCGAGCTGGTACGAGGACCCGATCCGGATGAACTCGCCGCAGGCGCTGGCGGAGTTCGCCCGTTCGACGACGGTATCCGTCTGCGCCAGCGAGACGCTGGGCTCGCGCTTTCCCTACAAGGACATGCTCGACCGGGACGCGATGCACATCGTCATGGCCGATCTCTGCTGGACCGGCGGATTGACGGAAGGCCGCAAGATCGCAGCGATGGCGGACACCTATCACCGCCCCTTCGCGCCGCATGACTGCATCGGACCGGTCGGCTTCATCGCCGCGATCCACGCCTCCTTCAGCCAGCCCAACACGCTGATCCAGGAATCGGTGCGCGCCTTCTACACCGGCTGGTACAAGGAGCTGGTCACGACGATGCCGACGATCGAGAACGGCTATGTCCTGCCGATGGAAGGGCCGGGCCTCGGCGTCGAGCTGCTGCCGGCCGTGTTCGAGCGCACGGACCTGACCGTCCGCCGCTCCAGCCTGTGAGGATGTGACATGATCAATCCCCTCTTCGACCTCTCGGGCAAGACCGCCCTCGTCACCGGCTCCTCGCGCGGGCTCGGCCGCGCCATGGCGGAAGGGCTGGCGGTCGCCGGCGCGCGCATCCTGATCAACGGAACGGACCCTCTGCGGGTGGCCGAGACCGTGTCGCAATTCCATGCGGCGGGACACAAGGCCGAGCCGGCGCCGTTCAACGTCACCGACGAGGCTGCGATCGTCAGTGCCTTCGAGACGTTCGATGCGGCCGGCATCGCGGTCGACATCCTCGTCAACAATGCCGGCATCCAGTTCCGCAAGCCGATGGTCGAACTCGCGACCGCCGACTGGCAGCGCGTGATCGACACCAACCTGACCTCGGCCTTCATGATCGGCCGCGAGGCGGCCAAGCGCATGATCGCGCGGGGCCATGGCAAGGTCATCAATATCGGCTCACTGACCAGCGAGCTCGCGCGGGCGACGGTGGCGCCCTACACGGTCGCCAAGGGCGGCATCAAGATGCTGACGCGGGCGATGGCGGCGGAATGGGCCGAAGCCGGCATCCAGGCCAATGCGATCGGCCCGGGCTACATGATCACCGACATGAACCAGGCGCTGATCGACAATCCGAGCTTCGATGCCTGGGTCAAGGGCCGCACGCCGGCCCGCCGCTGGGGCCGGCCGGACGAGCTGATCGGCACCGCGGTGTTCCTGGCCTCCTCCGCCTCGGACTACGTCAACGGCCAGATCATCTATGTCGACGGGGGCATGTCGTCGGTGCTGTAAGGGGTCTGTCGGCCCGGCTGGAACTTTACGCTTGGTGAGGCATTGCTGAGGGGCACCGCGGCGCTGCGCCGCCCCCTTATTTCCGTTCGACGACTGGCCGTCGATGAACGGTCGTCACCATAGAGGCGCCCGAGCGTTCGCACGCTCGCTCTGTCCCATGTCCGCACCCTCCTTCCGCTTCTTCCTGCGCGAGCAGACGCGGCCCGCGCATGAGAGGCTCGATCGGCTCCTCGGGCCGATCGACAGCGCCGCGCGCTATGGGGCGTTTTTGCGCGCGTCCTATGCGCACCGTGCGGCGGTCGAGCGTTACCTCGCGGAGGCGGCCTGGCCCGCGCCCTTCGGCTCCTGGCAGCCCGCGGTGCTGCTGCCGCTGATGGAACGGGATCTCGCCGATCTCGGACTGGCGCCTCCCGAGGTTCGCCCACTCGACCTGTCAAAAGACATCTCCCGGCTCATCGGCGTCGCCTACGTGCAGGAGGGATCGTCGCTGGGCGCCCGACTGATCGTGAGGATGGCGGCCGGGCTCGCCTTCGACGGCTCCCATGGTGCGCGCCATCTCGCCGCGCAGGCTCAGGGCCTCTCCAATTGGCAGAGCTTCGTCGGGATCATCGACGGTCTTTCCGGCGTTGATCGGGCGGCAGCGGTCGAGGCGGCGGTCGCTGCGTTCGATCATGCGGCCGCGGCGATGAAGGATAATGGGTTTTCCTGAGATGGCCGTCGATCTGACGAATTGCGACCGCGAGCCCATCCACGTCCCCGGCAGCATCCAGCCCCATGGCTGCCTGCTGGTCTGCGATGAGGGCGCCGTCGTGATCCGGCGCCAGTCCGAGAACGCAGCGGCGTTCCTGGGCCTGCCCGAGCAGAGCCTGGTGGGACGCAAGCTCGAAGACGTCTTGGGCGGGACGCCGGTGCATGAGTTGCGCAACGCGCTCTCGCGCTCCGGCCAGCCTTCGCGGCCGGGGCTGATGCCCAGCGTCACGCTGTCGGCGACGCCGCGAACCTTCGACATCAGCGTGCACCGCTTCAAGGGCAACGCGATCATCGAATTCGAGCTGTCGAGCCCGAAGGGACCGGCCTCGCCGCTCGAGTTCGCCCGGACGCTGGTGGGGCGGCTCAGTCATGTGCGGACACCGCGCGAGCTGATCGACAGCGCGGCGCGGCTGCTGCGTGCGATCCTGCAATATGACCGCGTGATGATCTATCAGTTCGCCGCGGACGGCTCGGGTCAGGTCGTCAGTGAGGCCAGGCGCAGCGACCTCGAGAGTTTTCGGGGCCAGCATTTCCCCGCCAGTGACATTCCCCAGCAGGCGCGCCAGCTCTATCTGCTGAACCCAATCCGCCTGGTCTCGGACGCCAGCGGCGCGCGGCATCCGATCGAGCCCGTGCTCGACGAGGCCGGCCAGCCGCTGGACCTGACCTATTCGCATCTGCGCAGCGTCTCGCCGATCCATTGCGAATATCTGCGCAATATGGGTGTGGCGGCGTCGATGTCGGTGTCGATCATCGTCGACGGCGCGCTCTGGGGGCTGATCGCCTGCCACCACTACTCGCCCCGCTCGATGTCGATGAACCAGCGCATCGCCGCCGAAATCTTCGGCGAGTTCTTCGCGCTCCAGCTCGGCGCCCTGACGCAGAAGCAGAAGCTCGAGGCGGGCGACCGCGCCCGGCGCTTCCTCAAGGATCTGCTGGCGTCCTCGATCCACATGACCGATCTCTCGGCGTTCCTGCGCTCTCATCTGGCCACTTTCCCGCAACTCGTCGCCTGCGACGGCGTCGGCCTGCTGCTCGACGGGGTCTGGTCGTCCTGGGGCGCCGTGCCGCCGGCCGAGGCCATTCCCAAACTCGCCGCCTATGTGGGTCAGGCTTCGCCTGGGGCCGTCTTTGCGACCAGCGCCCTGTCGGAGGAGGTTCCGGCCGCGCGCGCCTTCGCCGCCGAGGCGTCCGGTCTGCTGGCGATCCCGCTCTCGCAACGGCCGCGCGACTATCTGCTGCTGTTCCGGCGCGAACTCGTCCAGACCGTCGAGTGGGGCGGCGATCCGAACAAGACCTACACATCCGGGCCACTCGGCGACCGGCTGACGCCCCGCCAGAGCTTCGCCGTCTGGAAACAGACGGTCGAGAACCGCTCGCTGCCCTGGATGCCGGTGGAACTCGACCTGGCGGAATCGGCGCGCGGCGCCCTGATCGAGGTCGTGCTGCGCCAGGGCGAATTGTTGTCGGAGGAGCGCGGCAAGACCGAGGCCCGTCAGAAGATGCTCAACCAGGAGCTCAACCACCGGGTGAAGAACATCCTCTCGGTGATCCGCTCGATCGTCTCCTATCCGGTGCAGGACGAAACGGCGATCCGCGCTTACGTGCAGACGATCCAGGGCCGCATCGACGCGCTCTCGCTGGCGCATGACCAGGCGACGCTCTCGGCCGGAGGCGGGGCGCTGCGCGAGCTGTTCGCGGCGGAACTCGCGCCCTATCTCGCAAGCGCCCAGCGCGTCACGATCGAGGGACCTTCGGCCGCGCTCGACCCCAGGGCCTTTTCCGTGCTCGCCCTCGTCATCCACGAGCTGGCGACGAATGCGGCCAAGTACGGGGCGCTGTCGCGCGAGGGCGGACGCGTGGCGCTGGAATGGACCCGGTCCGAGGCGGGCGACTGCCTGATCAGCTGGCGCGAGAGCGGCGGACCTCCGGTCTCGCCGCCGACGCGGACCGGCTTCGGCAGCGCGCTCGTCTCCCGCAGCATTCCCTTTGATCTCGGGGGGCGCAGCGACGTCAGCTTCGCCCCGAGCGGCGTCGTCGCGCGGCTGACCATTCCCGCCCGGTTCATGTCCTGGGAGGCCGCGTCGGCGATGGCCGAGGGGGCGGCGCCCGCCGCGGTTCCGGCCGATGCGCTGTCGCCGGTGCAGGGCAAGAGCGTGCTGCTGCTGGAGGATCAGTTCCTGATCGCCATGGATGTCGAGGAGATGCTGCTCTCGATGGGCGCGGCGAGCGTCACCATCTGCGCCGGCGTCGCCGAGGCGATGAGCCTGCTCGAGCGCGACCTGCCGGACATCGCGGTGCTCGACGTCAATCTGGGGGCGGAGACGTCGGAGGAGGTGGCGCGGCGGCTTGTGGCGGCGAAGCGGCCCTTCGTCTTCGCGACCGGCTATGACGACGGCTCGCGGCTGCCGATCATCGACCACCCGGCGCCGGTCGTGCGCAAGCCCTATTCCGTCGCGACCCTCAGCGCGGCCCTGAGGCAGGCGCTGTACGGCGTGGTCTGAGAGAGCCGGTCGCCGCCGCCATCGCCGGGCGTGTCGGCGCATAGAGCCTCAAAACGCGAAAAGCGCCGGAAGGTCCGACGCTTGTGACGGTCTCGAAGGCTGTATGTCCTGGAGCGGGAGAAGGGATTCGAACCCTCGACCCCAACCTTGGCAAGGTTGTGCTCTACCCCTGAGCTACTCCCGCATCAGGACATCGGCGCGGCGTTTCCGCCGCGGAGGCCGGCTTATTGCCCCAAAGCGGCGCACAGTGCAAGCGCCTTGTTGCGGCAATTTCATCTTTTCCCGGAAGCGCCGCGGAACGCGCCGATCCGGTCGCGCGCGAGCGCTTGTAGCGGCGTTTGCGGCGGGTTACGCAGCGCTCCAACGCTTTTTCGAGGCCGGGCCGCCTTCCCATGTCGCAGATTCCCCCCGCAGCGCCGCTGACGCCCGAGCAACTCTGTGCCCATCTGAGTGCGCGCGGCATCGCCTATGTGCGCGTCGATCACGAGGCGGTCTTCACCGTCGCCGAATCCCAGGCGCTGCGCGGCACGCTGCCGGGGCTGCATTCCAAGAACCTGTTCGTGAAGGACAAGAAGGGCCGGCTCTTCCTGGTCTCGGCGCGCGAGAATGCGCGCATCGACCTCAAGCGCCTGCATGAGACGCTGGGCGCGAGCGGGCGGCTCTCCTTCTGCTCGGCCGAGGCGCTGATGGAGAAGCTCGGCGTCACGCCGGGCTCGGTGACTGCGCTCGCAGTCATTAATGACCGCGCGGGTGCCGTGACGATGGTGCTCGACCGCAATCTCGCCACCGGCGAGCCGGTGAACTTCCACCCGCTGATCAACACCGCGACGCTGCGGCTCGAGCTGGACGATCTGCTGGCCTTCCTGCGCGAGACCGGCCACGATCCGATGATCGTCGATTTGCCGGTTCCCGATGATGGACAGAACGCCTGATCCTCCCCATCTATGGGGCCGGCTGCGGGCGCGGCCGGACCACCCCGTTTCCGATATGCAGGCGATGAAGGACGACCCATGCTGGTCAATGGCGACACGGCCGAACAACCCGGCCTGATCAAGGACACGAGCACCCAGGGCTTCCGGCAGGATGTCATCGCCGAGTCGATGAAGCAGCCGGTGCTCGTCGACTTCTGGGCGCCGTGGTGCGGCCCCTGCAAGCAGCTGACCCCGGTGATCGAGAAGGTGGTCAAGGCGGCGCGCGGCAAGGTGCGCCTCGTCAAGATGAACATCGACGAGTTCCCGGAGATCCCCGGCCAGCTCGGCATCCAGTCGATTCCCGCGGTCATCGCCTTCAAGCAGGGCCAGCCGATCGATGGCTTCATGGGCGCCCAGCCCGAGAGCCAGGTGAAGGCCTTCATCGAGAAGCTCGTCGGGGCGATGGGGCCCGGCCAGACTGAAGAGCTGATCGCGGCCGCCAAGGCGGCGACGGAAGCCGGCGACGCTGCCGGCGCGAGCGAACTCTACGCCCATGTGCTGGAGCTCGAGCCGGAGAACGTCGCGGCGATCGCGGGGCTGGCGAAGCTGCATCTCGACATGGGTGATCTCGAAGGGGCGACCGGCATCCTCGGCATGGTGCCCGAGGCGAAGGCGGCCGATCCGGCCGTGGTGGCGGTGCGTGCCGCGATCGAGCTGGCGCAGCAGGCGGCGGCGCTCGGGGACACGGCGGAGCTGGAGGCGAAGGTCGCCGCGGATCCGAAGGACCACCAGGCGCGTTTCGATCTGGCGCTGGCGCTGAATGCGCGCGACCGGCGCGAGGAGGCGGTCGATCATCTGATGGCCATCATCAAAACCGACCGTACCTGGAACGACGACGGCGCGCGCAAGCAGCTGCTGCAGTTCTTCGAGGCTTGGGGGCCGATGGACGAGCACAGCATGGCGGGGCGGCGCAAGCTCTCCACCCTGTTGTTCTCCTGAACGCGAGGAGCGGCCGATGGGCATGAACGCCGTCTATGAGGGGCCGGAGGACTGCCCGGCCGTGGTGCCGGTCTTCCCGCTCGGAGGCGCGCTGCTGCTGCCCCGCGGGCAGATGCCGCTCAACATCTTCGAGCCGCGCTACATCGCCATGATCGACGACGCGATCCGCACGCACCGTGTCGTCGGCATCGTCCAGCCGGAGCCGGAGAGCAGCCGTCAGGCGGCGACGCCGGGGTTGCTGCAGGTCGGCTGCCTCGGCCGGATCACGCAGTTCGCCGAGACCGGCGACGACCGCTACATCCTGACGCTGACGGGGGTCGCACGCTTCCGCATCGCCGAGGAACTCTCGGTGACGACGCCCTATCGCCAGTGCCGCGTCGGCTATGACGATTATCTGATCGATTTCACGGCGCGAGCCGGCGAGGACGCCGTCGACCGCAACGCCCTGCTCAAGGCCCTGCGCGCCTTCGCCAAGGCGAGCGAGCTCAAGATCGACTGGAAGGGCGTCAACGAGGCCCCCAACGAGGCGCTGGTCAACGCGCTCTCGATGATGTGCCCCTTCGGGCCGCGCGAGAAGCAGGCCCTGCTGGAAGCGCCGACCCTGAAGGAGCGCGCCGAGGTGCTGGTCGCGATCACCGAGATCGAGCTGGCCCGCAATGGCGGCGACCCCGAGACGACGCTGCAGTGAATTTCTCCCCGTTTCCCTCTCCGCGCCGTCATCCCGGGCGACCGAAGGGAGAACCGGGATCCATTCCTGAGCCTCCCAGGACCAGCGTTCCGGAATGGATCCCTGATCTCCGCTGCGCTGCGTCCGGGATGACTGCGCGTTTGGATTCGGGTGCTGAAACCTCCAACGCCCGGTGGCGCTGATGAACGCGGTCACGGAGACGGCGGCCATAGCGCCCGTCCACTACCCTCCACGGCGCGCCGTCACCGCCTGGCTGTTCTTCGACTGGGCGGCGCAGCCCTTCTTCACGCTGATCACGACCTTCGTCTTCGCGCCCTTCTTCGCAGCCGCGCTCGCCGCCGATCCGGCGCAGGGGCAGGCGCTGTGGGGCTATGCGACGGGCTTCGCGGGGCTTTGCATCGCACTGCTCTCGCCGATCCTCGGCGGGATCGCCGACCGGACCGGGCCGCGCAAGCCCTGGATCGCGGTCTTCGGCGCGATGCTGGTGCTGGGCTCGGGCGCGCTCTGGTTCGCCGTGCCGGGATCGCCCTGGGCGGTGCCGATCGCACTGTGCGGCTTCGTGCTGGCGACGATCGGGGCCGAGTTCGCGACCACCTTCAACAATGCGATGATGACGCGGCTGGTGCCGCCCGAACGGCTCGGCTGGCTGTCGGGCACGGGCTGGGCGATCGGCTATCTCGGCGGGCTGATCTCGCTCGCGCTGACGCTGGCGCTGCTGGCGGCCGATCCGCTCACCGGCAAGACGCTGGCGGGGCTGACGCCGATCCTCGGGCTGGATGCCGCGGCGCGAGAGGGGGACCGTTTCTCCGGGCCGCTGACGGCGCTGTGGTTCGTCGTCTTCGTCGCGCCGATGTTCCTGTTCACGCCCGACACGGTGCGCTCGGGTCTCAGCCTGCGCGCGGCCGCGAAAGGCGGCGTCGGGCGCCTGATGGCGACGCTGCGCGAACTGCCGCGGCTGCCCTCGCTCGGGCGCTTCCTGCTCGCCAACATGGTCTATCAGGACGCGCTGGTGGCGTTGTTTGCCTTCGGGGGCATCTATGCCGCCGGCGTCTTCGGCTGGCAGACGATCGAGATCGGCGTCTTCGGCATCCTGCTGACGGTGACCGGCACATTCGGTGCCTGGATCGGTGGCCGGGTCGATGATGCGATCGGCGGGAAGACGGTGGTGCTGGGCGCGATCGGCTGCCTGCTGCTGGCCTGCCTCGGCATCCTGTCGCTGGCGCCCGACCGGATCCTGTTCGTGGTCGAGGCGGCGCCGGCGACGCCCGGCGACGGGCTGTTCGGCTCGCTGCCGGAGAAGGTCTATCTGGGCTTGGGCCTTCTGATCGGGCTGGTGGCGGGGCCGCTGCAGGCCTCCTCGCGCAGCCTGATGGCGCGGCTGGCGCCGCCGGAGCGCGTCGGCGAGTTCTTCGGGCTGTTCGCCCTGTCGGGGAAGGTCACGTCGTTCCTGGGACCGACGCTGGTGGCGCTGGCGACGACGGTGTTCGCCAGCCAGCGCGCGGGGCTGGCCGTGCTGATCCTGTTCTTCCTGACCGGTGGTGCGCTGCTGGCGGGGGTGAAGGTGAAACGGGCGTTGTAGCGCCCGTTCGATCCGGCTCGTCATGCTCGGGCTTGACCCGAGCATCTCAGAAACCAGTGCCTTTTCGTCATGAGTTTCTCGGGTCGATGCTGCGCATCGCCCGAGAATGACGGCTGTTCACCGAACCAGAATGTTCCGGAACTGCCAGGGATCGCTCTCGTCGATATCCTCCGGGAAAAGCCCGGGGCGACCGTCGAGCGGGGTCCAGTCGGTGTAATAGCCGTTGACCGGGCCGAGATAGGGCATCTGGATCTCGAGGCAGCGGTCGAGGTCCATCTCCTCGACCTCGACGATGCCGGCGTTGGGATTTTCCAGCGCCCAGACCATGCCGGCGAGCACGGCCGAGGTGACCTGCAGGCCGGTCGCGGTCTGGTAGGGGGCGAGCTTGCGGGTCTCTTCCGTGGAGAGCTGCGAGCCGAACCAGTAGGCGCCCTTGTCGTGGCCGTAGAGCAGCACGCCGAGCTCGTCGATGCCGTCGATGACCTCTTCCTCGTCGAGGATGTGATGCTCCTCCTGCGGGCGGCCGGCATTGCCGAACATCTCGTGCAGGGAGAGCACCGCGTCATTGGCGGGGTGATAGGCGTAGTGGCAGGTCGGGCGATAGATCGCCTTGCCGCTGTCGTCGCGCACCGTGAAATAGTCGGCGATCGAGATCGATTCGTTATGCGTCACCAGGAAGCCGTATTGCGGCCCTGGCGTCGGGCACCAGCTGCGGACCTTGGTCTCGGCGCCCGGCTGCATCAGGTAGATGGCCGCCTGGGATCCGGTCTCGTGGGTCCGGGCATTCTCCGGCATCCACTTCTCATGGGTGCCCCAGCCGAGCTCGGCCGGCTGGACGCCCTCTGAAATGAAGCCCTCGACCGACCAGGTATTGACGAAGACGCCCGGCGGCTTGGGGTTCTTCGAACGCTGGGTGTCGCGCTCGGCGATGTGGATGCCCTTGACGCCGACCTGCTTCATCAGCCCGGCCCATTCCTCGCGGGTGGTCGGCTGCGGCACATTGAGGCGCATGTCAGACGCGACGTTCAGCAGAGCCTTCTTGGCGAGCCAGGAGGCCATGCCGGGATTGGCGCCGCAGCAGGAGACGGCCGTGGTCGAGCCCGCTGGCCGGGCGCGCTTGGCGGCGAGCGTCATCTCGCGCAGGGCATAGTTCGAGCGCTCGCCCGGGCCCTTGGTCTCGTCGAAATAGAAGCCGAGCCAGGGCTCGTTGACCGTATCGATATAGAGCGCGCCGAGGCTGGAGCAGAGCTCCATGATGTCGCGCGAGCCGGTGTCGCAGGAGAGGTTCACGCAGAAGCCCTGCCCGCCGCCGGCGGTCAGCAGGGGGGACAGCATGTCCTTGTAGTTCTCGAGCGTCACGGCTTCTTGGATGAAGCGGATGCCCCGCTCGTCGAGGAGGTGGCGGTTCTGGTCATCGGGCGCGATGACGACGAAGCGGCTCTTGTCGAACTTCAGGTGCCGTTCGATCAGCGGCAGCGTCCCGCGGCCGATCGAACCGAAGCCGATCATCACGATCGGGCCGGTGATCTCTCCATAGACGGGCCAGGTGCTCATTCTCGGGTTGTCTCCTTTGGGATAAGCGCTGTTTCAAGGGTGGCCGCGCGGAGCCACCCCGGCTCCTAGGGGGGAAGCGTCCCTCAAGTCAAACATCAACCGTACAGGCGGTCGCCGCGGTACACCCGCGACGGTCTAGTGGCTGCCGGGATAATCGGCGTCGAGGACGAAGGGGTAGGGGCCGGGGAAGCGCTCGACATAAGCCGTATGCGTGACGAAGCCCGCGCCCTCGCGGAAGGAATGGAGCAGATAGGCCGGCGGCTCCATATGGAAGGTCGAGGGGCTCGCCTCCGAGAGATCGAGCGTGACCTGATGCGTCACGCTCGGCGCGATCTGCGCGACCGTGCCGGCAAAGCGCGTGATGATCGGGCGGTGGTGATGGCCGCAGAGGATGCGCTCGACATTGGGGTGACGCGCCACGATCGCCGCGAACTCCTGCGCGCCGTCGAGCAGGCGGATCGCGTCCATGTGGAGGATGCCGCAATCGAAGGGCGGGTGGTGCATGAAGATCGCGACCGGCTTGCCGTCGGCTTCCGTCAGCGCCTTGTCGAGGAAGGCGAGCCGCACGGGGCAGAGCGCGCCGGCGCTCTTGCCCGGCAGCAGCGTGTCGAGGCCGATCAGCCGCATCGGCCCGAGATCCGCGACGAACTGGACGAAGCCGCCATCGAGCACCTGGCGGGCATCGAGTGCCAGACCGGCTGTCAGGGTTTCGCGGCGGTCATGGTTGCCCGGCACGAGCAGGACCGGGATGCCGAGGCTGTCGAGCATGGCGCGCAGCAGGTCGTATTCCTCGGCCAGGCCGCAATCGGTGAGGTCGCCGGTGATCACCAGCAGATCGGGCCGGGGCGAGAGCCGCGCCACGACATCGAACGCGCGTTCGCTCAGCGCATTGGTCTCGGAGACGCGATAGGCGGGCTTGCCGCGCGGGCGGATATGCAGGTCGGTGATCTGGGCGATGAGCATGGGTTTTTGCCTGGCAGGATGAAACGCGTACCCCTCCCCCTTGTGGGGAGGGGCTAGGGGTGGGGGGTGGAAAGCCGAAGCGAGCGTTGGGACGATGGTGCGTTGCCGCTGCTGCCATCGCGTTGATGACCGTGCGTCGAACCCAGTCGTTCGCCCCCCACCCCCAGCCCCTCCCCACGAGGGGGAGGGGAGGAGCATGAGCGGCGAACGTGGATGGCGCGTCTCAGTTCGTCGGCAGTTTCAGTGCGGTCTGCTCGACATAGGGGCGCATGATCTCGTCGGCGCCCTTCTGAGCGGCCACGAGGGCTTCCTTCGGCTGCTTCTTGCCGGAGAGCACGGCCGCCAACTCGTCCTCGATCGCCTTGCGGACGGGGACGGTCTTGTAGGTGGCGAACCACGGCTTGGCGAAGGCGAGCTGGCTGACGGCGATGCCGGCGTCGGGGTTCTTGGCGATGAACTCTTTCATCTCCGGCGTATCGTAGGCAGCCTTGTTGGGGGCGAAGTAGCCGGTAGCGCGGCTCCACCAGCCGGACTTCTCAGGCGCCGTCATCCAGTTGATCAGCGTCCAGGCGGCCTTGCGGCGCTCGCCCTCGACGCCGGTCGGGATGACCAGCGAGGCGCCGCCGATCGGCACCTCGTTCTTCACGTTCTTCGGCACGAAGGCGACCTTGTAGGGGAACTTCGCGTTGGTCCGGATATGGGTCAGCGAGCCCGTCGAGAGCAGCATCATCGAGGCCTGGCCGGAGAGGAAGGCCGAGGAGACCGCGCCGCCCGCCTGAACGCCGGCGGGATGGACCTTGTGCTTGGCGACGAGGTCGGACCAGAAGGTCAGCGCGCCGAGCATCGAGGGCGTGTCGTAATAGACCTCGCCGCCGTAATCGACATTGAACCACTGGCCGCCATTGGAATGGGTCAGGGCCTGCAGGATCCAGCCGCCGTAATCATAGTTGGAGGGCATCATCATGCCCCAGCGGGTGACGCGGTCGCCGTCGCGCTTGGTCAGCTTCTTGGCGGTGGTGACCAGCTCTTCCCAGTTGGCCGGCAGCTTGTCGGGGTCGAGGCCGGCTTCCTTGAGATGGTCGGTGTTGACGTAGAGCAGCGGCGTCGAGTTGTGGAAGGGCACGCCATAGACCTGACGGTCGAGCACGGCATTGCCGTGCAGCGCGTCGAAGAACTGGCCCATGAACTGGTCGTTGGTCTTGCCGTCGGCCTTGATCAGCGCGTCCATCGGCTGGATCTCGCCCTCGATCTTGAGGTCGAGCAGGAAGTTGGCGGACATGATTACGGCGGCCGGCGGCTTGCCGGCCTTCATCGCAGCGCGGGTCTTGATCAGCGTCTCGTCATAGGAACCGGTATAGACCGGCGTCGCCTTGATCGACGGGTTCTTCTCGTTGAACTCCTTGATCATCGCGGCCATGTCGCGGGCGAGCTGGCCGTCGACGGGGACGGGGAAGAACAGCTCGATCTCGGTCGGCGCCTGCGCGAAGGCGGGCGAGAGCGCGAAGCTCGCGGCGAGCGCGGCGCCGGCGAGCACATTGCGTCTGGTGGTCGTCATGATGGCTTCCCTTACTTGATGCCGGAGGAGACGAAGGAGTTGACGAAGGCGCGCTGGAACAGCGCAAACGCGATCAGCAGGGGCGCGCTGACCAGCAGGGTTCCCGCCGCAATGACGCCCCAGGCCTGAGCGCCTTCCGCCCCGCGGGTGAAGGAGGCGAGGCCGACGGTGAGCGGGCGCAGATCGGGCGAGTTGATCACCATCAGCGGCCAAAGGAACTCGTTCCAATGGGCTGTGACGGAGACGATCGAGAAGGCGACGAGCGAGGGCTTGGCCAGCGGCAGATAGATGAAGCCGATGCGCTGGAAGACGCTGGCGCCGTCGATCAGGGCGGCGTCTTCCAGTTCGCGCGGGATCGCCCGGAAGGCCTGGCGCATCAGGAAGGTGCCGAAGGCCGAGGCGAAATAGGGCGCCATCACGCCGAGCAGGCTGTCATAGAGGCCGAGCTTCGCGATCGTCGTGAGATTGGGGACGATCAGCACGACCGGCGCCAGCATCAGCTGGAGCAGGAAGAGATAAAAGCACAGCGTGCGGCCGGGAAATTCGAGCCGCGCGAAAGCGTAGCCGGCGAGCGTGATCGTGACGATCTGCACGGCGAGGATGCCGAGGCTGATGATCGTCGTGTTCAGGCCGTAGCGCGGGAAATCCGCAGAGGCCCAGGCCTCGCGGAAATTCGCGAGCGTCGGGATGTAGGACGGCACCAGCGAGGCCATGCCGGCGCCGATGCTTTCGGGATTGAAGGCTGCGACCAGCATCCAGATAAAGGGCACCATCCAGAGACCGGCGATCAGCAGCGTCGCGGCATAGCCGAGCTTGGGCGTGATCTCGCCGGTCGAAACGCCGGTGCTCATGGTGGCAGCGCTCATGCCTCCTTCTCCCCGAAGGAACGCTCGAGCGTGCGCAGCGACGAGGCGGTGACGACGAGCAGCAGCGCCAGCATCACCAGCGTGCCGGCGGCGGCGCGGCCGGCGTCGTAGTTCTCGACGGCCTGCTGGTAGACATAAAACAGCAGCAGGTTGGTGGAGTCCGACGGACCGCCCTTGGTCAGGACGAAGACATGGTCGACCTGGGTGACGACGTTGAGCAGGCCAATGACCAGCACGAAGCCGATGGTCGGCTTGAGATAGGGCAGGGTCACATAGCGCAGGCGCTGCCAGGGGCCGGCGCCATCCAGGATCGCGGCCTCATAGGCGTCCGCCGGCACGGCCTGCAGGCCGGCGAGGAAGAACAGCATGTAGTAGCCGGCGTTCTTCCAGATCGTCAGCGCCATGATCGACCAGAGCGCGATGTCGGGATCGCCGAGCCAGTTGGGGCCAGAGATCGCGAGCTTGGCGAGGTGGTAGTCGAGTAGCCCGACATTGGGCAGGAACAGGAACAGGAAGATCGAGGCGGCCGCGACCAGCGGGATCAGCACGGGCAGGAAGAACAGCGCCCGAAACAGCGCATTGACCCGGCTCGACCGGGCCAGCGCCATGGCAAATCCTAGCGCCAGGACGAGGCTCGGGATCACGGTTCCGAAGGCGTAGACGAGGTTGTTGGCGAGCGCCTTGCGGAAGGCTGGATCGGCGAAGAGCTTCAGGAAGTTCTGCGCGCCGACATAGACCTGAGGGCCGCCGACGCGGACCTGCCCGTGCAGGGACTGCCAGAGAACCTGAACGACCGGCCAATAGGTGAACAGGGCCAGGAACAGCAGCGACGGCGCCAGCATCGCGAAGGCAAGCACGGTCGACCGGCGCGGCCGCCAGCGCGGCGCGCTCCACTCCCTCGCCTTGTCTGCCGTGAAAACCGCCTGCGCCATGGACCCCACCTTCGGGCGGGGTCATGGCGCCGTGTGACGACGGAGCGGCTACGTTTCAATGACGGATGCGTGACGACGCCGGCGAAACGCCGGGGTCGTCGGGGTTATCCTCAGGCGGCGCGGCGCGCGGGCTCCGCGGCCGGCGCCGCAGCGTCCGGACGGCCGGTGGCGACGAGGACGCCGCTGGCGCCCGACAGCGCGCCGTCGCGCAGTTCGAGGCCAAGGAAGCGCTCACGCTCGACCGGGCCGGGCATGGCGAGATCGCGGGTCAGGTCACCCGAGAAGCCGAAGCGCTCGTAATAGGCGGCGTCGCCGACGAGCAGCACGGCGCCATGGCCGCGGCAGGCCGCGCGCCAGATCACTTCCCGCATCATCGCGCGCCCGAGGCCCTCGCCCTGAAGTTCGGGCGCGACCGCAAGCGGGCCGAGCAGGAGCGCGGCCTTGCCGCCGGCCTCGACATGCCAGAGCCGCACCGTCGCGACGACGACGCCATCGCGCTCGGCGGTCAAAGCCAGGCCTTCAGCCGGCAAGCGACCCTCGCGGAGCCGCTCGCTCGACTTGGCGGTGCGGCGCTCGCCGAGGCAGCGGTCGAGCAGCGCCTCGCGGGCGGGGATGTCGGCAGCGATTTCGTCGCGGATCGTGATCATGACGCACCTCCGGCCGGAGCGTCTGCGCGCAGCAGACCTTCCCGGCGCCGCGCGCAAACGCGGCCACAAGCAACAGGGATGTGTGGAAGAGGGTCCGGCGGGAGCCACGTCCGCCGCGCTTCCTTCTGGAGGCGCGGACGCTCCGCCCGAAATCGCGGGCGGCCTGCCGATCATGGCAGGGCGCTTCGCCGGACCCGATGAGTGAGGGGCGCGGGTTAAGGCCGCGCCCCGTTTCGTCAGATGACGTACTGCTTCAGCGGCGGGAAGCCGTTGAAGGCGACGGCCGAATAGGTCGTCGTATAGGCGCCCGTGCCCTCGATCAGCAGCTTGTCGCCGATCTCGAGGCTGAACGGCAGCATGTACGGGGTCTTCTCGTACATGACGTCGACCGAATCGCAGGTCGGGCCGGCCAGGATGCAGGGCACCGTCGCATCGCCATCGCGGGCGCTGCGGATCGGGTAGCGGATCGCCTCGTCCATGGTCTCGGCGAGACCATTGAACTTGCCGATGTCGAGATAGACCCAGGCGACCTGATCGTCCTTGGACTTCTTCGAGATCAGGACCACCTCGGTCTCGATCAGGCCGGCATTGCCGACCATGCCGCGACCCGGCTCGATGATCGTCTCCGGGAGCTGGTTGCCGAAATGCTTCGACAGCGCCTGGAAGATCGCATCGCCATAGGACGGCACGCCCGGGATCGGCTTCAGGTAGCGCGCCGGGAAGCCGCCGCCGAGGTTGACCATCGACAGCGAGAGCCCACGGGTGGCGCATTCCTTGAACACCGCCGAGGCCGAGGCCAAAGCGGAATCCCAGGCGTTCACATTCGCCTGCTGCGAGCCGACATGGAACGAGATGCCATAGGCGGCCAGGCCGAGACGATGGCCGTGCTCGAGCACGTCCGCGGCCATTTCGGGCTCGCAGCCGAACTTGCGCGAGAGCGGCCAATCGGCGCCGGCACCGTCGCAGAGGATGCGGCAGAAGATGCGCACATCCTTCGCGCGGGTGGCGTCCGCCGAGCGGGCAACCTTCTCGACCTCGGCCGTGCAGTCGACGGCGAAGAGGCGCACGCCGAGCTCCATGGCGCGCGCGACGTCGCGCTCCTTCTTGATGGTGTTGCCGAAGGAGATGCGATCGGCCGTGGCGCCGGCCGCGAGCGCGAGCTCGATCTCGACGACCGAGGCGCAATCGAAGCAGGAGCCGAGCTTGGCGAGCAGGGCCAGCACTTCCGGCGCAGGATTCGCCTTCACGGCGTAGAAGACGCGCGTGTCGGGGAGAGCCCGGGAGAAGGCATGGTAGTTCTCGCGCACGACATCGAGATCGATGACGACGCAGGGCCCATCCTCGCGGCGGGTACGAAGGAACTCACGGATGCGCTCGGTCATGAGACGCGTCTCCCTACGGCGCAAGCGGCGCCGATGCGACATGAAGCCGGCTTGAGTCGATCGGGCGATCGGCGACGCGTTGGAAACGCCGCACATCACCGAACGAAACGTCCGGACCCTGGTAACCGTCGCTTGGGGAGACCCCGCACGCCCGGCAATGAAGGACAAGCCTCTTCGGTGCTGGTCTTTGGAGGACCAGCGAGACCAAAAAAAGCCCGTTCCGTCGTTGCTTTAAGCTGCGTCCCCCGTGGAGATTCGGGGTTCGCCGGTTTCGCCTCCGGCTGCCAGTCGCTGTTCGGTGACAGTCCCCTGGAGAAGGGAACCGGGAGCGTGATTTGAGGGGATATCCATCCCCCTCCATCCGTCTCCAACACCTGGCGGCTGTCCGGCCTCTTGTCCGGATGCCCACCGACTGACACGCGGCCACAGGCACGTGCGAATTGGGTAGAGGGCATATACGGATGATGGGCCCCGGCTACAAGAGGTTTTTGCATCGGCGGCTCAAAATTGCGCCAGCGCCCGGCGATGTGTATGATTGGCTTCCTCCATACACATGAGGCTGGCGATGCGGACCAATATCGACATCGACGACGCGCTTCTGAAGGAGGCGATGGAGGTGACGGGACTTCCGACCAAGAAGGCGACCGTCGAGGAGGCGCTGCGCCGACTCGTCAAGAACGCCGAACTGCGCCAGGTGATCAGCGACATGCGCGGTCTGGGGTGGGAGGGCGATCTCGACGAGATGCGCACGGACAGGCCCGCCGAACCTCGCTCATGATTGTGGTCGACAGCTCTGTCTGGATCGCACAGCTGCGTGCGCAAAGCAGTCCAGCCGTCGCCGCGCTGTCAGGGATGCCGTCGCCGACGCGGATCATCGTTGGCGATCTGGTCCTGATGGAGGTTCTGCGCGGCGCCCGCGACGAGCGCCACGCCGAAAGTCTCGAGCGGGCGATGCGCCGCTTCAGGGTCGAGCCGATGGTCGATGTGGCGCTCGCGCTGGCCGCCGCCCGGCATTCGCGCTTTCTGAGGGGGCGGGGAGTCACCATCCGCAAGACGGTCGATCTCCTTATCGCCACCTTTTGCATCGAGCGTGGCCATGCCCTGCTCCATCAGGACCGGGATTTCGACCTGATCGCGCAGCACTTGCCATTAGCCATCGCCTGAGCGCCGGCTACGCCCGCGCCTCGCTGAAGCGAATGCGGTTTCCGAAGGGATCGGGCACCTGCAGCGTTCGGCCGCCCGGCGCATCCTCCTCGCTGCCTGGCTTGGAATAGGCGTAGTCCTTGCCGATCAGTTCCGCGCGGAAGGCGTCGACGCCCTTGCATTGCTGATGGCCGTCCACCGAACGATCGGGACCGGATATCCACGTCGGGATGCATTCACCCAACCCTTGCGGGCGCGAGCGGCAGGCTGCATCCGGCCTTGGGTCGACGCTAGCCGGCCCTGCTGCGGGCACGTCAACGGCGCGATCTCGACAGGAGGTCGCGCCCGGCTGGTTCCCGGCCCTAGACCGGCCCCATTTCCTCGCCTAAGTCACGGGAATGCAAGCCTTCGGCGGCCGTCATCCGGCGGTCGCCAGACCACGGATCCGTCATGACCACGATCGACCGCCGCCGCGTCCTGGCGGGGCTTTCAGCCGCCCTCAGCCTCTCGGCCGCGCCCTCGGCCCTGCTGGCGCAGCAACCGGCCCCGCCGGCCGAGCCTTCGGCCGAGCCGCAGCCGCGCTTCGGCTTCGACCATGTCGTCAGCCGGGCGCGCGAGATCGCGGCGGTGGCCTATGAGCCCGGCCCGAATCTGCCCGAGCCGCTCTCCCGGCTCGATTTCGATGCCTGGCGCGACATCCGCTTCCGGCCCGAGCGGGCGCTGCTCGCCCAGAACGGCAGCCCGTTCCGGATGCAGATGTTCCATCCGGGCTTCCTGTTCACCCGCCCCGTCGTGGTCAATATCGTGCGCGACGGCGTGGCGACGCCGGTGCCCTATTCGGCCAACCTGTTCGATTATGGCCGCGTCAGGTTCGAGAAGCCGCTGCCGGTCAATCTCGGCTTCGCCGGCTTCCGGCTGCATTACCCGCTCAACGACCCGCGGATCTTCGACGAACTGATCTCCTTCATCGGCGCGAGCTATTTCCGCGTGCTGGGCCGCGAGCAGCGCTACGGGCTGTCGGCGCGGGGTCTCTCGATCGGCGCCGGCGTGCCGGGCGAGGAGTTCCCGATGTTCCGGGAGTTCTGGGTCGAGGCGCCCCAGGCCAATGCCGAGCGCGTCACGATCTACGCCCTGCTCGATTCACCCTCCGTGACCGGGGCCTATCGCTTCCATATCTATCCCGATGTCGATGCGGTGGTCGATGTCGGCGCAACCCTGTTCCCGCGCAAGCCAATCGAGAAACTCGGTCTCGCACCCCTGACCTCGATGTTCTTCACCGGCGAGAACGACCGCCGTTTCCACGACGACTTCCGCACCGAACTGCACGATTCCGACGGGCTGATGATCCATTCCGGCACCGGCGAATGGATCTGGCGGCCGCTGCGCAATCCCAGGCAGCAGGCGATCTCCTCCTTCGTCGAGCGCAATGTCCGCGGCTTCGGCCTGATGCAGCGCGACCGCGTCTTCGAGCACTACCAGGACCTCGACCTGAACTACGAATTGCGGCCGTCCTACTGGATCGAGCCGCAGGGCGACTGGGGCGAGGGCGTGGTCGAACTGATCGAGATTCCCACCACCGACGAGACCAACGACAACATCGTCGCGCTCTGGGCACCGAAGACGCCGCTGGAACCGGGGCGCGCCTTCTCCTTCGGCTACAAGCTGACGGCGATGCTGGATTCCAGCGACCTTCATCCGGGCGGGCGGATCATCAACACCTATCAGGCCAGACCCAAGGCGCTCGGTTCGGGAGAGCCGGTCAATGCGGGCGCGCGTCGCTTCATCGTCGACTTCGCCGGCGGCGATCTCGACTATCACCTCAAGCAGCCCGAGAAGGTCGAGATCGTGCCCTCGATCGCCTATGGCCGGATCGACCGCGCCTTCATCGTGCCGAACCCGAAGACCAGCGGTTTCCGCGCCTTCATCGACATCGTCGTCGAGCCCGGCCAACTGGCCGAAATGCGGGCGTTCCTCAGGAGCGGCGAGAAGACGCTGACGGAGACGTGGAGCTATCCCTGGCGGGCGGACATCTGAGGGCGCGACCAAAGGTCTTCGCCTGCCGTCGGAACGGGCCGAAGCATCCGGGGTTGGTGACGAGAGCCGGGCAAGGCTCGCACACGAAGCCTGAGGAGAATACGGAATGGGCCTGCTCGTCGACGGAGAATGGCGCGACCAGTGGTACGACACCGCCAAGAGCGGCGGGCGGTTCCAGCGCCAGGACAGCGCCTTCCGCCACTGGGTCACCGCCGACGGCTCGCCGGGTCCGAGCGGCGAGGGCGGCTTCACAGCCGAGCCCGGACGCTATCATCTCTATGTCTCGCTCGCCTGCCCCTGGGCCCATCGGGCGCTGATCTTTCGCGCGCTGAAGGGGCTGGAGGCGACGATCGACGTCTCCGTCGTGCACTGGCTGATGCTCGACCAGGGCTGGACCTTCGCGGAAGGGCCTGGCGTGGTGCCCGACCCGATCGGCGGGGCGCGCCACCTGCACGAGGTCTACACGCGCGCCGATCCGCACTACTCCGGCCGCGTCACCGTGCCCGTGCTCTGGGACAAGCGGCGCGAAACCATCGTGAACAACGAATCGTCCGAGATCATCCGGATGTTCAACAGCGCCTTCGACGAGATTGGCGCCAAGCCGGGCGACTACTACCCGCCGGCGCTTCGGGGTGAGATCGATGCGTTGAACGAGCGCATCTACGCAACCGTCAACAACGGCGTCTACAAGGCCGGCTTCGCGACGACGCAGGAGGCCTATGAGGAGGCGGTCGGACCACTGTTCGAGACGCTGGACGTTCTGGAGGAGCGGCTTGCGACGAAAGCCTTCCTCACCGGCGACGCCACCACCGAAGCCGACTGGCGCCTCTTCACCACGCTGATCCGGTTCGACGCCGTCTATGTCGGCCATTTCAAATGCAACATCCGGCGCATTGCCGATTATCCGCGGCTGAGCGCCTATCTGCGGCGGCTGCTGGCGGTCGAGGGCGTCGCGGACACGATCGATTTCGGTCACATCAAGCGGCATTATTACGAGAGCCACCGCACCATCAATCCGACTGGGATCGTGCCGGTGGGGCCGGATCTGTCCGATCTGGTCGGGGCGGTCTAACCGGCGCGGGGCTCACGCGGTTGTATTCGTCATTGCGAGCAAAGCGAAGCAATCCAGATGTGCAGTGCGCTCGCCCTGTCCCCTGGATTGCTTCGCCACGCTCGCAATGACGATTTGAGGGCTAAGCCTTCTTCCCCCGCACGCCCGGCCGCTTCTTTCGTCCGTAGAGCTCGAGCCGGTGGCGGACGAGTTCATAGCCGAGTTCGGCGGCGATGCGCCGCTGCAGTTCCTCGATCGCGTCTGAGGAGAACTCGATCACCTCGCCGCTCTCGACGTCGATGAGGTGGTCGTGATGCTCCTGGTCGGCGTGCTCGTAGCGCGAGACGCCATCCTCGAAGGCGTGGCGCTCGATGGCGCCTTGCGTCTCCAGCACCTTCATGGTGCGATAGACGGTCGAGAGCGACAGCGTCGGGTCGAGCGCGAAGGCACGGGTGAAGATGCCCTTGGCGTCGGGATGATCGTCGGCTTCGGCCAGGACACGCAGGATCAGCCGGCGCTGCTGCGTCATCCGCAGGCCGGCACCCTTCAACTGGCCCTCAAAGCCGGCCACACGCTGCGCGATTCCCGTCATGATCGAACGCATAGCAATTCTGCGACGCATCTGCAAAAGCGCTTTATTGCAAATGTGTCGCAACTGCATTGACAGATGCAAGTGCGTTGCAATAGCGTTCTGCGACACTCACTCGACAGGAGCCGACATGTCCACCCGACGATCCGTCCTGCTCTCCGGGGCCACGCTGTTGGCCGTTGCGCTCGCCTCTCCGTCGGGCGCAGCCCTCGCGCAGGACAGGAAGCTGCGCGTCGTCACCACCTTCACGGTGATCCAGGACATCGCGCAGAACGTCGCGGGCGATGCCGCCATCGTCGAGTCGATCACCAAGCCCGGCGCCGAGATCCACGACTACCAGCCGACGCCGCTCGACGTGGTGAAGGCGCAATCGGCCGATCTCGTGCTCTGGAACGGGCTCAATCTCGAGCGCTGGTTCGAGCGCTTCTTCGACAATGTGAAGAATGTCCGCAGCGCGGTCGTGAGCGAAGGCGTCGAGCCGATGGGCATCACGGACGGGCCCTATCAGGGCCGGCCCAATCCGCATGCCTGGATGTCGACCAGCAATGCGCTGATCTATGTCGAGAACATCCGCAAGGCGCTGGCCGCGGCCGATCCGGCGCGGGCCGACATCTATGCCGCCAACGCCCGGGCCTATGCCGACAAGATCAGGTCGGTCGACGCGCCGCTGCGGGCGCGGCTCGACAAGGTGCCGGCCGCGCAGCGCTGGCTCGTCACCAGCGAGGGGGCCTTTTCCTATCTCGCCCGTGACTATGGTTGGCGCGAGGCCTATCTCTGGCCGATCAATGCCGACCAGCAGGGCACGCCGCAGCAGGTGCGGCGCTTGATCGACCTGGTGAGGAAGAACAAGATCCCGACCGTGTTCAGCGAAAGCACGATTTCCGACAAGGCCGCCCGACAGGTCGCGCGCGAGACCGGCGCCCGCTATGGCGGCGTGCTCTATGTCGACTCGCTGTCTGCCGAGGGCGGGCCGGTGCCGACCTATCTCAAGCTGCTCGAGGTGACGGTCGACACCCTGGCAAAGGGCTTCGGCCAGTGAGTGCTGCAGCCGCCGGCGCGCAGGCAGGCGTGGCCTCGATCGCCGTCGAGGGCGTGACCGTGCGCTATGCCAGCGGCGTCACCGCGGTGACTGACGCGTCCTTCGCGCTTGGCGCCGGCACGATCTGTGCGCTGGTTGGCGTCAACGGTTCCGGCAAGTCGACGCTGTTCAAGACGCTGATGGGCTTTCTGAAGCCGGCGCGCGGGTCGGTCTCGATCGCGGGGCTGCCGGTGGGGCAGGCGCTGAAGCGAGGCCTCGTCGCCTATGTGCCGCAGGCCGAGGAGGTCGACTGGACCTTCCCCGTCCTGGTCGAGGACGTGGTGATGATGGGCCGCTACGGCCATATGGGCTTTCTGCGCATTGCAGGCCGGGCCGATCGCGAGGCGGTCGAGCAGGCGCTGTCGCGCGTCAACATGCTGGAGTTCCGCACCCGCCAGATCGGCGAATTGTCCGGCGGGCAGCGCAAGCGCGTCTTCCTGGCGCGTGCGCTGGCGCAGGGGGGGCAGGTCATCCTGCTCGACGAGCCCTTCACCGGCGTCGACGTCAAGACCGAGGATGCGATCGTCGCGCTGATGCGCGAGTTGCGCGACGAGGGCCGGCTGATGCTGGTCTCGACGCATAATCTCGGCTCGATCCCGGATTTCTGCGACCAGGTCGTGATCATCAACAAGACGGTGCTGGCGGCCGGGCCGACAGCGACGACCTTCACCCATGACAATCTCCAGCGCGCTTTTGGGGGCGCCCTGCGGCACTTCAGGCTGGGCGGCGCCGATCTGCATGACGACGAGGACGACCGGCGCGTCACCGTCATCACCGACGACGAGCGCCCGCTCGTGCTGTACGGCAAGCGCGACAGCGAGCGCGTCGCCGGCGGCAAGGCGACCGGCGAGACGGCCGACACGGCAAAGGATCGCGCGCCGTGATCGAATTGCTGCTGGAGCCCTTCGGCTATCAGTACATGGTCCGCGCGATCTGGGTTTCGGCGCTCGTCGGCGGGGTCTGCGCCTTTCTGTCCTGCTTTCTGATGTTGAAGGGCTGGTCGCTGATGGGCGATGCGCTGGCCCATGCGATCGTGCCGGGCGTCGCGCTCGCCTATCTGCTCAAGGTGCCCTATGCGGCCGGCGCCTTCTTCTCGGGCCTGCTGGCGGCGCTCGCCATGGCGCTGGTTCGGGTGCGCACGCAACTGCGCGAGGACGCCGTGATCGGCATCGTCTTCACCACCTTCTTCGCGGTCGGGCTCCTGATCGTCTCGATCAACCCGACCTCGGTGGACGTGCAGTCGATCGTGCTCGGCAACATCCTCGGCATTTCGGACGAGGACGTGGTCCAGGTCGCGATCATCGCCGCGGTCTCGCTCGTCGTGCTGGTCGCGCGCTGGCGCGACCTGATGCTGGTGTTCTTCGACGAGAACCAGGCGCGGGCGGTCGGTCTGTCGCCGATGCGGATCAAGATCCTGTTCTTCGTGTTGCTCAGCGCCTGCACGGTTGCTGCGCTGCAGACGGTCGGGGCCGTGCTGGTGATCGCGATGGTGATCACACCGGGCGCGACCGCCTATCTGCTCTGCGACCGCTTCGGCCGACTGATCTGTCTCGCGGTCGCGCTCGGCGTCGTCACCAGTGCGGCCGGCGCCTATGCCAGCTATTTCCTGGATGGTTCGACCGGCGGGCTGATCGTCGTGTTCCAGACCCTGCTGTTCCTGCTCGCCTTCGTGTTCGCGCCCAAGCATGGCCGGCTGGCGGCGGCGCGGGCGGCACGCGCCGTGTCGGAGACGGCGCCATGAGTTTTGCTCAGGTTGCTCGACGGTGTCCCCTTCCCCCCGCTTGCGGTGGGGAAGGTGTAGGGATGGGGGGGCGCAAAGCCGCAGCGCCGTCCTTGATCGTCGCGCCGAGCGGGACTGCCCCCCACCCCAACCCTCCCCATCGCAGGCGGAGGGAGGGGGCAGGTTCGCGCCGGCATCGCCCCATTCGGAGAGGGCTCACGCCATGAGCCTGATCGAAGCCTGGCTCATCGCGCCCCTTTCGCACGAGTTCATGCAGCGCGGGCTCGTCGTGGCGGTGATCGTCGGCGTCGTCTGCGCCGTCCTCTCCTGCTTCCTGATCCTGAAGGGCTGGTCGCTGATGGGGGATGCGGTGTCGCACGCCGTCCTGCCCGGCATCGTGCTGGCGCAGATCGCTGGCCTGCCTTTGGCGGCCGGAGCCTTCGTCGCCGGCCTGAGCTGTTCGCTCGCCATCGGCTATCTCAAGGAGAACAGCCGGGTGAAGGAGGACACGGTGATGGGCATCGTCTTCTCCGGCATGTTCGCGCTCGGACTCGTAATGTTCGTCAAGGTCGAGAGCGACCAGCACCTGCTGCACGTCCTGTTCGGCAACATGCTCGGCGTGCGCTGGGCGGACATCGCGGAGACGGCCGCGATCGCGGTTCCAACCGTCGCGATCATGCTCGCCAAGCGCCGTGATTTCCTGCTTGTCTCGTTTGATCCCGCCCATGCTCGCGCGATCGGCCTCCCGGTGCGCTGGCTGAATTTCGGCCTGCTGATGCTGCTGGCGCTGACGATCGTGGCCGCGCTGAAGGCGGTCGGCATCATCCTTGTCGTCGCCATGCTGATCGCCCCGGGCGCCATCGGCTTCCTGACGACGCGGCGCTTCGATGCCATGCTGGCGGTCGCCGTCGCGGTCGCGACGGTTTCGAGCGTCATCGGCACGATCCTGAGTTATCATCTCGACGGGGCGACGGGGCCCTGCATCGTCGTCGTCCAGGCCGTGTTCTTCCTGACGGCGCTGGCCTTCAACCTGCGCCGCTCCGTGCGGCGTGCCGCGGCCGCCTGATCAGGCGGCCTGCTGCCCGGCATCCTCCGGCGCGCGCGAGACCGTGATGGTCTGGGCCAGGCACTGGCAGTTGAACTGGCTGGTCAGGAAGGCGATGTCGGCGGCGTCTCGGCCTGTCGCGATCCGCACCATGCCCTCGACGGGAGCCAGCCGCGTCGGATCGACCAGCCACCAGCGCCCGTCGAGATAAACCTCGAAGACGGCATGGAAATCCGGCGGGTCGAGGTCGAGCGCATAGGCGCTCACCGCCCGGGCGGGAATGTTCAGCGCCCGCGTCAGCGCGATGCCGAGATGGGTGAAGTCGCGGCAGACGCCGGCCCGGTCGATGAAGGTGTGCTGGGCCGTGGTCTGGGCGTGGCTGACGCCATGGACGTAGTCCAGATGCTCGTGCAGCCAGTCGAGCACGGCGAGAATGCGGGCGCCGCCGCCCTCGATGCTGCAGAATTCGCGCTGGGCGAAGCGCATGAACTCGTCCGACGGCGAGAAGCGGCTCGGCAGCAGGTAGGGCAGAACCTCCTGCGGCAGCTCCGACCAGCCGTGCTGGCGCGCACCGGGGCCCAGCGGCTGGCGGGTGCCATTGTCGACCAGCGCCCGGTAGCGAATCTCGACCTGGCCCGAGAGTGCCGCACGAAAACGCCGCTCGCCCGTCTCGGGATGGAGATCGCGCACCAGAGCTGCGTCGGGCGAGATGGTGAGGCTTTCCGACAGAATCGTCTGGTCGGGCGAGCGCGCGGCCTCGATCGCGGCGATCACCTGCGTGTCGCTGTCGAAGCCATAGGTCAGCGTCGCCGCTACGTCGAGTTTCATGGGTCCTCCGGAATGCCTTGTGCGAGACCGGGCAACGCCATGCCGGGGCGGAAGTTCCTGGGGATCAGGCCGCTCTGGCCTCGACCCCCAGATCCGGCGCGATGCCGGCCAGGATCTCGTAGGAGCGCTTCCGCGCCTCATGGTCGAAGATCGGCGCCGTGACCATGATCTCGTCCGCCTGTGTCGCGGCGATGAAGGCGTCGAGCTGGCGCTTCAGCGTCTCCGGCGAGCCGATGAAGGCATAGCGCAGCATGCCCGCGACATGCGCCTTCTCGTTGGGCGACCAGTAGGTCTCGATGTCGTCGATCGGCGGCTGCAGCTTGCCGCGCTGGCCGCGCACCATGTCGACAAAACGCTGCTGCAGCGAGGTGGCGAGATGGCGCGCCTCGGCATCGGTCTCGGCGGCGATGACGTTGATGCCGGGCATGGCATGGGGCCGCGCGAGCTGCTCGGAGGGCTTGAAGCGCTCGCGATAGACGGCGAGAGCCTGCATCAGCGCATCGGGCGCGAAATGCGAGGCGAAGGCATAGGGCAGGCCGAGTTCGGCTGCGAGCTGGGAGCCGAACAGGCTCGAGCCCAGGATCCAGAGGGGGACGTTCAGCCCGGCGCCCGGCACGGCCTGGATCGCCTGGTTCGGCCCGGCGGGCGCGAAATAGGCCTGCAGTTCGAGCACGTCCTGCGGGAAACTGTCGGATGACATCGGGCTGCGGCGCATCGCCCGCATGGTCATCTGGTCGGTGCCGGGGGCCCGGCCAAGGCCGAGATCGATGCGGCCGGGAAACAGCGCCTCGAGCGTGCCGAACTGCTCGGCGATGATCAGCGGCGCGTGGTTCGGCAGCATGATGCCGCCGGCGCCGACGCGGATCGTCTTCGTCGCTGCGGCGAGCTGGCCGATGACGACGGCGGTCGCGGCGCTGGCGATGCCGACCATGTTGTGGTGCTCGGCGACCCAGTAACGGGTGTAGCCGAGGGCCTCGGCATGGCGGGCAAGGTCGATCGAGGCGCGAAGCGCGTCACCCGGCTCCTGGCCTTCACGGACGGGAACGAGATCGAGAACGGAGATGGCGACCATGGCGGGCTCTCACGGGGCTCCGGCCCAAGGCCGGCTGCAATGGAGCCTAGATGGGGCGGGAACGGCCGTCGATCCAGTGGGGCGGCCGGACCGTCATGGCCTCCCTGCGCCGACGGTCTGCCCCGGTGGCGAAGCGAGGCTCACCTCCCCGGCGATCGCGCCACAGATGGCGGGCGCGATGTCGTGATAGGCGCGCTCGTAATCGGCGAGATGCAGGCCGTCCATCATCGGCACGCCACGGCCGAAGCGATCCGCAACGCGGCAGGAGGTTTCGGTGCGGCATGCGGCCTCGGCCGAGGCGGCGATGTCGGTGGCGACCTGAGCCGAGAAGGCCGCATCCTGGCTCGTCTCGATCCGTGGCAGCGTGGCCACGAGGACGAGCTCCGACTTGCCCACCACTTGCCGCAGCAGCGCTCGGAAGGCGTGCCGGAAGCGGATGACGGCCTCGGGCGGCTCGCGAAAGCGCTTGCGGTTGGCATCGTTGGTGCCGACCGCGAGGATGATCGCGCGGGGCGGATGGGGCAGCGCCAGGTCGTTCAGCAACTCCAGCGTATCGCGGGTCGTGGCGCCGTGAAGCCCGCCATTGACGAGGGGGAGCCCGCAGAACACCCGGACGTGCCAGCGCGCGACATGGGAGTCGCCAAGCGCCAGAAGGTAATCGCCCTCGACCTGACGCAGATCGGCCCTGATCTCGACGAGGCGCTGGTCGCGATAGGACGGCGCGGCGGTCGCGAAGCGGCCGATGGCGACGCCCGCCACGGAGCCGAAGGCGAGGGCGAGGGGGACGATCGCCAGCAGCGCCAGCAGCCAGCGCCGCGCCGAAGCGCCGTCGGGGCGGATCGGTTTCTCGCGATCGCGGCTGCGGGTGAGGCTGCAATGGGTCACGAGGTCCCTCCATCGGAGCGGGCCGGGCAGTGCGCGGTGGTCGCGAGGCGAGGCGAGGGGGCGGGTCGGAAGCGCCCTGTCACGGGGTCGCGATAGGCCTTGGTCTCGCAGGCGGTCTCGCCGCGCAGGACGAAGCCGTCCCGCGCGAGGAGAGAGGGCAGTGCCCAGAGCCAGAGAACGAGGACTCCCACCAGCATCAGCCCGGCGAGGGCCCGGGCCAGGAGAGACGAGGAGACGCCGGGAGTGGCGAGGGAGAGCTTTGTCATGGCGCTCACGGAACGCTGGGGCTCTGCCCCTTCTGCGGCCGCGAGTTTTCTGGATGACGTCTGCCGAAGGGCTTCTGGTAACCTTGCTTTTCCAGGCTCGGCGACAGACACAATCAGAAACACTTCCGGCCACGACCTCGCCCGCGAGCGGCGCTAGAGCCAGACGATGAGCAGAACGCCCCATATCCTCGTCGTCGAGGACGACCGCGAGATCGCGACACTGGTGTCGCGCTTCCTGCGCAACAACGATTTCCGTGTCCGCGCCGTGCCGAACGGCCGGGAGATGGACGCGGCGCTGCGCGACGGCCGCTTCGACCTGATCGTGCTCGACCTGATGCTGCCCGGCGAGGATGGTCTGAGCCTCTGCCGCCGGCTGCGCAACGAGGGCACGATCCCGATCATCATGCTCACCGCCAAGAGCGAGGAGATCGACCGCATCCTCGGTCTCGAAATGGGCGCCGACGACTATCTGGTGAAGCCGTTCAACCCGCGCGAGCTGCTGGCCCGGATCCGCGCGGTGCTGCGGCGCGCGGGGCATGTCCCGGCGGCCGAGGTCGGCGAAAGCCCGGTTCTCGCTTTCGCGGGTTGGCGCCTCGACAAGGCGGTTCGGCGACTATTCAACCCCGAGGGGGAGCGCGTGGCGCTGACGGGCGCCGAACTCGACCTGCTGCTCGCCTTCTGCGAGCGGCCGCGGCGTGTGCTGTCGCGCGACCAGCTCCTCGATCTGACGCAGGGCCGCACGGCAGCTCCTTTTGAACGGTCGATCGACGTGCTCGTCAGCCGGCTGCGCCAGAAGATGGAGCGCAACCCGCGCGAGCCCGAGCTGATCCAGACCATCCGCTCCGGCGGCTACATGTTCTCTCCGGAAATCGAGCGGCCGGTGGAGAGCGCGGCGCCATGAGGCGGCTGCTGCTGCGCCTCCTGCCGGCGCGGGCCGCCGCCCAGATCACCGCCATCGTCATCGGCTCGCTGGTTCTGGCCAATCTCGTGACGATCGCGGCGCTGCTCGTCCTCCTCCCGCCCGAACTCAAGCGCGTGCCGAACCTGCCCTATGTCACGGAGCTGGTCGCGATCGCCCGGACGATCGAGGCCGCGCCGACAGCGGCGGCGAAAGCGGCGATCGTCGATGCCGCGCTCGCCTCCCACCCGAAGCTGTCCCGCCTGCCCCCGGACGCGTCGCCGAGCGCGCGCGAGCCCACCTGGCCCGATCGCCAGATGCTCGACAATCTCAGAGAGCGGTTCGGGGCCGAGACCCAGGTCCTGATGCTCGACGGCGTGCCCGGCCAGGGCGGTCCGCCGCCTTTCGGGTTGCGGTTTGCCGATGGCAGCGGCCTCGTGATGGCTCCCGAGGCGCGCACGCCGCCGCCGCGCGGCCAGGCCTTCATCTTCTATCTGGCGGTGATGATCGCGTTGCTCGTCTCGCTGGTGGGCCTGCTCTCGCTCTGGGCGGCGCGGGCCGTCGCGTCGCCGCTGTCACGGCTGGCGGAGGCCGTCGATCGCTTCGATCCCGACCGCGACACCATCGTGGCACCGGAGCAGGGGCCGATCGAGGTCAAGCGGCTGGCCGGCGCCTTCGGTGGCATGGCCGCGCGCATCCGCCGGCTGATCGACGACCGCACCCGCATGCTGGCCGCGGTCAGCCATGATCTGCGCACGCCGATCACGCGGCTGCGGCTGCGCGCCGACGAGATCGCCGATGAGCGCCAGCGCCGGGCCATCGTCTCCGATCTCGCGCTGATGGAGCGCATGGTCGGCGGGGCGCTGTCCTATCTGCGCGACGGGCGGGCGTCGGGCAGCATGGCGGCGACCGACATGCCGGCGCTGCTCCAGACGATCTGCGACGACTTCGCCGATCTCGGCCACATCGTGGTCTATGAGGGGCCGATGCGCGCCTCCGCCGTCTGCGACGCCGACCAGATGACCCGCGCCGTCAACAATCTCGTCGACAATGCGATCAAGTTCGGCGGCCGGGCCGTGGTGAAGCTCGACGACACCGATCCTGCCGCCATCGCGATCGAGGTCGAGGATGACGGGCCCGGTATCGCCCCCGACGAGCGGGAGAAGGTGTTCGCGCCGTTCTATCGCAGCGATCTGGCCCGCACGCTGAAGGAGGGCAGCGGCTTCGGGCTCGGGCTGTCGATCGTGCGCGCGATCGCGGAAGCGCATCGCGGCAGCCTGACCCTGGCCGACCGCGAGGGTGGCGGGCTGCGGGTCCGGATCGCCTGGCCGCGGCGCTGGTAGGGAACGCGGCGTCCCGTTTCGCGTTGACCCCGGATAGGCCCGCAGACGGGCGACATCAGGGGGTCGAGATGACGACGAGCACCAATCCCGCGAAGGAAAGCCTGCGCCAGGAACAGCAGGAGCAGCGCGAAGCCGCCAAAAAGGGCCCGGACGCCGAGCTCGACAAGGCGCTGAAGGACACCTTCCCGGCGAGCGACCCGATCGCCGCCCAGACGCCGATGAAGCCAGGCGCCGCCGACGACAAGGCGTCCTGATCGCTCAGGCGCGCTGGTAGAGCAGGCGCGCGCGGATGGTGCCCTCGAGTGCCCGGATTTCGCGCAGCACATCGCGCGCATCCGCGCCGATGCTTTCGGCCTCCATCACGACATAGCCGATCTCGCCGTCCGTCTGGTAGTTCTGGGCGGCGATGTTGACGTTGCGCGCGGCGAAGACGTCGTTCAGGCGCCGCAGCATGCCGGGCACATTGCGCTGGACATGGATGAAGCGCGTGCCGACCGCACGCGGTGTGAGCTGCACCTGCGGAAAATTCACCGCGCCCACCGTCGAGCCGACATCGGAGTAATCGATCAGCTTGCGCGCGACCTCGGCGCCGATGCGCTCCTGCGCCTCCTCGGTCGAGCCGCCGACATGCGGTGTCAGGATCACATTGGGCAGGCCCTGCAGCGGCGAGACGAAGCGGTCGGCGTTCGAGGCCGGCTCGACGGGGAAGACGTCGACCGCCGCGCCCGCGAGATGGCCGCTCTTGAGGGCAGAGGCCAGCGCGTCGAGATCGACCACCGTACCGCGCGAATTGTTGATCAGGTAGCTGCCGGGGTTCATCGCCGCGATCTGCTCGGCGCCGATCATGCCGTGGGTCTGCGGCGTCTCCGGCACATGCAGCGAGACGATGTCGGCCGTACCCAGCAATTCAGCGAGGCTGTCGACGGGCTCGGTGTTGCCGTGGCGCAGGCGATCGGTCTGATCATAATAGATCACCCGCATGCCCATCGCCTCGGCCAGCGTCGAGAGCTGGCTGCCGATATTGCCGTAGCCGACGATGCCCAGCACCTTGCCGCGGACCTCGAAGGACCCTTCCGCCGACTTGTCCCAGCCGCCGCCATGCGCCGAGACCGAGCGGTCGGTGATCTTGCGCAGCAGCATGACGATCTCGCCGATGGTCAGTTCGGCGACACTGCGGGTGTTCGAGAAGGGTGCGTTGAAGACCGGCACGCCGCGGCTGCGCGCCGCCTCGAGATCGACCTGGTTGGTGCCGACCGAGAAACAGCCGACGGCAAAGAGCCGGTCGGCCTGGGCGAAGATCGCGTCGGTGAGCTGCGTGCGCGAGCGGATGCCGAGCACATGGACGCCTTCCAGCGCCTTCACCAGCGCGTCCTGGTCCAGCGCCTTGGGCAGGCGCGTCATGTTGGTGTAGCCGGCATTGACCAGGAGGTCGGCGGCGGAGTCGTTGATGCCTTCCAGCAGCAGGACCTTGATGCGGTCCTTGGACAGGGACAGGCGTTCGCTGTGTGTGGTCATGGGAAGGTTCGGTCTGGCGGCGGAGCGTCCGCTATAGACCCCTCGCGCCCCGACACAACCTGATTTTGGCGTGGGCTCGCGGCAGGATGGTCACGCCTTCTCGACCAGCAGCGTCGCGCCCTCGACCCCGACCACCTTGACGTCGCTGCCCGCCAGCAACTCCGGGCCTGTCACGCGCCAGGAGGAATCACCGACGCGAATGCGGCCTTCGCCGCCGAGCATCGTCGCCTCGAGTCTGAAGACCTTGCCGATGAGCTGGCGGCCGCGGTCATTGAGCCCGGTGGCCGCATCGGGCTCCTCGTTCTTGTGGCGCATCAGGAGGCGGCCGACCAGGACGGTCACCAGGCTGAAGCCGGCGAAGACGAGGGCGGCGATCTGCCAGCCGATATCGGTCAGTCCGACGACGGCGCCGGTCAGAAGCGCCGCGAGACCAAACCAGATCAGGAACACGCCGGGCGCAAGGACCTCGCCGCCGATCAGGACGAGGCCGAGGATGACCCAGCTCCAGCCGCCGAGCCATGTGATCGAAGCCGCCATCGTTCGTGCCCCTCAGACGCCGCTGCGGCCGGCCGGTGGAACGGAACCGGTGCGCCGGTTCTCGACGGCATCGTCGCCGAACACCGCCTTGGTCAGCTGGGCGATGCCGCCGACGGTCCCGGCGAGCGCCGCGGCCTCGATCGGTACGATCACCACCTTGCTGTTGGGCGCGCCGGCGATCGCCTTCAGCGCGTCGGTGTAGCGCTCGGCGATCAGGAAGTTCGCGGCCTGGATGTCGCCCTTGCTGATCGCCTCCGAAACCATGGCGGTCGCGGCGGCTTCTGCCTGGGCGGAGCGCTCGCGCGCCTCGGCGTCGCGGAAGGCGGCCTCCTTGCGGCCTTCGGCGGCCAGGATCTGCGCCTGCTTGAGCCCCTCGGCCCGCAGGATCTCGGCCTGACGCATGCCGTCGGCCTCGAGCACGGCGGCGCGCTTCTCGCGCTCGGCCTTCATCTGGCGGTTCATCGCGCCGACGATGTCGGCCGGCGGGAGGATGTCGCGAATCTCGATGCGGGTGACCTTGACGCCCCAGGGCGAGGCGGCGGCATCCATGACTCGCAGCAGCCGCTCATTGATCTCGTCGCGGTGGGAGAGCAACTGGTCGAGGTCCATCGAGCCGACGACGGTGCGGATATTGGTCATGGTCAGGGTGATCAGCGCCTCGTCGAGCGCCGAGACTTCGTAGCGCGCCTTGGCGGCGTCGAGGACCTGGTAGAAGGCGGCGGCGTCGATGCGCACGCCGGCATTGTCCTTGGTGATCGCCTCTTGCGAGGGAATGTCGAGCACCTGCTCCATGACATTCACCTTGTGGCCGATGCGGTCGATATAGGGGACGATCAGGTTTAGGCCCGCGCTGAGCGTGCGCGAATAGCGGCCGAAGCGCTCGACCGTGTAGTTGTAGCCCTGCGGCACCGTCTTCACGAGGAAGGCGATGGTGATGACGACCAGCATCACCAGCACGACGACGAAGATGCTGAAGCCCGAGAGCGTGTCCATGGTTTGAGCGTCCCCCTGTCGCGTGCCTGCCCCGTCGCGGGCCGGCGGCATGCAACCTGACGATTGCGACAGGCGAATGCAAGGTCGTGGCGGCGCGCGCGGCGGCGCTGGCACTCTTGGCAGTTTTTCGCCGCCAGCGGCGGGTTGTTGGCGGAATCTGCTCAGGAGCAGGCTGCCGAACCCGCGATTACGGTTCACATCGCGCGGCGCTTCCCGCATGATCGGGCATCTGCTGGAGAGCCGCACCATGTCCGATCCGCGCCTGCCGATTCTCGCCGAACTCGAGAAGAAGATTCTCTGGCTCGCCTCCTGGACGATCCACAACGCCAACCATCTGCGCCAAAGCGACGACGGGATGAAGGTCGGTGGCCACCAGGCTTCTTCCGCCTCGCTGGCGACGATCATGACCGCGCTCTACATGGCGGCGCTGCGGCCGCAGGACCGGGTGGCGGTGAAGCCGCACGCCTCGCCGATCTTCCACGCGATCAACTATCTGATGGGCCTGCAGACCCGCGAGAAGCTTGAGAACTTCCGGGCCTACAAGGGCGCGCAGAGCTATCCCTCCCGCACCAAGGATATCGACGACGTCGATTTCTCGACCGGCTCGGTCGGGCTGGGCGTCGCGCAGACGCTGTTCTCCTCGCTGACGCAGGATTATGTCCGCGCCCATGGCTGGGGGCTGGACCGCGCGGAAGGCCGCATGGTGTCGCTGATCGGCGATGCCGAGCTCGACGAGGGCAATATCTTCGAGGCCCTGATGGAGGGCTGGAAGCACGGCCTGCGCAACACCTGGTGGGTGATCGATTACAACCGCCAGTCGCTCGACGCCGTCATCCGCGAGGGGCTCTACGACCGCTTCGAGACGATGTTCCGCAATTTCGGCTGGGATGTCGTGACGCTGAAATACGGCTCGCTGCAGCAGGCGGCCTTCAAGGAAAAAGGCGGCGAACGGCTCAAAAGCTGGATCGATTCCTGCCCCAACCAGCTCTATTCGGCGCTGACCTTCCAGGGCGGGGCCGCGTGGCGCAAGCGGCTGATGGACGATCTCGGCGATCAGGGGCCGGTGACGCAGCTGATCGAGAGCCGCTCCGACGCGGAGCTCTCGAAGCTGATGTGCAATCTCGGCGGGCACGATCTGCCCTCGATCCTCGAAGCCTTCGAGGCGATCGACCATGACCGGCCGGTCTGCTTCCTCGCCTACACCGTCAAGGGCTTCGGCCTCCCGCTGGCGGGGCACAAGGACAACCATGCCGGCCTGATGACCAAGGAGCAGATGGCGGGCTTCCAGAGCGCCAATGGCGTCCGCCCCGGCCATGAATGGGACCTGTTCGAGGGGCTGTCCCTGCCCGAGAGTGAGATCCGCGCCTTCCTCGACCGTGTCCCGTTCTTCGCGGAAGGCCGCCGCCGGCTGAGCGCACCGGTGCTGCCGGTGCCGGGCAAGCTCGAAGCGGGCATCCAGCCGGTGATGTCGACGCAGATGGGCTTCGGCAAGATCCTCGACGAGTTGGCGAAGTTCGGCGGGCCGCTGGCGGACCGGATCGTGACGACGGCTCCGGACGTCACCGTCTCGACCAATCTCGGCCCCTGGGTGAACCGGCGCGGGCTCTTCGCCAAGGCCTCGATGGCCGACACCTTCAAGGACGAGCGCATCCCCTCGATGCAGAAATGGGAGTTCTCGCCGAAGGGCCAGCATGTCGAGCTTGGCATCGCCGAGATGAACCTGTTCATCAACCTCTCGGCGCTCGGCCTCTCGCACGCGACCTTCGGCGAGCGGCTGATCCCGATCGGCACGCTCTACGACCCCTTCATCTCGCGCGGGCTCGATGCGCTGAACTATGCCTGCTACCAGGATGCCCGCTTCATGGTGGTGGCGACGCCGTCGGGCGTGACGTTGGCGCCGGAAGGCGGGGCGCATCAGTCGATCGCGACGCCGCTGATCGGCATGAGCCAGGACGGCTTATGCGCCTTCGAGCCGGCCTTCGTCGACGAGCTGGCGGTGATGATGCGCTGGTCGTTCGAGTACCTGCAGAAGGATGGCGAGGGCGATCCGGACGAGCGCACCTGGCTGCGCGACGAGACGGGCGGCTCGGTCTACCTGCGCCTCTCGACGCTGCAACTCGAACAGCCGCAACGGGCGATGACGCCCGAACTCGAGAGCGAGATCATCGACGGCGCCTATTGGCTCCGGAAGCCCGGCCCCAACGCCTCGGTCGTGATCGCCTATACGGGGGCGGTCGCGGCGGAGGCGATCAAGGCGGTCGGGCTTCTCGGCGAGGACCGGCGCGATGTCGGGCTGCTGGCGATCACCTCGGCCGACCGGCTCAACGCCGGCTGGCAGGCGGCCGAGCGGGCGCGCCAGCGCGGCAACCACCGCGCCACCAGCCATGTCGAGCGGCTGCTCGGCGATCTCTCGCGCGATTGCGGCATCGTTTCGGTGCTGGACGGGCATCCCGCGACGCTGGCCTGGCTCGGCAGCGTGCATGGCCACAGGCAAAAGGCGCTCGGCGTCGAGCATTTCGGCCAGACCGGGACGGTTGCGGATCTCTACCGCCATTTCGGCATCGACGCGAACGCGATCGTCCATGCCGCGCAGGCGGCGGCGCCGGGCCGGCCGGTACGTTATCTGAAGGCGCTGCCGTAAAGGCGCCCAACGTCATTCTCGGGCGGCGCGCAGCGCCGACCCGAGAATCTCATGACAGAAAAGAGCTGGTTGACGAGATGGTCGGGTCAAGCCCGACCATGACGTCCGCGCTTCAGAAGCGCGGCGTCGCGAAGGTGTTGGCGAAGGGGTTGGTGCCCGCGCCGATGCGGCCGGGCAGGGTCTCCTCGCCGAAGAAGCTGCCGAGGTTGGAATAGGTCGGGCCGGCGGAGACGTGCTGGCTGGCATAGCGGTTCATCGAGCCGACCGGGACAACGTTGCCCGCATCGAAATAGCTGCGTTTCTGCACGGTCACGCGCAGCGGGCCGCGGCGGTTCTGCGCTTCCGCGAAGGAGACCCAAACGGTCGACGCGGCGACGGAGAGGGCGAAAACGGCGGCGAGACGCTTGAGCGAACCCATGGCGACGACATCTCCAGAACAGCGGCGATCCGCTTGGTGCGAGAACGGGACTCGATGGTGAATCCTAGACTACCGTAGTTAACGATTTTGTCAGCGCGGCCACAGCGGAAATGTGTCGCTGGAGCCTCCGGCCATGCGGACGACGCCACCCTTGCGGTCCCTGACGACCCGGCGCGTTCCCGGCGGGTAGAAGGTGGTGTTCTGGCACAGGGCCGGCTGCCCGGCGCGGCTGCCGAGATAGGCCAGGGCCGCCGATTCGCGCTGCGCCGGCGCGAGCTTGATGCGGTCGATCAGGCAGGCGAGGGAGGCCGCGTTGGCCGTCTGGACACCGGCGGCGCAGTAATAGCCGCCGAGCGCGAAGGCGGATGTCTCGAAGGCGTTGCGGAAGACGATGCAGGTCCGCACGCGCCCGTCGAGCTCTTCATAGATGAGATCGCGGCCGGCGAAGGTGCCCCAGCGCGTCGTCATGGTGTAGTGTGGCCCGCCGACCCGCGGGCGCAGCACGCGCAGCGGCTCGAACTGCCAGAACTGCGGCGTGGTGAGGGTGAAGGGGCGCCCGGCCTCGTCGGGCTCCGCCAGCACCAGCGCGGCGAAGGTCTCGTTCGTGCCGGGCCCGCCGAACTGCCAGCCCTCCTCGCGGCCCCGCGTCGGGTGGGTGGCGACGAGCGGGGTGCCCTGGGTGCCGGGGGGCTCGATCGCCCAGGAGAAGGCTGGTTGTCCCCGGCCGATGCTCGGCAGCTTGCCGTAGAGCCACCAGGCCACCAGCAGGATCAACAGGAAGACGGCGGTGCCGAGGGCGAGAAACAAGAAGCGCGCGACGCCCAGCGCCGCGGTCCCCGTGGCGCCGATGATGGCGGTGGCGCGCGGAGCGTCAGCCGACATGGTCAGCGCTTCCCGGGTTTGCGCGGACCACCGACCGCGGCCGTCGCGGTCTTCGTCCGCAGTGCGGGCGTCGGTCCGTCCGCGTCGAGCCAGGAGACCTTGCGGCCGGTGGCGGAGAGGCGCGGGGTCACGCAGCCCGGCTGGCGGTTCAGTTCCGTCCGCGCGAAGGCGGTGCGCAGGGCGCGGTCCTCGCCGGCATTGAGCAGGTCAACGCGGTCGATCAGGCAGACGAGCTGGCGGCGGTCGGCCGGCTTGCCCTCTGCGCCGCACCACCAGCCGCTCATCGCCAGCGGCAGCGCGCCGGGCTCCATCCGGAAGGCGATGCAGGCGCGACTGACCTGACCGTCGCTCAGCGTCGCGTCGGCGGCCTCGACCGGGCCGAAGCGGGTCTGGATCGCGGCGGGCAGGCCGCTGCGCTGCACCGACAGGGCGCGTGCTGCTGCGGCGCGCACGAGCGCGACGATGAAGGGCTGGGACAGGTCGTCCTGCGCCGCCTCGACGGTCAGCCGCAGCGCCAGATGGGCCTTGGGATCGGCGAGCGCGCCGAAAGTCAGCAGTTCCTCGCGCCGCGACCCGTCCGGGCTCCGGCGCGCCTCGAGCGCCAACGTGGCGCGGTCGAGATCGGGGGATTCGAGGCCGAACATCGCGATCGGCTTGCTGATCTCGATCCAGCTGTCGCGGCCGGCCGGTGTCGTGCGCGCCGTCTGGGCGCCATCGCGGAGCGAACGCGGCTTCGGCTCTGCGGGCGGCGTGATCGTCGCCTCGCTCTGCGAGGACAGGGCAGTGACCAGGGTCGCGGCGAGGCCGATGCCGGCCGCGGCCGCGAGCCCGCGCCAGGCGAGGCCGGTGGTGAGGCGGATGGCGGGCAGGCGCAGCACGCGCCGCAGGATGGCGAGGGGTCGGAAGAGGGCCGCGAACGCGACCTCGACCCCGTCGGCAAAGCGGATCAGGGCTCGGGCGGGGTCGAACGCGGCGAGCCGCGCGCGCAGCGCCGGCCAGGCGGCTCGCACCGGCCCTGCGCTGCCGGCCGCACGCAGCCGTCGCAGCAGACCCGCCGGATCGCGCAAGGAGGACAGCAATTGACCCGACACCACTCCAGAACCCGCCTGTCCGCAACGCCTCGCGGCAGCACGGATGCCTCACCCGTGGCGACCCTGGCGCAGCGGCGGTCAGCAGGGCGTTACCGCGCCCGCGGATTCGCCGCGCAGCGTGAATCGTCGGTCAACGCGGAGGGTTAACGGGATGCGGCGGATGCGGGCCAGATTGACTTTTGGCGCTTCACGGTGTTCTCACAGGGCAGGTTCCTGCGGGGCGAAACGCCTTGGAGGGAACTGCGATGCTGTCAGCCTTTCGGAATTGGCCCTGTGACTGTCCGTCTCACGACGAAACGCACGACCAAACCGGCGACCGGGACCACCGGCACGCCGCGCTGACGCTCGCCTCGGCTCCGGGTCCCTCTCCCCCCGGCGGGGGGCATGACGCCGGACCCGCCCCCCTCCCGGGGCGGACGGTGCCGAGGGGGAGACCAAACCGGGTTCATCCGAAAGGAACATCATCATGAGCTTCAAGGTCGCGATCGTCGGCGCCACGGGGAATGTGGGCCGCGAAATGCTGGACATCCTGGCCGAGCGGGCTTTCCCGGTCAGCGAGGTCGTGGCGCTGGCCTCCTCGCGCTCGATCGGGACGGAGGTCTCGTTCGGCGACAGGACGCTGAAGTGCAAGTCGCTCGAGCATTACGACTTCTCCGACACGGACATCTGCCTGATGTCGGCCGGCGGCGAGATCTCGAAGGTGTGGTCGCCCAAGATCGGCCAGCAGGGCTGCGTCGTGATCGACAACTCCTCGGCCTGGCGCATGCATCCCGACGTGCCGCTGATCGTGCCGGAGGTGAACGCCGCCGCCGTCGCCGGCTTCACCAAGATGAACATCATCGCCAATCCGAACTGCTCGACCGCGCAGCTCGTCGTGGCGCTGAAGCCGCTGCACGACAAGTACGGCGTCAAGCGCGTCGTCGTCTCGACCTACCAGTCGGTCTCCGGCGCGGGCAAGGAGGGCATGGACGAGCTCTTCAACCAGACGCGCGCCGTGTTCTCGGCCGGTGAGGTCGTGACCAAGAAGTTCCCCGCCCGCATCTCCTTCAACCTCATCCCGCAGATCGACGTCTTCATGGAGGACGGGTTCACCAAGGAAGAGTGGAAGATGATGGTCGAGACCAAGAAGATCCTCGACCCGAAGATCAAGCTCACCGCAACCTGCGTGCGCGTGCCGGTCTTCATCGGCCATTCCGAGAGCGTCAACATCGAGTGCGAGAGGCCGGTGACGGCCGACGAGGCACGCGAGGTGTTGCGCGCGGCGCCCGGCATCCTCGTCATCGACAAGCACGAACCCGGTGGCTACGCCACGCCGCATGAGGCGGCCGGCGAGGACGCGACCTATATTTCCCGCATCCGCGAGGATGCCACCGTCGAGAACGGCCTGGCCTTCTGGTGCGTCTCCGACAATCTGCGCAAGGGCGCGGCGCTGAACGCGGTGCAGATCGCCGAGGTGCTGATCAACCGCAAGCTGATTCAGCCGCGGCAGAAGGCGGCCTGAACCGGCCTTCGAACGCGATCGCGACCATCGAGGCGGGCCCAGCGGCCCGCCTTCGTCGTTTTTGGGGCGGCCTGTCTGGCTGCATGCGCACCGGTCGTTCTTTGCGTAACCCATCGCCGGCAAAGCTCTCTAAGGTTGCGGTCCCTGCCGCTGCGATCCTGCCGTGCCGAACGCTCCCCAGACCGAACCCTCGCCACTGGCGGTGCCCGCCGCCCTGCCGCCGCGCCGCGATGCGCCGTTGCGGGGGATCGCCTTCGTCCTGCTGGCGAGCATCTTCCTGACCTCGGCGGACATGGTCTCCAAGCTGCTGACCCAGCAGATCTCGCCGCTGCAGGTGAGCTGGCTGCGCTACTGCACCTTTACCCTGATCATGCTCGGCATCGTCTGGCGGCGCGGAGGCGTCGCCCGCCTGTCGACGCAACGCCCGGTGCTGCAGATCCTGCGCGGGATCGGCCTGCTGGCGTCGTCCGTGCTCTTCGTGATGGCGCTGCGCTACATGCCGCTGGCGGACGCGACCGCGACCGGCTTCGTCGCGCCGCTCTTCGTGACGGCGCTGTCGATCCCGATCCTGCGCGAGACGATCGGCTGGCGGCGCTGGACGGCGACGCTGGTGGGCTTTGCCGGCGTGCTGATCGTCGTGCGGCCGGGCGGCGCGGGTTTCCAGATCGCCTCGCTCCTGGCCGTGGCCTCGGCCCTGTCCTGGGCCTTCGCGATGATCATGACGCGGATGATGAGCCGCACCGAGAGCCCGCTGACGACGCTGGCCTATTCGGCGCTGGTCGGCCTGTGCCTGCTCAGCCTCGCCGTGCCCTTCGTCTGGACCCCGGTGACGCCGGTGATCGTCGCCATGGGCATCTTCATCGGCGTGTCCTCGACGATGGGGCACTGGCTGATCGTGCTGGCCTATCGCCATGGCGACGCCTCGCTGCTGGCGCCCTTCTCCTACATCCAGCTGCTCTGGGCCTCGCTGTTCGGCCTCTTCATCTTCAGCGTATTGCCCGACCTCTGGACGCTGGTCGGCGCGGTCATCATCGCGGCCTCGGGCCTCTACACGGCGCATCGCGAGCGGATCAAGGCCCGGGACGCGGGCTGACGCGGTTCAGCCCGCCCGCACGGCATATCGCGCCAGGAACATGGTCACCGCCGCGTCGACGACATGGGCAATCTCCGCTTCCGTCGGCGGCCGGCGCTCGGCGTTGAACAGGCGCGGGCGCAGCAGCGTCGACTGGCAGAGGTCGGCGAACTGGGCGGCTGCCAGGACGGGATCGGCGATCGTGAGTTCGCCCGTGGCGACGCGGCGCTCGAGGAAGGCGGCGAGGCGCTGTCCGCCGAGCAGCGGGCCGCGCTCGTAGAACTCGCGGCCGAGGTCCGGCATGCGCTCGGCGACGCCGAGCACGGTCCGGTGCGCGCTGAGCGCGAACGGGTCGGTCAGCAGGCGGACCAGATTGGTGCCGAATCCGGTGAGCGCATGGGCGAGGTCGGGATGCTCCGCGAGGGCGTCGTACATGTGCTGGCGGTGCTTCTCCCGCTCGCGCTCGATCAGCGCGATGAAGAGATGCTCCTTGTCCTCGAAATAGACATAGAGCGTGCCCTTGGAGACACCGGCGGCCGCGGCGATCTCGTTCATGCTCGCGGCGTCGAAGCCCTGGGCATGGAAGATCGCCTGGGCGCCATCGAGAATCTGGCGCCGCTTCTGCGGGTCCATGCCGGCGATCCGCCGGTTGCGGGCTGCCGCTTTGGGCCGCGGGTCGGCCGTGTCGTTCATCGGTCTCATCCGTCAGGCGCAGGGCGCATCTGCAAAATCATCGAACCGACCGGTTCGATTCGCTCTTGATATGACGCGTGGCGCGCGCTAGTTCAATAGCGATCGAACCGTTTGGTTCGAATTGTAATTGTCAGGATGATCCCATGGCTGCCGAAATCCTGCCCGAGCCGCGCGACGAGGTCCGGCGCGACCGCCTCAAGCTCGTGGAGCCCGTTGCCGAAGCCGCCCCTCAGTCCGCCGAGGCCCGACGGGCGGGCGAACCGGCGCCTGAGGCGGAGGCGCCGGCGACGTCGAGACTATCCCCCCGCCGCCAGATGGTCCGCCGTGCCGGTCTTACGCTCGTCGGCACGGCCGCGATCGGGGCCGGGCTCTGGTTCGGGGCCGACTGGTGGTTCAACGGCCGCTACATCGTCTCGACCGACGATGCCTATGTCGGGGCCGAGATGGCGACGATTTCCGCCAAGCTCTCGGCCCATGTCACGAGCGTCAGCGTCAGGCAGAACCAGGAGGTCACGGCCGGGCAGCCGCTGGTCGCGCTCGATGACGGCGACTGGCGGATCGCGCTCGACAGCGCCCGCGCCAGGACGGCCACCGCGATGGCGACGCTCGCGCGCATCGACAGTCAGATCGAGGCCGGCCGCGCCAGCCTGCAGCAGGCGCAGGCGCAGGAGACCTCCGCCCAGGCCGGCGTGACCCGCACGATCGCCGATTTCGAGCGCGCCAACAGCCTCGCCGCCAAGTCCTACGGGTCGCAGGCGACGCTGGACGCCGCGGTCGCCGCCCGCGACCAGGCGAAGGCGTCGCTCGGCAGCGCCGTGGCTGGCGTGGCCGCCGCGCAGGCGAATGTCGAGGTGCTGAAGGCGCAGCGGGTCGAGGCGGCTCGGCAGGCGGACGAATTGAAGATTGCCGAGCAGAAGGCGGAGCGCGACCTGAGCTTCACCCGCGTCGCGGCGCCGATCTCGGGGCTGGTCGCGAATACCAATGTCCAGCTCGGCGATCTCGTCAGCGCCGGCAAGCGGCTGATGTCGATCGTGCCGCTGGACCAGGTCTATGTCGATGCGAACTTCAAGGAGACGCAGGTCGGGCCGCTGAAGATCGGCGACCGGGCGACGATCACCGTCGATGCTCTGCCGGGCCAGGTCTTCGAGGGGCGGGTCAGCGGCATCAGCGGCGGCACCGGCTCGGTCTTCACCCTGCTTCCGCCGGACAACGCCACGGGCAATTTCACCAAGATCGTCCAGCGCGTGCCGGTGCGCATCGCGCTCGCCCCCGAGGCGACGGCGCGCCATGTGCTGCGGCCGGGCATGTCGGTGGTGGTGAAGATCGATCCGCGGCCTGCGGGGCAACGCTGACGATCTGGATGTTTTCTCAGCCCTCATCCTGAGGAGCCGCCGAAGGCGGCGTCTCGAAGGATGGTCCAGGAGGCTCCGGCGAAGACTGGAGCATCCTTCGAGATGGCCCTGGCGGGCCTTCCTCAGGATGAGGGCTCGTAAGGGGAGGCCGCCATGGCCACCGCGACCCTCACCACCCCGGCCAGCGCGCCGCCGTCCGACGACGCCATTCCCATGCGCCGGGTCTTCGCCTTCGTTGCGATGGTCTTCGGCATGTTCATGGCGATCCTGGACATCCAGATCGTCTCCGCCTCGCTGGCGGAGATCCAGGCCGGGCTCTCGGCCTCGTCGGACGAGATCGCCTGGGTCCAGACGGCCTATCTGATCGCCGAAGTGATCATGATCCCGCTCTCGGGCTATCTCAGCCGGGCGCTGTCGACGCGGGTCTTCTTCACCATCGCTGCCGCCGGCTTCACCATCGCCAGCGTGCTCTGCGCGATGTCGTCCTCGATCAGCGAGATGATCCTATGGCGGGCGGTGCAGGGCTTCATCGGCGGCGGCATGATTCCCGGCGTCTTCGCGGCAGCCTTTACGATCTTCCCGCCCTCCAAGCGCTCGGTTGTCTCGCCGATCATCGGGCTGGTGGCGACGCTGGCGCCGACGATCGGACCGACCGTCGGCGGCTATCTCAGCAGCGCCTTTTCCTGGCACTGGCTGTTCCTGGTCAATGTCGTGCCCGGCATCTGCGTCACGATCGCGGCCTGGATGCTGATCGACTTCGACAAGCCGCAGAAGGGTCTGCTGAAGCGCTTCGACTGGCTCGGCCTGATTGGCATGGCGGGCTTTCTCGGCAGCCTCGAATATGTGCTGGAGGAGGGCACGCGGCTGGACTGGTTCGAGAGCCACGAGATCGTCTTCTTCTCGGTCGTCATGGTGTTCGGTGCGGTGCTGTTCTTCTGGCGCGCGCTGACGCGGGACGACCCGCTTGTCGATCTCTACGCCTTCACCAACCGCAACTTCGCCTTCGGCTCGCTGTTCTCCTTTTGCATGGGCATCGGGCTCTATGGGCTGACCTATCTCTACCCGGTCTATCTCGGGCGCATCCGCGGCTATGATTCGCTGCAGATCGGCCAGACCATGTTCGTCACCGGCCTGTTCATGTTCCTGACCGCGCCGATCGCCGGCAAGCTCTCGACGAAGATCGATCCGCGCGTGCAGATGATGATCGGCTTTTCCGGGTTTGCGCTGGGGACCTGGATCGCGACCGGGATCACGGGGGACTGGGATTTTCACGAGTTGCTGGTCCCGCAGATCCTGCGCGGCGTCTCGCTGATGCTGTGCATGGTGCCGATCAACAATCTCGCGCTCGGCACCCTGCCGCCGGCGCAGCTCAAGAACGCGTCCGGCCTCTACAACCTCACGCGCAATCTCGGCGGCGCGGTCGGTCTGGCGTTGATCAACACGATGCTCAACACCCGCACCGACCTTCACATCGCGAGGCTGCACGAGCGCGTCGCGGCGGGCCGGCAGGTGGCGGAGGAGGCGATCGCCCAGACCATGCAGCGCTTCCTCGATTATGGCGACGCGGCCGAACAGATGGCGCTCGCGCTGATCAACCAGCGCGCCCACAAGCAGGCGCTGATCCTCGCCTTCGGCGACGTCTTCCTCGGGCTGACCTGCATCTTCGCGGCTCTCGTCGCGCTGGCGCTGTTCATGCGCAAACCCCCGGCCGCGACACCGGGCGCAGGCGGCGGCCACTGAGACCGACACGCCTCCCGCCGGTTGCCCGAAGACGGGATGACGCAGGCCGCGTGATTGACAAGGGCAGCTGACTTCGACAAATATAAGAGCAATATCAGTAGTTTAGATGTTTTCTAAACTACGCGCCGCAAGAGCCGGCGATGTGGAAGGCGTCTTCGATGAGTTTCTCGTCCCTGAAGGATCAGACCCCGCAGCGGGCCATGGCTGACCAGATTCCCTGGCCGCAGAAAAGCCCAGCCTCCTGCCCGATCAACGCGGTCAAGGCGCGGCTGCGGACCGCCGGCCTGCGGCCGACGCGCCAGCGCATGGCGCTGGGCTGGCTGCTCTTCGCCAAGGGCGACCGCCATGTCAGCGCCGAGATGCTCTATGAGGAGGCGCTGCGCGCCCGCGAGCCGCTCTCGCTCGCGACCGTCTACAACACGCTGCGCCAGTTCTCCGAGGCGGGGCTGCTGCGCCAGGTCTCGGTCTCCGGCCCGAAGACCTTCTTCGACACCAACGTGTCCGAGCACCACCATTTCTACAACGAAGACGACGAGACGGTCGTCGACATCCCCGGCTCGACGATCCAGGTCGCCGGCCTGCCGGAGGCGCCCGAGGGCATGATGATCTCCTCGGTCGAGGTGATCGTGCGCCTGCGCCGCGCCGACGGGCAGGAGATCGAGACCCGGACGACCGAGCATCGCAGCCTCGAGAGCCGCCTGGCGGCGGGCGGCCACTGATGATCGTCTGCTCCTGCAACGTCCTGTCCTGCCGGCAGATCAAGGGCACCATCGCCCCTGACGGCACGGGCCCGCGGACGGCGGGAGAGGCCTATGACTGCCTGGGCTGCAGCCCCGACTGCGGGCGTTGCGCCCGCGAGGTCCGCGCCATTCTCGCCGAGGCGCGCGCGGCCTGCATGACGCAATGCGGCTCCTGCGCGGCGCGCGACATCGAATGCTCGGTCCATATCGCCGTCGGGCAGATGATGGATGGTCTGTCGGCCCAGAACGATCTCGCCGCCTGAACGGACTCGCCGGCGCAAGGCACGCTTTTCCCCTTTCCTTTCACGGATGCCTGACCTACATTAGGATCATTCTAATGTAATTGCGGAGCGTCGGCGCCATGAAGGGTGACAAGAAGGTCATCGAGTACCTCAACAAGGGGCTTCGCTCCGAGCTGACGGCGATCAACCAGTACTGGCTGCATTACCGGATCCTGGACAATTGGGGTCTGAAGGAGATGGCCAAGACCTGGAAGAAGGAATCGATCGAGGAGATGGTCCATGCCGACCGCTTCGTCGACCGCATCCTGTTCCTCGAGGGCTTCCCGAACATGCAGACGCTCGATCCGCTGCGGATCGGCGAGAACGTCAAGGAAGTGATCGAGGCCGATCTGAAGGCCGAGATCGAGGCCCGCGCGCTTTATCAGGAGGCGGCAACCTATTGCCGCGAGGTTCACGACTACCCCTCCGAGGAGCTGTTCAAGGCCCTGATGAAGGACGAGGAAGGCCATATCGACTTCCTCGAGACCCAGCTCGACCTCATCGGCCGCATCGGCATCGAGCTTTACACCCAGAAGCATATGGGCGGGCTCGACGAAGGCCACTGAGGTTTCGGCGGGTCATAACCCGATCAGTGAAGCCGGTTCCGCGATGCGGGGCCGGCTTTGTCGTAGACCGCGCCGCCAAGTCGTCATTGCGAGCGCAGCGAAGCCATCCAGGGGGCGTAGCGCTCGACGATCTGGATGGCTTCGCTGCGCTCGCAATGACGGTCATCGACGTTTGATAGGAGGGCGCATGACCGCCACTGTGATCTCGGTGAGCGCGGATACGGGCCACCGCTTCAGCAAGCCGGTGCAGAGCGCGATCCGGCTGCTGGCCGGGCTCGGCGTCGAGGGCGACGCGCATTGCGGGGAAACGGTGAAGCACCGCTCGCGCGTCGCGGTCGATCCGACGCAGCCCAATCTCCGGCAGGTCCATCTCGTCCATGCCGAATTGCTCGACGAGCTGAACGCCGCCGGCTTCGACGTCGCTCCGGGCCAGATGGGCGAGAACCTGCTGACGCGGGGGCTCGACCTGCTCGGCCTGCCGGTCGGCGCCAGGCTGCGGCTGGGGGGCGAGGCACTGGTCGAGATTACGGGCCTGCGGAACCCCTGCGCCCAGATCGAAGTCTTGCGGCCGGGGCTGCTCGCCGCCGTGCTGGGGCGCGACGCGGACGGCCGGATCGTTCGCAAGGCGGGGATCATGGGCATCGTGCTGGAGGGCGGGGTGGTCGCGCGGGGCGATGCAATCGCGGTCACGCTCCCGGCCCTGCCGCACCGGGCGCTGGAGCGGGTGTGAGGCCGGATTGTCTGGTGGCGTGGGGGGTGTGCTCATAAAGCGGCTGCCAGCTCGGCTGGGCAGTCGGCTCCCGCCCCTTAGCGGAGCTTTCTCGGCGCTTGGACAAACGCGGCTAGAGCTTCGATCACACCTCCAGCAAGGGGTCTAGCAGGGTCTTGGTAGGCCGCGATGTTGGCAGCACGGTCGTCGGATGGGACTGCCTTCAGAACGTGATTTGCGTCCGCGAGGAGAACCAGATCGGTGTCCGGTCGCGCATGGTGCAATCGCTCCGCGTCTACCCGCCCCACTTGTATATCGCGCAGCCCCTGAAGGATCAGTACCGGTCCCGCGTACGCCGCTATCAACTTGGCCGGATCGAGAGCGAATGTGCTGATCAAAAAGCCTTGGACCTCAGGTCGGAACAGTGGGCGCAACGCAGTATGGATGTTTCCTGCCTCCACCCGCTGGCCTGCCTCCAGCTGCGTTATGATGGCTTCAGCCTGTTGGCGGATGGGCGCGTTGGCAGGGTTCGCCGCGATCTGCTCACGGAGCACGTCACCCAGCCGGCGTCCCGTCGCCGATACCAGCAGCAACCCGCAGATGCCGCCGGGCTGTTGGGCTGCGACCAGCGCCGACAGACCGCCTTCGCTGTGGCCCAGCACCCAAACGCATGGGACACCCATCGTTTTACGGATAGTGGTAGCCCAAGTCTGGATGTCTGCGGCGTAGTCCTCAATGGTGATGGCGTTGGCGTCCGGGATGGCCCGGTCGCTCCCGAACATACCCCGCTTATCGATACGGACGCTCCTGATCCCACGCGCCGCCAACCCCTCGGCGATTAAGCGGTATGGGGATGCCCGTACACCGAGCGGGTTGTTGCCATCGCGGTCGGTCGGCCCGGAGCCGGGGACGATCAGAACGACGGGGGCATCGGTGTTGGAGGGGCCTAGCGCGGTTCCCGAGAGCGGCCCGGCCGGGCCGGGTGCTTCAATCATCCTGGGACTACTCATCTGCGCTGTTCCCGGTCGAGAAATGACGAGGGCCATGAGGCAGGCCAGAACAGACCGTGTGACCTTCTGCTTCATCTATGATCCCTATGGGCCAATGAATGAAAGAGACGATAGGTCCGCTGTCGACGCAACTGAGACACTTAATGAGTTGGGCTCCTCACTCCCTACGGACCAACAGAAAAAACCCGCCGGCGCGAGCCGGCGGGCCTGATCGTTTTGCGGCGCGGCTGCGTCAGATGTAGCTGACGTTCGCCGCTTCCGGACCCTTCTTGCCGGCGCGGATCGAGAAGCGCACGCGCTGCCCGTCCATCGGCGGCTGCAGGCCGCTGCGGCTGAGCGAGGAGACATGCAGGAACACGTCGGCGCCGCCCTGGTCGGGCGCGATGAAGCCGAAGCCGCGCTCCGCGTTGAAGAACTTCACGGCGCCGTCGAAGGGGCCTTCCATCGGGCCGCTGTCGCGGTTGCCGAAGCCGCCGCGATCGCCACGGTCGGCGTAGCCGCCGCCACCACCGCCGTAGCCACCACGGTCGCCGCCGCCGCCATAGCCGCCGCGATCGCCACCACCATAGCCGCCACGGTCGGCATAACCGCCGCCGCCGCCATAGCCGCCGCCACCGAAATCGTCGCGCGGCGCGCGCGGCGCCCGTGGCGCAGCCGGCGTCGCGGTCGAGGCGTCGATCTCATGGACCGCGACGACCTGCAGGCCGCGCCGGCCCTCGCCGAGATCGGCAATGATCGTGGCGCCCGGCTGCAGGTCCTGCTGATCGAGCGGGCCGATCGCAGAAATGTGAAGGAAAACGTCGCCCGAACCATCGGAGGGCGACGCGAAACCGAACCCCTTCTCGGGGTCGAACCATTTGATCTTGGCTTCGATGTTTCCGTGGGTGACGAAAGGCTGGGCAGACGGAGGCTTACGACGATCGAACATGGAGCTTCGAGGATGAGTGAGCGGGAAGAAGCAAGCTAGCGCAAGTAACGCGCGCCGTCATCGGGGGGGAAGCGTAATTTATTGCGGTTCGGTCGCGTTCGGGTCCCCTCTGACCCACGGGCCGAGGCGGTGCTTTGCCGCCGCTAGCCTTCAGTCGTTGCGATCCGCCCTTGCGAGCACGGCCCGCAACAGCACATCCAGGCCCGGCTCGAGATCCTCTCGCGTGCAAAGCTCGCCGTTGTTGTGGGTGATGCCGCCCTGGCAGGGCGTGAAGATCATCGTCGTCGGCGCGTGCCGGGCGACGAAATAGGCATCGTGACCGGCCTGGCTCAGGATGTCGCGGTGGCGATAGCCCTGGGCGCTGGCGATGCCGCGGACCTGCTCGACGAGCTCGGGCGAGAAGATGTTTCCACCCCAGCGCCAGACATCGAGGATCTCGACGCTGCAGTCGGCCTTCGCAGCCGATTCGTAAGCCGCGCGGCGCATCGCCTCGGCCATGACGGCCGACGTCGTCGGGTCGGGATGGCGGACGTCGCCGACGGCCTGGGCCCAGTCGGAGAGGATGCCGGGCTTGTTCGGCCAGGCGACGAGGCGCGCGGCGGTGGCCTTGCCGCCCGTGCCGGCATGGACCCAGCCGAGATCGTCGACCGCGACGAGGAAGCGCGCGCCGGCGATAAGCGCGTTCTTACGCCGCTCCATTGGCCAGGGGCCGGTATGGGCGGTCTCGCCCTTGAACTCGATCAGCATGCCGGTGGAGGGAAAGCCGCCGGTGACGATCCCGACCTGCATGCCCTCGCGGTCGAGGATCGGCCCCTGCTCGATATGCAGCTCGTAATAGGCGTCGAAGGCATGGGGCTTGTCCTCCATCTCGCCGCGATAGCCGATGCGGGCGAGTTCGTCGCCGAGCGTGCGGCCCTCCTCGTCGACGCGGCCGCGGGCCCAGTCGAGCGTATAGGCGCCCGTGAAGGTGCCCGAGCCCACCATGGGCGGAGAGAAGCGCGCGCCCTCCTCATTGGTCCAGTTGACCAGTTCGATCGGGCGGCGCGTGCGATGGCCGATCGTGTCGAGCGCCCGGCAGACCTCGAGTCCGCCGAGCACGCCGAGGATGCCGTCGAAGCGGCCGCCATTGAACTGGGTGTCGAGATGGCTGCCCATCACCACCGGTGGCAGGTTGTCGTCGGTGCCGGCGCGGCGAGCGAAGATGTTGCCGATGCCGTCGACGCGCACGGAAAGCCCGGCCTCGCGACACCAGGCGACGAACTGGTCCCGAACCTCCCTGTCCGAATCGGACGCCGCGAGGCGCGAGAGGCCGCCGGGGCGGCCGGGCCCGATCTCGGCCGAACGCTCGATCGTCGCCCAGAAGCGGTCCATGTCGATGCGGGCGGGGGCTGTCATGTCCATGGCGGTCGTCTTCGTTGGGGCGGGGCGCACGACGCGGGCCCAAGCCCTACTATCGCGGCAGAGCCCCGTTGCGATCAATGCCCGCCGCCGCACGGAACCCATCCGCCGTCGCATGGGTTTGCAACCGGCGGAACCGGCGGGGGCCAATATGACATTGCTGAAGAACCGGCTCGTCATCGCGGTGATCTCGGCCGCGCTCGGGGTGATCGGCTGGCTGGTCGCAGAAAACCTGATCCCTGAGCGGAAGGATCTCGACGCGCCGCTGCCGCACCATCTCGCGGCCTCGGACCCGCAGTTCAGGCTGTCGATGGCCGCGCTGTTCGGCTCGAACCTGCTGCCCGGAAACCGGGCCGAGACGCTGAACAACGGCAATGCGATCTTCCCCGCGATGCTGCGGGCGCTGCGCGGGGCGACGACCAGCATCAGCTTCGAGACCTATATCTACTGGCGCGGCGACATCGCCGAACAGTTCGCCGAGGTCCTGGCGCAGAAGGCGCGCGAGGGGGTGAGCGTCAAGGTCCTGCTCGACTGGGTCGGCAGCATCCCGATGGACGAGTTGCTCGTCGAGCGGATGCAGGAGGCGGGCGTGAGCGTGGTGCGGTTCCGCCCGGTCACATGGAGCACGGTCGACAAGGTCAACAACCGGACCCACCGCAAGATTCTGGTGGTCGACGGGCGGATCGGCTTCACGGGCGGCGTCGGCATCGGCGACGAGTGGAACGGGGACGCGCGCACCGCTGCGGAATGGCGCGACACTCATTACCGCATCGAAGGCCCGGTCGTGGCCGAGCTGCAGGCCGCCTTTGCCGAGCACTGGCTCGAAGCGACGGGCGAGCTCCTGCTGGGGAACCGCTTCTTCCCCGCCCTCGAACCCGCCGGCGACCAGGAGGCGCAGGTGGTGGCGAGTTCGACCGGGCAGCGCAGCGTCATGCATCTGATGCTGATGACGGCGCTGGCCTCGGCCGAGCGGCACATCCGTATCGGCACGCCCTATTTCGTGCCCGACGAGACCACGCGCCGGCAACTGCTCGAGGCTCGCAGGCGCGGCGTCGAGATCGACATCCTCGTGCCGGGTGAGCGGACCGATGCCCGCATCGTCCGCAAGGCCTCCCGCCATTTATGGGGCGAACTGCTCGCAGCCGGCATCCGCATCCACGAATTCGAGCCGACGATGTATCACTGCAAGCTCGTCGTGGTGGACGAGGCCTGGGCCTCGGTCGGTTCGACCAATATCGACGACCGGGCGCTGCGGCTGAACGACGAGGTCAACCTCAACGTCTACAGCCTGGGCTTTGCGCGCGATCAGATCGCGATCTTCAACGCCGATTTGCAGCGCGCCCGGCGCTATACACTGGAGCAATGGCGGAGCCGGTCGATGGCGCAGAAACTCACCGACTGGTTCGCCAGCCTGTTCCGCTCGCAGATCTAGCGCGCCGCGGCTCGGCACCGCGCAGGCAGGGCCCGCCGTGTCAGCATGAGGTTTGCATCGGGCCGCTGTAGACTTCCGACCGCTCGTCGTCGCATCGTGACGGGCACGCCTCCGCCACGCCCAAACTCGGATCCCGGATTTTCATGCAGGCCAAACGGATCCGCATCGCCGTCGACATCGGTGGTACCTTCACGGACCTCGAATGCGTCGACGAGGCCGACGGCACGACGCAGAGCTTCAAATCGCCGACGACGCCGGACGATCCCTCGCTCGGGCTGATGAACGCGATCAAGGGCGCGGCCGCACGCTTCGGCTTCGCGCTGTCGGATGTCGGCCTGCTGATGCATGGCACGACGATCGCGACCAATGCCGTGCTGACGCGCAACCTGCCCGAGGGAGCGCTGATCACCACGGCCGGCTTCGAGGACGTGCTGGAGATCGGCCGTCACGCCCGCAAGGAAATCTACCGCCTGAAGCCGCAGCCGCCGGCCGTGCTGGTGCCGCGGCGGCGCCGCTTCGGCGTGGTCGAGCGCATCGGGCCAGCCGGCGAGGTGCTGACCGATCTCGACGCGGCCAGCGTCGAGGCGGCGATCGACCGGGTCGCTGCCTCGGGGGCGAGCGTCTGCGCCATCGCGCTGCTCAACGGCTTCACCAACCCCGCCCATGAGATCGCGATCCGCGACCGCCTGCTGGCGCGGCTGCCGGATCTGGCCGTGTCCTGCTCGCATGAGGTCTCGCCCGAGATCCGCGAGTTCGAGCGGACCTCGACGACGGTGCTCAACGCCCTGCTGATCCCGGTGGTGCGGCGCTATATCGACGCGCTGCTGGCGCGGATCGCAGCCGAGGGGCTGACCGCACCGCTCTATCTCGTGCAGTCCAATGGCGGGGCGACCACGCCGCGCGCAGCCGGCGAGGCGCCGGTCAAGCTCCTGCTCTCGGGGCCGTCCGGCGGCGTGCTGGCGGCCGAGGGCGTTGCGCGCCAGCTCGGTTTTCCGAATGTCGTGGGCGTCGACATGGGCGGCACGAGCTATGACGTCGCCGTCATCCGCGAAGGCCGCCGCGCCGTCGTCGCGCAGGGCGACATCGACGGCCTGCCGGTGCGCGTGCCGATGGTCGACATGCGCACGATCGGCGCCGGGGGTGGCTCGATCGCCTCGCTCGACGCGTCGGGCCGTCTCCAGGTCGGCCCGCGCAGCGCCGGTGCGAGGCCCGGCCCGGTCTGCTATGGCCGCGGCGGCACCGAGCCGACCGTCACCGACGTCAACCTGATCCTCGGGCGGCTCGACCCCGTGACCTTCCTCGGCGGCGAATTTGCGCTCGATCTCGACGGTGCCCGCGCGGCACTCGACACCCGCATCGCCGGCCCGCTCGGGCTCGACCGCGATCGCGCCGCGGCCGGCATCCTGGCCGTCGTCGTCGCCAAGCTCGCCGGTGCGATCAAGCTTTCGCTGTTCGAGCGCGGGCTCGATCCGCGCGACTTCGCGCTGATGTCCTTCGGCGGGGCGGGGGGGCTGCACGCTGTCGAGGTCGCCGAGGAACTCGGCATGACGACGGTGATCTTCCCCAAGGATCCCTCGACCTTCTCGGCCCATGGCATCCTGCAGTCCGACATCGTCCATGATCTCGCCCGCACCCGTGTGCTGCAACTGAAAGCCGGCGCCGCGCCGGCTTTCGCCGCGCTCGCCGGCGAGCTGCTGGCCGAGGGCGAGGCGCTTCTGGCGGCCGACGGGTTGCCGGCCGCCCAGCGCCGCCTCGAACTCGCGGCCGATCTGCGCTATCGCGGCCAGGCCTTCGAATTGCTGGTGCCGCTGGACGAGGTCCCGCTGGACGACACGGCGCTCGCGCGGCTCTGTGGGCGCTTCCACGAGGCGCATCGCCAGCGCTTCTCCTTCGACGACCCCGATGAGACGGTGGAGCTCGTGACGCTGCGTCTGGCGGCGGTCGGCCTGCTCGGGGGCACGGCGAGCGCCCAGGCACCGGCGGCCGGCGCGCCTGCCGAACGGCGCGAGCGCGCGGTCCATCTCGGCGGCGCCTGGACGAGCGCCCCGGTCTACGAGCAGGCCGGGCTCGGAGCAGGCGCCAGCGTCGCGGGGCCCGCCATCGTCGAGCAGGCCTACACCACGCTGATCATCCCCACGGGCTGGCGGCTCGCCGTCAGGCCCTCCGGCGATCTCGTCGCGACCCGGGAGGCGCAGTCATGAGCCAGGTCGTCTCCAGGGTCGATCCCGTCCTCCTCGAAATCGTCTCGCATGCGCTGGTCTCGGCGGCCGAGGAGATGTCGATCACGGTCTGGCGTACCAGCCGCTCGACCACGGTGCGCGAGCTGCTCGACTATTCGACGGCGGTGTTCGACGGGGAGGGCCGCAACATCGCCCAGGCGGCGCGCATGCCGGTCCATCTCAATTCGATGGAGCTCTGCCTGCAGGAGATCATCGCCCGACATCTGCCGCTGGAGCGCTGGCGCGAGGGCGACGTCGTCGTGACCAACGATCCCTATTGCGGCGGCCAGCATCTGCCGGATTTCCTCGCCTTCAAGCCGGTCTTCGTCGAGGGCCGGCGAATCGCCATCACCTGCGTCCTGATCCACCATGTCGATGTCGGCGGCGGCGCGGCCGGCGGCTACAACGCCCATGCCGTCGAGATCTTCCAGGAGGGCCTGCGGCTGCCGCCGGTGAAGATCGTCCGCGCAGGCGAAATGCAGGACGATCTCTTCGCCACCATCCTGCAGAATGTCCGCGAACCCGAGACCTTCCGCGGCGATTTCCTCAGCCAGATCGCGGCGCTCGAGGTCGGGGCCCGGGCGATGCGGCAGCTCGCGGCGCGCTATGGCGTCGAGACGCTGCGCGAGGTCGGGCAGGCCCTGCTCGACCATTCCGAGACGGCGATGCGCGCCGCGCTGACCGCGCTGCCGGACGGCGTCTACCAGGCGGAGGATTTCGTCGACGGCGACGGCATGGAGGCCGGACAGAAGCGCATCGCGGTGACGCTCACCATCGCGGGCGACCGGCTCACGGTCGACTTCGCGGGATCCTCGCCCCAGGCGCGCGGGCCGATCAATGCGACGATGGCGACGACCCGCTCGGCGGTCTATTACGCCGTGATCGCGGCGTCCGGCATCGAGGCGACCGCCAATTCCGGCTGCTACCGGCCGATCACCGTCAGCGCGCCCGACGGGCTGCTCGTCAGCGCCCAGTTCCCTGCGCCGGTCTCGATGCGCATGCTGACCGGCCACCGGATCGCGACCGCGGTGCTGAAGGCCTTCGCGCAGGCGATCCCCGAGCGCATTCCCGCCTCCTATTACGGCGTGACCTTCAACCACGCGGTCAATATCCGCCATGCCGATGGCCGCCGGCAGGTCTATTTCGACGCCGAGATCGGCGGCTGGGGCGGCCATCCCGAGGCTGACGGCCCCTCGGGCCTCTCGGCCGGCTTCCACAACGGCCAGAACACGCCAATCGAGATGATCGAGGCGATCTTCCCGCTGCGCTTCACCCATTATGGTTTCCTGCCCGGTTCGGCCGGTGCGGGGAAGATGCGCGGTGGCCTCGGGCTGGTGCGCGAATGGCGCTTCATCGCCGAGCACGGCCTGCTCAACGCCTCCTTCGACGCCTTCGCCTCGCAGCCTTACGGGCTGGCCGGCGGCGAGCCGGGGCGGGGCGGGCGCCTCAGCCTGATCCGCGACGGGCAGGTGACGGAACTGGCGGCCAAGACGATCGGCTGCGTGCTGAAGGCCGGCGACATCGTGCGCATGGAGACGCCGGGCGGCGGCGGCCATGGCGACCCCCGCGAGCGCGATCCCGTAGCCATCGCCGCCGACAGGGCCGATGGCTACGTCTCGTGACCGGCGCGCCGTGCTGGCGGGACTATTGCATGGCAGGCCTGACGCATGGTCACATGCGACGTGACGCGCAGCGGGCGCCCGGAGACCGGCCTTGATGATGACGACAACCCGCCCGCACAGCCCGGCGCGTCCATGAGCGACCTCTCCCGCCTGCTCCCCGACGAGCCGCTGCCGCAGCGCATCTCGCGCATCCTGGCCTGGGCCGCGGGCGCGATCGTGCTGGTCGGCTGCAGTTTCCTCATCACCATCGACGTGATCACGCGCTTCCTGTTCAAGCGCGGCATGGTCGAGAGCTTCGAGATCTCTGGCTATGCGCTGGCCGCCTGCATCGGGCTGGGGCTGGCCTTCACCGTCACCTCCAAGGCCAATATCCGCGTCGACATCCTGCTCGGCGCGCTGCCCGGCAAGGCCCGCATCGTCTGCGACATCATCGCCTCGCTGGCGCTCGCTTTGGTCGCCGTGGCGCTGGCCTGGTTCGCCTGGGGCACGCTGGCCCAGTCCTGGGCGCTGAACGCCAAGTCGGTGTCGCAACTGCAGACGCCGATGGTGCTGCCGCAGGGGATCTGGTGCGTCGGCCTGGTGTGGTTCGCCTGCATGGCTGTGCTGATCCCGATCCAGGCGATCGCCCGGCTGATCGCGCATGACCGCGCTGGCTTCGACGCACTGATCGGTTCGCTGCGGGTCACCGAGGAAATCGAGCAGTCCGGCGTCGAGAACCCGGCCGCCGGCGCGGAGTCCCGCTCGTGATCGGGACCGCGGTTTCGCTGCTCGTCGCGCTGGTCGGGCTGAGCATCCCGGTCGCGGCCGCGCTCGCCCTGATGGCCTATGTGCTGCAGGCCAACTACGCCTTCTTCCCCATGACCGGCGCGGTCGGCGAGCTGGCCTGGAATTCGTCGAACGACTTCATCCTGATCGCAGCCCCGATGTTCATCATGATGGGCGAGCTGATGCACCGCTCGGGCATGAGCGAGCGTCTGTTCACAGCGCTCTCGCCCTGGTTCGCCCGCGTGCCCGGAAGGCTGATCCACACCAACATCGCCGCCAGCGCGATCTTCGCGGCGACCTCCGGCTCGTCGGTGGCCACCGCGGCGACGATCGGTACGGTCGCGATCCCCAACATGGACAAGGGCGGCTACAACCGGCCGCTCTTCCTGGGCTCAATCGCGGCCGGCGGCACGCTCGGCATCCTGATCCCGCCCTCGATCAACATGATCATCTACGCCGTGCTGACCGACACCTCTGTCGCCGATCTCTATGCGGCCGGGTTCATCCCCGGCTTCATGCTGGCCACATTGTTCTCGCTGATGGTTCTCGGGCTCGCGCTCTATCGGCCGGCCTGGGCCGGCCCGAAGGTCGCCACCGACGATCTCTGGCGCCAGCGCGTCGCGGGCCTGCGCCATCTCGTCCCGCCGCTGGGGCTGTTCCTCGTCGTCGTCGGCTCGATCTATGCCGGCATCGCGACGCCGACGGAGGCCGCCGCGCTGGGCCTGATGGCGACCTTGGTTCTCGTCGCCGCCAATCGCCAGTTGACCCTGCCGGTGCTGCTGCGCGCCTTCGAGGGGACCGTGCGGACGACCTGCATGGTGATGCTGATCGTCATCGCCGCCTTCTTCCTCAACTTCGTGATGGTCTCGATCGGGCTGGTGAAGGCGATCACCGATCTCGTCCTGTCGCTGGGCTGGCCGCCGCTCGGCATGCTGCTGGCGATCGTGGTGTTCTACCTGATCCTCGGCTGCTTCATGGAGACGCTGTCGATGATGATCGCGACGACACCGGTCGTCCTGCCCGTCATCACCGCGCTCGGCTACAGCCCGGTCTGGTGGGGCATCATCTTCGTGATCCTGATGGAGGCCGCGCTGATCACGCCCCCGGTCGGCCTCAACCTCTACGTTGTCCAGGCCGTGCGCGGGAAAGGCAATTTCGCCGATCTCTGCCTGGGCGCCTTGCCCTTCGTGCTGGCGATGCTGCTGATGATCGCGCTTCTGATCGCCTTCCCGCAGCTCGCGCTCTGGCTCCCGACCCTGCTCAACCCGAAAGCCGGCGGCTGAAGCCGCCATGCCCCGCCCGACCATGACCCGCCCTACAGAGGAGAAGCCTGCGATGAAACGCCTGGTCCCGATCGCCGCCCTTGCCGCCGCCCTCCTCGGGGGCTCCGCCCACGCCCAGGGGCTGCCCGCCACGAGCTTCAACGCCGTCGGCAGCATCGGCAATCTGTCGATGTACACCAACCGCGAGGTGCCGTTCTGGAACGAGACGGTGCCCAAGGAATCCGGCGGCGCCATCAAGGTGCAGGTCAAGCCCTTCACCGAGCTCGGCTTCAAGGGGCCCGAGATCTTCCGCCTCGTCTCGGCCGGCACGCTGCAGTTCGCCACCACCGTGCTGAACTACAATTCGGGCGAGGTCCCGATGAACGAGGCGACCGACCTCGTCGGCCTCGTCGGCTCGGTCGAGGAGTTGCAGAAGGTCGTCGACGTCTTCCGCCCGACCTATGCGAAGTTCCTCGAGGAGAAGCACGGCCTCAAGCTGCTCGGCTTCGGCACCTATCAGGCGCAGGTGATCTATTGCCGCGACGCCTTCACCAAGGTGGCCGACCTCAAGGGCCGCAAGGTCCGCGCGTCGGGCGCCTCGCAGCAGGCCTTCGTCAGCCATATCGGCGGCTCGCCGATCAACCTCGCCTTCGCCGAGGTCCAGCCGGCGCTCGCCAGCGGCGTGATCGACTGCGCCATCACCGGCGCGCTCTCGGGCTACAAATCGAAATGGCATGAGAGCGCGAAGTTCATCTCGCCGATGCCGATCAATTTCGGGCTGTCCGCCCAGCTCGCCAATCTGAAATGGTGGAACACGCTCGATCCGAAGGTGCAGGCCTTCCTGACCACCCATCTGCGCAAGCTCGAGGATTCGATCTTCGATCAGGCCAAGACCGAGACCCAGACCGGCCTCGACTGCAACACCGGCAAGGCCTGCAGCGAGGGGGCGCCCGCCGCCATGAAGCTCGTGCCGGTGACGCCGGAGGACGAGGCGCTGCGCAAGGACGCGCTGACCAAGGTCATCCTGCCCGCCTTCGCCAGCCGCTGCGGCGCGGAGTGCGTCACGACCTGGAACGGCACCGTCGGCGCCTTCCTGAAGCTGAAGATCTGACGAAAGCCTCGGCGCCTCGCCCCTCGGGGGCGAGGCGCACCGGCGGTTCAAGGACCCGCAGCGCGACGCTCCGGCCGCGACCTGACCCGGACCAGCTCAGCCGCGCCGCAGGGCTGCGGCTTCGGCCTCGAGCGACAGCCGTGTCACGGCGAAGACATGGGCCTGGCTCGCGGCGGTCTGCGTCCGGTCGCGGACATCCGCCAGGAACCGGCCGAAATAGGTCAGGGGCTCGGCGCTGGCGTCGATATGGCGCGTGCCTTCATGGTTGGACAGGAAGACATGGTCCGTGCCCGGGCGGCCGGCGATGTCGAGATATTTGCGCAGCTCGATGAAGCCCCTGGTGCCCAGCAGCGTCAGCCGCCCGTCGCCCCAGGTCGGCAGGCTGTCGGGCGTGAACCAGTCGACGCGGATATAGCCGCTGGCCTTCTCGCTGCGCAGCAGGATCTCGCCGAAATCGGAAAAGTCGGGGACATCGGGGAGCGCATGATTGGCCGTGCTGCTGGCGACGATCTGTGCGTCAGTGGCGCCGGTGTAGAACAGGAACTGATCGATCTGGTGCGAGGCGATGTCGATCAGGATGCCGCCATAGGCCGCGCGATCGAAGAACCAGGCCGGGCGGATCGCCCGGTTCAGCCGGTGCGGCCCCAGGCCGACGGTGTTGACGACCTCGCCGATCGCCCCCTCCGCCACCAGCTTCGCGGCGATCTCCGAGGCGCGCACGATGAAGCGCTCGGAAAAGCAGATCGAGAAGATCCGCCCCGTCCGCGCGACACACTCCATCACGTCGGCGAGCTGCTCGGGCGTGGTCAGCCCGGGCTTGTCGACCATCACGTCCTTGCCATTGGCCATGGCGCGCAGGGCGATGCCGGCCCGGTCGCGCGGGATCGCCGCGCAGCAGATGATGTCGATCGCGGGATCGTCGAGCAGGCGCTCGCGCTCCAGCGGGCGCAGGTCCGGGAAGCGCTCGCGGAAGCCGTCGAGCACGCGCGGGTCCGAAGTCTGCGGGCAGTAGCCGACACACTCCGCCCCGGCCGCGATCAGCTCGGCGACCATATGATAGATGTGGCGGTGGTCGAGGCCGATGGCGGCGAAACGCAGCATGTCTTCCGCCCTCAGCCCGTCGCCACGGTGACGCGGCCGGAGCTTTGCCCGGCCGCAATCAGCGCGTCGATCAGGCGGTGGACCCGCAGCGCATCCTCGCCGGTGATCTTCGGCGGACGCGTCTGCCGGATGGCCTCGGCGAAATCGGCCATCACCGCCCGGTGATAATCATGCGGGAACGCCATCGGGTCGGCGCCCGTGCCGCCCGCACTTTTGTCGGCCTCGATCGTGGTGCGCGTGCCGTCATGCCAGGCGATGTCGAGCGCGGTGCCGACCAGCGAGGCCGTCGCATGGCGGCAGATCAGCTCGATCCGCTCGGGGAAGCCCGGATAGGCGGCCGTCGTCGCATCGATGGTGCCGACCGCGCCATTGGCGAAGCGTACCGCCGCGCAGACCATGTCCTCGGTCTCCATCGCGTGGACCGGGCTGGTCAGGGCATAGCCGCCGACTTCGGTGATCGGGCCGGCCAGGCTCAGCATCAGGTCGAGCGTGTGGATGCCCTGCGAGAGCATCACGCCGCCGCCATCGCGCGCGAAGCTGCCGCGGCCGGGCTCGTCGTAATAGGATTGCGGCCGCCAGAGCCTGATCACGGTCGAGCAGCCGACGATCTCGCCCATGCGGCCGGACGTGAGATGCTCGGCCAGCGCGACGGCCGCCGGCTTGAAGCGATGCTGCAGCACGATGCCGAGCGTCACCCCGGCGGCGCGGCAGGTCGCGACCAGCTCCTGCGACCGGGCGGTGGTGATGTCGAGCGGCTTTTCCAGCAGGATGTGCTTGCGCGCTCGGGCGCAGCGCCGGGCGATGTCGAGATGGGTGTTGGCCGGCGTCAGAACCAGCATCGCCTCGACGCTCTCGTCCGCCAGCAGGGCGTCGAGATCGTCGCAGAGCGGGAAGGGGAAGCGCGCGCCGAAGGCCGCTCGCCGTTCGGCGCTCGGGCTGTAGGCGCCGACGACCTCGACTTCGTCCTGCAGATCGACGAGGCCCCGGGCATGGGGCGTCACGGCCATGCCGAGCCCGACGATCCCGATGCGCAGCCTGCTCATGCTCTCAACTCCGCGGTTCAGGGGCCGAGCCAGCGCAGCGGCGCCAGCGTCAGCGAGGGCACATAGGTCACCAGCATCAGCACGGTCACCAGCGCCAGGATGAAGGGCAGGATCGCCCGGAAGACCTCGACCACATTGGCCCCTCCCACGCGGGCGGTGGTGAAGACCAGCACGCCGAGCGGCGGCGTCAACGCGCCAATGACGAGGTTCATCACCAGCACGATGCCGAACTGGACCGGGTCGACCCCCGCCGCCACCACGAGCGGCACCAGGATCGGCACGAGGATGACCATCGCCGCGATCATTTCCATGAACAGCCCGACCACGAGAAGCAGGAGGTTGATCAGCAGCATCAGCATGATGGGGCTGTCGGTGTAGGCGCTCATCGCGGCTGCGATCTTCTGCGGTACCTGCTCGGCCGCCAGCACCCAGGCGAAGGGCGAGGCGGCAGCGATGATGACGACGATCGACACCGTGTCGAAGGTCGATTCGCGCACCGCCTCATAGAAGCCGTGGCCGCTCAGGCAGCGATAGAAGAAGAGGCCACAGAGGATGGCGTAGACCAGCGCGATGGCGCCGGCCTCGGTGGCGGTGAAGACGCCGAAGCGCACGCCGCCGACGATCAGCAGCGGCAGCAGCAGCGCCGGAATGGCCGTGCCGAGCGCCCGCCCGCGCGCGCCCCACGAGGCCGGGGCGATATCGCCGCCATAGCCCTTCACCCTCGAGACGATGTAGACGACGAGGATCAGCGCCGCCGCCGCCATCAGCCCCGGGATGATGGTGGCGACGAAGAGGGCGCCGACCGAAACCGAGGCCAGCGCCGCATAGATGATCAGCCCGAGGCTGGGCGGGATGAGGTTGGCCAGCGTCGAGGAGGCGCTCGTCAGGGCGCAGCTGAAGGCGCGGTGATAACCGTGCTTCTCCATCTCCGGCACCATCAGCTTGGCGATGGCGGAGGCGTCTGCGGTGGAGGAGCCGGAGACGCCGGCGAGCAGTGTGTTGGTGACGACATTGGCCTGTCCGAGTCCGCCGCGGAAATGCCCGACCAGGCTCGTCGCCAGGGCCACCAGCCGCGTGGTGATGCCGCCGACATTCATCACGGCGGCCGCCATGATGAAGAAGGGTATTGCGAGCAGGGTGAAGGAGTTCAGCGAGGACGCCATGTTCTGCGGCACGATCACCAGCATGATGTCGCCCAGCGGGGCGAAGGCCGCAAAGGCGCCGAAGGCGAGTGCGAAGGCGATCGGCACCTCCAGCAGCACGAGCAGCCCCGCCACCAGCATCAGCGCGGTCGGGCTGCCGGCCTCCTGCCAGACCAGCGCCGCGCCATGGCGGACCGCGAGATAGATCGCGCCGCCCGCCACGACCGCAAGCAGGCCCGACAGTTGAGGCACGCCCCCGGCCGGGCGGACCAGATAGACGAGATTCAACGCGCCCCCGACCGCGATGGCGATGAACAGATAGGAGAGCGGCCACTGCATCGCCGGCGAGACCTGAATGGCGCGCCCGGCGAAGTCGACGCCGTGGACGATCATCATGATGCTGGTCGCCGCGATCATCGCCGCGACGAAACCGGCATGGAGGCGCTGCAACGGCGCCGGTAGGAACCGGCTGATGAGGTCGATGGCGATATGGGCATGCCGGCCGACGGCGAGTGCCATGCCCAGGAATACCGCCCAGGTGAACAGCCAGATCGAGACCTCTTCCGGCCAGGGCAAGGCGGCATCCAGCACATAACGGCAGAACACCTGCAGCACCGCGACCGACGCCGAGCCGAGCATCAGCGCGACGCAGAGCGCCTCGAACGCCCTGTCGAAGCCGAGCAGGAGGCGGGCGGACGCATCCGGGGCTCGCGGCGTCACCGTCGGGGCCTGTTCAACCATGATTCAGCCGTCGCTCGCTCAGCAGGAGAGACGCCGGCCCTCGCGAGAGGGCCGGCGCGAGGCGTCGCAGGGCCGGCCTCAAGCCAGCTTGCGGATCTTCTCGATCATCGCCTTGGTTTCCGGGCTCTTGGACCCGAACTGGTCGAAGAGCGGCGCGGTCAACTCGGCCCATTTCGCCCGCTCGGCCTCGCTGATGCGATTGACCTTGCAGCCGACCTTTTCGAGATCGGCCAGCGCCTTGTCGGCATTGGCGCGGTTCGTCGCGCGCTGTTCGGCGAAGACCTCCTTGGCTGAGGCGCGCACCATGTCGCGCAGATCGGCGGGCAGGCTGTCCAGCCAGCGCGCATTGACGCGCACCGCCTTGGGCAGGAACCAGTGCGCGGTCGGGGTCACCTCCTTCGCCTGCTCGTGCCATTTGAAGCCGAGGATCGAGAAATAGTCCGAATCGAGCCCGTCGATGACGCCGGTCGAGAGCGCCGAATACTGCTCCGAATAGGGCAGCGGAGTCGGGTTGGCGCCGAGCGTCTTCCAGAAATCGACCCAGATCCGCAGTTCCGGCACGCGGATCTTTAGCCCCTTCAGCGACTCCAGCGAGTTGACCGGCCGCTTCGAGAGGATGTGGCGGAAGCCGGTCTCGCCATAGGCGACGAACTCCACCCCCGTCTTCTTGCGGGCGATGTCGGAGACCTCCTGGCCGAGCGGGCCCTGGAGCACGCGGTCGACATGGGCTTCGTCCTTGTAGATGAAGCCCGGCGCGCCCCCGAAGGCGGCGATTTCCGGCGCGATCGCCTCCTCGCTGTCGGGGCCGGCGGTGGTGACCTGGATGGTGCCGATGCGGCTGCCCTCGAGCGCCTGCGCCAGCCCGCCGAGTTGGGCGGCGGGGAAGTGCTGCGCGTCGATGCGACCGCCGCTGCGCTCCTTGAGGATGCCCGTCCATTTCTCGAAGCCGAGCGTGATCGGTGTGCCGATCCCCTCGGTGTGGGCGATGCGGCAGGTGAATTTCTGCTGGGCGCGTGCCGAGGTCAGCACGGCGGGCGCGGCGATCGCCGCCAGGCCGAGCCGGCCGAGGGCGCGACGTGTGAACATGCCATCCGACGATGAAGCCATGGTGTTTCCTCTCCTGGTGCCGTTGTGGACGGCCGGCATGCTCCGGCCTTGATGGGACGCATGCCCGCCCCGGGCTGGTTTCCGTGTCTGCTCTTGCGTCGCGCCGCGAGGTCGCGAACACTCGCCCCGGCCTCGACGACGCCGCTCGCGGCGGGGCCCGAACCGCTCCTTCTGAACCGGACGCTATGCGCAATCGTTATCACTGTAAACTGCCCGCTTTGCAGGCTCGTTACAATCATCTATGCAACAGATTGCGCAATCGGTTGCGCATTCTCCGATGCGCTCCGACGAGGCATGGCCGATGAAGCGCCCACCCACCATGAAGGACATTGCGGCCGAGCTGGAGCTGTCGGTCTCGACGGTCGCCCGGTCGCTGGCGGATTCGCCTCGGATCAGCCGCGAGACGCGAGCACGGGTGGTGTCGACGGCCGAGCGGCTCGGTTACGTCGTCGACCTCGCGGCCAGAGCCATGCGCAGCGGCACGAGTTCGATCGTCGGGCTGATCGTGCCCGACATCCGCAACGACTTCTATTCGACGGCGGCGAAGGCCATCGCCGATTGCTGCCAGGAGCGCGGCCACCAGCTCGTGCTCGCGGTCACCGACGACGACCCCAAGCTGGAACTCGAGCATCTGCGCAATCTGCGCTCGGCCCGGGCGCTGGGCTTCATCATCATTCCCAGCGTCACGCCGGCGCAGGAGACGCTGCGCCTGATGCGGACGACGCCGCATGTCCAGTTCGTGCGCAACTGCGCCAAGGTGGAGTCGGACTGGTTCGGCATCGAGGATGGCGAAGCCATGCGCCTGGCGGCCCGCCATCTGATCGATCTCGGCCATCGGCGCATCGCCTATATCGGCTCGACGGTCGCGATCTCGACCGGGCGCGACCGTCTCGAGGGCTTCCGCCGGACCCTGCAGGAGGCCGGCATCGCCATCGACGACAGGCTGGTCAAGGCCGGCAGCTGCGACACCGAATTCGGCTTTGCGGCGATGCAGGCGATCCTGGCCGAGCCGCAGCGGCCGACCGCGGTCGTCACCGCCGGCGCCCGGATGAGCATCGGCGCTTATGATTGCGCGCGGGCCGCGGGCGTCGAGATCCCGTCCGACCTGTCCTTCGTCGGCTTCAGCGACAGCCCGACGCTGCGCTGGTGCGGCAACGGCCTGACCACCATCGCCCTGCCGGTGCGGGAGCTCGCGATGGCCTCGACGGATTTCCTGTTCCGCAAGGCCGCCTCGGACGGGAAGAGCGAGCGCCCCTGCCGCGTCATGCTGCAGCCCAGCCTGCTCCAGCGCGGCTCCACGGCGGCGCCGCACCGGGTGCTGGAGCCGGCCTGACGGCCCCGACGGCGAGGGCGGGCGTCAGAAGCGCGGTTCGGGCAGACTTTCCACCAGCCGGCTCAGGCCATCGCTATAGCGCTCGCGCAGATCCGACCAGTAGGGATGCTGGGCGGTGAATTTGGCGAGCTGCCCGGCCATCAGGCTGCCGGCTTCGTAGCGCAGCAGGTCGATCGGCGGCGCGACCGACAGGTTGCTGCGAATGGTGGCGTCGAAGGAGAGCAAGGCGAGCTTGGCCGCCTCGTCGAGCCCGCTGCGCATGGTCAGGGCGCGATCGAGGATCGGCTTGCCGTATTTGGTCTCGCCGAGTTGCAGGAACGGGTTGCGGCTCGAGGCTTCGACGAAATTCCCGGCCGAGTAGACCTGGAACAGGCGGTGGCCGTCCCCGGCGATCTGGCCCCCGACGAGGAAGCTCGCGCTGGGATCGCCATAAGGCTCGACGAAGCTGCGGTTGAGCCGCATCACCTCGCGCAGCACGGCGCCGACGGTCTGTGCGACGTCGAACAGGCTGCGGGCGGCGAGAATGTCGCCCTCGGGCCCCGCCGCCCCACCCCGTCCCGCGCTCTGTCGGATCATGCTGATCACCGCCTGGGTCGTGGCGAGATTGCCGGCCGACAGGATGGCGAGGACGCGGTCGCCCGGCTTCTCGAACAGCGCGAGCTTCTTGACGGTCGAGATCTGGTCGACGCCCGCACTGGTGCGGGAATCGGAGGCCAGCACGAGGCCCGTCGGCAGCCAGATGCCGAGGCAGTAGGTCATGGTCGCTTCTCCCCCCGCGATGAGCGGCGACTATGGCACGCCGCCTCGATCGATGTGACGCCGAACCCGCTCGCGAGCAGGCGAAGCCGCTGCGCGGGGGATCTCCCCGATCGCGACGCGCTGCCCATTCCTCCGGCGTCACGAGGCGGATGTTCCGTCGGTAACCAAGCGGGCCCGGCGAGCGAAGTCTGTGTCAGCGCATGTTCCCGCAGACCCGATGGGTGGAGACCGATGATGACCTTGGCAGCCGAAGCGAAACCGGCAACCCTCAGCAACCGGACGGTGGTCCATCTGTTGGCCGGCGGCCTGGCGGGCCTGCTGATCTGGGAAATCTGGGCCCGCGTCCTGACCAAGGCTGTGCTGGGCTATCCGCTCGAGCCCGCGGGTCTGATCGACGCGATCGCCCAGCACAGGCTCGGCCTGTCGGTTCCCTATCTGATCCGCGAGGCGCTGCATTACGGCGTCGGCATCGTCGGCTATCCGGTCGCCTATTTCGTGATCTCGCGTTTCGTGCCGCGCTGGCCGCTCGTGCTCGACGCCATCGTCCTGATAACCTTCAGCGCCGGCATCGCCGGGCTGATCGCGGCCGGCACCTTCGCCCCGATCCATTTCATCTTCTGGACGGCGGCGGTCGGGCTGATCGCGACGCGGGCGATGAACCGCAGCCAGCTGATCGCGGATGCGATCAGCTGGGGCAATTTCACCTGGTTCAACGCGCTCGGCCTGATGGCACCCGTCGGCGGGCTGTCCTTCTACCTGCTCGGGGAGGGAGGCGAACTTTCCTATATGAGCTTCGTCGGCCACGTCATCTACGGCGCGGTGGCGGTGTGGCTGTTCGAACGGCTCGAGAACGGCGCCGGCCGGGGCTGAAACAGGCGCGGCGCGCGGCCGCCGACGGAGAAGGCCGGCGCCGCGCGAGAGGCCGAACAAAGAAAACCCTGCGAAGCCGGAGGCTCGCAGGGTTTCGAATATGGTGGGCGCGACAGGGATCGAACCTGTGACCCCTACGATGTCAACGTAGTGCTCTCCCGCTGAGCTACGCGCCCGTCTGCCGCGTCGGGATATCGCGGCTTTCGGAACCGGCCCGCCGTTGCCGGGCGACCATGTTGCGAGGTGTGCGGCTATAGCCGCTCGCTTCGAGGCTTGCAAGGCGCTTTGTGGAGAAAGCGTCACAGGCCCCCCAAACGCCAGCGGCCTCAGGCCGCCAGCAGCTTCTCGACCTCGTTCACCAGCTCGCGCAGGTGGAAGGGCTTGGAGAGCACCTTGGCATCCTTGGGCGTCTGCGAATCGGGGTTGAGCGCCACCGCCGCGAAGCCGGTGATGAACATCACCTTGATGTCGGGATCGAGTTCCGTGGCGCGGCGCGCCAGCTCGATGCCGTCCATCTCGGGCATGACGATGTCGGTCAGGAGCAGCTCGAAGGGCTCTTCGCGCAACCGGTTGTAGGCCGAGAGCCCGTTGTCGAAGGAGGCCACGTCGTAGCCCGCATTCTGCAGGGCCTTGACCAGGAACCGGCGCATGTCGTTGTCGTCTTCGGCGAGGAGTATCTTGGTCATGGGCCTGATCTGTCCGTCCCGTAAGGCCTGTGTTCTGGTGCAGCGGAAGCCGGCGAGGCACCCCGGTTCCGTTCTCGTCAGGTTTCCGCGCCCCAACCCTGCGCGCCTGCGGCGGCAGGGTTATCGGCCCGCCCCCGCAGTTGGAACCCACGGTTTCTATAAGGCATCAGCATGGTAAACAACGGGTGAATCCGTGGCCGATGCCGGTCCTGCGCGGGCGGCCCTTCAACCTCGTGGCGTTGTGTGCTTGTGTTCGGGCTGATGAGCGATCCGTCCGCCCCGTTCCCGCCCCGTCCCGACGATGTCGTGCGCGAGATCGAGCGGCCCTACACGCTGTACCAGCCGGCGCTGCACATTGTGCCGGTCGTCGTCGATGTGCCCCATGCGGGACGGCGCTATCCACGGGCCTTCGTCGAGCGGGCGCGGCTGCCGCTGCGCTCGCTGCGCCGCTCCGAAGACGCCTATGTCGACCGACTTTTCCGCCACAGCGTCGCGCTGGGCGCGCCGCTGCTCGTCGCCGAGTTTCCGCGCGCCTATCTCGACGTCAACCGCGAGCCCTACGAACTGGATCCGCGGATGTTCGACGGGCGCCTGCCGCCCTTCGCCAATACCCGCTCGCTGCGGGTCGCGGGCGGGCTCGGTACGATCCCCCGCATCGTCGGCGACGCGCACGAGATCTATTTCGGGCGAATCCCGGTCGAGGAGGCGCTCTCGCGCATCGACGGGCTCTACCGCCCCTATCATGCCGGGCTGCGCGACCTCGTGCAGCGCACGCAGCGCGCCTTCGGCACCTGCATCCTGGTCGACGCGCATTCGATGCCCTCGACCGGGCTCGACCGCGACGGGCAGGCCAAGCCCGACATCATCCTGGGGGACCGCTTCGGCACCAGCGCGGCCGGCTACGTCACCGACATCGCGGAAGCCGCCTTCGCCCGCCTTGGGCTCCGCGTGACGCGTAACCGCCCTTATGCCGGGGGCTTCATCACCGAGCATTACGGCGCGCCGGGCACCGGCGTGCACACGCTGCAGATCGAGATCAACCGCGCTCTCTACATGGACGAGGCGACGCTGCTGCCTCACGCCGGATTCGCGGAACTGGAGCAGGCGATCAGCGGGGCGATGGCGGAGTGTTTCGCGCGCTGGAGCGGCTGGCTCGACGACTACCGGCAGGCGGCCGAGTAGCGGCGCGCGTATGTCGTTGCCGTCGCAACAGAAAAAAGGGCCGCACACTTGCGTGGCGGCCCAAGTCTAGGGAGGAAACGCCCAAGGAGGGCAACGAAGGCTTGAGGTCATCGCCCCTTCGCAGTGCACAATATGACGGTGCAGCGCAAAAAAGCAAGTGGCCTGACCAAAATTTTCTGGCTGGGATCGTCGGGTGTGGCATGCAGGAAACGCAGGGCGGGCGCGGTCGCGTCGAAGGGCCCGGCCTCCAGTGCTTGCCTTCGGGCGCCTGGCCGCCCATCACGGGGGCGCTGCGGCGTGGCGCCTGCAGCGGTCGCGCAGGGGGTTATCTGATGAGTGCCGTCGATTTCGGGGCCTTCGTGGCGGATCTCGCCACCCAGTCGGGCCGGGCGATCCTGCCCTTCTTCCGGGCCCATCACGGGCTCGAGGACAAGTCGGGCGGTGGCGTCTTCGACCCCGTGACCGAGGCCGACCGGGCCGGCGAGACGGTGATGCGCCACATGATCCGGCGCCAGTTTCCGGCCCATGGCGTGCTCGGCGAGGAGTTCGGCAGCGAGAACACCGAGGCCGAATATGTCTGGGTCCTCGATCCGATCGACGGTACCCGGGCTTTCATCTCCGGCATTCCGGTCTGGGGCACGCTGATCGGGCTGACGCGCGGCGGTACGCCGGTCTACGGCATGATGCATCAGCCGTTCACGGGCGAGCGCTACTCCGGCGATGGCGGCGAGGCGCGCTATGAGGGGCCGGGCGGTCCGCGCATCCTGCGCACGCGGGCCGTGTCCAGCCTCGCCGCCGCGACGCTGATGACGACCTCTCCCGCCCTGTTCAAGGGCGACGAGGCGCAGGCCTATGCCCGCGTCGAGGGCGCGGTCCGCCTCGCCCGCTATGGCTGCGACTGCTACGCCTACTGCATGCTGGCCGCTGGCCATGTCGATCTCGTCATCGAGAGCGGGCTGAAGCCCTACGATATCGTCGCGCTGATCCCGATCATCGAGGGGGCGGGCGGCATCGTCACCTCATGGGACGGAGGCAGCGCCGCCGGGGGCGGGCGCATCCTCGCCGCCGCCAACAAGGCGCTGCATGAGGCTGCGCTGGCGCTGCTCGCCGGCTGAGGCAGGCTCGGCGGGTATTTCGGCGTCCTCGCCGGGAATGAACGCGTCGAAGGCGGCCCAGAATTGCGCCCGGATCGGGTCGCTCTCCATCAGGATTTCGTGGCGCGCCTCGCGCAGGATCAGCGCCTGGCCGGTCTTCAGCCGCGCAGCGAAGCGCTCGATCGCCGGGGTCGAGACGATCCGGTCGCGCCCGGCGGCGATGACGAGGGTCGGCACGCGGACCTCGCGGGCGGCATGGGGGGCGGCGAGCCGCGCCATCAGGCGAAAGGCGGTCCTGACCCAGCCGATGGTGGGGTCGCCGATGCTGAGATGGCGCGCCGCCGCCGACAACGCGCTGTTGCGCGCATAGCGGACCGGGTCGCCAGTGAGGCGGTTGCCGTCAAAGGGCTTGGTGGCGATGGCCGTTTCGCCGCCGCCCGGCACGAAGCCCTTGCCGAAGCCGAGCCAGAACAGCGCGCCCGCCAGCCGGCTGGCGCGGCGCGGGTTCTCGATGATGGTCAGCTCCAGCATCGGCGCGAGTGCGACGAGCCGGGCGACGGGCAGCCGGTCGTGGCGCGCAGCGTCGAGGCACAGCGCCGCGCCCATCGAATGGGCGAGGGCGAAATAGGGTCCGGGCAAGCGCTCCCGCATCTGCGCCGTGGCCAGGGCGAGATCGGCTTCATAGTGGCGCAGCCGGCCGACATGGCCCTTGCGCTCGCGGCGGACGAAGCGTTGCGAGCCGCCCTGGCCGCGCCAGTCGAAGGCCAGCACATGGAAGCCGCGGCGGCGCAGCTCGGCCACCGTCTCGCCATAGCGCTCGATGAATTCGGCCCGGCCCTGCACGAGCAGGATGGTGCCGCGCACCGGCTTCACCGTCGGGCGCCAGCTCGCGAAGCGCAGCTGCGCCCCGTCGCGCGTCCGGGCGGTCCAGGCGCGGCCATGTCCCGGCGGCGGATAGTCGGGATGGGCGAAGAGTTCGGCGTCGGCCATGGCGGCTTCCCGGCGGCTGGCGCGATCCCGGCGGTGACGCAGCCCTGATCCGCCGACCGCTTATGCCCGCCCGGATGGGCTCTTGAAAAGCCGAAAACGCTATCCCAGATCAGCTCTGCGCAGGCCGGAACGGCTGCGCGACCCCAGACCGGGCCCGCGCTCATGACGAGGCGGGCCGGACACGAACGTCGCTTCTTTGGAGGACATCATGCGTCAATTCGATCTTTCCCCGCTCTATCGCTCGACCGTCGGCTTCGATCGTCTGTTCTCGCTGCTCGACCAGGTCGGCAGCGCCGAGTCGGCCCCGAGCTACCCGCCCTACAACATCGAGCGCACGGCCGAGAACGCCTACCGCATCACCATCGCGGTCGCCGGCTTCGGCGAATCCGACCTCTCGATCGAGAGCAAGGAGAACGCGCTGACGGTGCGCGGCGAGAAGCAGGCCAACGACAATGGCGAGAAGCGCGAGATCCTGCATCAGGGCATCGCCGCGCGTGCCTTCGAGCGTCGCTTCCAGCTCGCCGACTATGTCCAGGTGACGGGTGCCAGCCTCGAGAACGGGCTGCTCCACATCGATCTCGTGCGCGAGATCCCCGAGGCGAAGAAGCCGCGCCAGATCGCGATCGGCACCGGCAGCGCCAAGGTGATCGAAGCCAAGGTCGAGGCCGCCAAGGCCGCCTGATCAGGCCGCAGCGGTCGTCTGTTCGGCAGCGCGCCCCCGGGAAGCCGGGGGCGCTTTTTTATGGCGATCCGTTTCGACGACGGCGTTCGCCCCCGGCGGGAATCTCAATCCATCGGCACGACGGGAACGGCGGGCGTCTCGGGCCGGGGCTGGGCCGTGGTCGTATCCTGAGGCTGCACCGGCGGAAGCTGTGCCGGAATGCCAGGGTTCTCGGAGCGGGCGAGCGGCGGCGTGCGCTCGCCCGCTTCGCTGCCGCGCACATCGGTCGGGTTGACCAGGCGGGGCTTCTCCGCGCCCGTGGCCGGATCGGCCGCACCGGGCGTCGGGGCCGCGGGCGCGGCAGGAGCGGGCGGCGTGTCGGTGGCGGGGGCTGCGGCCTCGGCCGGCGGCTTCTCCGGGGGCGGGGCCGGCTCGGCCCGCGGTGGCGCGGCCGGGGCGGGCGGAGTCTGCGTCGCCGGTGCGCTGGCCTCGGCCGGCGCCTTGCGCTCCTGGGTCGGGCCAGGCTCGGCCTTGGGCGTCTCGGCCTTGGGCGGTGCGGCGGGCGAGGGCGGGATCACCGTGGCGGGCGCGGTCGCCTGTCCGGGCGGCTTGGGTGGGGCCGGCCGTTCGGGCGGTTGCGGCGCGAGGCGCTGGGCACGCGGCCTGGCCTCGTCACGAGGGTCAGTCCGGGCGACACGAGGGGCGGTGCGCGGCGGCGCCTGGAGGACGATCTCGTCGAGCACCTGCCCGCTATAGGGGTCGAGGATGAGCCTGACGCGGGCGCCCGAGCGGGTGCGGCCATCGACGACATAGGCGGAGCCCGTCGCAATGGTGCGGTCGACGCGGGTCAGGCCGTAGTCGCGCGCCGCGATCCGCCCGATGGCGCGCTGGGGGATCGGCGCCGGAGGACGCGGGGCGAGGTAGTGATAGCCATAGCCGAAGCGCTGCTCGATATAGGGCGCGTCGTCATAGAGGTAATACTGTGCCGACGCGGTGCCGGTCGCGCCGGCGAGAGCGCCGGCGACGGCCACGCCCATCAGCGCATGGCGCTGCGCGGCGGTCGAACGAATGGCCATGGTGGAGCATCCCTTTCAAGGACGAACTGACAGGCCTTCAGTCTTCCTTAGGGATTGCGGCGGGGGTGGGGCTGAAACCGGGAGCGATGTCAGCCCTCGCGCGCCGCGAGCAGGGCCATGAGGCGTTCCACCTCGGCTTCCGGCGTCGCGAAGGACATGACGAAACGGCCCACCACCTCGCCCTCGGCCAGCGCCTCGCCCTCGGGAAGGGCGCGTGCCGACCAGTCGAGATAGCCGACGCCAGCCGCCTTCAGCCGTGCCTGAAGGGCGGGAGACAAGATCGGAAACACTTCATTGGCCTGGCAGGGCCAGGCGAGGCGGGCTTCACCGCTCGCCACGACGGCCTGGGCGAAGCGCTGCGCCATGGCGTTGGCGTGGCGCGCCAGATCGAGCCAGTGCCCGTCGGCCAGCAGCCCCTCGAACTGCGCGCCGATCAGCCGGCCCTTCGAAAGCGTCTGGCCGGCTCGCTTGCGGCGCCATTTCATCTCGGCCGCGCGGCCTGCGTCGAAGAAGACGACCGCCTCCGCCGCCCAGGCGCCATTCTTGGTGCCGCCGAAGGTGAGCACGTCGACGCCGGCCTTCCAGGTCGTCTCGGCCGGGCTGCAGTCCAGCGTCACCAGCGCATTGGCGAAGCGGGCGCCGTCCATGTGCAGGGCCAGGCCGCGGGGTGCGGCGGCGGCCTTCAGCGCCCGGATCTCGTCGGGGGTGTAGATCGTGCCGCATTCGGTCGCCTGGGTGATCGAGAGCGCCTGCGGCTGGACCTGGTGGAGCGCGCCCTCGCGAAAGCGGGCCAGCGTCTGCGTGACGGCCTCGGGCGAGAGCTTGTTGCCGGCGCCGGGCAGGCCGATCAGCTTGGCGCCGTCGCTGAAGAATTCCGGCGCGCCGCATTCGTCGTCGGCGACATGGCTCTCCTCATGCGTGATGACCGCGCCCCAGGGGCGGGTCAGGCTCGCCAGCGCCAGCGCATTCGCCGCCGTGCCGCTGGTGACGAGGAAGACCGCGACCTCCCGCTCGAAGATCTCGGCGATGCGGCGCTCGGCGGCCGTCGTCCAGCCATCCGTGCCATAGGCCGAAGCCGCTCCGTCATTGGCGGCGGCGATCGCTGCCATGACCTGCGGGCTCGCGCCTGCCGTGTTGTCGCTGATGAAGTTCATGCCGCCAGCGATAGAGCCCGGCGGCGCCGGAGCCAAGGGCGCCGGCCGCCTAGCCGACCAGCGCCTGCACGAGGATCGTCAGGGCCGCCGCGATCAGGGTTGCAAAGGTCGCGACCATGCCGGCGACGCGGAAGCGCAGATCCTCGTCGAGATGCGAGACGCCCCAGGCATGGCTCGCGCGCCCCAGCAGGAGGCAGAGGCAGAGCCCGTGCAGCAGCAGGCCAGGGGCGCCGCGGATCTCGGCCATGGCGAGCAGCAGCAAAGCGAGCGGCGTGTATTCGGCGAAATTGCCGTGGACGCGGACGCGCCGCTCGAGCTCGCGGTCTCCCGCCGTGCCGATGGCGACGCGGCCGCTGCGCCGCTGCCGGACCACGGCCAGCGAGAGCATCACGAACAGGAGCGCGAGGAGCGCGGCATAGACGGGGACGATGGTGAGGGTCATGACGGGGTCCGCCGGCGGATTGCAGGGACCTGTTCTAGGCTGCGAAGGCCTTCGCAGCCAATGCCTGCATCCGCGGCTGCTCGACAGGAAGTGTGCGTCGGAGTGACGGCTTCATCCCGGAAATGTCGAGGCCGTCTCTGAATTGAACATAAAATTTCGCAACTGCGCCGAATCACCGCTTGTGCCGAGATTGGAATTCTGGCAAATTCAGCGAATAGGACAGTGTTGCTGTCCCATTTTTCGCCGTGCCGGCCGGTGACCGTAAGGGGGAGCCGGCCGTGCCATCGCAACGGAGCGGATCGATGACGAAGGGTGCGGCCAAACACGCCAAAACCACTCGTACGCGTGCCGCCCGCAAAGCGGCAGCCTGACAGGCGCGGCAGGGCGACAAGCCCTCAGCGCCTGCGGAGGACGCGGGCGCCCCGAGACCAGCGCAAGCCACCTCCGACGAACGAACGCCCCGGCCATGCTGGCCCCGTCCTTGCTGCGGCTGATGAGAGCCAGCGCGGGATCGGCGGCCCAGGGTGGGCGAAGGGTGATATGGACTCACGGAGGCCCCCCGGCGGAAGCTGGGCGGGCGGTGGCAAGCGGGGTTTGACGATGAGCGAAACCAGCCAGTCGAGCGGCGCCTTCGAGCGTGCGGACACCTTGGGCGCCGCCACGCCGGTCACGCCGGCCTTCGAGCGTTTTCCCGAGGTTCGCGACCCCGCGATGCCGGTGCGCCAGGGGCTCTACGACCCGTCGATGGAGAAGGATTCCTGCGGCGTCGGCTTCATCGCCGACATGAAGAACCGCAAGAGCCACGCCGTCGTCGCGCAGGGCCTGCAGATCCTGCTCAACATCGACCATCGCGGCGCGGTCGGCGCCGATCCCAAGCTCGGTGACGGCTGTGGCATCCTGACCCAGATTCCGCATCGCTTCTTCAGCGAGGAGTGCGCTGCGCTCGGCATCACGCTGCCCGAGGTCGGCCATTACGCGATCGGGCAGTTCTTCATGCCGCAAGACGCCGGTGACCGGACGATCTGCGAGGACATCGTCGAGCAGACCGTGATCGAGGAAGGCCTGATCTTCCTCGGCTGGCGCGACGTGCCGGTCGACGGCTCCGATCTCGGCAAGGCTGTGAAGGAGACCGAGCCGGTCCATCGCCAGCTCTTCGTCGGCCGGCCGGCCGAGATCGCCACGGAGGAGGAGTTCGAGCGCAAGGTCTATGTGCTCAGAAAGTCGGTCTCCAACAAGGTCTACAAGCTGAAGGACCGCGCCACGGCGACCTATTACCCGGTCTCGATGTCGGCGCGTACCATCGTCTACAAGGGCATGGTGCTGGTCACCCAGCTCGGCAGCTATTTCAAGGATCTGCAGGACGAGCGTTTCGAGAGCGCGCTCGCGCTGGTCCATCAGCGCTTCGCCACCAACACCTTCCCGTCCTGGCGGCTGGCGCATCCCTACCGCATGGTCGCCCATAACGGCGAGATCAACACCCTGCGCGGCAACGTCAACTGGATGGCGGCGCGGCAGGCTTCCGTCGATTCCGAGCTGTTCGGGCCCGACATCTCGAAGCTCTGGCCGATCTCCTATGAGGGCCAGTCCGACACCGCCTGCTTCGACAACGCGCTCGAATTCCTGGTGCAGGGCGGCTATTCGCTCGCCCATGCGATGATGATGCTCGTTCCCGAGGCCTGGAACGGCAACCCGCTGATGAACGAGGAGCGGCGCGCTTTCTACGAGTATCATGCCGCGCTGATGGAGCCGTGGGACGGACCTGCGGCGATCGCCTTCACCGACGGCAAGCAGATCGGCGCGACGCTGGACCGCAACGGCCTGCGGCCGGCGCGCTATCTCGTCACCGATGACGGGCTCGTGGTGCTCGCCTCCGAATTCGGCGTGCTGCCGATCCCCGAGGAGAAGATCGTCGAGAAGTGGCGCCTGCAGCCGGGCAAGATGCTGCTGATCGATCTCGAAGAGGGCCGGATCATCGGCGATGACGAGATCAAGGCGAGCCTCTGCCAGGCCAACCCCTACAAGGAGTGGCTGAAGCGCACCCAGATCGTGCTCGAGGACCTGCCGCCGGTCGAGGCCCGCGCGCAGCGCACCGACGTCGCCCTGCTCGATCGCCAGCAGGCCTTCGGCTACACGCAGGAGGACACCCGCATCCTGATGGCGCCGATGGCGGTGACCGGTCAGGAAGCCGTCGGCTCGATGGGCACGGACACGCCGATCTCGGCGCTCTCGTCGAAGTCCAAGCTGCTCTACACCTATTTCAAGCAGAACTTCGCCCAGGTCACCAACCCGCCGATCGATCCGATCCGCGAGGAGCTGGTGATGAGCCTGCTCTCCTTCATCGGGCCGCGGCCGAACATCCTCGACCTGGAGGGGACCTCGCGGCGCAAGCGCCTCGAGGTGCGCCAGCCGATCCTGACCAATGACGATCTCGAGAAGATCCGCTGCATCGGCCATTACGAGGATCGCTTCGACACCAAGACGATCGACTTCACCTATCCGGCGCGCGACGGTTCCGCGGGCATGGCGGCGGCGCTCGAGCGGCTCTGCGAGCGCGCCGAGGCGGCGGTCCATGGCGGCTACAACATCATCATCCTGTCCGACCGCCTGGTCGGGCCGGACCGGATCCCGATTCCGGCGCTGCTGGCGACGGCGGCGGTGCATCATCACCTGATCCGCAAGGGCTTGCGCACCTCGGTCGGCCTCGTCGTGGAATCGGGCGAGCCGCGCGAGATCCACCATTTCTGCTGCCTCGCCGGTTATGGCGCGGAGGCGATCAACCCGTACCTCGCCTTCGACACGCTGCTCGACCTGCACGAGCAGGGCGCCTTCCCGACCGAGGTCGACGCCTATGAGATCGTGAAGCGCTACATCAAGTCGGTCGGCAAGGGCGTGCTGAAGGTCATGTCCAAGATGGGCATCTCGACCTACCAGTCCTATTGCGGCGCGCAGATCTTCGACGCGGTCGGCCTGCGCAGCGACTTCGTCGAGCGCTACTTCTTCGGCACGGCCACCGCGATCGAGGGCGTCGGCCTCGACGAGGTCGCGCAGGAGAGCGTCAGCCGCCACAAGGACGCCTTCGGCGATGCGCCGGTCTACCGCAACAGCCTCGATATCGGTGGCGAGTATGTCTACCGCATCCGCGGCGAGGAGCATGTCTGGACGCCGGACGTCGTCGCCTCGCTGCAGCATGCCGTGCGCCTCAAGGCGCAGGACCGCTACGAGGCCTTCGCGCAGCAGGTCAATGACGAGGCGCAGCGGCTGACCACGATCCGCGGCCTGTTCAAGCTGAAGCAGGCCAGCGAGGACGGGCGCGCGCCCGTGCCGCTGGAGAGCGTCGAGCCGGCCTCCGAGATCGTGAAGCGCTTCGCCACGGGCGCGATGTCCTTCGGCTCGATCTCGCGCGAGGCGCATGAGACCATCGCGATCGCGATGAACCAGATCGGTGGCAAGTCGAACACCGGCGAGGGCGGCGAGGAGCCGATCCGCTTCAAGCCGATGGCGGACGGGCGCTCGAAGCGCTCGGCGATCAAGCAGATCGCGTCGGGCCGCTTCGGCGTGACGACCGAATATCTGGTCAATGCCGACGTCATGCAGATCAAGGTCGCGCAGGGCGCCAAGCCCGGTGAGGGCGGCCAGCTGCCCGGCCACAAGGTCGACGCCAAGATCGCCAAGGTCCGGCATTCGACGCCGGGCGTCGGCCTGATCTCGCCGCCGCCGCATCACGACATCTATTCGATCGAGGATCTGGCGCAGCTGATCTTCGACCTCAAGAACGTCAACCCGACCGCGGATGTCTCGGTGAAGCTCGTCTCCGAGATCGGGGTGGGCACGGTCGCGGCCGGCGTCGCCAAGTCGCGCGCCGACCACATCACCATCTCGGGCTTCGAGGGCGGCACGGGCGCGAGCCCGCTGACCTCGCTGAAGCATGCAGGCTCGCCCTGGGAAATCGGGCTGGCCGAGACGCAGCAGACGCTCGTCCTCAACCAGCTGCGCGGCCGTGTCGCGCTCCAGGTCGATGGTGGGTTGCGGACGGGCCGCGACGTCGTCATCGGCGCGCTTCTGGGAGCCGACGAGTTCGGCTTCTCGACCGCGCCGCTGATCGCGGCCGGCTGCATCATGATGCGCAAGTGCCATCTCAACACCTGCCCGGTCGGCGTCGCGACGCAGGACCCGGTGCTGCGCAAGCGCTTCAAGGGCCTGCCCGAGCACGTCATCAACTACTTCTTCTTCGTCGCCGAGGACGTCCGGAAGCTCCTGGCCGAGATGGGCTTCACCAAGCTGGAAGAGATCGTCGGCCGCTCCGACCTGCTCGACAAGCGCGACCTGATCGACCACTGGAAGGCCAAGGGGCTCGACTTCACGCGGCTGTTCCATAAGGTCGACATGCCCGGCGTGGCGATCCGCCATGTCGAGCTGCAGAAGCACCCGATCGACGACGTGCTCGACCGCAGGCTGATCGCGGGCGCGAAGGACGCGCTCGAGAGCGGCACGCCGGTCGTGCTCGAACACCCGATCTGCAATGTCGACCGCAGTGTCGGCGCGATGCTCTCGGGCGCCGTCGCCAAGAAGTATGGCCATGCCGGGCTGCCGGAGGACACCATCACGGTGAAGCTCAAGGGCACGTCTGGCCAGAGCTTCGCCGCCTTCCTGGCGGCGGGCGTCACGGTCGAACTGACCGGGCAGGCCAATGACTATGTCGGCAAGGGCCTCTCCGGCGGCAAGCTGGTGGTCAAGCCGGACCCGGCCTCCAAGGCCGTGCCGGAGCGCTCGATCATCGTCGGCAACACGGTGCTCTACGGGGCGATCGCGGGCGAGGCTTATTTCCGTGGCATCGCCGGCGAGCGCTTCGCGGTCCGCAATTCGGGTGCCGTCGCGGTGGTCGAGGGCACGGGCGACCATGGCTGCGAATACATGACCGGCGGCGTCGTCGCGGTGATCGGGCCGACGGGGCGCAACTTCGCGGCGGGCATGTCGGGCGGCATCGCCTATGTGCTCGACGAGGACGGGACCTTCGCCCAGCGCTGCAACCTCTCCATGGTCGATCTCGAACCGGTCGAGGAGGAGGAGGACCTGATGGAGCGGCTGCACCACCATGGCGGCGACCTCGAGCACAAGGGCCGCATCGACATGGCCAACATGTCGGGCCATGACGAGGAGCGCCTGATGCAGATGCTGACGAACCATGTCGACTACACCGGTTCGGAGACGGCCAAGCGCATCCTGGAGAACTGGGCCGACTACCGGACCCGGTTCGTCAAGGTGATGCCGGTCGAGTACCGCCGGGCGCTGCGCGAGATGGAACAGGCGCGCTCGCTGCAGGCGGCGGAATAAGACGAGGGTCGGTTCCGGGCGGCATCCTCCGCCCCGGGACTTCATCGGGACAGGCGCCCCGCCCCGCGGGGATGCCCGGCGAGGCCGGGCGGGACGGCGAGAGACAGGACATGGGCAAGGTCACCGGCTTTCTCGAATATGACCGGCAGGAGCAGAAGTATCAGCTCGCCGGCGATCGCATCCGCCATTTCCGGGAGTTCACGCTCCCGCTGGAGGAGCGCGACGTCAAGAAGCAGGCGGCGCGCTGCATGGATTGCGGCATTCCGTTCTGCCACGGGCCGACCGGCTGCCCGATCCACAACCAGATCCCGGACTGGAACGAGCTGGTCTATTCCGGCGGCTGGGAGGACGCGCTGCGCAACCTCCACTCGACCAACAACTTCCCGGAGTTCACCGGCCGCATCTGCCCCGCGCCCTGCGAGGAGGCCTGCACGCTGAACCTCGAGAACATGCCGGTCACGATCAAGACGATTGAGCAGGCGATTGCCGACAAGGGCTGGCAGGAGGGCTGGATCGTTCCCGAACCCGCCGCGATCCGCACCGGCAAGAAGATCGCCGTCGTTGGCTCCGGCCCCGCCGGCCTCGCTGCGGCGCAGCAGCTCGCCCGCGTCGGCCACGAGGTCCATCTCTATGAGCGCGAGGCGCGGGCCGGCGGCCTGCTCCGCTACGGCATCCCCGACTTCAAGATGGAAAAGAAGCACATCGACCGCCGCGTAAAGCAGATGGAGGCCGAGGGCGTCATCTTCCACTACAACGTCAATGTCGGCGTGACCCTGCCGTTTTCGACGCTGACGGCCGAGCATGACGCCGTGCTGATGACGGGCGGCGCCGAGGCGCCGCGCGATCCCGGCCTGCCCGACACCAACCTCCAGGGCGTGCATTACGCGATGCCCTACCTGACCCAGCAGAACAAGCGGGTCGGCGGCGAGGACGTCTCGGGGATCACCCCGATCCTGGCCGGCGGCAAGCATGTCGTCGTCGTCGGCGGCGGCGACACGGCGTCGGACTGCGTCGGCACGGCCTTCCGCCAGGGCGCGCTCTCGGTGACGCAGCTCGACATCCGGCCGATGGCGCCGGAGATCGAGGACAAGCTCACCGTCTGGCCCTACTGGCCGACGAAGTTCCGCACCTCCTCCTCGCAGGCCGAGGGCGCCGAGCGCGAGTTCCAGGCGGCGACGCTCGGTCTCGAAGGCCGCAACGGCAAGCTCACCGGCGTGAAATGCGCCCGCGTCGACGAGAAGCGCCGGCCGATCCCGGGCACCGAATTCGTGCTGCAGGCCGATCTCTGCTTCCTCGCCATCGGCTTCGCCGGTTCGGTGATCGAGGGCATGATCGCGCAGTCGGGGGCGGCCGTGGACAGGCGCGCCAATGTCGTCGCCAATGACAGCGACTACCGCACCAGCGTCGACAAGGTCTTCGTCGCCGGCGACATGCGCCGCGGCCAGTCGTTGGTCGTCTGGGCGATCCGCGAGGGCCGCCAGGCTGCGCATGCGATCGACAAGCACCTGATGGGCGAGACGATCCTGCCGAAGTGAGCGGTTGGCGTCATGGTCGGGCCTGACCCGACCATCTCGGAAACCAGTCGCTTTTCGTCGCGAAATTCTTGGGTCAAGCCCGAGAATGACGTGCTTCGACTCTCACCGCGGCCAGCGGTGATCGTCCATTCGCCCCGGCTTGGGCTCGGGCAGGATGCCCTCGCCGAAGATGCGGTCGAGCTGGCCGGCAAGTTCGCCGCGGCCGCGTGCCTCGGGGATGGAGACCAGCAGCGCCTGCTCGCCCGACCCGGCCGTTCCTGTCAGCGGCAGGATCGGCCCGGCCGCCGGCTTGGCCTGAAGCGCGGCGGGCAGGCTGATCACGGGCAGGCCCGCGACCATCTGGTCGATCAGGCGCTCGATGCCGCCGGGCTGCAGCTCAGGATTGATCGGGGCGCCGGTCTCGGGCGAGACGGGCAGGGCGATCACGCTGCCCTCGGCACCCGGCTCGAACATCCGGCGCACGAGCACATCGACGAAATGGGCGGCCTTGCGGGCGCCGACCGCGGTGAAGTGGATGCCGTCGCCGAGCCGCAGCCGCGCCGGCTGGCCGGAGACGTCGGGGCCCATCGCGGTATAGCGGTTCTCCGCATCGACGAAGGCGCCCCAGAGATCGACATATTGCCCGCCGGCGCGCTCGACCTGCTGGCGGTACTGCTCATTGAAGGTCACCAGATCGGCCGAGAGCCTGGCGTTCTGCACCGGGGGCGCCCCGACCCAGATCAACGGGATCCGCCGCGCCGCAAAGACCTGCGCGACGGCATTGATGCGCTCGCGATAGAGTTCGAGCCAGCGCGGGCTGAGCGGCTCGTGGACGGTGTCGCCCTCGCGGATCGCCTGCCGGTCGTTGAGGCCGACCATCATGACGCCCAGCCCGATCTTGGCATCGGCCGCGACGAGTTCGGCAGCGACCTTGGGCCAGTCGTGGAAGTCGCTGCGGACGAGGCCGGAATCCGGCTTCGCCCTGGCGATCACAGCAAGATCGGGTCGGTCCTCGATCGCCTCCTCCAACCCGTCGGCCAGCAGGTTGGCGAGCGAGTCGCCGATGACGAGGATGTGGTGGGCGACGTCGACCTTGGGGATGACGGGATCGTCGCGGACGACGACGGGCGCGGCCGGGCGGCGCCGGACCACCGGCGCGACGCGCTGGCGCTGCGGCTGGACCGCCTGGGGCTGCTGGGGCTGCTGCCAGAAGAGCTGGAACAGGCTGCGCTGCTGCGGCTGCGGTTGCGGCTGGCGCGCCTGCTGCGCGAGCGAGGGCGGCCCGCCGGTCAGGAGCAGCAGGCCGGCGGCGGCCAGCATCGTGAAGAGGGCGCGCAAACGCATCGGGCTCTCGATCCGCGCCCCTGTGCGGGGCGCCGCCATCATAGCGGAAGACGGTGCGCCCGTCAGCGGGCCGTGCGCAGCCGTGCCAGCAGGGCCGGCGTCGGCCAGCCATCGGCGATCTCGCCCTGGCGGAGCTGGTACTGGCGCACGGCCTCGCGGGTGCCGGTTCCGATGCGCCCGTCGGCGTCGTGGTTGTAGAGGCCGAGCGCCTTCAGGCGGCGCTGCAGGTCCTGGATGCCTGTTTTGTCGAGGCGCGGCGCCTGGACCGGCCAGTCCGCCTGGATTGCGGGACGGCCCATGATGCGATCGCCGAGATGGCCGACGGCGAGCGCATAGGCGTCCGACGAGTTGTATTTCTTGATGACGTCGAAATTCTCGGTGAGCAGCATCACCGGGCCGCGATGGCCGGCGGGATAGAACAGCCGCCCCTCGCCGGAGGAGGGCAGTCGCCCGCCATCGGCCTTGCGCACCCCGGCGGAGGAGAGCTGCGCGAAGCTCGCCCGGTTCAGCCTGTGGTCGAAGCCCTCGGGCAGCGTGACCTCGAGCCCCCACGGCAGCCCCGGGACCCAGCCATGGCCCTTGAGGTAGTTGGCGGTGGAGGCGAGCGCGTCGGCAGTCGAGGTCCAGATGTCGGCATGGCCGTCGCCGGTGTGGTCGACCGCGTATTTGCGGTAGCTCGACGGCATGAACTGGGTGTGGCCCATGGCGCCGGCCCATGAGCCGCGCAGTTCGCGGCGCTCGACATGGCCTTCCTCGATCAGTTCGAGCGCGGTCAGGAGTTCGTCGCGGAAGAAGTCGCCGCGATAGCGCAGTTGGGCCAGCGTCGCGAGCGAGCGGATCGTGTCCTTGTCGCCCTTGAACGAGCCGTAATTGGTTTCCATGCCCCAGACGCCGAGCACGATCTCGCGCGGCACGCCGTAGCGCGCCTCGACCTGGGCGAGGAGCCCGGCGTTCCCGGCCGCTGCGTCGCGGCCGCGTGGAATGCGCGTGCCGCCCACCGCGCTGTTGAGATAGCCCCAGATCGGGGCGGTGAACTCGGACTGCTTTCGGGTCAAGGCCGCGATGGCGGGGTCGGGCGTCACGCCGCGGAAGGCCAGGTCGAAGGTTGCGCGCGAGACGCCCCGGGCCTGGGCCAGCGGCCAGAGCCGCTGCAGGAAAGCGGCGAAGTCGCCCTGGGCCGGGCGGGCCGCCGGGGTCGGCGGAGCCTCGCGCGTGCGGGCGGCCGAGCTGCCGATCGAGCCCGTTGTCTGGGCGAAGGCGGGCGCCAGGCTGATCAGGGCCGTTGCGGCGATGACGGACAGGCGCATGGGACACTCGGATCGAGGGGAGGGAGGGGTCGCTCCAGAGCGCCCGAACAAGATTAACCAAAGGTTAAGGGCAGCGGCAATGGCGGACGAACTTGCCGCCGGGCCCGCCGATTTGACAAAGCAGACGCCATGGCTGAGCCTCGCGCACATGATCAGCCCCTTCAGCTTCTGCTGCGGCCTTCGCCGTTCGGGTCCCTTCATCGCGGGCCATTAGCCCCGCGCCCGCTGCGCTGCGCGCTCCGGGTTCGGGGCCGCCATCGCGCCGAGCGGCACCGCCGCTTCCATTTCAGTCTTCCTTCCGGCCGTCGCCGCGGGCGCGATCGATCGCCTCCGCCGGCTGCCGAGCAACCCTCAGGATTCGTCATGACCCAGGCCACCAAGCGCGCCGCACGTCCCGCCATCGTGCTCACCGCCGAAGACCATCTCCTGCTCAGCCGCGCCGTCGAGGGCGCCGGCGAGCGCCTGGCCGATCTCGCGGCCGAACTGGGCCGCGAGCTCGATCGCGCCCGCATCCTCCCGCAAGGACGGCATTCGGCCGAGCATGTGCGCATCGGCAGCGGCGTCACCTTCCGTGACGAGGTCTCCGGCAAGGAGAGCACGATCACGCTCGTGCGGCCCGAGGAGGCCGATGTCGATGCGGGCCGGATTTCGGTGATGACCCCGGTCGGCGTCGCGCTGATCGGCATGGCCGCCGGCAAGTCGATCGACTGGGTGACGCGGACGGCCGAGCGGCGCCGCCTGACCGTGATGGCGGTGCGCGATCCGGCCGATCTGGCCTTGGCGGGCTGACGCCGGCGCGCTTACACCGCGTTGCGGGTCTTCAGTTTCTCCTCCCAGGCGAGGGCCTGGCGAACGATCTCCTCGAGGTCGTCATGCTCCGGCTGCCAGCCGAGCTCGTTGCGGATCCGGTCGGCCTTGGCGACGAGGGCGGCCGGATCGCCGGCGCGGCGGCCGGAGAACGTCACCGGGAAATCGACGCCCGAGACCTTCTTGACGACCTCGACCACCTCTTTCACCGAATAGCCCCGGCCATAGCCGCAGTTGAGGGTCAGGCTGCCGCCGCCGCCGCGCAGATGTTCGAGCGCGGAAATATGCGCGCGGGCGAGGTCGGTGACGTGGATGTAGTCGCGGATGCAGGTGCCGTCCGGCGTCGGATAGTCGGTGCCGAAGACCTCGAGGTCCGGGCGCTGCCCGAGGGCGGCCTGGCCGGCCACCTTGATGAGATGCGTCGCGTTGGGCGAGGACTGGCCGGAGCGGCCCCGCGGGTCGGCGCCCGCGACGTTGAAATAGCGCAGCACGACATAGGCCAGCCCATGCGCCTTCGCCGTGTCGGCGAGCATCCACTCGCTCATCAGCTTCGAGCGGCCATAGGGGTTGATCGGGTTAAGGTCGATTTCCTCCGGCACGGGGCTGACCGCGGGTTCGCCGTAGACCGCCGCGGTTGACGAGAAGATGATGCGGCGGACGCCGCCGCGCACCGCGCTCTCCAGCAGGGCGCGGGTCTTCACAGTATTGTTGAAATAGTAGCCCAACGGGTCGGCGACCGATTCGGGAACGACGATCTTGGCGGCGAAATGCGCGATCTCGGTGATGCCGTGCTCGGCGATGAGGCGCGCGAGGAGGTCCTGGTCGGCGATGTCGCCCTGGATCAGCGGCACCTCCTTCGGCACCGCCCACCAGAAGCCGGTCGAGAGATTGTCCAGAACGACCACGCTCTCGCCACGGTCGAGCAGTTCCAGAACCATGTGGCTGCCGATATAGCCGGCTCCGCCCGAAACAAGTACCGCCATCGCCCGTCGTCACCTTCCGCCGGCAGGAACCGCCCCATGCAACAGGCGTTCACGGTCTCGCAAGCACATTCTGCTTCTACTACGATGTGACCGGCTTCGTACAAGCCGTGAGCAGGCCGCCTTTCAACCCGCACCGCCACAGCCACGCCAGGCCGGGCGCCAAATGGACCTTCCATGTCGAAACGCATCCGCAAGGCCGTCTTTCCCGTCGCCGGTCTCGGCACTCGCTTTCTTCCTGCGACCAAGGCGATCCCCAAGGAGATGCTGACGGTGGTCGACCGGCCCGCCCTCCAGCATGTGGTGGACGAGGCCCGCGCCGCCGGCATCGAGCATTTCGTCTTCATCACCGGCCGCAACAAGGCGGTGATCGAGGACCATTTCGACTTCGCCTACGAACTCGACGACACGCTGCGTCGCCGCAACAAGACCGCCGAGATCGAGGCGCTGGCGGCCGATCTGCCGCTCGCGGGTGCGACGAGCTTCACCCGCCAGCAGCAGCCGCTGGGGCTGGGCCACGCCGTCTGGTGCGCCCGCGACATCATCGGCGACGACGAGCCCTTCGCGCTGCTGCTGCCGGACATGCTGCACCACACCCATGGCAAGGGCTGCCTGGCCGAGCTGATCGACGCCTACAACAAGCATGGCGGCAACCATATCGCCGTGGCGCCGGTGCCCGACGACCAGACGCATCAATACGGCATCGTCGGCGTCGAGAAGCGCGAGGCCAAGGTCTCGAAGGTCACCAAGATGGTCGAGAAGCCGGCCAGGGGAACGGCTCCGTCCAACCTGCACATCACCGGCCGCTACATCCTGCAGCCGACGATCTTCAACCTGCTCGCCAACCAGGAGCCCGGCGCGGGCGGCGAGATCCAGCTGACCGATTCGATGATCGCGCTGTCGCGTCTGGAGCCCTTCCACGCCGTGCGGTTCGACGGCGACATCTACGACACCGGCTCGAAGATGGGCTTCCTCGCGGCCAACGTCGCCTATGCGCTCGACCGCCAGGATCTCGGGCCGCAGCTGCGGCAGGAACTCGAGCGGCTGCTGGACCGTCTGTGAGACGGCCCCTGCCGGGACGCGACGCGTGAGTGACGCAGCCCGCGTCTTCGACCGGGCGCTGGGTCGGCGGCGGCTGACGCGGGCGCTGGCGGCCGGCTATCCGGATTTCCTGCTGCGGCGTGCCGCGGAGGATCTCGAGGAGCGGCTGGCGGCGGTGCTGCGCCGCTTCGACCGGGCGGCTGATCTCGGCTCGCCCCTGCCGCTGGCGGTGCCGGTGCTCGCCAGCAAGGCGGAGTCGGTGCTGCACATGGCGGAGGCCCCGGGCGGCCGGAGCGATTGGGTCGGCGATCTCGAACGCCTGCCTCTCGCCGCGGCGAGCCTGGATCTCTGTGCCTCGCTGCTGGCCCTGCAGGGCGTTAACGACCTGCCGGGCGCGCTGATCCAGATCCGGCGGTCGCTGCGGCCCGACGGGCTGTTCATCGGCTGCCTGCTCGGCGGCCGCACGCTCCATGAATTGCGGCAGGTGCTGCTGGAAGCCGAAGCGGAGACCGCGGGCGGCGCCAGCCCGCGGATCGCGCCCTTCGCCGATCTGCGTGATCTCGGCAGCCTGCTGCAGCGGGCCGGGTTCGCGCTGCCGGTCGTCGACAGCGAGGTCGTGACCGTGCGCTATCGCGACATCTTCGGGCTGCTGCGCGATCTGCGCGCGCTCGGCTGGGGCAATGCGCTGGAGGCCCGCCGCCGGACGGGCTTGCGCCGCGACACGCTGATGCGGGCTGCAGCGCTCTATGCCGAGCGCCATGCGGACGCCGACGGGCGGCTGCGGGCGACCTTCGAGATCGTCTGGCTCTCGGGATGGGCGCCGCATGAAAGCCAGCAGAAGCCGCTGCGGCCGGGCTCGGCCAAGGTGCGGCTGGCCGATGCGCTCGGCGTGCCGGAGATCGGCACCGGCGACAGGGCCGGGCAATGATGAATCGAAAGGGGCTCCCGCAGCCCTCATCCTGAGGAGCGGGCGGAGCCCGCGTCTCGAAGGATGCTCCAGATGCCTCCGGAGCCTCCTGGACCATCCTTCGAGACGAGCCTGCGGCGCTCCTCAGGATGAGGGCTCACACAATTGAAGGGGAGGATGGCCATGAGCGGCAAACAGGAACGGCTCGCACGCGCCGCCTTCGGCGTCTTCCGCCCGATTCCGACGCGCTGGCACGACAACGACGTCTACGGCCACGTCAACAATGTCGTCTATTACGCCTGGTTCGACACGGCCGTGAACAGCTGGCTCATCGAGCGCGGCTTCCTCGACATCGCCGGCAGCGCCACGGTCGGCCTCGTCGTCGAGACGACCTGCAGCTATTTCGAGAGCGTCGCCTTCCCGGAGACCGTCGAGCTCGGCCTCGGCGTCGAGCGGCTGGGCACCAGCTCCGTCACCTACCGGATCGGCGTGTTCCGCCAGGGCGGGGAGAGGGCGGCGGCGCAGGGCCGCTTCACCCATGTCTATGTCGACCGCGCGACGCAGCGCCCCGTGCCGATCCCGGCCGATCTGCGCGCGGCGCTGGAAGCCCTCACATCGTCAGGCGGATCTGGCTGATCTCGCGCGCGATCTGCTGGAAGATCGGCGTGAGCTGGGAGGCGTTGGAGACCTCGAAGAACATCGAGGTCTCGCTGGCGCAGCCGCGCAGAAGGCTGCTGTTCCCGTTGATGACGCGGATCGAGTAGATCTTGATGCCGGCTGCCTTCGCATTCGTACAGGCGGTGGCGGTGCGCTGGTCCATGGTGGTCTGGTTGTCGCCGAAGCGGTTCTGCGTGTTGTCGCCGTCGGTCAGCAGGATCATGTACTTGGTCAGCCGCGGCGTGGTCGAGGCGGCGGCCTCCGGCAGCGGCGCGCCCTGGCTGAGGCTCGCCATGCCCCAGGCGGCGCCGATCGTGACATTGGTGTTGCCCACCGGCGTCATCGCGTTGACGGTGCTCTGCAGCGCGGTCCAGTCGCTGGTCAGCGGCCGGATCGGCGTCAGGGAGGTATAGGCGCAGAAATCCGCCGGATAGAGCGTGGCGTTGGCGCCCGCGACGGCGCTGGCATCGCTCACGTCATAGGCCTTGTCGCGGTCGCTGACGCAGCCCTGCCAGGTCGCCTTGGTGATTGTCTCGGTCGTCCGGCTCCGGCCGCTGCCGGTGGTGCGGGTCATGTCGTAGCGCAGCCAGGGCGAGTCCTTGTAGGTCGTCGGCAGCCGCACCTGCGTCGCGAAGGGCACGATCGAGACGCGGATCTGGTCGGTCGTGGTCGCGGCGTCCTTCAGGATCTTGAGCAGGTCGAGCGAGGCCTTCTTCAGCTCGGTCATCTTGCTGGACGAGGCCATCGAGCCGGTGTTGTCGAGCACGAGCGCGAGTTCGACTGTGTTCGTCCCCCAGGCAGCCTGGGCGGTGGACGAGACGGGGATGGTGTCGAAGCCGATCACGCGGGTGATGCTGGTCTCGACCGTCGTGGCGGCGGTGACGGCGACGGTGCGCGCTGCGCGATTGATCGCCACTGTGTAGTTTCCGAGCTTGGCGTCGGAATTGCCGGCGAGATTGGCACGGATCAGGGCCTCAGCGCGGGTCCGGAGCTCGGCGTCGGTGAGCTTGCTGGCGTCGCGGGCGACCATCAGCGCGGCCGAATCGACGGCGACGTTGAGGCTCGCCCTGGCCGAACTCGCACGCGCATAGTCGACGCTCGCGCCCGCGATGCCGATCAGCGGCAGGCCGACGAAACCGAACAGAACCGCGACGTTGCCGGACGCGTCTTTCCTGAAACGGGACAAAAGCGACATCGACTGTTCCTCCGTGGCACGGTCCGCTCCGTGCTGATGGAAGCAGCGCAGGGCGCATGCCAACGGGGCGTCGCAGGTGCGGATGCGGCGGGAATGCGTTGTCTACGCCCGTCAGTCGGGTTATGCCCCGCGCATCGAAACTGGCCGCGCGGCCGGAACGGCAGGAACCCTCGCCCCGTGATTCCCAACGACATCAAGATCACGCCGCAGCTCGTCGCCGAACACGGCCTCAAGCCCGACGAGTACCAGCGCTTCCTGCATCTGATCGGCCGCGAGCCGACGATCACCGAGCTCGGCATCGTCTCGGCGATGTGGAACGAGCACTGCTCGTACAAATCCTCGAAAATTCATCTCAAGACGCTGCCGACCAAGGCGCCCTGGGTTATCCAGGGACCGGGCGAGAATGCCGGCGTCATCGACATCGGCGACGGCCTCGCCATCGTCTTCAAGATGGAGAGCCACAACCACCCCTCCTTCATCGAGCCCTATCAGGGCGCGACGACGGGCGTGGGCGGCATCCTGCGCGACGTCTTCACCATGGGCGCGCGGCCGATCGCGGTGCTCGATGCGCTGCGCTTCGGCTCGCCGGACCATCCGCGCACGCGCCATCTCGTCTCGGGCGTGGTGGCCGGCGTCGGCGGCTACGGCAATTCCTTCGGCGTGCCCAATGTCGGCGGTCTGACTGGCTTCCACAGCCGCTATGACGGCAACATTCTCGTCAATGCGATGGCGGTCGGCATCGCGCGGGCCGACGAGATCTTCTACGCCAAGGCCTCGGGCGTCGGTAAGGCGATCGTCTATCTGGGTTCCAAGACCGGCCGCGACGGTATCCATGGCGCGACCATGGCCTCGGCCGCGTTCGGCGAGGGCGCCGAGGAAAAGCGCCCGACCGTGCAGGTTGGCGACCCCTTTGCCGAGAAGCTGCTGCTCGAGGCCTGCCTCGAGATCATGGCGGCGGGCCATGTCGATGCGATCCAGGACATGGGCGCGGCGGGCCTGACCTGCTCGGCCGTCGAGATGGGCGCCAAGGGCGATCTCGGTGTCGAGCTGAACCTCGATGCGGTGCCCTGCCGCGAGGAGGGCATGAGCGCCTATGAGATGATGCTGTCGGAGAGCCAGGAGCGCATGCTCATGGTGATCAAGCCGGGCCATGAGGAGCCCGCCGAAGCCATTTTCAAGAAATGGGGGCTGGATTTTGCCGTCGTCGGCCACACGACCGACGATCTGCGCTTCGTCGTGAAGCACCAGGGCGAGACGATGGCCGATCTCCCGATCAAGGAGCTCGGCGACGAGGCGCCCGAATATGACCGGCCCTGGATCGAGACGCCGCGCCAGCAGCGAATCGCGCCCGAGAGCGTCGCGGCGCCGCTCAGCAACGCGCAGGCGCTGCTGAAGCTGATCGGCTCGCCCGACCTGTGCTCGAAGCGCTGGGTTTGGGAGCAGTACGACACGCTGATCCTCGGCAATTCGGTGGTGACGCCGGGCGGCGATGCCGGGCTGATCCGGATCGAGGACGGGCCGAAGGGTCTGGCGATGACCGCCGACGTCACCCCGCGCTATTGCGAGGCCGACCCGTTCGAGGGCGGCAAGCAGGCGGTGGCGGAAGCCTGGCGCAACCTCACCGCGACCGGTGCGGACCCGCTCGCCGTCACAGACAACCTCAATTTCGGCAATCCCGAGCGGCCCGAGGTGATGGGCCAGCTCGTCGGCTGCATCAAGGGCATCGGCGAGGCCTGCCGCGCGCTCGACTTCCCGGTCGTCTCCGGCAATGTCTCGCTCTACAACGAGACCAACGGCGTCTCGATCCTGCCGACCCCGACCATCGGCGGCGTCGGTGTTCTCGCCGATGTGACCAAGCACGCGACCGTCGCCTTCAAGGCTGAGGGCGAGGCGATCCTGCTGATCGGCGAGACCACCGGCTGGCTCGGTCAGAGCGCCTATCTCGCGACCGTCTGCGGCCGCGAGGAGGGTGCGCCGCCGCCGGTCGATCTCGCCGTCGAGCGCCGCAACGGCGATGTCGTGCGCGGCCTGATCACGGCCGGGCGCGTCAGCGCCTGCCACGATCTCTCGGATGGCGGGCTCGCCGTCGCGCTGGCCGAGATGGCGATGGCCGGCGGAATCGGCGCGACCATCGAGATGCTGCCGGCGGGGCCTGCCCATGCCGTGCTCTTCGGTGAGGATCAGGCGCGCTATCTCGTCACTGTGCCGGCTGCTTTGGCCGAGGCGGTGCGGGCCGAGATCGCGGCGGCCGGTGTGCCGGTTGCTGTGCTCGGCCGAACCGGCGGCGCGGCGCTGGCGCTGACCGGCGAGACCCCTGTGGCCGTCTCCGAGATGAAGAGCGCCCACGAGACCTGGCTGCCGGCCTATATGGCCGGAAAGGCCTGAGGAGAACCGCCATGGCGATGGATGCCCACGACATCGAGGCGATGATCAAGGCGGCGCTGCCGGACGCCGTCGTCGAGATCAAGGATCTCGCCGGCGACGGCGACCATTATGCGGCGACCGTGACCTCGGCCGCCTTCAAGGGCAAGACAAGGGTGCAGCAGCACCAGATGGTCTATGCGGCGCTGCAGGGGAACATGGGCGGGGTCCTCCACGCCCTTGCGCTGACGACCTCGGTTCCCCAGAATTAGGGAACGAGTTTCCGCGGAGGCTGCCATGCCGGCCGATACGCTTTACGAGGACGACATCGTCAGCTGGTCCGAACGCCAGGCTCAGGGCATCCGCGAGCTTGCCCGCACGCGTCCGGAGCTGTCGAACCTGCTCGACTGGGAGAACATCGCCGAGGAGATCGAAACCTTGGGACGCAGCGAGTGGAAGGCTGTCGCCTCGAAACTGCGCGTCGCGTTGGAGCACATCCTCAAAGCTTATTGCGATCCCGATGCGCTGTCCTGCCGGGTCTGGGAGGGCGAGACCAACCGCGCGCTTGCCGAGGCACGCGAGGATTACCGTCCGTCGATGCGCCAGCATCTCGACATCGACGCGATCTGGCAGGGTGCCTTCAGGTTCGCTGCCGACACGCTTCGAATCTACGGTGTTCGTATCCCGCCGGGGATTCCGACGAAGAGCCCCTTCGAACTCGACCAGCTTCTGGACGCGGCTTTCGATCATCGCAGCGGCCTCGAAACGCTGCTCGGCAAATCGTCTTCAAGCCACTGACTCAACACAGGATCAAGCTCATGTCCGACACCAACGCCCGCATCGATGCCGAGGTGAAGTCCGCCGATGTGGTGCTCTTCATGAAGGGCACGCCGCAATTCCCGATGTGCGGTTTCTCCGGCCAGGTCGTGCAGATCCTGTCCTATGTCGGCGTGCCGTTCAAAGGCGTGAACGTGCTCGAGGACCAGGAGATCCGCGAGGGCATCAAGGCCTATTCCAACTGGCCGACGATCCCGCAGCTCTACGTCAAGGGCGAGTTCATCGGCGGCTGCGACATCACCCGCGAGATGTTCCAGGCCGGCGAGCTGCAGGCGCTGCTCGCGGACAAGGGCATCGCGGTCAAGCAGGCGAGCTGAGTCCCGCCTCCGGCCCGACAAACCGGCGCCCCATTCGCCGTCTTCCGTGCGCGCCGCTCACGGGAGACGCCGATGCCTCGCTTCATCACCACCGCCATCCTCGCCTGCGCCACTGCTGCACCCCTGTTCGCGCCGGCACAGGCCCTTGCTGACTGGGACAAGGCAAGGCTGTCGCGCGAGATCGTCGCGATCGAGCGGGGGGCCAAGGGCCGGCTCGGCGTCGCCCTGCTCGATCTGAATGACCGCTCGCTCTGGTCGCATCGCGGTGGCGAGCGCTTCCCGATGCAGAGCGTGTTCAAATGGCCGCTGGCCATTGCGGCGCTGCAGGCGGTCGAAGCGGGCAAGCTCAGGCTCGACCAGCCGGTCACGATCAAGCGCAGCGAATTCTCGCTTTATCACAGCCCGCTGGCGAAGGCCTTCAAGGGCGAGGCCAACGCCTATCCGGTTCGGGAGCTGATCGCGCTCGCCGCCGGCGAGAGCGACAACACCGCCGCCGACATCCTGATGCGCGAGATCGGCGGGCCGCAGGTGGTCACCGCCATGCTCAAGGCCGGCGGCATCGCGGGCATCTCTGTCGACCGCTATGAGCGGCAGTTCCAGCCGGAGGTCTTCGGCTTAGCCGGATTCGGCTGGTTGGACGTGATCGACGAGCCCGCCTATCGCGCCAGGCTCTCCGCGCTCGATCCGGCGAAACGCAAGGCCGCCCTCCAGGTGGCCCTGAAGGACCCGCGCGACAGCGCCACGCCCGAGGCCAGCGTCGCCTTCGTCGAGGCGCAGGCCAAGGGCAACTGGCTGCGCGAGCCGGCGCACAGCGCCCTGATCGACAAGATCACGCTTGAAACGAAGAGCGGCCCGGACCGCATCCGCGCCGGCCTGCCGAAGGGAGCGCGCTTCGCCCACAAGACGGGGGCCGGGCTGACGATGGACGGGATCAACCACGCCACCAACGACATCGGCCTCGTCACCCTGCCGAACGGGCGCGTCTTCGCCATCGCGGTCTATCTGGCGGGTTCGACGGCGGATGCGAAGCAGCGCGAGGCGGCCCATGCCGCGGTGGCGCGGCTGGCGGTCTCGGCGCAGCGCTAGACGCGCTTGGCCAGCCGCTCGGCGATGAAGATGCCCCCGAGCACGAGCAGCAGGGCGACGCCGTGATAGAGCGCGAGCTGCTCGCCGAGGATCAGCACGGCGAGGATCGGCGCGAAGACCGGCACGAGATTGACGAAGACGCCGGCGCGGCCCGGGCCGATCAGCTCGACCGAGCGCATGAAGAAGAGCTGCGACAGGATCGAGGGGCCGATCGCGACATAGAGCAGGATCAGCCAGCCCTGCGGCGTCTTCACCGTGAAGGCGCCCTGCGCGACCTCGATCGCCAGCAGCGGCAGCGAGACCAGGCAGGCGACCATCGCCAGGGCCGAGAAGAAAACGAGGCCGGGCACCTGCGGCCGCACGCGGATCGCCACCGTGTAGCCCGCATAGAAGGTGCAGGCGACGATCATGAAGAGATCGCCCGGCGCGAAGGCGAATTGCCGGAGCACCGCGATGTCGCCGCGGCTGGCGACGACGGCGACGCCGAGCAGCGTAACGAGGACGCCGAGCGCCTGCACCGGGCCGATCGGCGTGCGATAGGCGATGAAGGCGCCGATCAGCACGAAGACCGGGATCGAGCCCTGGAGAATGCCGATATTGATCGCCGTCGTCGAATAGGCGGCGAGGTACATCAGCGCGTTGAAGGCGGTGAAGCCGACCGTGCCCATCGCCACGATGAACTTCCAATGGGCCTTGAGCACGGGCCAATGCGCCCTGATCTGGTGGCGCAGCAGCACCGGCATCACCGCGCAGACCACGACCCAGCGCAGCGAGGTCAGCGCCATCGGCGAGATGGCGTCGACCGCGAGGCGGCCGGCCACCGCATTGCCGCCCCACATCAGGGTGGTCAGGGTCAGCAGGAGATAGGCATTGCCCCAGAGGCGCTGCTTGAGGGTCTGGTTCGCGGGCAAGCGGTCAACCGATCCGGAAACGGGCTCCTGCAATAGCCTTGCGCGCGGTTCGCGTCATGTGGGATGAGGCGCAGTGGCGCCCGGCGCCCGGCGCATCCCTCTCTCCCCATCACTCGCGGCTTCACCCATGCTCGATGTCGTCCGTCGCCCGCTCCGCCTGCTCTTCGTCGACGGCAACACCCGTGCGCAGCGCGAGAACCACGCGGCGGGCTATGGCGCCCAGCCGGCGGAAGCCTATGCCGCCGAGGTCGCCGCGATCGAGCCCGACGCGGTCGCGGATATCTGCCTGCCGGCCGACGCCGGTGCCAATCTGCCCGATGGCGCCTGCCTGCAATCCTATGACGGCATCGTCCTCACCGGCTCGGCGCTGCACATTTACGAGCTCGAGCCGGCGGTCACCCGCCAGATCGAGCTGATGCGCGCGATCTATGCCAGCGGCACGCCCTGCTTCGGGTCCTGCTGGGGCATTCAGATGGGCGCGGTCGCGGCGGGTGGCACGGTGATGGCCAACCCCAGGGGGCGTGAGGTCGGCTTCGCGCGCAAGATCGCGCCGAGCGAGTCCGGCCGGACCCATCCGCTGCTGGCCGGACGCCCTGCGGCGTTCGATGCACCGGCGATCCATCTCGACACCGTCGTCCAGCCGCCGCACGGCACGACGATTCTAGCCTCGAACGCCTATAGCCAGGTCCAGGCGGCCGAGATCCGCCATGAGGGCGGGGTGTTCTGGGGCGTGCAGTACCATCCCGAATTCCCGCTGCGCCAGGTCGCCTCGATCCTGGGCCGCATGGTGCCGGTGCTGATCGAGGAGGGGTTCCGGAAGGACGAGGCGGACGCGGAAACCTGGCTGTCGGAGTTGCGCGCGCTCGACGCCGACAGGAGCCGCCAGGACCTTGCCTGGGCCCATGGGCTCGACGCCGAGGTGCTCGACGATATGCGCCGCGTCACCGAGCTGCGCAATTTCCTCAACCACAGGGTCAAGCCGCAGGCAAGTGCGCGCGGACGGGCCTGAAGCACCGCCATAGGTGGCTGTCTGGCGCTCTGCGTCGCGCGGTGGTCTGACGCAACGGCGTTTTCCGGTCGCCCACGAAAGCCAGCGATGTCATTGTCATCGCAGCAGTTTCGCGGGTTGGTTGCGGAGCCGGACGCGCCTTCTTCTTTTGGATTAATCGTATTTTAAACGTCTAGGGACGAAATCAGATCGAATGATGACGTAGGGACAGGATCCGGCAACCTCCAGTATCCCCTGCGGCAGCCGACCTGACGACCACTCTGTCATCCCGCCGGCGCGTGCGCTGTGCCGTTACATGGGGCCCGAAACCGTTGAAATCCATTCGCACCAAAATCATTGCGATCCTGGCGATCGTCTCGCTCGGCGCCCTCATCTCGTCCGGGCTCGGCCTCTGGGCGTTGTCGCACAGCAACGGGCTGAGCCAGCGTGCGGCGAATCTGGCGAACGTCACGCACGACACCGACCTGATCAATTCGCACGTCCTGGGCGTGGTGATGGATGCGCGCGGCATCTACATGTCGAAGGATGCGGCCGCGGCCGAGCCCTTCGCCAAGGGCATGGAGGCGCGGTTCCCGCAATTGCGCAGTCTCGCCGCTCATCTCGTCAGCATCACGCCGGAAGCCGAGCGTGAGCAGGCCCGGGCGATCGAGAAGGCGGTGGCTGAGTTCATTGCCTTCCGCACGGAAACGATCCGGCTCGGTCGCGAGGTCTCGACGGCGGCGGCGAATGCCCAGGGCAACAACGAGGGCAACCGCGCCAATCGCAAGGCGCTCAACGACCTGCTCGTTGCCTTCGGCAAGACGAACAACGCAGCGTCCGAGGGCCTGGAAAAGGAAGCCAACCGCTTCACTGATCTAGCGAAGATCGGCCTGCCCGTCACGCTCGGCGTCATGCTGCTCGGCTCGCTGCTGATCGCGCTCTTCTTCGCCCAGCGCTCGCTGACCAAGCCGATCCTCGATCTCAGCGCCGTGATGGGCGCCCTGACGCGGGGCGATCTCAAGGTGACCGTGCCGCATCTCGACCGGCAGGACGAGATCGGCACCATGGCCAAGGCCGTCTCCGTGCTGCGGGAAAGCTCCGAGCAGGTCGCGATCCTCCAGCAGCAGGAGCAGGCCGCGGCGGCGGCGCGCCTCGCCCGGGCGCAGTCGATGGAAGCGGTGGTGTCGGATGTCGGCGAGGTGGTGGCGGCTGCTGCGGCGGGCGATTTCTCGGCGCGGCTGCAGATCGACCATGCCGACGAGCAGATGCAGAAGCTCGTCGCCGGCATCAACGAGATCAACGCGGTCGTCGACGGCGCCACCAGCGAGTTCTCCGGGACGTTGCAGGCGATCGCAGCCGGCGACCTGACGCATCGGGTCGACACCGCCTATCAGGGCCGCTTCGCCGATCTGAAGGCCGCGATCAACGAGACGGTCGATCGCCTGTCCTCGACGGTGAAGACAATCCAGCTGACCTCGGCGGATGTCGGGCTCGCCGCCCGCGAGATCAACATGGGTGCAGACGATCTGTCGAAGCGTACCGAGGAGCAGGCCTCCTCGCTGGAAGAGACCGCGGCGACGACGGAAGAACTCGCCGCTTCGGTCAAGGCGACCGCCCAGGCCTCGCGCCAGGCGGCGAGCGTCGCCGACGAGGCCATGAAGGCGGCGCAGGCCGGCGGGGCGATCGCCGGGAAGGCGGTCGACGCCATGGCCCGCATCGAGGATGCCTCGACCAAGATCTCGGACATCATCCGCGTCATCGACGACATCGCCTTCCAGACCAATCTGCTGGCGCTCAACGCGGCGGTGGAAGCGGCGCGGGCCGGCGATGCCGGCAAGGGCTTCGCGGTCGTCGCCTCCGAGGTGCGCACGCTCGCCCAGCGTTCGAGCGAGGCGGCCAAGGACATCTCGGCGCTGATCTCGTCGTCGAACTCCGAGGTCGGCGAGGGCGTCAAGCTGGTGCGCCAGGCCGGCGACCAGCTCAGCCAGATCCTCGCGGCGTCCGAGAAGGTCGCGGCGACGATCGCGGAAATCTCGGCAGCGTCCGGCGAGCAGGCGAGCGGCATCGACGAGATGAGCCAGGCCGTCGCCCATCTCGACGAGATGACGCAGCAGAACGCCGCGCTGTCGGAACAGAGCGCGGCCTCCGCCGGCTCGCTCTCGGGCAAGATCGCCCAGCTCAACGACCTCGTCGCCACCTTCAAGACCGGGCCGGACTCCGGCCGCGCCGCGGCTGCGCCGGTCCCCGCCGGCGAGCCCGCCCGCCTGCGCCAACTCGCTGAAGCCGCCTTCGCCCAGACCCGGGCGCCCGCGGCCCGTGCCGCCGCGCCGGTCGCCGCACCGCCCCCGCGTGCTCCGGTCAAGAAGGTCGCCAACAGCCGCGCCGGCGATTCGGGCTGGGAAGAGTTCTAAGCCCTGCCTCCACCCAAGCGCCAACCAGGGCCCTGCCGAACCGGCAGGGCCTTTTGCGTTGGGGCTGTCCCGTGCTCGCGGGCGGGGCGGCTGCGAGGCGCAGGCGGCCGGCGGATCGCTGTGTCCGCAATCGGGCCCAATTCCGCCTTGGCGGCGTCCCAATCGGGCGTGTCTATCACGGGCTCGTGATCGTCTATGGGGATAGCACAGCATGATGACCCGTTTCGCCGCCGCCCTCGTCCTGGCTCCCGGCTTTGCAGGAGCCGCCGAGATCGAGCTGGCCTCCCGGATCGACCGTGTCACGGTCTATCCCGACGGGGCGGTGGTGACGCGGCTGGGCAAGGCCGAACTGCTGCAGGGCGCCTCGCAGATCGTGCTGCGCGGCCTGCCGGCTGCGATCGACCCCGCCTCGATCCGCGTCGAGGGCCGGGGCAGCGCGGCGGGTGCCGGCGGCGGCGCCTTCTCGATCGGGGCCGTGGATGTGCGCCTGACTCCCGGCGAGGCCAAGCCGGTGCTCGACTCCGTCATCGAGGGCAAGCTCACCGCGCTGCGGGAGGAGAAGCAGGCACTGGCCGGGCGCATCAGCGCGATCGAGGCCAAGCGCGCCACGATCGAGCGTTTCGGCCAGACCGGGCCGGACAAGCTCGGCCCCGACGGCAAGGCGCTGCCCGTGGCGGACTGGCCGGCGGTGTTCGACGCGATCGGAACAGCGCTGGTCAAGGTGCATGAGGAATTGCGTGGCGTCCGCGCCCGGGCGGCGGATGTCGAGGGCGAGATCGCGGCGCTGGAGCGGGCGAAGCCGCAGCCGGGCCGACCCGGCGCACCCAGGCGCGACGTCGCCATCGCGGTCGAGGCGCCAGCGCCGCTGGCGGCCGAGTTCACGGTGACCTATCGCGTCGGCGGCGCCGGCTGGACGCCGCAATACGAGGCCCGCCTGTCGACCGGCGGCGCCGGCGGCAAGCCTTCGCTCGATCTTCTGCGGCGGGCGGAACTGCGCCAGCGCACGGGCGAGGACTGGGCCGATGTGGCGCTGACGCTGTCGACGACGCGTTCGGCCGGCGGCACGCAGGCGCCGGAACTGACGCCGGTGCAGGTCATGTTCTTCGAGCCACCGGTGCTCTACGAGGCACGCCCGATGACGCGGGCCGCGCCGGCGCCGATGGCGGCCGCCCGCGCCAGGGCGGAAGCCGACGCGATCGCCGAACAGTCGCAGAAGGCGGCCGCCCCCGTCGCCGCCGAGGCGCAGACCGCCCAGATCGAGGCGGGCGCCTATCAGGCGAGCTTCCAGGTGCCCGGGCGCTCGACGATCCCGCAGGACGGCTCCTCCAGGACCGTGCTGCTGAGCCAGGCGAAGGCCGAGCCGGCGCTGGCGGCGCGGATCGTGCCCGAGCTGGAGGAGAAGGCCTATCTCGAGGTGAGCTTCGTTCATGACGAGGCGGCGCCGCTCCTGCCGGGAACCGTCGCCCTGCATCGCGATGGGAGCTATATCGGGCGGGGCCGGATCGGGCTGGTGGCGCCGGGCGACAAGGTCGCGCTCGGCTTCGGCGCCGACGACAAGCTCAAGGTCACGCGCGCGCCGGTGCGCCGCCGCGAGAACGAGCCGAACTGGCTCGGTCAGACCCGCACCGATCTGCGCGAGTTCCGCACGGTGGTGAAGAGCCTGCACGCCCAGCCGGTGAAGGTGACGGTGACCGAGCGCATCCCCTATTCGGAAAGCAGCGCGATCACGGTGGAGAGCCTCGCGGCCCAGACCACGCCTCCGACGGAGAAGCAGGTTGGCGACAAGCGCGGCGTCTCGGCCTGGACCTTCGATCTCGCGCCCGGCGCCGAGAAGGAGATCAAGGTCGCCTACCGGATCAAATGGCCGGGTGACCGCGAGGTCATCTATGCCCCGCAGCCGGGGCCGGGCCCGCAGCCCCTGCCGCGGCCGCTGAACTGAGGCGGCGAGCGCCCCTCGTCATTCTCGGGCGAAGCGCAGCGCAGACCCGAGAATCTCAGTCAGAGAGAAGCTCGGGCCTCTCGTCACGAGATGCTCGGGTCAAGCCCGAGCATGACGGCTGTGCCCCTCACACCGCCATCTCGAGCTCGCGCCCGCGGCCCAGACGCGTCATCCAGTCGGTGTATTGCGGCTGGACCTTGAGCTGGTGGCCGTAATGGCGGCGCAGCGCTTCGGTGAGGCGCCCGCCCAGCCCGAGCTGCTCGTCGGCGAAGCCGATCATCACCGAGTTCGGCCAGGCCTGCGGGCGCACGCCGCGCAGGCGTTCGAAGAGGTCGTCCTCGCTCGCGTCAGGATCGTTCTGGGCCATCAGCATCAGCATCGCCGCGGTCGAGCGCGAGATGCCCATATGGCAATGGACGAGGAGATGCCCCTCGACCCGCTCGCCCACGCCCTCGCGCAGCCCGTCGCCGAACTGCAGGATCTGCTCGACGTGCTGCGGCTGCGGCGGGGTCATGCCCTGCGACGGGCCGAGAATGTCGTGGAAGCGCAGCGTGACGCGATGGTGCTCGCCATAGGTCCCGAAGGTGTCGATCTCCGGCAGGCCGGGGTCGAGCAGCGACAGCACATGGCTGACGCGGCGGACGCTGTGGGCGGGCAGTTCCTCGATGCCGCAGATGGTGAGCGTCGAGATGGCGAGCGATTGCATGGTGATAACCCGCTGGTTTGCGTGAGCCTGCCGCATATGGCCCGCCTCCGCGCCACGCAACCGACGGGAATGGAGGGGAGCCCTGCATATGCGCTTTAGCCTGGAGGCGGCCTGACCGGACGGCGGCATCCCTCAGCCCTCATCCTGAGGAGCGCTCGGCACGAGCGCGTCTCGAAGGATGCTCAAGATGGTGCCGGAGCCTCCTGGACCATCCTTCGAGACGCCGCTTCGCGGCTCCTCAGGATGAGGGCTGAGGTTTTGTGATGCGCGACCTACGCTGCCGCCGCTCGCTCCTCGATCCCCAGTTCCTCACCCACAACGTTCACCCAGTAGCGGATGCCGTCGGGGATGATGGCGTCGTTGAAGTCGTAGAGCGGGGTGTGCAGGCCCTTGAAGGAGCCGTCTGCCTCGACACCGTTGCCGATGCGCATGAAGGCGCCGGGCTTGATCAGCATCATCTCGGCGAAATCCTCGCCACCCGTGCCGGGACGCAGCTTGCCATCGACCTTGGCCGCACCGACCGAGGCGGAGGCGGCTGCGACCGCGACCGCGACCTGATCGGCCTTGTTGATCAGCGGGCTGGTGCCGCGGTGATAGGTTGCTTCCGCCTTGCAGCCCCAGGCGAGCGCGGTGGCGGAGGCGAGTTCACCGATGCGGCGCTCGATCGTGTCGCGGATCTCGGCGGAATAGGTGCGCGCCGTGCCGCCGAGCACCAGCTCGGAGGGGATGACGTTGGACGCGTTGACGTCGCCGCCATGGATGTAGCCGACGCTGATCACGGCGGTGTCGAGCGGCGGCACGTTGCGGCCAACGATGCCCTGCAGCCCGAGCACGAACTGCGCCTGCGCATAGGTGATGTCGGTCGATAGATGCGGCTGCGAGCCGCCATGGCCGCCGACGCCGCGGAAGATCACCTCCCAGCTGTCGGCCGAGGCGAGGAAGGGGCCGACCGCCGTGCCGAAATGCGAGGCCGGCAGGCCCGGCGTGTTGTGCAGGCCATAGATCGCGTCGCAGGGGAAGCGCTCGAACAGCCCGTCCGCCAGCATGGCGTTGGCGCCGCCGCGGCCTTCCTCGGCCGGCTGGAAGATCAGGATGCAGGTGCCGGCGAAATCGGGATTCTCGGCGAGGTAGCGCGCGGCACCGAGCAGCATGGTGGTGTGGCCGTCATGGCCGCAGGCGTGCATCTTTCCGGGGTGCTGCGAGGCGTAAGGGAGGCCCGTCTGCTCCTCCAGCGCCAGGCAGTCCATGTCGGCGCGCAGCCCGACCGCGCGCTGGCCGGGGCGCTTGCCGCGGATGACGCCGACCACGCCGGTGCCACCGATTCCTTCGGTGACCTCGACACCCCAGTCGCGCAGGTTCTTCGCGACGAGGGCCGCGGTGCGCGTCTCCTCCAGCCCGAGCTCGGGATGGGCGTGGATGTCCTGGCGGATCGCGGAGAACGCCGCATGGTGGCGGTCGAGCCAGGCGTCGAGCTGAGTCGTCATCGGTGTCCTATCCCCTTGGCGCGGGCTTGCGTCGGTCCTGCGGCGGTTGCCGCAGCCTCTGTCCTGGCGGGCCTGCAAAAGCCTGCCGGCGAGGCGAGATCGGGGCCGCCGGCTCACCTTCTACACCCGTGCGATGCGGCCGGCCATGCGCGCCAAGCTTGACCTCGGCGTGCTCTTGGCTCATGAGGGCGTGCAAGAACCTGCCTTCGAACCCCGGTCTTGCGCCGGGGTTTTTCATGTGCGGCGCTTGCCCGGAACGACACGCGCAAGACTCACTTTAAGACAAGCAGGAACCCCTGAACCATGGCAAATGTGGTGGTGGTCGGCGCCCAGTGGGGCGACGAGGGCAAGGGCAAGATCGTCGACTGGCTGTCGAGCCAGGCCGATGTGGTCGTGCGATTCCAGGGCGGTCACAATGCTGGCCACACCCTCGTCATCGACGGCGTCGTCTACAAGCTCTCGCTGCTGCCCTCGGGCATCGTGCGGCCGGGCAAGCTCTCGGTCATCGGCAACGGCGTCGTGGTCGATCCCTGGCATCTGGTCGAGGAGATCGCGCGGCTGCAGGCGCAGGGCGTCGCGATTTCGCCTGAGAACCTGCGCGTCGCCGACAACGCCACGCTGATCCTGCCGCTGCATCGCGAGCTCGACCATTTTCGCGAGACCTCCAATGTCGGGCTGAAGATCGGCACGACCAAGCGCGGCATCGGCCCGGCCTATGAGGACAAGGTCGGCCGCCGCGCCATCCGCGTCATCGACCTGAAGGATGCCGCCATCCTCGAGGCCAAGATCGAGCGGCTGCTGGCGCATCACAACGCGCTGCGCCGCGGGCTCGGCATCGACGAGGTCAACGCCGCCGAGCTGCTCGCCCAGCTCAAGGAAATCGCGCCGAAGATCCTGCCCTTCGCGGACACGGTCTGGGCGCTGCTCGATTCGCAGCGCCGCGCGGGAAAACGCATCCTGTTCGAGGGGGCGCAGGGCGCGCTGCTCGACGTCGATCACGGCACCTATCCCTTCGTGACCTCCTCCAACATCGTCGCCGGCCAGGCCGCGACCGGCTCGGGGCTCGGCCCCTCGGCGGTGGGCTATGTGCTGGGCATCGCCAAGGCCTATACGACGCGCGTCGGCGAGGGTCCGTTCCCGACCGAGCTGTTCGACGAGATCGGCGAGCTGATCGGCCAGAAGGGCAAGGAGTTCGGCGTCGTCACCGGGCGCAAGCGCCGCTGCGGCTGGTTCGACGCCTGCCTGGTGCGCCAGACGGTGAAGACCTCGGGCATCGACGGCATCGCGCTGACCAAGCTCGACATCCTCGACGGCTTCGACGAGATCAAGGTCTGCACCGGCTACAGGCTCGACGGCGAGATTCTCGAACATCTGCCGGCGGGCCAGAGCGACCAGGCCCGCGTCGAGCCGGTCTACGAGACGATCCCCGGCTGGGAAGGCTCGACGGCGGGCGCCCGCTCCTGGGCCGATCTCCCGGCGCAGGCGATCAAATATGTCCGCCGCATCGAGGAGCTGATCGGGGCCAGCGTCGCGGTGCTCTCGACGAGCCCGGAGCGCGACGACACCATCCTGGTCCACAACCCCTTCGAGGGGTGAGGCCTTCCGCAACGGGAGCTTCGGGCCCGACACCCTTCGGGAAATACGCCCCGGCCTGAAACCGGACAGGGTCGCCGAGGGTTGACGCAGGCAAGCAACAGCGACAAGTGAGGCCAATGGCCGACTTCTATCCCATCCTGGCACGCGCGGTCGCCGGGCTGCCCGACACATCGCCGGCAGCCCGCCAGGCGATCTATGACCGCGCCAGGGCCGCGCTCGTCGCGCAGCTGCGCAGTCTCGATCCGCCGCTCGGCGAGGCCGAGATCATGCGCGAACGCCTGTCTCTCGACGAGGCGGTGGCGCGGATCGAGGCCGATTACGACGACACGCCGCCGCGCTTCGATGTCGAAGCGCTCGATCCGCCGCTGGAAGCCGGTCCGGCTCTCGCCGAGCCGCTGCCGCCCGCGTCGGCGCCGGGTTCGCCGCGCGCCCCGGCGTCTGCGGTGGATAGCGACGAGGCGGGCTTCGGCGAGCCCCAGCCCGACATCGCGGACACGCAGCCGATGCGGCCGCGGATCGCGCCGCCGCGCGAGAGCCGGGTCAAGCCGGGCCATCTGCGCACCGCCATCGTCGCGGGTGGCGTCGCGGTTGCGGTCGCCGCAATCGCGGTGACGGCCTATTACGTCAACAAGGTCAAACCGACCGAGACGGCGACGCGGCCGCCCGTCGAGGCGCCGGCCCAGCCGGCGCAGGCGGACAATGCCGGCAAGATTGCCGAGCGCGTCGGCGAGGCGGGCGCCGCGCCGTCGGTGACCCGTCCGCAAACAGGCGGCACTGCTCCCTCGCAGGAGATCGCTGTCGCGCAGCGCGCCATCCTCTACATCGAGGACCCCGCCGTCCCGCAGACGCCGCGGGCCGTCAACGGTCGTGTCTTCTGGCGGCTCGACAGCGAGAGCGTCGGCCAGGGCCGCCCTGTCGAGACGATCGTGCGCGCGACCGTCGAGATCACCGAGATCGGGCTGACGCTGGATTTCACCATCCGCCGCAACACGGACAACGCCTTTCCGGCTTCGCACATCATCGGCATGCGCTTCTCCAGCATCGGCGATCCGGCGACGGAAGCGGTGCGCGAGGTCGGTGTGCCGCAGTTCAAGACCGAGGAGAGCGAGCGCGGCGCGCCGCTCTCGGCGATCAATTCGGCACTGGGGGAGAACCTCTTCGTCGCGGCCCTGTCGAACGTGCCCGTCGAGGTCACGCGCAATGTCGACCTGATCCTGAACCGCGCCTGGATCGACGTGCCCGTGCGCTTTGCCTCCGGCAAGCGCGGCATCATCACCTTCGAGAAGGGCGTCTCGGGCGGGCAGACGCTGGCGGACGCGTTCGGGCGCTGGCAGTAGGGGCTCCGGGAGCTCCGGCCGGTTCCCTCAGCCTGCTCGGCTCTTCCGCCTCCGCGCCAAAGCCCGCCAGCGCCGCCGCCGGCCGGGCTCCCTCGCGGTGAAAGGGTTCGCGGCCTAGGAGGCTGCGAGGGAGGGTTCGGCGAGCAGGCAGGCGCTGCAGAGCAGGGCGATGTCCAGCAGCCTTCGGCGCGACGACAGCCAGGACGACATCATCCCGCCCACGGAATTTCGCGGCCGGGCCGGCAGTTCCAGGTGAGCGCGTGCCAGTGCCGTCTCGCGCGCCGGCTGAGGATGCGCCGGACGGAGCAGGCGGTGAAGCACCGTGCCGGTCCGCCGCTTCAGTCTGCGGAACACCCGGCTCCAGGCCATTGCATGCTCGTCGAGCCAGATGACGTTGACCGGCAGCGACGACATCGTGCGGTCGTCTGAGCGCAAGGGCGCGTCCGGATCGGTCACCTCGTAGAAGCACTCGTAATCCGGCCAATTGTAGCCGTCTTCCCATGTCCAGCAGTCATGCGCCTGGTAGTGCTGCATCAGCCGGGCGCCGAGCGCCTTGTCGGTCGGCAGAAAGGCCGACGGCGCACCGAGGCGGGGGCTGTTTCGCTGCATGAAGTAGAGCACCCGGTCGCTGACATAACCGCTGACGTACAGCCGGAAATCGCGCTGGCGCCTGATGTGCGCGACGGCCCGGAACACCTGAACATGCTCTTCATGGCCATATTCGCCCCAGGGATTGTGGGAGACGACGAGGTCTCCGGCGCTGATATGCTCCTCCAGCGCCGCCGTCAGCAGATCGAAGTTTCTCGCATAGGCGTCGCCGTTGCGACCGCAGTGGATGCCATAGACGGTCTCCACCGGCCTGCGCCAGTCGGTCGTCTGGTAAGTATTGGATTCGGTGATGTCGAGACTGACCGCGTTCTTGAGCGGAAAATCCTGAAACAGCGTCTGACGTCCCTTGCTGATCGAGCCGCTGTTGGGCGCCTGATTATAGCAGATGATGATCTTCTTGGCCGACGCGAGAATGGAACTCGCGAAGAGAATCTCGTCATCCGGGTGCGCCATCACGACCACGGCGCCGCTGAAATCCTTCATGTTCATGGTCATGATCGATTCCTGTTTTTGTTATGATCGAATTCATGGTGGATCGGCATCTGAATGTTATGCCGCTTCTGAGCGTCGCTTGATGCCTTCTCGATGCCGCCAAGGGGATATTTGAGATTCGGCTCAGACAATAAGATAGTGTATAGTCCCGGTGCTCCTTCTTTCATCCGTGACACTTATAGAGTTGAGCGACTAAAAAACCCTCAACATCGCCGATCAAGATCGTCGATCTGCGAACAGATGTTCCCCGGTCGCGAATTTCTTGTGGGGGCCTTGAAAAGAATGCGTCACGCTACGTTGTTCCGCTGACGGGTGTTTACAATCGAGCGTCGACTGAAACACAATGATGGAACGTTGTTGAGGCCTAAAGCTGCGGGATGCTTAAGGGCGGCGATGTCGCCCGGCGTTCTTCCCGAGAGGACGCGTCAGCGGCGTCTCGATGCGCCATCAATCTCCGCAGCGTCCCGAAGCATCCGTCGCGACGCGTTCCCGCGGAACGCTCCCCGGGATGAGGGTCCGGGGTCGACCGAGCGCTCAGCTCTTGCGCTCGGCGGCGAACCGCGCCGCCGAGCGCAGCACATCCGCCTCAGGCCCGAAGCCGGCGAGCGCCGCCACCGCCGCTGCGCTCAGGCCGTCGCGCTCGCGCTTGGCGGCGTCGAGCCCCAGCGCCTGCACCAGCGTGCCCTTGCCCTTGTCCTGGTCCTTGGCGGTGGCCTTGCCGAGCTGCTCGGGGCTGGCCTCGACGTCGAGGATGTCGTCTGCGACCTGGAAGGCGGCGCCCAGCGCCCGGCCATAGGTCCCCAGCGCGGCGCGCTGCGCAGGCGAGGCACCGCCCAGGATCGCGCCCATCCCGACGCTGGCCGCGAGCAGCGCGCCGGTCTTCATCGCCTGCAACTGGCGGATCTGCGCCTCGGTGAGGGTGGCGGGTTCGCCCGCGCCGAATCGCCCTTCGGCGGCGAGGTCGAGCATCTGCCCGCCGGCCATGCCGCCCAGCCCGGATGCCTGCGCCAGCGCCAGCACCAGCGCGGCACGGATCTCGCCGGACGGGTGCGTCGCGGGGTCGGCCAGCACCTCGAAGGCATAGGTCAGCAAGGTATCCCCGGCGAGGATCGCGCTCGCCTCGTCATAGGCCTTGTGCACCGTCGGCCGGCCGCGGCGGGTGTCGTCGTCATCCATGGCCGGCAGGTCGTCATGAACCAGCGAATAGCAGTGCACCAGCTCCACCGCCGCGCCGGCGCGCAGGGCGGCCTCGGGCGCCACACCGAAGAGGCGTGCGGTCTCGACCGTCAGGAAGGGCCGCAGACGCTTGCCGCCGCCGAGCGCGCCATGGCGCATCGCCGTCAGCAGGCGGGCCGGCCTCGCGATCTCGCCCTCGCGCGGGGTCTGCCCGAGCAGCTGGTCGAGCAGGGTCTCGATCGCGTCGGCGGTCCAGGCCAGCCGGGCGGCCAAGGCATCGGCGGCCGGCGTCTCGCGGGTGGGGGCGGAACTCATGCGCGGGCCTCGCGTTCGCTGACCGGCGGGGCTTGCCGGAGAGCGGCCGAACCGTCAAGCCGGAGGCTGGCGCGGAGGCGGGGGGATGACGGCGATGGCGGGCGAACGGGCGGAGAGGCGGCGAAGCCCTGTCGGGCGCCTGCTGCGGACCGTCTGGCTCGGGCTGCTGGCGCTGCCCGTCCTGCTCCTGATCGCGATCCTGCTCTACGCCTTCATACCGGTACCCTCGACGCTGATGATCGGTCGCTGGCTGACGCTCCAGCCGGTCGAGCGGCGCTGGGTGCCGCTCACGGAGATTTCGCCTAACCTGATCCGGGCCGTGATCGCGGCCGAGGACCAGCGCTATTGCAGCCATCGCGGCGTCGACTGGGTCGAGCTCAACGCGGTGCTCGAGGATGAGGAGGGGCCCTCGCGCGGCGCCTCGACGCTGACCATGCAGACGGCCAAGAACGTCTTCCTCTGGCCGGGCCGCTCCTATGTCCGCAAAGCGCTGGAGATCCCGCTGGCGATGGCGATCGATTTCGCCTGGGGCAAGCCGCGGGTGGTCGAGGTCTATCTCAACGTCGCCGAATGGGGGGAGGGGCTCTATGGAGCGGAAGCCGCGGCCCAGCGCTATTTCGGCAAGCCGGCGGCGCGGCTGAGCCCTGCGGAGGCGGCGCGGCTGGCGGCGGCGCTGCCCAATCCGCTTCTGCGCAATCCCGCCCGACCGAGCCGGGGCCTGCAGGCGGGGGCGGCGCGGATCCAGCGCCGCGTCGCCCAGATCGGCCCGCTCGGCGACTGCGCCGTCCCGGAGTGACCGGCCGCGCCGGTGTGGCGTTGGCGAAAACCGGGATTGGGCACTAGCCATCGGCGCCGGCAGCGTGTATGGGCAACGCCTCACGAGATTGATCCGTCGTCGTGGCGGTGGCGTGGCCTGCGGGCAGCGCTTCCGGGCGGCGGCACGATGGAGAGTACAATGGCCGTTCCGAAGAGAAAGACGTCGCCGTCGAAGCGCGGCATGCGCCGCTCGGCCGACGCGCTGAAGCAGCCCACCTATATCGAAGACAAGAACTCCGGCGAACTGCGCCGTCCGCACCATGTCGACCTGAAGTCGGGCATGTATCGCGGCCGTCAGGTTCTGAAGGCCAAGACCGAAGCCTGAGCGGCCGCGGTCCGGGACCCGGCAGGGTTTCGCCATCGACACGCTGCCCTGCAGCGTCACGAGCCGGCCGCAAGGCCGGCTTTTTCTTTGGCCGGTCGGCCGGCTGGTGGGAGGGGCGCTTCGGGGCAGCCTCAGCCGTGCCGGCTGAGACCCGTGCGGGCGCGCAGGGCGGCGGCGCGATAGAGACCGGCCGCCATCTGCGGCGTCTCGCGGCCGCGACGGGCGAAGGGGCCGATCTCGGCCTGGCTGGCGGCGAGCTGCAGCAGGAGCATCGCGGATGCCGCCGCAATCGCCTCTCCCGTCTGCTCCCGATATGCCGATTCGGCCATGTGCCACTCCGATACGCAAACGCTGCGCCCGGTGGCAAAGTTGCAAGGGCCCGGCCAACCTTAACGGTGTATTAAGACCGTCCGCCGCATCGTTTCGGAACATTTTCCGTTCGCCCGCGTGCCGTCCGGTCGCGGGTCGGTTCCGCTCTCCCGAGGCTGCTCACCGATGCCGGCGCCGTCGATCTTCAATGCCCGTGACGAGGCCCGCGTCGATCCGCGCAACCTGCTCTCCTCGATCGGCGAGGTCGTCTACAGCTGGGACATCCAGAGCGACAGCCTGACCTGGGGCCCCAACGCGGCCGAGGTGCTGGGGGCGATTCCGGAGGCGGCGATGGCGCGGGGCCTCGGCTTCGCCGGCCTGGTCGAGCCCGGCAGCGGCCGCAGCCGCTATGACGCGGTGTTCTCCTCCGGCGGTCACGACGAGGGCGAGGGCGTGATCTACCGCACGCGCTATGCCGCCGAACTGGCCGGTCGCCGGATGTGGGTCGAGGATTCCGGCCGCTGGTTCGCCGGCACGGACGGCCGGCCCGCCTGTGCCCGCGGCATGCTCCGGCTCGAGCGCCAGGTCCGCCCCGACGAGCTGCTCGGCCAGACCGGCGAGCTCGGTGACCGCTCGGCCCTGCTCGACCGGCTGGCCTCGGCGCTCTCCGAACATCTGCCGGCCGAGCGCAACGTCGTCATCCTCGTCGCGGCGATCGACGAACTGGCGCGGCTGAACGACGATTTCGGCCATGAGGCGACCGACGAGATCATCGCCGTGGTGCAGGAGCGGCTGCGCTCGGTGACGCGCCGGCGCGACTATCTGGTGCGCTATTCCGGCAACCGCTTCGCCATCCTGCTCACCGGCTGCCCGCTGAACCAGGTCGATGCCGCGGCCAGGCGCTTCGGCAAGGCCGTGGCGCAGGCTGCCATCGAGACCGCGCGCGGCATCGCGCTGGTGCGTCTGCGCGTCGGCGCGGCGATCGCGCCCGATCTGTCGAACCATGCCGGCGCGCTGCTCTCGGCGGCCGAGAACGCGCTCGCCGGCGCCAAGGCCGGTTCTTCCGACACGGCCGTGATCGCCCGGCGGCAGGAGAGCCGCGAACGCACCGACAGCGCCAGCGGCTTCGACGTCAGCGCGCTGGCCGCGCTCAACGAGCGGCGGATCGAACTGGCGCTGCAGCCGGTCGTCAAGGCGACGTCACGCGAGGTCTCGTTCCACGAGGCGTTGCTGCGCGTCTCCTTCGGAAAGGACGGGTCCTTCTTCGCCACCGCCGAGCTGATCCCGATGCTGGAGCGGCGCGGTCTGGTGCGCCTGTTCGACCACCGCGTGCTGGAACTCGCCGTCGGCCTGCTGACGGAGGAGCCGTCGCTGTCGCTCTCGGTCAACGTCTCGCCGCGCTCGCTCTCCGATCCGGAGTGGCTGGACGCCTTCCTCGCCTGCACCAGCGGCGCGCGCGGCGTCGCCGAGCGGCTGATCGTCGAGATCACCGAGACCGCCACGATCGACAACCCGACTCGCGTCGCGCGGCTGCTCGGCCAGATCAAGGAGCGCGGGTCACGCGTCGCGATCGACGATTTCGGTGCGGGCCACACCTCGCTGCGGCATCTGCGCGCCTTCCCGATCGACGTGCTCAAGATCGACGGCACCTTCACGCAGAACCTGCGCCGCTCGACCGACGATCGCTTCTATGTCCGCACGCTGATCGATCTCGCCCGCCATCTCGGCGTCGACACGGTGGCGGAGTGGGTCGACGACGAAATGCAGGCGCGGTTGCTCGCCGACTGGGGCGTCACCTATCTGCAGGGCCATCTGGTCGGGAAGGCGGAGCTGCGGCGGCCGTCTGCGGGCGCGCGCACCGAGACGCGAGCGGCCGGCTGAGGCGGGCGGAACGGCCCTGGGGCCGCCCCGCCCCCGCGCTCACTTCGTCTTGGCGAGCTTGTCGAGCCGGTCGCGCATCTCGCTCAGCTCGCGCTTGAGGTCGCCGAGATCGTCGCCCTTGGCGGCGCCGGCGGCGGCGTTCTCCTCCTGCGCCTTGGCGGCGGCCGCGGCGGCGAAGGGATTGAACATCCGGAAGGCCTCGGTGAAGATCGCCATGTTGGCGCGCGTCTGGGCCTGCAGCGCGTCCATGGCGCCGCCGCCGAGCGCCCCGCCCGAGAAGGCCTTGGTCATCTGCTCGCGGAACTGGCCCTGGTCCTTGGTCAGGCTGTCCATCGAGAATTCGAGATAGCGCGGCACCAGGGCCTGCATGCTGTCGCCGTAGAAGCGGATGAGCTGGCGCAGGAAGGCGATCGGCAGCAGGTTCTGCCCGTCCTTGGATTCCTCGTCGAAGATGATCTGCGCCAGGACCGAGCGGGTGATGTCCTCGCCGGACTTCGCGTCATAGACGACGAAATCCTCGCCGCCGCGGACGAGGCCTGCCAGATCCTCCAGCGTCACGTAAGAACTCGTACCGGTGTGGTAGAGACGGCGGTTGGCGTATTTCTTGATGACGGTCGGTTCTTTGTCGCTGGCCATCAGAATCCTGCATCACGTTGGCCCGAACCCCGGCGCGAAGATCGCGCGACGGCCGGACTGACGGTCTTCCCGGAGCGATGGTAGCCGCTGCGGCGCCCGTCGCAAGTTTTTTGAGCGCCGGCCCGGAAATGGCGATCACAGCATGGGCGATGCGGCATGTCTTTGCGGCATCTCAAGGATCGGCTGCCGCAAGTTTGCGCGCGACCATCTCTTTCGGCTGACTTGACGGCGGCGCGGCGGGCTTCGAAGGTGCCCCTCGAACAGGCGCCCGGCGGGCCCGGACGTCGCACAACCAGCTGAGGAATTCCCCCATGGCCGATACGGACATCGTGATCGTCAGCGCGGCGCGCACAGCGGTCGGCGCCTTCAACGGCGCCTTCGCCAATACGCCCGCCCATGAACTCGGCGCGGCCGCCATCAAGGAGGCCCTGGCCCGCGCCAAGGTCGATCCCGCCGATGTCGACGAGGTCATCATGGGCCAGATCCTGACCGCCGGTCAGGGCCAGAACCCGGCCCGCCAGGCCGCGATGATCGCGGGCATCCCGCAGGAGAAGACCGCCTGGGGCCTCAACCAGCTCTGCGGCTCCGGCCTGCGCACGGTCGCCATCGGCCTGCAGCAGATCGCCAATGGCGATGCCGACATCATCGTCGCCGGCGGGCAGGAATCGATGTCGATGGCGCAGCACGCCGCGCATCTGCGCTCCGGCACCAAGATGGGCGATTTGAAGTTCACCGACACGATGATCAAGGACGGCCTCTGGGACGCCTTCCACGGCTATCATATGGGCACCACCGCCGAGAACGTCGCGACCAAGTGGCAGATCACCCGCGAGGAGCAGGATGCCTTCGCCGTCGCCTCGCAGAACAAGGCCGAGGCCGCGCAGAAGGCCGGCAAGTTCAAGGACGAGATCGTTCCCTTCACCGTCTCGACCCGCAAGGGCGACATCGTCGTCGATACCGACGAGTATCCGCGCCACGGCGCGACGATCGAGGCCATGGCCAAGCTCAAGCCCGCCTTTTCGAAGGACGGCACCGTCACGGCCGGCAACGCGTCCGGCATCAATGACGGCGCGGCGGCTCTCGTGATCATGTCGGCGAAGGAGGCCGCCAAGCGCGGGCTGACGCCGCTGGCGCGCATCGCCTCCTGGGCGACGGCGGGCGTCGATCCGGCGATCATGGGCTCGGGCCCGATCCCGGCGACGCGCAAGGCGCTGGAAAAGGCCGGCTGGTCTGTCTCCGATCTCGATCTCGTCGAGGCCAACGAGGCCTTCGCGGCGCAGGCGCTGGCGGTCAACAAGGACCTCGGCTGGAACCCCGACATCGTCAACGTCAATGGCGGCGCGATCGCGATCGGCCATCCGATCGGCGCCTCGGGCGCCCGCGTGCTGGTCACGCTGGTGCACGAGATGATCAAGCGCGACGCCAAGAAGGGCCTCGCCACGCTCTGCATCGGCGGCGGCATGGGCGTCGCCATGGCGCTGGAGCGCTGAGATCGGGATGGCGCGCCAGACGACGCTCTACCGCTACCTGACCGGGCCCGACGACGCCGCCTTCTGTCATCGGGTCTCGGAGGCGCTGAGCCGGGGCTGGACGCTCTACGGGCATCCGACCCTGACCTTTGATGCAGCGCAAGGTCGCGTCGTCTGCGGCCAGGCCATCATCAAGGACATCGAGGGCGCCTATGCGCCCGATCTGAAGCTGTCGGAACAATAGATCGCCGCGCATCCGTCCGGACGCGATCACGGGGATCTATCACGGTGAAATGCTAACGCGCGGCGCCCACGCCGCCATCTGGAGGGGATGAGGTCATGACGAAGGTTGCGTTGGTCACGGGCGGAACGCGCGGCATCGGGGCGGCGATCAGCCGGGCCCTGCAGGAGGCCGGCCACAAGGTCGCCGCCAGCTATGCCGGCAATGACGAGGCAGCCGCCAAATTCCAGGCCGAAACCAATATCCCGGTGTTCAAATGGGATGTCGGCGACTACGACGCCTGCGCGGCGGGCATCGCCAAGGTCGAGGCCGACATCGGGCCGATCGACATCCTCGTCAACAATGCCGGCATCACCCGCGACGGCTTCTTCCACAAGATGACGCGGGAGCAGTGGTCGGATGTGATCCGCACCAATCTCGACTCGCTGTTCAACATGACGCGCCCGGTGATCGAGGGCATGCGCGCCCGCTCTTTCGGCCGCATCATCGTGATCTCCTCGATCAACGGCCAGAAGGGCCAGATGGGGCAGGTCAACTACTCCGCCGCCAAGGCCGGCGACATCGGCTTCGTCAAGGCGCTGGCGCAGGAGAACGCCAACAAGGGCATCACCGTCAACGCGATCACGCCGGGCTATATCGGCACCGACATGGTCGCCGCGATGCCGGAAGCCGCCCTTCAGCGGGTGATCGCCGGCATCCCCGTCGGCCGTCTGGGCAAGCCGGAGGAGATCGCCGCGATGGTGGTCTTCCTCGCCTCCGAGCAGGGCGCCTTCGCGACGGGCGCGACCTTCGCGGTCAATGGCGGGCAGTACATGGCGTGAGAGGCTGGCTCGTCATTCCCGGGACGCCGCAGTGCGGCGACCCGGGAATCTCGTGCCGGTGAGGAACGCGCTGCCTGAGAAAGATGCTCGGGTCGCGCCCGAGCATGACGTGGGCGCCTACCCCCGCCGCGATTTCGGCAGCAGGAAGGTGAGCAGCCCCAGCGCCGGCAGCCAGGCGGTGATGCGGAAGACCTCGACGATGCCGATCTTGTCGGCCAGCGCGCCGAGCACGGCGGCCGCGATGCCGGCCAGCCCGAAGGAGAGCCCGTAGAACAGGCCCCCGACCAGCCCGACGCGGTGGGGCACGAGGTCGATGGCGTAAATCAGGATCGCCGAGAAGGCGCTCGCCATCACGAAGCTGATGATCACGCTGAGCACGCCGGTCCAGAACAGGTCGGCATGGGGCAACAGCAGTGCGAAGGGCAGCGAGCCGACGATGGACAGCCAGATCACCCGGTCGCGGCCGATGCGGTCTCCCACCATGCCGCCGATGATGACGCCGAAGGTGGAAACCAGCAGATAGAGGAACAGCATGATCTGCGAGAGCTGCACCGTCACCTCGAAGCGCGTCATCAGATAGAAGGTGTAATAGGAGGTGAAGGCGGCGTTGTAGCCGTTCTTCGAGACCAAGAGCAGGATCAGGATCGTCATCGCGAAGAGCACGCGGCCGCGCGAGAGGCCGTGCGCGGCGGTCTCGTCACCCTGGCCCTTGGGCTGGGCGCGGCGGAAGGCGCTGTAGCGCGAGGCGGTCCAGGACATCAGGACCATTGCGACGAGCACGACGATCGAGAACCAGGCCAGGCTCGACTGGCCGCGCGGGACGACAATCGCCGCCGCCAGCAGCGGGCCGATGGCGTATCCGGCATGGCCGCCGACCTGGAACAGGCCCTGCGCCAGGCCCTGGCGGCCGGCGGCGGCGTGGCGCGCCATGCGCGTCGCCTCCGGATGGAACACCGCCGAGCCGAGCCCGACCAGCGCGGCCGACAGCAGCACCAGCGGATAGCTTGTCGCGAAGGCGAGCGTCATCAGCCCCAGCAACGTCGCGCCCATGCCGGCGACCATCGCATAGGGCCAGGGGCGCTTGTCGGTCAGCCAGCCGAGCAGGGGCTGCAGCAGCGACGACGTCACCTGGAAGGCCAGCGTGATCAGGCCGATCTGGCCGAAATCGAGCTGGAAGTTCTCCTTGATCAGCGGGTAGAGCGCCGGGATCATCGACTGAAGCAGGTCGTTCAGCAGATGCGCCGCGCTGAGCGCGACGAGGATCGGGATCAGAGGGCGGCGCTCGGTGGCCGGCAGGGCGAGTGTGGTCATGGGTCCGACGCTTGATCCTTCGCCGCCTCGTGGTCAATGGCGGCGATCCGGCGTCGGGGTCATGGCGCCTATGGCGCGAGCGCCATGCTGCGACGCAATGAGGGTGCATCTGCCTGCCGACCGCGGCTCTCGGCTTTCCGCGGCTCGCCTGCTATCGACGCCGCAACCGTGCTCCAGCCCCGCCTCGCCCATGACCTCCCGCACCGCCACCCTCATCGGCGCCCTCGCCATCCTGCTCTGGTCGACGCTCGCGCTGTTCACGGCGATGAGCGGGCGGGTGCCGCCGTTCCAGCTCGTCGGCATGACCTTCGTGATCGGCGGGCTCTTGATCCTCGCCATCGCCGCGGCGCGCGGGCAGCTCTCGCGCATTCGCCCGACGCCGGCCTCCTTCGCACTGGGGCTCTATGGCCCGTTCGGCGACACGGCCTTGTACTACGCGGCGGTGAAGACCGCGCCGGCCGCCGAGGCGAACCTGATCCACTATCTTTGGCCGCTGCTGATCGTGCTGTTTGCGGCTCTTTTACCGGGCGGGCGGCTGCGGCCGCGACACCTGGTCGGCGCGCTGATCGGGCTGGCCGCGACCGCGCTGCTGGTCTCGGGCGGGCTCGGGGCCGGGCAGGGGCTGGCGCTCGGGCATATCCTGGCGGCGCTCGGCGCCTTCGTCTGGGCGAGCTATTCGGTGGTCTCGCGCCGCTTCGCTGCCGTGCCCTCGGAGAGCCTGTGCATCACCATGCTCGGCTGCGCCGTGCCGGCCTTCGCCTGCCATTTCGCCTTCGAGGCGACGCTGTGGACGCTGACGGCGGTCGAATGGGCCGGCGTGCTGGGCTTAGGCCTCGGCTCGATCGGCCTCGCCTTCGTGGTCTGGGACATCGGCATGAAGCAGGGCGATGTCGCGCTGCTCGGCGTCGCCTCCTATGCCGCCCCGGTGCTCTCGACGATCATCCTCGTGCTGGCGGGCTACGCCCAGCCGAGCTGGCTGCTCGCGGTGTCCTGCGTGCTGATCGTGGTCGGGGCGGTGGTGGCGAGCTACGCGCCTCGTCATGGTCGGCCTTGAGCCGACCATCTCCTGCAGGAGATCCTCGGGTCTACGCTGCGCTCCGCCCGAGGATGACGGTTCGTCGCCTCCGGCTACGAACCGTCAATTCCGCCTGAGCAGCCGCTCCAGATAATCCAGCTCCTCCATCGGGCGCGACGGGTCGCCGAGGCGGCGGCGGAGTTCCTCGAGGATGCGGCGCGCGCGCTGGGTCGCGCTCTCGTCGGCGCCGGGTACGCGGACGCGGCCATCGGCCCAGTCGCGCTGGCGCTGCGGCCGGCCGAGCGGGTCCTCGCGGCCGCGCTGCTGCGCCGATGGCCGGCCGGACGGCTGGCCGTCCGGCTCGCCGAAGGCACCTTCGCCGGGTTCGCCGCCCTCGCCGGGCTCGCCCTGCATCTGCTGCGCGAGGTTCTGGGCGCCCTTGCGCAAGGCCTCCAGCGCCCGCCCTTGCGCATCGAGCGCGCCTTCGCCCTGGCCCTGGCCGAGCTGCTCGCCGGCCTCGCCCATGGCGCCCTCGGCCTCGCCGAGTTCGCCCTGCTGGGGCGCGCCCATGCCGCGCATGCGGCGCTGCAGATCCTGAAGACGGTCGCGCAGCTGCTGCTGGCGCTGGGCGAGGCTCTGCCCGCCCTGGCCCTGCTGGCCCTGAGCGCCCTGCTGGCCTTCGCCCTCCTCGCCGTCCTCGCCCTGGTCGCCGGGCTGCTGGCCCGGCTGCTGGCCGCGCGGCCCCGGCTGGCGCTGTCCCTGCTGGCCGGGCCGCGCCTGCTGCTGGCCGGGGCGCTGGCCGCGCTGGGCCCGGTTCTGGCGCTGCTGCTCCTGCTGGAAGGTCTCGTCACGCAGGTTCTGCTGGTCGCGCGTCATCCGGTCGAGATCGGAGAGGGCCTGGTTCATCTCGCGCTGGCGCGGGTCCTGCTGGCCCGGACGCGCCATCTGGAGATTGTTGAGCATCTGGTTGAGCTGCTCCATCAGGCGCTGCGCCTCGGCCATGTCGCCGCGGCGGGACAGCTCCTCGATGCGGTTGAGCATGTTCTGCAGGTCGCGCGGCGTCACGGTCCGGAAGTTCTCCGGCAGCTGCGACATCTGGTTGGGATCGGCGTTCTGCTGCTGGCGCTGCATCTGCTCGGCGAGCTGGCGCATGAACTGGTCCATGGCCCGCCGCAGATCCTCGGTCAGCTTCTTGATCTCGTCCTCGGAGGCGCCGCGCTCCAGTGCCTGCTGCAGGTTTTCCTGCGCCGCCCGCATTGCCTTCTCGGCGTCGGAGAGATCGCCATCCTCGAGCTGGAGCGCGAGCGCCCACATCAGCTCGGCGACCTCGCGCAGCTGGTCGTCATTGCCGGCGCTGCGCAGCCGCTCGCCGATCATGCGCATGCCCAGATAGACGCCGGTCTCCTTCATGAAGAGCTCGGGCTCGATCAAGAGCGCATCCATGGCGAGTTGGACCTTGCCGCGCGTGTCGACGTCCATGACCAGCTTGCGGCGCTGCTCGACCAGCGCTTTGGCGAGCGGCTTGGCGAAGGTGCGCTGCGGCAGCACGACCTCGACCGCCTCGCTGCGGCCTTCCTGGCCGGCCTCGTCGCGCGCGACCAGCGTCATGCGGACCTTGGCGCCGGCCCAGGGATGGGCGGAGAAATCGACCGTGCTCTTCAGCTCCTCCTCGCCGGAGGGCGAAGAGGGCACGCTGAGCGCCTGCTTGGGCGCCTCGACCAGCGAGCGGCCCGTGGACGGCGGGCCGGCCCGCTCGACGGTCGCCTCCACGGAGGCGAGGCCGTAATCGTCCTTGGCCTCATAGGTGATCGCGAGACCGCCCGGCTGCGCGCCGGTGACCGGCTTGGGCGGTTCGCGGAAGCTGATTTCGGGCGCCTGATCGGGAATGGCGGTGATCGCGAGCGTGCCGCCGGGGGCTCCGGCGCCGGTGAGACGGAGCGTGCCGTTGCCGGCCAGCGTATAGCGGCGCTCGATGACGGCGGGCGCCTGGCCGGGCGCCGGCTTTGCCGGGGCGGCGGCTGCAGCCTGAGCGTCCGAAGCCTTGCCCTCGCCGGGCTTGGGTTCGGCCAGGGCATCGAGCCGGCCGGTCACGGCGACGTCCATCGCGCTCTTGCCGGCGATGCGGACCACGATGGTCGATTTCTCGGGCGCCGTGATCTGAGCACTGGCGAGCTTCGCGAAGTCGATCAGCATCGGCGGCAGGCGGGTATAGGCCGGCGGATCGATCCAGGCGTCGATGCGGGTGGCGGGTGCCGGCAGCGAGGGGCCGCGCCAGTCGAAGGCGGCGCGCAGGCGCTGGTCGCTCTCGGGTCCGGCGACGAAGAAGGCGGTGACGGCGGCGAGAACGGGCACGGCGCGCAGCGCCCGGCGGTCGCGGTTGGCCATGCGCGGCTGCGGGGCGGCGACGCTCAAGCCCGCGATACGCCTGCTCTGGCGCTCGACATGCAAGGCCCAGAGCGCCTGAGAGACGGGGTCCTTGGCGCCGACGGCGAGGCTGTCCTCCAGCGCCGATGCCGGACGATGGCCCCCCTCTAGCGACTGGTCGAGCCGGTTCAGCGCGTCGCGATGGGTCGGCAGCGCCAGGCGCGCGACATGCCAGAGGGAGGCCAGCAGCGCGGTGGCGAAAAGCGCAACGCCGAGCGCGCGGCCCTGCCAGGGGAGGACGGTCCAGAGGCCGAACCAGGATATGGCGAGGAAAGCGAGGATGACGGCCACAGGCAGCCAGAGGCGCGGCCAGAGGCGCTCCCAGCCCAGCGAAACCCGCGACGCCATGGCGAGGCGTGCCAGACGCTGCCGCACACCCTCGATCCGAACCGGCGCCTCGCGGCGCTGCGCTTCCTTCATGCCGTCGCTCCGAGCCGCCCCCGAATGCCGCCGGGATTCCTCGCCCGTCTTCGGGCCAGGATCACGACGCTAGCATGTGAATATGGCAAGGCCAGTGCGAAGACGTCGCGCCCCGGCCCGCTCCACGTTTCGTGAACAGGATGTCGGTCCCGCCAACCCTGTTCAGGCCAGCCAGGGCGGGGCACGATCCGTGCCGAGCAACTGCTCGAAGGTCTGGCGCGGCCGCGTGACGGCCCAGTCGCCGCCCTTCACCAGCACTTCCGGCACCAGCCGGCGCTGGTTGTAGGTCGAGGCCATGCTGGCGCCATAGGCACCGGCGGTCATGAAGGCGATCAGGTCGCTGGGCTTCAGCGCCGGCAGCATGCGGCCTGTGGTGAAGGTGTCGCCCGATTCGCAGATCGGCCCGACGACGTCATAGGCCACCTCCGGCGTGCCGGGATGAGGCTCCGCTACCGGCCAGATCTCGTGATAGGCCTCGTACATCGCCGGCCGCACGAGGTCGTTCATCGCCGCGTCGACGACGAGGAACTGCTTGGTCGGGCGCGGATTGAGATGCAGCACCCGCGTCATCAGGATGCCGGCATTGCCGACGATGAGCCGCCCCGGCTCGAAGCCGAGCTCGACGTCGAGTCCCCTGGTGACGCGCGCGACCATGTCGGCATAGGCGTCGATCAGGCCCGGCCCGTGGTCGAACTCCTTGGGAATGTCGTAGGGGATGCCGAGCCCGCCGCCGAGATCGAGCCGCTCGACGCGGTGGCCCTCGCCGCGCAATTCGCCGACCAGCGCCGCCATCTTGGCATAGGCCGCCTCGAAGGACTCTGTCTCGCGGATCTGGCTGCCGATATGCAGCGCCAGCCCCATCATCCGCACGCCCGGCAGGTTGGCGGCGCGGGCATAGAGCCGTCCGACCTCCTCGAAGGAGACGCCGAACTTGTTTTCCGAGGAGCCGGTGGTGATCTTGGCGTGGCCGCCGGCGCCGATGTCGGGATTGACGCGGAACACCGCCTCCAGTCGCTTGCCGAGCTGGCTTGCGACCCTGGACAGCAGGTCGAGTTCGGATTCCGTCTCGATGTTCACCTGGTAGATGCCGGCCTCGACCGCGAAGCGCAGCTCGCTTTCGCTCTTGCCGACGCCGGAGAAGACGATCCGCTCCGGCGGGAAGCCGGCGGCGAGCGCCTTGCGGACCTCGCCTTCGGAGACCGTGTCGGCGCCGGCGCCGAGCGAAGCGAGCGTCTTCAGCACGCCGAGATTGCCGTTGGCCTTCATCGCGTAGAAGACATGAGCCGAGCCGCCGCCGGCGGCGCGCTTCATGGCTTCCGCATAGAGCCGGTAATGCCGCTCGATTGTCGCGGACGAATAGACATAGACCGGCGTGCCGACCTCATCGGCGATCCGGCGCAGATCGACGTCCTCCGCGAAGAGGGCACCGTCGCGATAGCTGAAATGATGCATCGGTTCTTGCCGTCGGTTCGAGATTGCGGTCCCGCAGCCCTCATCCTGAGGAGAAGCCGCAGGCTTCGTCTCGAAGGATGCTTCGGTGCGCTCTGGATCATCCTTCGAGACGCCGCGTGCCGCGGTTCCTCAGGATGAGGGCCGGTTCGTCAAAAACTCAGAGGATCGTGTCGAGAACGAAGGGCTTCTCGGGAACGGTGATGGCGCGGTTGGCCTTGGCCGGCTTTGCCAGGATCGAGGTCTCGCCGATGCCGCCGCTGTTGTTCTCGACGGCACCGATCTGCGAATCGGGCAGGTCGGTCGCGCCGGTCGAATTGGGCGGCGCCTCGAGCGGGCCCTTGCGGCCGCAGGCCCCGAGCGCGAGAGCGAGCAGGCCCGCGACCAGGACGGCGCGGCCGAGTTTCAGGCGGGAGTGCAGCACGGAAGCGAACCCTTGGGCGAGACGGGCATCAGGCGATGCGAGGGATGAGTGTAGCGAAGGATGGCGGCGGAGGCGAGGCTTCGGAGACACGAGGCGTCATTCCGGACGAAGCGCAGCGGAGCTCCGGAATCCATCGTCGGGCGACAGCGCTCTATGATGGATCCCGGGGCAAGCCCGGGATGACGGTGCGGTTCGAGCGTCAGGCCTTCGCCAGTTTCTTCAGCCAGCGCCGCGCCTGGCGGCGGACATTGTTGGGCGCCGTGCCGCCATAGCTGACGCGGCTGCGGACCGACTGGTCGACGCCGAGCACCGCGAAGACGGCCTCGGTGATTTGCGGCTCCACCGCCTGCATCTCGGCGAGCGTGAGCTTCTCCAGCCCGATCTTGCGCTCGGAGGCGAGGCCGACGAGGCGGCCGGTGACGTGGTGGGCGTCGCGGAAGGGCATCTTCAGCACGCGCACCAGCCAGTCGGCGAGGTCGGTGGCGGTGGCGTAGCCGAGGCCGGCGGCGCGCTTCATCACCTTCAGGTCGGGCTGCATGTCGCGCACCATGCCCGCCATGGCGGCGAGGCAGAGCGAGAGCGTCTGGAGCGCGTCGAAGGTGCCTTCCTTGTCCTCCTGCATGTCCTTCGAATAGGTCAGCGGCAGGCCCTTCATCATCGTCAGCATCGCCTGCAGCGTGCCGAAGACGCGCCCCGACTTGCCGCGCACCAACTCGGCGGCGTCGGGGTTGCGCTTCTGCGGCATGATCGAGGATCCCGTCGAGAAGGCGTCGGAGAGACGCACGAAGCCGAATTGCGGCGTCGCCCAGAGCACGATCTCCTCGGCCAGCCGCGACAGGTGCATCGCGCAGATCGAGGCCGCCGCCAGCGTCTCCAGCACGAAGTCGCGGTCGGAGACGGAGTCGAGCGAGTTCGCCGTCGGCCGGTCGAAGCCGAGCGCCCTGGCGGTCATCTCGCGGTCGATCGGGAAGGAGGTGCCGGCCAGAGCTGCGGCGCCGAGCGGGCATTCGTTGAGGCGCTTGCGCGCATCGGCGACGCGGCCGCGGTCGCGCCCAAGCATCTCGACATAGGCGAGCAGATGGTGGCCGAAGGTCACCGGCTGGGCCGACTGGAGATGGGTGAAGCCCGGCATCACGGCACCGGCATAGGTCTCGGCCTTCTCGGCGAGCGCGAGCTGGAGATCGGCCATCTGCTCGTCGAGCTGGTCGAGCGTGTCGCGCACCCACAGCTTCATGTCGGTCGCGACCTGGTCGTTGCGCGAGCGTCCGGTGTGGAGCCGGCCGGCGGCGGCGCCGATCCGGTCCTTGAGGTTGCTCTCGACGTTCATGTGGACGTCCTCGAGCGCACGCGAGAACGTGAAGCTCCCGGCCTCGATATCGGCCTCGACCTGCTTGAGCCCGGCGTCGATCGCAGCCACATCCTCACGTGTCAGAATGCCCGTCTCGCCGAGCATCGCCGCATGGGCGCGCGAACCGCGGATGTCCTGGCGCCAGAGGCGCTGGTCGAAATCGATGGAGGCGTTGATCTCCTCCATGATGGCGTCGGGACCCGTGGCGAAACGCCCACCCCACATGCGATTGCTCACGACGGTCTTTCCTGATTTGAGGACGCCGATGACGTCACGATCGAAATGGTTCGCCGCAGGCGGTGCGCTTCTGCTCGTCGCGCTCGCCGGCGGTGCGGCCTTCTACTCCGTCGCGGGCGATGCCGGCAATTCCGCTTCTTGCAAGGCAGCCCGGCCCGCGGCTGCCGCCATGGCGCCGCTGGCGCGCGGCGAGGTCGCGGCCGTGCAGGTCCATGCCGCGCCCCTGCCGACGCCGGACCTCGCCTTCGAGGGGGCGGACGGGGCAGCGATGACGCTCTCGGCCTTCCGCGGCAAGGTGCTGCTGGTCAATCTCTGGGCGACCTGGTGCCCGCCCTGCCTGAAGGAAATGCCCTCGCTCGACGCGCTGCAGCAGGCTCTCGGCGGCCCGGATTTCGCGGTGGTGGCCATCAACATCGACACCCGCAATCTCGACAAGCCGAAGGCCTGGCTCGCCCAGCGCGAGATCAAGGCGCTGACCTATTATGCCGATCCGCAGGCGAGGGTGTTCCAGGAGCTGCGCGCCGCACGCAAGGTCGAGGGCATGCCGGTCAGCCTGATCGTCGACCGCGACGGCTGCGAACTCGCGATCCTGCAGGGCCCCGCAGACTGGGCGAGCGCCGATGCCAAGGCGCTGGTCGGCGCGGCGCTGAAGCGGCCCTGAGGCCTCTCACCCATCCGAAGGTCGTCTGGTCAGGCCGGACGGAGTTACGTTAGGTTGCTCGGCAGACGCGCGGAGACAACCGCATGCCGAATTTGCTTCAGGCCACCCCGCTCTTCGCCGTCCGCGGCGTCGCTCTCGATGCCGAGACGACCGGGCTCGATGTCCGGCGCGCCCGGATGATCGAATTCGCGGCCGTTCATCTCGATGGCGGGCGTCTCGACCGCGCCAACGCCTTCCAGAGTCTGGTCGCCTGCGATGTCGAGATCCCCGCCGCGTCCCGTGCCGTCCACGGGCTCGACCGGGAGGCCCTGCGCGGGGCGCCGGCCTTCGAGGTGCTCTATCCCGGGATCACGGCCTTTCTGGCGGGGCGCGTGGTGATCGGCCACACGATCGGCTTCGACATCGCCATGCTCAAGCAGGAGGCGGAGCGGCTGGGGCAGCGCTTCGTGCAGCCGCTCGCGCTCGACATCCGCCTGCTGGCGCAACTCGCCGAGCCTGGCCTGCCCTCCTATTCGCTGGAGGCGCTCGGCGCCTGGCTCGAGATTCCGCCGCAGGAACGCCACCGGGCGCTCGGCGATGCGATGGCGGCCGGGCTCGTCTTCCTCGCGCTCGCCCCGCGCCTGCGCGACCGCGGCATCCGCACGGTCGGGGAGGCGGTGGCGGCCAGCCGCCGGATCACCGACGCGATGGCGGGCGCGGCCCCGCCCGCCTGGGAGCTGCGTGCGCCCTCGCAGGACGGCGATCCGCTCCCCAAGCTCGACAGCTACCCCTATCGCCATCGCGTCCGCGACGTGATGCGGGCCGATCCGGTGATCCTGCCGGAGGCAACGCCGGTCGTCGAGGCGCTGGCCGCGATGACCGGTCGTGGCGTCAGCTCGGTCTTCCTCGGCGGCGAGGGCGCCCGTCCCGACGCCACCGCCATCCTGACCGAGCGCGACCTGCTGCGCGCCATCGGCCGTCACGGCGCCGAGGCGCTGGCATTGCCGGCCGGCCGTTTCGCCTCGCGGCCGGTGGTGGCGGTGCCGGCCGACGCCTTCCTCTACCGCGCGATCGGGCGGATGAGCGCCCGCAACATCCGCCATCTCGCCGTGACCGACGACGAGGACCGGATCGTCGGGGTGGTGACGCCGCTCAAGCTGCTGCAACTGCGCGCCGGTACGGCGGTCGCGCTGGGCGACGACATCGACGCCGCTCCCGATGCGCCGGCGCTCGGGCAGATCTGGTCGCGCCTGCCGCTGATGGCCCGCGCATTGCTGGCGGAGGACGTGCCGGGCCGCCTGATCGCGGCGGTGATCGCGCGCGAGGTCGGCGCGCTGACGCGGCGCGCCGCGATCCTGGCCGAGGCGGAGCTTCTCGCGGAGGGCGCCGGGCCTGCGCCTTGCGCCTATGCGGTGCTGGTGCTCGGTTCGGCCGGTCGCGGCGAGAGCCTGCTGGCGATGGACCAGGACAATGCACTCGTCTTCGCGGATGGGGAGCCGGACGGCGAGGCCGATCGCTGGTTCGCGCGGCTCGGCCGGCGCATGGCGGCGATCCTCGACGAGGTCGGCGTGCCCCTGTGCAAGGGCGGGGTGATGGCCTCCGAGCCCGCCTTCCGCGGCTCGCTGACGACCTGGCGCCAGCGTATCGCGCAATGGCTCGGCCGCTCCAGCCCCGAGGATCTGCTCAGCGTCGACATCGTCTTCGACTTCAAGGCGGTGCATGGCGACAAGGCGATGGCGGAGCGGCTCTGGCGCGATGCCTGGGCGGCCGCCAAGGGCCAGATCCCCTTTCTGAAGCTGTTGGCGGAGAATGCCGGCCAGCCGGCGGCGGGGCTGACCCTGTTCGGGGGCTTGCGCACCGAGGATGACGGTCGCATCGACCTGAAGCGGACGGGGCTGAAGGACATCGTCACCACCGCGCGGCTGTTGGCGATGCATCACGGCCTGCCGCGCCACGCGACGCAGGCCCGGCTCGAGGCGGTTGCGGAACTGGGAAGCGGCGGCGCGAGCGATCTCGCCGAGATCGACCGCGACCACGCGCTGCTCCTCGACTGCATCCTGAGCCAGCAACTCGCCGATATTGCGGAAGGTCTGAGCCCGTCCAACCGGGTTGCGCCCGGCACGATCGGCAAGGCCCGCACGGCCGAACTCAAACGCGCGCTCGGGCGGCTCTCGATCCTCGACGATCTGCGCCGCGACCAGCTCTCGGGGTGATCGCCGGCAAATCCATGCTAGAGGTGGCCGCGATTTCCGGATGTTTCGACCAGGCAGCATGACCTACACGATCGGCCTCGCCACCACCTTCCATGATCCCGCCATCGCGATCATCGGCCCCGACGGCAGCGTCCTCTTCGCCGAGGCGACCGAGCGCTATCTTCAGTTCAAGCGCGCGCCGAACTGCGAGCCCGACACCGCGCCGCGGATGGAAGCGCTGCTGAAGCGCTACATCCCCGCCGATGCGCAGGTCGCGATCGCGACGAGCTGGGGCGAGGAGTTCACCGGCTTCCTCGACCAGATGAGCCGCGCCGGCTCCTTCTCGCTGGAGGCGCTGCTCAAGCTCTCGCCGGAGCTGAACCGCTCGCTGGTGCCGCAGCGCACCGAGCGCGCGCTGATCGCCTCGCTGCATCAGGGCCAGCAGCGCGCCGGCATCGGCACGCTGCTCGGGCTCGACCGCGCCTTCGGCAAGGCCAACGTCACCGGCCTCACCCGCTTCGGCCATCATCTCAGCCATGCGGCCTATGCCTGCTGGTCCTCGCCCTTCACCGACGCCGCCTGCCTCGTCGTCGACGGCATGGGCGAGACCGGGGCGTCTGCCATCTTCGCGCTGGAGGGCGGGCGCATCCGCGAGGTCAAGCGCCATCGCGGGCGGGAATCGATCGGCTTCTATTTCGGCCTCGTCACTGATCTCGCCGGCTTCGACCAGGCCAAGGGCGAGGAGTGGAAGATCATGGGGCTCGCGCCCTATGGCCGGACCGATGATCGTCTGATGGCGCTGCTGCGCCGGCTCTACCAGATCGAAGGCCACAAGCTCTCCTTCGCCAAAGCCGATGTCGTGCGGGCGGTGGCGGCGGAGATCCTGGCCTTACGCCCGGCCGACGCGCTCGACAGCGGCTGGGCCGATCTCGCCCGCTGCGGGCAGGATGTCTTCGCCGAGATGATGGAGGCGCTGCTGGGGGAGACCGCGGCGCTGGTGCCGTCGCCCAACCTCGTGCTGTCCGGCGGCTGCGCGCTCAACTCCTCCTTCAATGGCAGGATCGCCGGGCGGCACGGCTTCAATGAGGTCTTCGTGCCCTCGGCGCCGGCCGATGACGGCAATGCGATCGGCGCCGCCTGGCTCAGCCATGCCCAGGCGAATCCGGACTGGCGCGCACTGAGGGGCCCGGCCTCGCCCTATCTCGGCTCGACCGTCTCGACCGAACCTCTGGAGCGGATGCAGGCCTGGGAGCCGCGGCTGCGCAGGCTCGCGCCGGAGGAGGTCGCGCCGGTCACGGCGAAGCTGCTCACCGAGGGCAAGCTGATCGGCTGGGTGCAGGGGCGCGCCGAATTCGGACCGCGCGCGCTCGGCAACCGCTCGATCATCGCCGATCCGCGCCCGGCCGACGCCAAGGACATCCTCAACGCCAAGGTGAAGTATCGCGAGGCCTTCCGGCCCTTCGCACCCTCGATCCTGGCCGATCAGGCGCCGGACTGGTTCGAGGCCTATCAGGACGCGCCCTATATGGAGCGCACGCTCACCTGGAAGGAGGCGGTGCGGGCCCGCGTCCCGGCGGTGGTGCATGAGGACGGAACGGGGCGGCTGCAGAGCGTCACGGCGGAGCGCAACCCGCGCTATCACGCGCTGATTTCCGCCTTCCACGCGCTGACGGGGGTGCCGGTGATCCTCAACACCTCCTTCAACATCATGGGCAAGCCGATCCTCCACAGTGCGGAGGATGCGATCCTGATGTTCTACACCAGCGGGCTCGACGCGCTGGTGATCGAGGACTGGCTGCTGGTGAAGTAGCCAGTCCTCGCGCGGTGGTCAGAACTTCAGCCGCCTCGCGCGCTTGACCATCGGGATCTCGTGGATCTTGTCGAGCAGTTCGTCCGAGATCGCGTCGTCGACCGCGACATAGCAGATCGCGTCGCCGCCCGGCTTGTCGCGGCCGAGCGAGAAGGTCGCGACATTGACGCCGGCAGCGCCCAAGAGCGAGCCGAACTGGCCGATGAAGCCCGCCTTGTCGGCGTTGCGGACATAGAGCATGTGCGGGGCGAACTCGGCATCGACCTGGATGTCGCGGATCTCGACGATGCGCGGCTTGCCGTCCTGGAACACCGTGCCGGCGGCGTGGCGCGGCATGTCCTCGGCATCGACGACGATCTTGATGCGGCTTTCGAGATTGCCGGCGACCTCGCGGGTCAGCTCCTCGACGACAATGCCCTTCTCCTTGGCCACCATGGCGGAGTTGACCATGTTGATCTCGGGCAGGAAGGGCCGGAGCACGCCGGTGATGGCGGCGGCCGAGATCGCCTTCAGGTTCAGGCTCGCGACTGCGCCCTCGTACTCGATGCGGATGCCCTTGACCGGGGCCTCGGTGAGCTGGCCGAGGAAGGAGCCGAGCTTCTCGGCGAGATCGACGAAGGGCTTCACCCGCGGCGCCTCTTCCGCCGTGATCGAGGGGAAGTTCACCGCATTGGTGATGGCGCCCTTCAGCAGATAGTCGCTCATCTGTTCGGCGACCTGGAGGGCGACATTCTCCTGCGCCTCATTGGTGGCGGCGCCGAGATGGGGCGTGCAGACGACGTTGTCGAGGCCGAAGAGCGGGTTGCTCTCCGCCGGCTCGACCGAGAACACGTCGAAAGCCGCACCCGCGACATGGCCGGACTTGATCAGCGCGGCCAGCGCCTGCTCGTCGACGAGCCCGCCGCGGGCGCAGTTGATGATGCGCACGCCCTTTTTCGTCTTCGCCAGCGCCTCGGCCGAGAGGATGTTCCTGGTCTTCTCCGTCATCGGCACGTGCAGCGTGATGAAGTCGGCGCGCTTGAGCAGATCCTCGAGCTCGACCTTCTCGACGCCGAGCGCGACCGCGCGCTCAGGCGAGAGATAGGGGTCATAGGCGATGACGCGCATCTTCAGGCCGATCGCGCGGTCGGCGACGATCGAGCCGATATTGCCGGCGCCGATCAGCCCGAGCGTCTTGCCCGTGATCTCAACGCCCATGAAGCGGTTCTTTTCCCACTTGCCGGCCTGCGTGGAAGCGTCCGCCGCCGGGATCTGGCGGGCGAGCGCGAACATCATCGCAATCGCATGCTCGGCTGTGGTGATCGAGTTGCCGAAAGGCGTGTTCATCACGATCACGCCGCGCGCCGTGGCGGCGGGGATCTCGACATTGTCGACACCGATGCCGGCGCGGCCGATCACCTTCAGCTTCGTGGCGGCCTCCAGCAGCTTGGCGGTGGCCTTGGTCGCCGAGCGGATGGCGAGGCCGTCATACTCGCCGATCAGCTGGCTGAGCTTGTCCTTGTCCTTGCCGAGGTTGGGATCGAAGGTCACGTCGATGCCGCGATCCTTGAAGATCTGGACGGCGGCTGGGGAGAGGGCGTCGGAGATCAGAACGCGGGGGGCTGGGTTTTGAGCGGTCATCGGGGATGGCTTTCGGCTGGCGCGGCGCATCGGCGCTCTGCGCGGAAGGGGAAGGGCGCTCCCCGCCTGTCATTCCGGGGCGGCGCAACGCGCCGAACCCGGAACCCATGACGGGGCGCAACGGTCGGAATAGCGGCGGCGAAAGGCTCGCCCGGTCGTGGGTTCCGGGTTCGCGGGCGAAAGCCCGCGCCCCGGAATGACAAGGTGGCGGCTTACGCCGCCTTCTGGCCCAGCCCCGCCTTCGCCTCGGCGAAGGCATAGGCCACCCACGGCAGCAGCGCCTTGAGGTCGCGCGACTGGACGGTCGCGCCGCACCAGATGCGCAGGCCGGGAGGGGCGTCGCGGTAGTGGCCGAGATCGTAGCCGGCGCCGGCCTTCTCGATGATCGAGACCACCTGCTTGGCAAACGCCGCTTGCGCGTCCGCCGGCAGCGCGGTGACGGCCGGGTCGGTGAAGGTCAGGCACACGCTCGTGTTCGAGCGCGTCTTCGGCTTCACCGCGAGGAAGTCGATCCAGTCGTTCTCTTTCACGAATTTCGCGATGACGCGGAGATTGCCGTCGGCGCGCTTCACCAGCCCGTCGAGCCCGCCGACCTTCTTCGCCCAGTGCAGCGCATCGAGATAATCCTCGACCGCGAGCATGGAGGGGGTGTTGATCGTCTCGCCCGAGAAGATGCCCTCGATCAGCTTGCCGCCGGAGGTCAGGCGGAAGATCTTCGGCAGCGGCCAGGCCGGCTTGTAGGTCACCAGACGCTCGACCGCGCGCGGCGAGAGGATGATCATGCCATGGGCCGCCTCGCCGCCCAGCACCTTCTGCCAGGAGAAGGTGGTGACATCGAGCTTGGGCCAGTCGAGCTTCTGGGCAAACGCCGCCGAGGTCGCGTCGCAGATCGTCAGACCCTCGCGGTCATCCGCGATCCAGCTGGCGTCGGGCACACGCACGCCGGACGTCGTGCCGTTCCAGGTGAAGACGACGTCGCGGGTCCTGGTGTCGACCTTCTTCAGGTTCGGCAGCTCGCCATAACCGGCCTCGAAGGTGCGGACATCCGCCAGCTTGAGCTGCTTGACGACATCGGTGACCCAGCCGGCACCAAAACTCTCCCAGGAGACCATGTCGACGCCCCGCGCCCCGAGCAGCGACCACATCGCCATCTCGACGGCGCCGGTGTCGGAAGCGGGCACGATGCCGATGCGGTAATCGGAGGGCACCTGCAGCACCTCGCGCGTCAAATCGATCGCGAGTTTGAGCTTGTCTTTGCCGATCTTGGCGCGGTGCGAGCGGCCGAGCGCGGCGTCACCGAGTGCCTTGAGGGACCAGCCGGGGCGCTTGGCGCAGGGGCCGGACGAGAAATGCGGCACGCGCGGACGCGCGGCCGGAACGGTATTCGCCATCGATGTCTCCATCCTTACAGATGGGCGCGCCGCGTTGGGGCGGCGTGTCCCGTCGATGGGGGTAAGGCGCGAGGGCGGGGGGAGTCAAGGGTGGGAGAAGGGGGCGACCTTTTAACGAAATTCATTAATTCCGATAATCGCCAATTTGGTCTTGTCCAAACTCGAAATGACTTTAGTTCCAAATATTTCCACTAGCAATTTCTGCAGGGCTTCCATTTTTGCTGCCTCGATCCGTCCGACAAACGCTTCGTGGTCGTCGATCAGTGCCATGGAAGCCGAGTGTCCTATAGTAAAGCTGTCAAGATGCTTCACGATTTGACCGATATTTAGTCTATATTTTATGCAATTCTCCATTGATGAATTTTTGATCATAGCCTTCTTTATTTCTTCAATTTTCCTTGTTGGGGCATAGGGGCGATATCTTCCTTCAGATAATTTGATATCAATACCTAAGAATTCAATTATCTCTGACGGTGGTGTCAAGGTCGTCTTGCTATTGTCGCCGAGTCCTGGAATCCTCAGGCCGATTTTGGAAAGTTCGCTTTGAATTATCGTTAGAGCGTCTTTGCAGTCATTCTTCGATAATCCAAATACGGCAATATCGTCCGCATAGCGAACGGCTTTTATGCCATGCTGATCTAGTACTTGATCAAATTTCTTAAGAAGTAAGTTTGATAGCAATGGCGACAGTGGCATGCCTTGGCGCAATCCTCGTCCCTTTTGGATGCCATTTTCACGTGCGATCTGGGCGCCTTGCTTTCCGCTCTCCTCAAGCTCGCAATCGATTGCAGATTGAATGAGTTCACTTACAATATTGCTTCTAACTTGTCTCTTAACTAATTTTTTAACTATGTCCCTTTGGATATTATCGAAAAACTTGACGATATCGGCTTGTAGAACCCAAGGGCGCTCGTCACGAAGTGCAATAGCTTGCCGCTGCGCGTCTGGCAGCGTACGTCCTTTTAAGAAGCCATAGCTAATGGGCGAACTAGCATCAAATTTAGTATCTGACTCAAGATGGTGTAATATTACTCGCTGGACAAGTCGATCTCTAACCGTTGGAATTGCTATTATACGAAAGCCGCCAGAAGATTTTGGAACTGGCGCTAATCGGAGTTTTCCGAAACGGAAGATGCCAGATTTTATTTCACTTCGGATCCGAAGGATATTTTCGTCCAAGCGCATCTTGAAAGCTGGCGCCGTAATTCCATCCACGCCAGCGCCGCCATATCGCAACGATTTAGAATCTCGGCTTTGACGCCATACGACATTGAAATTCTCTGTTGAAAATGTCGACGGTAGACGTCTCACGCCAGTTCCCCCCAAGTGCCAGGGTCAGGTCTCCTGGGGGTTATGTTGGACGCGTCCGATTTAAGTGCATCCTGCGATGCCAGATCGGAACCGTAGTCCGCCTCCTCAGCTACGCGCATTGCGCAACCTATGGTCGACGGTGAAACGAGGCGACGGGACCGCGACGTGAGAATCAAGTCGGGCTTGTAGAACAAATAGCATACATTGCGCCCTGCTCATACTGAGGCACGCACTGTTCCACAGTCTTTGGCTCGCGACGGCAGGCCCTCATCCGGCGCTCCGCGCCACCTTCTCCCATCCGGGAGAAGGGAAGGGGCGTTGCGGTTGGGGCAAAGCGCGCGGGGAACCCCTCTCCCGGGTGGGAGAGGGGCAGGGGTGAGGGACCGCCGTTGATCATTGGAACGCAACGGAGCCGTGGCGCCTGTTTGCTGCGACGGCAGGCCCTCATCCGGCGCTCCGCGCCACCTTCTCCCATCCGGGAGAAGGGAAGGGACGTCGCGGTTGCGGGGAAGGGCGCGGGGAACCCCTCTCCCGGGTGGGAGAGGGGCAGGGGTGAGGGACCGCCGTTGATCGTCGATGCGATCGGCGGCAGCATCACGGCCTATGACGTCCGAACAGCGCCACTTCGCGAGACGGCTCCGGCGGCAAGCCACCGAGCCCGAGGACATCCTCTGGTCGCTGCTGCGCAACCGCCGCCTCGATGGACTCAAGTTCCGCCGGCAGGTTCCGCTGCTCGGCTACACCCTCGATTTCGTTTGCATCGACCGCAGGCTGATCGTTGAGGTCGATGGACGCCAGCATGGCTGGGAGGCCGAGTATGACACCGAGCGAACGGCCGAGATCGAGCGCTTTGGTTTCACCGTGATCCGGTTTCGGAATGCCGAGATACTCGATGACCGGGATGCCGTCCTGGCGGCGATCCGTAAAGCGGCCGGCGGTTAGGGCGAGCCTCGAGTTGCGAGGGCGGTCCCTCACCCCTGCCCCTCTCCCATCCGGGAGAGGGGTTCCCCGCGCCTCATCGTCGAGGGGAGGAGCCAATATCTTATCCCCGCAGCTTCCTTCTCACCCTATCCTGCCACCACCTCATCCGCGAGGGGCAGCCATCCGGAAGGCAAGCCGTTGGCGGGGATGGGCGCGGCGCCTGCGGCCGGGTTTGCACCCCGGTCCCGGGAGGCTTCGGGGCACCGCCCTGGGGGTACTACGGCCCCTGTGCGAGGAGCTCGCTGGAAAAGTCGTTGGCATCATGCCTTCGTCCCATGCCTAACGGAGCGACAACCTGATGAGGGGAACTGGCGTCTAGGGCTCGCGGCGATGGATGGCCTTCGACCCGATAAGCGCGGCCCGGAGTCGTCAAATCGCCGACAAGCGGAGCGCCACGGGGCGTGCGGATGGTGGCTCAATCCATCCGCGCCGCATCCTGGCTCAACGGATGCGGCTGACTACCCAACGCGCCTCGCGGCGCTCCGCTGCCCCTCGTCATCAACCGACGCCGGAAGGCGGGCGGGGATTTCGGCTGTGCGGTTTCGCGGGAGGGCGCGAACCCCTCCCCCTTGTGGGGAGGGGATAGGGGTGGGGGTTGCAAAGCGGCGCGCGGCGTTGGGAGGTCGGGTGGACCGTCGAGGCCAGTCCTGGCCCCGCTCACCCAGCGGCACCACCCCCACCCCTTCCCCTCCCCACAAGGGGGAGGGGTATCGCGTCGCGGTTCCGGCGCTTCCTCGTCCCGAGAGGCTCGGGTCGAGCCCGAGCATGACGCGTGAGATGCGGGGAACCCCTCCCCCTTGTGGGGAGGGGCAGGGGTGGGGGTCGGAAAGCAGCGCGCGGCGTTGGGAAGTCGGGTGCACCGTCGATGCCAGTCCGGCCACCGCTCACCCAGCGGCACCACCCCCACCCCTTCCCCTCCCCACAAGGGGGAGGGGTTTGCGGCGCGGTTACTCCGCCTTCGGGGCAGCATCCCTGCGGCGATCGTGCTAGGGCGGCGCTACGTGCAAGGGAAACGGATCATGGCCAAGAAGACGCCCGAACAGCTCGCCCGCGAATTCGAGGGGCGCAAGGCCAAGGGGCTGGCGAAGGGCGCCGCCGCCTTCTGGCCGAACATCCTCGCCAATGCGGTGCTGAAGCTGACCGCGGCGAAGGACGAGATCACGGTTGCGGCGCTGACCGAGCTGGTGGCGAAGGATGCCGAGTCGAAGGACACGACGCTCGCCGCCGGCGCCAATGAGGCGCTGGCGCGGCTGCGCCAGGCGGTGGCGAAGGGGGAGGACTGAGCGTCGTCATTGCGAGCGCAGCGAAGCCATCCAGCGTCTCGCGCCGACCCCCTGGATTGCTTCGCTGCGCTCGCAATGACGGTGGAGGTTCCGAGCGCTCTGATCCTCACCCCGGCTCGCCGGCGATGACGCCCTTGCGCAGCAGGAAGCAGCCATAGGGGCGGGGGTCGCCGACCTGGACCACGGCGAAGGCGTGCCGCGCGGTCTCGTAGAAGGCGAAGCGCTCCATGCCGGCGAGCGGGTGGGGCGCGCCCAGCACCGCCTCGATCTCGCGCTGCACGGCGGCCTGCACGGCGGGAATCGTCTTGGCCTCGCCGACGACCTGCATGCGGCGCACGGCGTCGGGCTCGAAATCGTCGATCGGCAGCACGGAGAGGATGGCGCGGGCCGCCCGCTCCATGGTCAGGCCGGGCAGGCGGACGAGCCGGCCGCTGGTGGTGGCCCGGGCGATCGTCTCGGCGGGGTGGTTGGCGTCGACCAGCGCGAGATCATCGCCATGGCCCATGGCGGCGAGGATCCAGAGCAGATCGGCGGAGAGGACGGGGTCGAGGTTTTTCAGCATGGCGGGGTCGTCCTCACAGGCGTAAGGCGGGTCACAGACGCCCCCGCCGGGCGAGATAGACGCGCTGCGCGGTGCCGCCGAAGATCGCAGCTCGCTCGTCCGCGCTGCAGCCGTCGAGCAGCGCCTGCGCGGCGTCGAACCAGCGTTCGTAAGGCGCGCGCAGCGTCACCACCGGCCAGTCGCTGCCGAAGATCAGGCGGTCCGGGCCGAAGGTCAACAGCAGATGGTCGACGACCGGCTGCAGCGTCTCGAGGCTCCAGTCCGGAGCGGCTTCGGTGATGAGGCCGGACAGCTTGCAGAAGGTCCCGGGATGGGCTGCGAGGGCAGTGACGCCCTCGCGCCAGGCGGCCAGGTCGCCGGTGACAAGATCGGGCTTGGCGCCGTGGTCGATGACGACGGTGAGCCGCGGCTCGCGGGCGAGCATGGCGAGCGTGGCGGGGATATGCTCCGTCCTGATCAGCGCATCGAAGACGAGACCGTGGGCGACCATCGCCGCCAGAGCCGGGGCGAGATCGGGCCGCGCCAGAAAGGCGAGGTCGGGAATGTCCTGCACCATCGGCCGCAGGCCGACCAGCAGCGGGTCGGCGGCGAGCGCGGCGATGCGGGCGGGCGCATCGGGCGCCTCCAGATCCGCCCAGCCGACGACGCCGGCGACGAAGGCCGTGCGCGCGGCGGTGTCGAGCAGGAAGCGCGTCTCGGCCTCGGTCGGCGCGGCCTGGACGAGGATCGTCCGGTCGATGTCGTGGCGGGCGAGCAGGGGCGCGAGGTCGTCGGGCGTGAAGTCGCGGTGGATGGGCTCGAGCGCGGGCGTCAGCCAGCCGTAATCGCCGCGCGCGATCTGCCAGAAATGCTGGTGGGCGTCGATGCGAAGCGTGCTCATTGGGGCACCGGGACATCGGCGGCGAGCAGGCCGTCGGCCTTCAGCTCCGCCCAGAGCGCGGCCGGGACGGGCTGGGCGAGTTCGGCGATCTGGTCGGCGACCTCGGCGGGCGAGACGGCGCCCATGACGAGGCTCGCCACCGCCTCGTGGCCGAGCGGGAATTGCAGCGCGGCGCGGCGCAAGGGCACGCCATGGCGGGCGCAGACGGCCTCGATCGCCGCGACGCGGGCGAGGGTTTCGGGCGCGGCGGGGTTGTAGTTGTAGCGTGCGCCGGGGACCGGGCCGGTGGCGAGGATGCCGGAGTTGAAGACGCCGCCGAGCATCAGGCCGATGCCCTTCTCCAGCGCGAGCGGCATGAAGGAGGCCAGCGCCGGCTGCTCGAGCAGCGAGTAGCGCCCGGCGAGCAGCATCGTGTCGAAGTCGCCGGCGCGGGCGAAGCGCTCGCACATCCCGGCCTCGTTGACGCCGACACCGATCGCGCTGACGGCGCCGGCCGCCCGCAGTTTTTCCAGCGCGCGATAGGCCCCATTCATGGCCTCGCCGAAGCGCTGCTCGATCAGCGCCGCGCCATGGGTCCAGACATCGACATCGTGGATCAGGACGATGTCGATATGGTCGACGCCGAGCCGCAGCGCCGATTGTTCGAGCGAGCGCATCGCGCCGTCATAGGAGTAGTCGAACCGCATCCCGTGCGGCAGGCCGCCGCGATAGCCCGAGCCGTCGCCGCGCCCGGCGAAGGGCTCGGCGACGCGCCCGACCTTGGTCGAGAGCACGAGCCCGTCGCGCGGCACCCGCCGCCGCGCCGCGCCGATGCGATGCTCGGACAGGCCATGGCCATAGAGCGGGGAGGTGTCGAAGAGCGTGACGCCCCCGGTGATCGCGGCCTCGACGGTCGCGACGGCCTGCGCCTCGTCGAGATGGGCATAGAGATCGCCCAGCGGCGCGCCGCCGAATCCGAGCGTGGAGACGGGCAGGCGGCTGCGGCCGAGCGGGCGCGGCGCAAGGGCAGAGGCGGGCGGCATCGGGCGTTTCCGTTCTCGTGGTGCAGGTCAGGCCCGCCGGCTTCGGCCGGAAGAGCGACCGGGACATCCTGCTTGCCTCTTCTTTATCATCACACTAACATGTCAGTCGATATCTCACTCCGAAAGATCCGACTCCATGTCCATCGATCCCGACCGCTTCGGCCTCTCCTGCGCCATCACCACGCCGATGCGGGAGGGCGGCAGCGTCGACCTGCCGCGGCTGGTCAGCCATGCCCGCCATGTCCTCGCCCAGGGTTGCGACAGCGTCACGCTGTTCGGCACCACCGGCGAGGGCGCGGCGCTCGGCCTGCCGGAGCGGGCGGCGATGATGGGCGCGCTGACGGGAGCGGGGATCGATCCGGCAGCCCAAATCTATGCCGGCGTCGCCGCGGCTTCGCTCGAAGAGGCCGTCCAGCAGGGGCGTCTCGCGCTCGACGCTGGGGCCAAGGGGCTGCTGGTCGCGCCGCCCTTCTACTTCAAGGGCGTCAGCGACGAGGGCCTCTATCGCTGGTTCTCGCAGCTTTTCGAGGCGCTGGGCCCCTGCGTGCGCAACGTCATCCTCTACCACATCCCCTCCGTCACGGCGGTGGGCTTGAGCGTCGGGCTGATCGACCGGCTGAAGAAGGCTTTCCCCGGCGTGGTCACCGGTGTGAAGGATTCCTCGGGCGACTACGCCAACACCGAGGCCTATCTCAAGGCGCATGGCGAACTCGCCATCCTCGTCGGCGACGAGCGCCTGCTGGCGAAAGCGGTGCGCAACGGCGCGCAGGGCTCGATCTGCGGCGTCGCCAATCTCGTTCCGCATCTGCTGCGACCGATCGTCTACGAGGGCAAGGACTCTCCCGTCGTGAACACGCTGGTCGACGAGATCTGCTCGCATCCGGTGCTGGCTTCGGTGAAGGCGTTGGTCGGCCATCTGCACGGCGACGCCGGCTATGGCGCGATGCGCCCGCCTCTGGAGGCGCTGGACGAGGCGAGGCGCCAGCGGCTCTTTGCGGCCTATGACCGGATCACGCAGGCCCAGGCGGCCTGAAGGAGGGTGTCTTGAACCAGTCCGAGCCGGATGCGCGCGAGGGCGAGCCGCTGAAGCTGAGGGAGCGCGCCTATGCCTCCTTCACGGAGCGGCTGCTGGCCCGCGAGATCAAGCCCGGGCAGTTCGTGACCCAGCGCGAACTGGTGGCGATGACCGGCATGCCGCTCGGCGCCATCCGCGAGCTGATCCCGCGACTGGAGGCGGAAGGGCTGATCAAGACCGTGCCGCAGCGGGGCATGCAGGTCGCCCATGTCGACCTCAACCTGATCCGCAACGCCTTCCAGTTCCGGCTCTTCCTCGAGAAGGAGGCGACCGCGCTCTACGCGGTGAATGCGACCGATGACGAGATCGCAGAGCAGCGCGCCCGGCACGAGGCGATCATCGCCCGGGCCGAGGCCGGCGGCGACCCGCAGCTGATCGAGGATGCGGAGGATGTCGACCGGCTGATGCACGAGGCGATCATCGATCATCTCGACAACGACATCGTCTCCAAGGCCTTCCGCGTCACCTGGCTGAAGATCCGGCTGATCCGGCAATACGAGACGCGCATCCAGAACCACATCCTGGTGCCGGTCATGCGCGACCACCTCAAGATCATCACGGCCATCGAGGCGCGCGACCCGGTCCGCGCCGCGGAGGAGATGAGCATCCATATCGGCAACGCCCGCACGCGGGCGATGAGCTACTGAGACCGTCAAGCAGGCGAGCCGGGCGAACCGGCCGTCATTCGGGAGGGACCAGCGTCGACATCCCACAGCCCTCATCCTGAGGAGCCGCGAAGCGGCGTCTCGAAGGATGATCCAGGAGGCTCCGGAACCATCTGGAGCATCCTTCGAGACGCGGGCTTACGCCCGCTCCTCAGGATGAGGGCTGAGAGTGTCGGCGACGGTCCGCATTGGGAGGAGACCACCATGACCACGATCACCAAACGAGACCTTCTCGCCGGTTCCGCCGCCCTTGCGGGCGGGGCCATCGCCATGCCGAGCGTCCTGCGCGCGCAGGCGACCGTGCTGCGCTGGGGCGAGATGCTGCCCACGACGCATCCGCAGGTGCAGATGGTCGAGCGCATCGCCAAGCAGGTGAAGGAGAAAAGCTCCGGGCGCATCGACATCCAGGCCTTTCCGGCCGGCCAGCTCGGCTCCGGCAAGGACATGATGGAATCGGTCGCCTCGGGCGCGCTGACCATGACCACGGACGGCGCGGCCGCGCTCGGCTCCTTCCTGCCGCAGCTCTCGGTGGTCGAGGCGCCCTATCTCTGGCGCGACGCCGCCCATATGGCGAAGGTCGCCAAGGCGCCTGTGTTCACCCAGATGAATGCGGAGCTGGAGAAGAAGCGGGGCATGCGCATGGCCGCCGTGACCTATTACGGCAAGCGCCACCTGACCACGGGCTCCAAGCCGGTGAAGAGCGTCGCCGACGTCGCGGGCCTCAAGCTGCGGGTGCCGCCGGTCGATACCTTCCGCGCCATGGTCGAGGCCTGGGGCGCCAAGGCGACGCCGGTGAACTTCAACGAGCTCTATCTGGCGCTGAGCCAGGGGGCGGTCGACGGGCAGGAGAACCCGCTGCCGACGATCCACAGCGCCAAGCTGCAGGAGGTGCAGAAGCACCTCATCCTGACCGGCCACATCATCACGCCGCGGTTGGTCATCGTGAACGGCGATTTCTGGAAGGGCCTCAAGGACGCCGACCGCAGCCTGCTCGAGGCCGCGATAGCCGAGGGCGTCGCCTGGCAGGATGCCGAACTCGCCAGCCAGGAGGGCAGCCTCGTGGCGACGCTGAAGGCCGCCGGCATGACCGTCACTGAGCCCGACCTCGAAAGCTTCTCGAAGCCGGTGCTGGCGAGCCTGCCCAAGCAGTTCGAAAGCAAATGGGGCAAGGGCACCTGGGACGCGCTGGGGGCGCTGTGAGCTGAGGCACGCTGGCCGGATGGGGCGCGGGGAACCCTCTCCCGTAGGGAGAGGGCAGGGTGAGGGGTCGGCCCCCTGACGCCCTAGCCGTGACCCAACCGCAGCCGGCTTCGAAGCTCGCGCCCGGCTGGTTTGCCGGCCGACACCTCACCCCTGCCCCTCTCCTTACAGGAGAGGGGTTCCCCGCGCCTGCTGGATCGACGTCGATGAAATCCCTCCTCCACCTCTCCGACCGCATCGTGCGCGGGGCCGCCGTGGCGCTGCTTCTGTCGCTGCTGGTCGCAGTGCTGCTCGGCGTGCTGTCGCGGCAGCTCAACGCGCCGCTGGCGTGGACGGACGAACTCGCGCAGTACCTGCTGGTCTGGACCGGTTTCGTCGGCTGGATCATCGCGGCGCGGCGGCGCTCGCATATCCGCATCACCGTCTTCGCCGACAAGCTGCCCGCGGGCGCCGGCCGGGTGCTGGAGGTCGTCACGCAAATGGCCATCATCGTCTTCGCGGCCGTGCTGATCCGCTATTCCTTCGCGCTGATCGAGCGCAACTGGGATGTCGAGTCGATCGCGCTGCCGATCTCGGGCGCCGCGCTCTACATCGTCATGCCGCTGGCGGGGCTCGCGCTGATCCTGCAGGCGCTGGCCGAGATCGCCGAGGTCGTGGCGGGGCGCCGCCCGGTTGCGGCCGAGCCGGGGAGCCCGCGGCTGTGACCACCCTGATGCTGCAGATCCTGCCCGTCTGGTTCGCCGCGCTTTTGATCGGCGTGCCGCTCTTCGTCTCGATGGGACTGGCGGCGATCGCGTTCGCGTTTCTCGGTGGCTTCCCGCTCGGCATCGTGCCGCAGAAGATCGCGCAATCGGCCAATTCCTTCCCGCTGCTGGCCGCGCCTTTGTTCATCCTGATGGGCAACATCATGAACTCGGCCGGCATAACCGACCGGATCTTCGCCTTCGCCACGGCCTGCGTCGGCTGGCTGCGCGGCGGGCTGTGCCACGCCAACATTCTCGCCAGCGTGATCTTCGCGGGCATGTCGGGTTCGGCGGTCGCCGATGCCGGCGGCGTCGGCACGCTCGAGATCAAGGCGATGAAGGATGAGGGCTATGATGCCGAGACGGCGGCCGCGATCACGGCGGCGTCGGCGACGATCGGCCCGATCATCCCACCCTCGCTGCCGATGGTGATCTACGGCGTCTCGGCGGATGTCTCGATCGGCGGGCTGTTCCTCGCCGGAATCATCCCCGGGCTGCTGATGGCCGGCGGGCTGATGGCGATGGTGGTGCATGTCGCCAGGAAGCGCGGCTTGCCGCGCCATCCCTTCCCCGGCGCGGCGCAGCTCTGGGTCGCCTACAAGGAGGCGCATTGGGCGCTGATGACGCCGGTGATCCTGTTCGGCGGGATGATGGCCGGCATCTTCACGCCGACCGAGGCGGCGGCGGTCGCCACGGCCTATGCGCTGGTGCTCGGGCTCTTCGTCTATCGCAGCTTCGATCTCGACGATCTGCCGGAGCTGGTCGTCCAGACGGTCGAGACCACCGGCGTGGTGCTGGCGCTGGTGATGACGGCGGCCGCGCTCGGCTGGTGCCTGTCGATTTCGCGCATCCCGCAGGTGGTCGGGCCGATGCTGGTCGACCTCGCCGGCAACCCGCTGGTCTTCCTGCTGATCGTCAACCTGCTGTTGATCTTCGTCGGCTGTTTCATGGAGGCGCTGGCCGCCATGCTGATCCTGATCCCGATCCTGACGCCGGCGGCGGCGCAGTTCGGGATCGACCCGATCCAGTTCGGGCTGATCTTCGTGCTCAACCTGATGATCGGCACGATCACGCCGCCGGTCGGCGTCGTCCTCTTCGTCACGGCGAAGGTCGCCAGGATCAGCTTCGAATCGATGTCGCGGGCGATCGTGCCCTGGCTGATGCCGTTGCTGGCGGTGCTCGTCGCGATCACGTTCTGGCCGCCGCTGACGACCTGGCTGCCGAACCTCGTGATGGGGCGCTGAGGCTTTGCTGACCCGGCGCCCCGTCGTGGCTCAGGCCTTGCGGTGGATCTGGAAGCCGGCGAAGGACTGGCTCACCGGCATGATCTCGAGGCTGTTGATGTTGACATGGGCGGGCAGCGTCGCGACCCAGAACACCGTGTCGGCGATGTCCTGCGGCTGCAGCGGATCGGCGCCGCCATAGAGGGCGTCATAGGCGGCCTTGTCGCCGCCGTTGCGCACGAGCGTGAACTCGCTCTCGCAGAGGCCGGGCTCGATCGAGGTCACGCGCACGCCGGTGCCCTGCAAATCCGAGCGCAGGCCGAGCGAGAACTGGCGGACGAAGGCCTTGGTGCCGCCATAGACGTTGCCGCCGGCATAGGGCCAGTTCGAGGCGACGGAGGCGATGTTGACGATGGCGCCGCGCCGCTCGATCAGCCCCGGCAGGAGGTGATGGGTCAGCGTCACCAGCCCGGTGACGTTGGTGCCGATCATCGTCTTCCAGTCCGAGAGCTTGGTCTGCGGCGCCGGCTTGGTGCCGAGTGCCAGCCCGGCATTGTTCAGCAGCACGTCGATCTGCGCGAAGTTGGCGGGCAGGGCAGAAAGCGCGGCCGCCATCGCCGCCTCGTCGGTGATGTCGAAGGTGGCGCCGTGGAAGCGCTCGCCGAGCTCGGCCTTTAGGGCCTCGAGCCGGTCGGCCCGGCGCCCGGTGCCGATGACGCGCCAGCCGGCGGCAATGAAGCGACGCGCGGTGGCGGCGCCGAAGCCGGCGGTGGCGCCGGAGATCAGGATCGTCTTGGTCATGGTCGGGCTTCCGGTTTGCGGGGCATCGAGAGAGGGGCGCAGGGCTCGCCCGCGCCCTGCCGTGGCGGCCGATGGGGAACGGCAGATCTGCGTAGCGTCGGTGGCGGCTCAGACCTCGCCGCCCTTGTGGAGATAATCCTTCACCTCGACGACGATCTTGCGGTCGAGTTCACCGATCGCGGTCTCGTCGCGGCCGTCATAGGGGATCGAGAGCAGGACGTGGCGGATGGCGTTGAGCCGCGCGCGCAGCTTGTCGTTGCCGCGGATGACGTGCCAGGGCGCCCAGTCGGTCGAGCTGCGCTCGAGCATCGCGTCGAAGGCCTCGGAATAGGCGGCGAAGCGCGGGATCGCCTCGAAATCGATCGGCGAGAGCTTCCAGCGCTTGAGCGGGTCGTGCCAGCGCGCATGCAGCCGCAGCATCTGCATCTCCGGCCCGATGGTGATGAAGAGCTTGATCAGCCGGACGCCGTCGCGCACAAGCATGCCCTCGAAGGCCGGGGCTTCGTGCAGCAGCGTCTCGGTCTGCTCCGGCGTGCAGAAGCCCATGACGCGCTCGACGCCGGCGCGATTGTACCAGGAGCGGTCGAAGAAGACGATCTCGCCGGCGGTCGGCATCTGCGCCGCATAGCGCTGGAAATACCATTGCCCCGCCTCGCTGTCGGAGGGCTTGGAGAGAGCGACGACGCGGGCCTGGCGCGGGTTGAGATGCTGGGTGAAGCGGCCGATCGTGCCGCCCTTGCCGGCGCCGTCGCGGCCCTCGAAGACGATGACCACGCGCTCGCGGCGCTCGCGCACCCAGGTCGCGAGCTTCTGCAGCTCGATCTGGAGCGGCTGGATTTCGGCCTCGTAGCGCTTGCGCTTCATGCGCTTGCCGTAAGGGTACTCGCCGCTGCGGAAGGCGGCGTCGGTGATGGCGTCCGGCAGCGTCGCCGCCTCGATGTCGAAGCCCTTCGGGCCGAGGGCCCTGCGGCCCTGCCTGGTCGCGGGCGTCGCCTCGGTGAGTTCTCCGCCGCCTCCAGAGACGAGGCGGATGGCGCTCTTCTGCTTGCGCGGTGACGGGTTCTTGGCCATCGGCCCCTCCTTGGCAATCGCCCCAGCCTAACGGGGCTGCAGGCCGAAGGGAATTGACGGGCGCCGGGCTTGCCATCGGCTGGGCTTGCCATCAGGAAGAAGCGCCCGCGCGGTGCCTTCCCGTCCATCGGCGTCGCGCGCGTCGAGGTCTACCATGCCGGATGCCGTCGATCCCCGCGCTCCCGCGACGCTTGCCCTGGTCGAGGCGATGGGCTCGGCTGCCGTTCTTCTCGACGCTCAGGGCGTGGCCCAGACGCTGAGCCCGGCAATGCGTGCGCTGATCCCGGCGCTCGAGGTGGGGCAGCCGCTGACGCTGGTGATGCGCGATCCGGACCTGATCGAGGCGATCGAGGGCGTCGCCCGACAGGGCGGCCGTCAGGTGATCGAGCTGGTCGAGCGGGTGCCGGTCGAGCGCACCTTCCGCATTCATATCGCGGCGCTGACGGGGGCGGGCTGGCGGCGGCCGGTGCTGCTGACCTTCGAGGATCTGAGCGAGCAGCGCGTCACGGAGCGGATGCGGGTCGATTTCGTCGCGAATGCCAGCCACGAGTTGCGCACCCCGCTCGCTTCGCTGCTCGGCTTCGTCGAGACGCTGCAGGGGCCGGCCCGCAACGACGCCGGCGCGCGCGACCGGTTCCTGGCGATCATGCGCGAGCAGGGGCTGCGCATGGCACGGCTCGTCGACGATCTGCTCTCGCTCTCGCGCATCGAGCTGCGCGCGCATCTGGCGCCCGAGACGCCGGTCGATCTCACCGGAATCTCGCGCGAGATCGTCGATTCGCTGACGCTGATGGCGCGCGAGCGGCAGGTGACGCTGACGCTGAAGGCGCCGGCCGAGCCGGTGAAGGTCGCGGGCGACCGCGACGAACTGCTGCGACTGATGGAGAACCTCGTCGAAAACGCGATCAAATACGGCAAGACCGGCGGAGAGGTGGTGATCGACGTGGTCGACGGCCCGCTCGAGGTCAGCGTCGGCGTGCGCGACGACGGGCCCGGCATCGCGCCCGAGCATCTGCCGCGGCTGACGGAGCGCTTCTACCGGGTCGACACGGCCGCCAGCCGAGAGGCCGGCGGCACGGGGCTGGGGCTCGCCATCGTCAAGCACATCGTGCTGCGCCATCGCGGGCGGCTGACGATCGAGAGCGCGCTCGGCCAGGGGGCGACCTTCAAGGCCGTGCTGCCGCGTTTCGGGGCGCCGCCGCGCAAGCCCTGAGGGGCAAGTCCTTAACGCCGCGTGACGGCTGTGTGACAGGCGACGTGACGAAATGTCATGAAGCTGTCATGCAGACAGTGTTCTGAACGGCTCGCTGAACCTGCGACCCAGAGAGGACATCTCATGCGCAAACTTCTCATTCTCGCGGCCGCGACGATCGGTCTGTCCGGTGTGGCCCAGGCCGCCGACATCACCGGCGCCGGCGCGACCTTCCCCTTCCCGATCTATTCGAAGTGGGCCGAGGCCTACAAGAAAGAGACCAATATCGGTCTCAACTACCAGTCGATCGGCTCGGGTGGCGGCATCCGCCAGATCAAGGCCAAGACGGTCGCCTTCGGCGCCACCGACGCTCCCCTCAAGGGCGACGATCTGAAGAAGGACGGCCTGATCCAGTTCCCGACCGTGATGGGCGGCGTCGTCCCCGCCATCAATATCGCCGGCATCGACGCCCGCCAGCTCAAGCTGACCGGCCCGCTGGTCGCCGAGATCTACATGGGCACCGTCAAGAAGTGGAACGATCCCAAGATCGTCGCCCTGAACCCCGGGCTGAAGCTGCCCGACGCCAACATCACCCCCGTCTACCGCTCGGACGGATCGGGCACGACCTTCGTGTTCACCGACTACCTGTCCAAGGTCTCGGCCGACTGGAAGTCCAAGGTCGGCGCCAACACCTCGGTCCAGTGGGCCGTGGGCATCGGCGGCAAGGGCAATGAGGGCGTCTCGGCGTCGGTCAAGCAGGTCGCCAACTCGATCGGCTATGTCGAATACGCCTATGCCAAGCAGAACAAGCTCGCCTATGCCCTGATCCAGAACGCCGATGGCAACTTCCCGAACCCGGATGACAAGTCGTTCCAGGCCGCCGCCGCCAACGCCAACTGGAACGAGCAGCCGGGCTTCGGCATCTCGCTGAACAACCAGAAGGGCGCCGAAGCCTGGCCGATCACGGCCGCGACCTTCCTGCTCGTCCACGCCAAGCCGGAGAAGCCCGAAGAGGTGCAGGCCGCGCTGAAGTTCGTCGACTGGGCTTTCAAGAACGGCGATGCGATGGCTCTTGAGCTCGACTATGTGCCGCTCCCGGCCAACGTCAAGGATCAGGTCCGCAACGCCTGGAAGGGCGTCACGGATCCGGCCGGCAAGCCGATCTTCTGATCGCGCGCTCTAAGACAACGCGAAGCGGGGCATTCCCCCGCTTCGCTCCTCTCCCGACCCTCATCCCGAGCAGCGGCGTGGTTTTTGATCCGCTGTTGGGGATGAGGGTTCGGTCCAGATAGCCGCCTCTGTTTTCGTCGCATCCCATTTGGCTTTACGACCGGAGTTCCACGGATGACCGCCGTGACCGACCCTATGAGCATTCCGGCCGCGCACCCGCAGCGCAAGACGCCGAAGGGTACCTTCGACCTCATCTTCCGCAACGCCAGCTTCATCTCGGCGCTGTTCGTGCTGGTGCTGCTCGCCGGCATCATGCTGTCGATGATCATCGGCGGCTGGCCGGCCTTCCGCGCGATGGGCCTGGGCTTCATCACCGGCTCGCAATGGGACACCCAGGCCGATGTCTACGGCGCCTGGCCGGCCATCGCCGGGACCCTGTCGACGGCGTTCATCGCGCTTTTGATCGGCGTGCCGCTGTCGCTCGGTATCGCGGTCTATCTGACGCAGCTCGCCCCGCTCTGGTTCAAGCAGCCGGTCTCGACCGCCATCGAGCTCCTCGCCGCCGTGCCCTCGATCATCTACGGCATGTGGGGACTGTTCGTCTTCGTTCCGCTGTTTGCGGCCTATGTGCAGGTGCCGCTCTCGAACATCGTCGAGGGGATGCCGATCGTCGGCACGATCCTGTATTCGCGCTCGCCCTCGGGGCTGGGCATCCTGACGGCCGGCATCATCCTGGCCTTCATGATCATCCCCTTCATCGCCTCGATCGTGCGCGACATGCTCGACCAGATCCCCTCCGTGCTGCGCGAGAGCGCCTATGGCATCGGGGCGACGACCTGGGAGGTGGTGCGCCATGTGCTCGTGCCGCAGGCCGGCGTCTCGATCATCGGCGCGATCATGCTCGGGCTCGGCCGAGCGCTCGGCGAGACCATGGCCGTGACCTTCGTCGTCGGCAACGCCAACCGGCTCTCGGGGTCGATCATGGATCCGGGCTCGACCATCGCCTCGCGCATCGCCAACGAGTTCAACGAGGCGCTGGGCCTGCAGATGAATGCGTTGATCGGTCTCGGCTGCATCCTCTTCTTCGTCACCTTCGTCGTCCTCGTCATCGCGCGCATCCTCGTCGCACGCGTCAAGACCTTCTGAGCGGGTTGCAGATCATGAGCCTGACGACACCCTCCACCGTCCGTGAACTCCCCCCGACGACGTGGGGCCGGGTCCGCCAGTCGCGCCGCGTGGCCGACAAGTCGATGCGGATCATCACGGCCAGCTTTACCGTCATCGCGATCTCCGTGCTGTTCTGGATTCTCGGGATGCTGATCGTGAAGGGCATCGGCGGCTTGTCCGTCGCCACCTTCACGCAGATCACGCCGGGCCCCGGCTCGCAGGGCGGCGGTCTCGCCAACGCCATCGCCGGCTCGGTCATCCTGACCTTCCTCGGCATCGTCGTGGCGACGCCGATCGGCGTGCTTGCCGGCACCTATCTCGCCGAGTACGGCAAGGGCTCGAAGCTCGCCGACCTGATCCGCTTCATCAACGACATCCTGCTCTCGGCGCCATCGATCCTGATCGGCCTGTTCGTCTACGTCATCCTGGTCGAGCCGCTCGGCGGCTATTCCGGCTGGGCCGGCGGCGTCGCGCTCGGCATCATCGCGATCCCGGTCATCGTGCGCACCACCGAGGACATGCTGCGCCTCGTGCCGGGGCCGCTGCGCGAGGCCGGCTCGGCGCTCGGCGCGCCTCCGTCGGTGGTCATCACCTCGATCACCTGGAAGGCGGCGAAGGCCGGCATGGTCACCGGCATCCTGCTCGCGCTCGCCCGCATCGCCGGCGAAACGGCGCCGCTGATCTTCACCGCGCTGAACAACAATTTCTGGTTCTCGGCCGATCTGATGGGCGGCGTCTCCAACCTGCCGGTGACGATCTACATGTTTGCCTCGGCGCCCTATGAGAACTGGCAGCAGCTCGCCTGGGCCGGCTCGCTGATCATCACCATGTCCATCCTGCTGCTTTCGATCATCGCCCGCCGCATCGTCCGCGGCAGCAAGTAAGACCAGCGCCTTCCCACCGTCGCGTCCGATCCGAAGGAACCCTTCGATGCTGTCCACCCTCGAACTCAGCCCGCAGACGCTCGATGCCGATGCGCCCGTCCGGATCGCGGTGAAGAACCTCGATTTCTACTATGGCGAGCACAAGGCGCTGAAGAACATCAATCTCGACTTCCGTGACCGGCACGTCACCGCGCTGATCGGCCCCTCGGGCTGCGGCAAGTCGACCCTGCTGCGCATCTTCAACCGGATCTACTCGCTCTATCCCGAGCAGAAGGCGACCGGCGAGGTGATGCTGGACGGGCGCAACGTCATCTCCAACGACGTCGACGTCAACGAGCTGCGCTCGCGCATCGGCATGGTCTTCCAGAAGCCGACGCCCTTCCCGATGTCGATCTACGACAATGTCGCCTTCGGCATCCGGCTCTACGAGAAGCCGCCGAAGTCCGAGCTCGACGACCGGGTCGAGGGCGCGCTGCGCCGCGCCGCGCTGTGGGACGAGGTCAAGGACAAGCTCAAGACCTCCGGCATGGGTCTCTCCGGCGGCCAGCAGCAGCGCCTGTGCATCGCGCGTACCATCGCGCAGAAGCCCGAGGTCATCCTGTTCGACGAGCCGACCTCGGCGCTCGACCCGATCTCGACCGGCAAGATCGAGGACCTGCTCGAGCAGCTGAAGACCGACTTCACCATCGTCATCGTCACCCACAACATGCAGCAGGCGGCGCGCATCTCGCAGTACACCGCCTTCATGTATCTCGGCGAGGTGATCGAGTTCGACGCGACCAACACGATCTTCATGAACCCGGGCAAGAAGCAGACGCAGGACTACGTCACCGGCCGCTTCGGCTGACCAGGCCGCCGCTTCCGCCCCGCATCCAAAGGACCCCGCCGCGATGACCGACCATATCGTCCGCTCCTACGACGCCGAACTGGAGGCGCTGCGCCGCAGCCTCGCCGAGATGGGCGGCATGTCCGAGCGCATGCTCGGCGATTCCACGGTCGCGCTGGTGCGCCGGGACACGACGCTGGCCCAGAAGGTGATCTCGGCCGACCAGCGCCTCGACAACCTGCAGCGCGATGTCGAGGAGCGCGCCGTGCTGACGATCGCCCGGCGCCAGCCGCTCGCCAACGACCTGCGCGAGCTGATCTCGGCGATCCGCATCGCCTCCGACATCGAGCGCGTCGGCGACCTCGCCAAGAACATCGCCAAGCGCGCCGTGGCGATCTCCGGCCAGTTCTCGCCGCCGCACCGGGCCGTGGTCGGGCTCGAGCATATGAGCCGGCTGGTCCAGGCGCAGCTCAAGGACGTGCTCGACGCCTACGCCACCAACAACGAGCAGAAGGCGCTCGAAGTCTGGCACCGCGACGGCGAGATCGACGCGCTCTACACCTCGCTGTTCCGCGAGCTTCTGACCTACATGATGGAAGATCCGCGCAACATCACCTTCTGCACGCATCTCCTGTTCTGCGCCAAGAACGTCGAGCGCATCGGCGACCACACCACCAACATCGCCGAGACGATCCACTATCTCGTCACCGGCGAGTCGCTCGACATCAACCGTCCCAAGCTCGAGACCACCGACATCACGGTCGAGGCCGTGACGGGAAGCTGAGGACGGGCACGCCGCCGAAGCTCTCAAAGGCCAGCGGCGTGCCAGACGATACACCTCCCTTCCCCCTTGTGGGGAAGGGTAGGGGGATGGGGGTGGTTCCGCTTGGCGATCGCTCACCGAGCGGGCCGCCCCCCACCCCAGCCCCTCCCCACAAGGGGGAGGGGTACTCCGCGCTTCCCACCGAAGCTCATCAATTTTGGACGCTGCCATGGCCGCCCGCATCCTGATCGTCGAGGACGAGGAACCGCTCACGCTGCTGCTGCGCTACAATCTCGAGGCCGAGGGCTTCGTGGTCGACAGCGTGGCGCGCGGCGACGACGCCGAGCTGCATCTGCGCGACAACACGCCCGATCTCGTGCTGCTGGACTGGATGCTGCCGGGGCTGTCCGGCATCGAGCTGTGCCGCCGGCTGCGGGCCCGGCGCGACACCGAGCGGGTGCCGATCATCATGCTCACCGCGCGCGGCGAGGAGACCGAGCGGGTGCGCGGGCTCGCCACCGGCGCCGACGACTATGTCGTCAAGCCGTTCTCGCTGCCGGAGCTCATCGCGCGCATCCAGGCGCTGCTGCGCCGGGCGAAGCCCGGCCATGTCGCGGGCTTGCTGACGGCCGGCGATCTCGAACTCGACCGCACGACGCGGCGCGTGCGCCGCTCCGGCGAGGAGCTGCATCTGGGGCCGACCGAGTTCCGCCTGCTGGAATTCCTGATGCAGGCGCCGGGCCGGGTCTATTCCCGCGCCCAGCTGCTCGACGCCGTCTGGGGCCGCGATGTCTACATCGACGAGCGCACGGTCGACGTCCATGTCGGGCGGCTGCGCAAGGCGATCACGCCGGGCGACGCCAAGGACCCGCTGCGCACGGTCCGCGGCGCGGGGTATGCCTTCGACGAGACCTTTGCGCGGGCGTGAGGGCGGGGGGCGTCATGCTCGGGCGCAGACCCGAGCATCTCGTGACGATGAGGCTCCCCTGCCGTGCCGCCAGAGATTCTCGGGTCAAGCCCGAGAATGACGAGCTTGCGTCCGCCGACGCCTGATCGCTTGACCCGCGACGCCCGACGGCGCAAGCCGGCCCGATGCACAGCAAAGACATCGCCATCATCGGCGCCGGCCCCGCCGGGCTGATCGCCGCCGAGCGGCTGGCGCAGGCCGGCCACCGCGTCACGATCCATGAGCGGATGGCCTCGCCGGCGCGGAAATTCCTGCTCGCCGGGCGCGGCGGGCTGAACCTGACCCATTCCGAGCCGCTGGAGACCTTCCTGCCGCATTACGGCGCGGCGCGGGACTGGCTCGAACCCGCGGTTCACGCTTTCCCGCCGCAAGCGCTGCGCGACTGGGCCGACGGGCTGGGCGCGGAGAGCTTCATTGGCACCAGCGGGCGCGTCTTTCCGAAGGCGATGAAGGCCTCGCCGCTGCTGCGGGCCTGGCTGCGCCGGCTCGACGGGCTCGGCGTGCGGCTGGAGGCCGGCCGGCGCTGGACCGGCTGGAACGACGTGGGCGCGCTGAGCTTCGCCACCGCTGCGGGCGAGGTGACGCTCACCCCCGATGCGACGCTGCTGGCGCTGGGCGGGGCAAGCTGGCCGCGGCTGGGCTCGGATGGCGGCTGGGTGCCGCTGCTGGCGGGGAGGGGTGTCGCGGTGGCGCCGCTGCGGCCGGCCAATGGCGGCTTCGCGGTGGCCTGGTCGGATATGCTGCGCGAGCGTTTCGCCGGCGCGCCGCTGAAGCGGATTACGCTGCGCTTTGCCGGCAAAGAGATTGCGGGCGAGGCGATGATCGACGCCCATGGACTCGAGGGCGGCGCGATCTATGCGCTGTCGGGGCCCTTACGCGAGGCGATCGCGCGGGACGGTTCGGCCGAGTTGGAGATCGATCTGCGGCCCGATCTCGACCTCGCCCGCCTCACCGACAAGCTCGGCAAGCGCCGGCCGGGCGAGACGCTGAGCAACCATCTGCGCAAGGCGGCGGGATTGTCGCCGGCGGCGGTGGCCGTGCTGCGCGACAGCGTCGGCGGCAAGCTCGACGAGACGCCGGCCGCGCTTGCGGCGGCGATCAAGTCGGCGCGCCTGCGCCTGACCGGGACGATGCCGATCGACCGCGCGATTTCGAGCGCCGGCGGCATCGCGGCCTCCGAGATCGACGACGGCTTCATGCTGCGGCGCCTGCCGGGCGTCTTCGTCGCCGGCGAGATGCTGGACTGGGAGGCGCCGACCGGCGGCTACCTCCTGCAGGGCTGCTTCGCCACCGGCGTCGCTGCGGCGGCGGGGATTGATGGGGGGCGGGGAACCCCTCTCCCGTAGGGAGAGGGGCAGGGGAGAGGGGTCGGCCGCTTGAAGGTGGGGTGAGACCTCACCGGCGCAGCGGTTGGGTTGGCGCTTTGCTGGTCAAGGGGCCGACCCCTCACCCTGCCCTCTCCCTACGGGAGAGGGTTCTGCGTTGAGGCTCCCGCGCCTCTGACGTCCTGAGATTCTCGGGTCTGCGTTTCGCTTCGTCCCAGGATGACGGCTTGTCCCTACCGCCTCTCCGCCTTCGCGATGGCCGCGTCCAGATCCTGCCATTCGTGGCAGCGGCCGCAGAGGCTGGCGAGCTTTTCGAGATTGGCCTTGGCGCTCGCCATGTCGCCGGTCTCGATGAACCATTCGCCCTGGTATTCGAGCGCGGGCAGGAAGGTCGGGTCGCGCATCAGGGCGGCGTCGTAATACTGCTTCGAGAGCGGGTAGTTCTTCAGCTTGCGGTGCGAGAAGGCGAGCCAGTTCAGCAGCACCGGCGAGTGCGGCGAGCGCTTCAGCAGCACCTCCAGCTTCTCTATGGCGGGCGGGAAATTCTTCTCCTCGATCCAGCGCCGTGCCTGGCGGTACTCCGGGTCCTCGTCGAGCCAGGTCCAGTCCGGCCCGACGGCCTGCGCCCCGGCTGCGGCGAGCAGGGCTGCGGCTCCCGTGACGATTGCGATCAGGCGTCGGCGCATGGCGGTTCCTTCCCGGCCTGGTTGCGGCCGTTGTCCCCGGCCGCGAGGCCGATCATGTAGACATCGCATGACAAGTCCATTGCGAAGGGGCGTGCCGTCCCGGTGGTGACACGAGGACAGCGCGGGAACCCTCTCCCGTAGGGAGAGGGTAGGGTGAGGGGGCGGCCGTTTGAAGGTGGCGTGAGACCTCACCGGCGCAGCGGTCAGGCTGGCGCCTCACTGGCCCAGGGGCCAGCACCTCACCCCTGCCCCTCTCCTTACAGGAGAGGGGTTCCCCGCGGTGCCCGCCACCCCTCGAACCAGGCGCCTCTCCTGCCAGCTCCTGTCACCAGTGCGCGCCGCCATGCGCCATGCCCTCTCGCGCGCGGCGGGGATGCGCCCCATATTGCCGGCATGTCCGAGACACCCGCCAAACCCAAGCCCGCCAAGAAGCCCTCCTCGGCGCGCACGCCCAATTCCAAGGCGTCGCGCCAGGAGCTGAAGCCGCTGGAGGGCTATCTCGCCGATCTGCTCAACCCGGCGATCAACCGCGGCAAGGCCGTGCCCGGCGGCGCGGCCGGGTTTTCCGACAAGCCGCAGGCCGGCTACGAGGCGAAGCCGAGCTACGCCACGGAACGGCCCGGCGGCGAGGAGAGGCCCAAGCGCAAGCTCTCGAAGAAGGCCGACGGCGCCTTCATCGGGGCGGAGGGCGCGGCGGCCGCGACCGCGACCTCGCTGCAGACGCTGCTGGAGAGCGGCAATCCCTTCATCGAGCCGGGCAAGGCCTGGGTGCCGCACCGCCCGCCGCGGCCCGACAAATCCGAGGGCGGCATCCGCTTCCGGATGAACTCGGAATACGAGCCTGCCGGCGACCAGCCGGCCGCGATCGCGGAGCTGGTCGAGGGGATCGCGCGGCAGGAGCGCGACCAGGTGCTGCTCGGCGTCACCGGCTCGGGCAAGACCTTCACCATGGCGCAGGTGATCGAGAAGACGCAGCGTCCGGCGCTGATCCTGGCGCCGAACAAGACGCTGGCGGCGCAGCTCTATGGCGAGTTCAAGAGCTTCTTCCCCGACAATGCGGTCGAGTATTTCGTCTCCTATTACGACTACTACCAGCCCGAGGCCTATGTGCCGCGCTCGGACACCTTCATCGAGAAGGAGTCGTCCATCAACGAGCAGATCGACCGGATGCGCCATTCGGCGACGCGCTCGCTGATCGAGCGCGACGACGTCATCATCGTCGCCTCGGTGTCCTGCATCTACGGTATCGGCTCGGTCGAGACCTATACGGCGATGACCTTCGGCATCAAGCTGGGCGAGCGCGTCGAGCAGCGCCAGCTCATCGCCGATCTCGTGGCGCTGCAGTACAAGCGCACCCAGCATGACTTCACCCGCGGCAGCTTCCGCGTGCGGGGCGATGTGATCGAGCTGTTCCCGGCCCACTATGAGGACCGCGCCTGGCGCATCGGCCTGTTCGGCGACGAGGTCGAGAGCATCAGCGAGTTCGACCCGCTGACGGGCCAGAAGACGGCCGACCTCGAATTCGTCAAGGTCTACGGCAATTCGCACTACACCACGCCGCGGCCGACGCTGACGCAAGCCGTGAAGAGTATCAAGGAGGAGCTGAAGGCCCGCCTCGATGAGCTCAATTCGATGGGCCGCTTCCTCGAGGCGCAGCGGCTGGACCAGCGCTGCACCTTCGACATCGAGATGATCGAGGCCACCGGCTCCTGCAACGGCATCGAGAACTATTCGCGCTATCTCACCGGCCGCAAGCCGGGCGAGCCGCCGCCGACCTTGTTCGAATATCTGCCCGACAATGCGCTGGTCTTCACCGATGAGAGCCATGTCACCGTGCCGCAGATCGGCGGCATGTATCGCGGCGACTTTCGGCGCAAGGCGACGCTGGCCGAATATGGCTTCCGCCTGCCCTCCTGCATGGACAACCGTCCCTTGCGCTTCGAGGAATGGGACGCGATGCGCCCGCAATCGGTGCATGTCTCGGCGACGCCGGGCTCCTGGGAGATGGAGCAGACCGGCGGCGTCTTCACCGAGCAGGTCATCCGCCCGACCGGGCTGATCGACCCGCCGGTCGAGATCCGCCCCGCCAAGCACCAGGTCGCCGACCTGCTCGACGAGATTAAGGAGGTCACGGCCGCCGGCTACCGCACGCTCGTCACCGTGCTGACCAAGCGCATGGCCGAGGATTTGACCGAGTATCTGCACGAGAACGGCGTGCGCGTGCGCTACATGCATTCCGACATCGACACGATCGAGCGCATCGAGATCCTGCGCGATCTGCGTCTCGGTGCGTTCGACGTCCTCGTCGGCATCAACCTGCTGCGCGAGGGGCTCGACATTCCCGAATGCGGGTTCGTCGCCATTCTCGACGCCGACAAGGAGGGCTTCCTGCGCTCCGAGACCTCGCTGATCCAGACGATTGGCCGCGCCGCCCGCAATGTCGACGGCAAGGTCATCCTCTATGCCGACCACATCACCGGCTCGATGGAGCGGGCGCTGGCCGAGACCAGCCGCCGCCGCGAGAAGCAGCTCGCCTACAATGCCGAGCACGGCATCACGCCGCAGACGATCAAGCGCGCCATCGGGGACATTCTCGGCTCGGTCTATGAGCGCGACCACGTCACTGTCGATGCCGGGCTCGGCGTCCCCGCCGCCGGGCATAATTTCAAGGCGGCGCTGGCCGATCTCGAAAAGCGCATGCGCGAGGCCGCCGCCGATCTCGAATTCGAGACCGCCGCCCGGCTGCGCGACGAGATCAAGCGCCTTCAGGCGACGGAGCTCGCCATCTCCGACGATCCGCTCGCCCGCCAGGGCGATGTCGAGGCCTCGGCCGGCAAGTACAAGGGCGAGCGCTCTTACGGCGACAGCGCCAACCTGCCGCCGACCCGCGCCCGCAAACCCACCGACGCCGATATGGGCCCGCACAATTTCGGCGGCGGCGAAGGCAAGCCGGTGTCGCGGGCGCGGCCCAAAGCCCCGCCGTCAGGCGGTGGCATCGAAACACGAGCAAAGAAGCCGACGCTCGACGAGATGGGGCCGCGGACGGAGCAGCGGCCGAAGGGGGCTGGGGAGAGAAGGGGGCGGAGAGGCTGACGCCCTCCACCTTCGGTGATCATACGCGGGGAACCCCTCACCTGTAAGGAGAGGGGTTTATTAGTCTCTAGATTCGCGCGGCAGGGTGCGTTTTGGGGGGTAATGGCGCGCTGTACTATTGTTAGCTTGCGCCAGTCCTCCGATGCGCTGGCATGTCGGCAACGATTATTTGCTGCGTGGCATCGTCATATCCATAGTAGATGCGAAGGCATCTCGCTGGATCTCGTGTATTACCTCCGCTTTTGATATGCCAATCGGCAGAAATTTTTCGACCACTAGAGCGGAATCCTATCAGGTTGCGTCGTACCCTGCCGCGCTGAAGTAGTTTGCGCACTCGGCGGGCGGGAAGAGGTCGATGATGCGGCCGATGGTGTCCCAGAGGGCGCCGATGGTTCGCTCGGC